>Ga0137415_10005552_pt1 | contig 12500 bp, 17 predicted proteins | sample CZODoug3_1_1_16f_FD_183082 | JGI IMG/M metagenome (GOLD analysis project Ga0137415, IMG submission 183082) | Vadose zone soil fungal communities from Angelo Coast Range Reserve, California, USA - CZODoug3_1_1_16fungal (Hybrid Assembly) | ecosystem: Environmental > Terrestrial > Soil > Vadose...
CGAGGCGGACAAGCGGGCGAGCTTCGAGCGCGAAGCGCTGGTACACCTCGACAGTCTGTACCGCGTCGCCTTGCGCTTGACCGGCAATCCCGCGGAAGCCGACGACCTCGTCCAGGAAACGATGCTCAAGGCCTATCGCGCCTGGCACCAGTTCGAGCGGGGGACCAATGCCAAGGGGTGGCTGCTCACGATCCTGCGGCACGCCTTCATTAATGAGTATCGGCGACGCACCCGGCACCCGGAGACGGTCGATATCGACGCCATCGAACCGTTCTCCGTGTTCGAGGAGCTCCAGGACGAGGACCCGCAGGGGACCTTCTTCGATCGGATCGTGGACGACGAGGTCCTCCGGGCCATCGACCTGCTTCCGGAACAATTCCGGGAGACCGTGGTGTTGAGCGACGTGGAGGGCATGTCGTACGAGGAGATCGCGCGCATCCTGGAGGTGCCCGTCGGAACGGTGAAGTCGCGCCTGTTCAGGGCACGCCGGTTGCTCCAGCAGAAGCTGTACGATTATGCCGTCGGCATGGGTTACATCAAGGGGTCCGCCACATGAATTGTCGAGAGTGCCGGGAGCACCTGTATGAGTATCTCGACCGCGAACTCACGCCGGCGGTCGAGCAGGAGATCCGCCAGCACTTGACCGACTGCCCGCCGTGCGGTGAGCAATTCGACTTCGAAAAGCTGTTCCTCGGTTTCCTGCGGGCCCGCTGCCAGGCCCAAGGCGCCCCCCCTGAATTGAAGCGACGGATCCTGGACGAGCTGCTCGACGAGTGAAGTGGCTCACCCCCGGCGGGCTCGTCGCCGCCTGCGCCGTCGGGGTCGGCGTGACGTGGGGCTTCGGCTGGCCGGGGCTCGCACTGCTCGCCGCTTTTTTTCTCACCGGTAGCATCCTCACCCAGATGGCCGAGCGCCGGGGCCCGAGCCGGAGCGCCCGGCAAGTGTTGGCCAACGGCGGCGTCGCGCTGGTCGCGGCGCTCTTGGGGTCGTGGCCGGCGGCCGCCGGCGCCATCGCGGCAGCGGCTGCCGACACATGGGCCACCGAAATCGGAGCTTTCTCGCCGTTCCCGCCGCGCCTCATCACGTCCGGGAGGCGGGTCACACGGGGCACGTCGGGGGGTATCACGGCGTTGGGAACGCTGGGCGGCGTGGCCGGCGCTCTCACGATCGCCTGGCTCGCTCACGTTGCCGGACCCCGGGGCATGGCCCCGGGCCTTTTCATACTCGCGGCGGCCGGCGTGGCGGGCATGCTCGCAGACTCCGTCCTGGGCGCAACGTTGCAAGGCAAATATGAATGTCCCGCATGCGATGCGCGCTTCGAGCGCGGGCAGACGGTGTGCCACGAGCCGGTGCGACTCGCGAGCGGCTGGCGATGGCTCGACAACGATGGCGTGAACCTCGCGGCGACGCTCGTGGGCGCGGCGGTGGCCGTGCTCGGATCGCACGGTTGGCCGCCCTGAGCGCGACCCCTTCGTGACCGACCGCTGGGATGTCGTCGTCGTCGGGGCCGGTCCGGCCGGAGCGACGACGGCCTTGCTGCTCGCCCGCGCGGGGGCGTCCGTCCTGCTCCTCGACCGCGCCCGGTTCCCCCGAGACAAGGCGTGCTCCGAGTACCTGAGCCCGGCGACCACGGAAATCCTCGTGCGGCTGGGCGGGGGCATCGTGGACGCGGTCGAAGGTTCTGCGCACGCCAAGCTGTATGGGATGAAGGTGGTCGCGCCCGGCGGCGCGGCGATGTGCGGGCGGTTCCGCGGTGGTCCCCGCCCCTACAGCTTCGCCCTGCCGCGCACCACGTTCGACTCGATCCTCGTGACGGCAGCGGCGCGGGCGGGGGCGCGCGTGTGCGAGGCCACAACGGTCGACAATCTGGTGTGGGAGAACGGGGCGGTCGCGGGCGTCGTCGCCCACTCCCGCAGCGGGGAACGTGTAACGTGGAATGCACGCGTCGTCGTCGGCGCCGACGGGTTGCGCTCCGTCGTTGCGCGCCGGCTCAGGCTGGTCCGCTCGTCGCCGCCGCGGCGGGTCGCGTTCAGCGCACACGTGGGGGACGTGTCGGGGATCGACGGCGTGGGCGAGCTGCACGTCGGCGCGCACGGCTACGTGGGCCTCGGGCCGATCGGCGGCGGCATCACCACCGTGGCCCTCGTGGTGCCACTGTCAGCGGTCCGCAGGAGCCGGAGCGAGGGCCGGGATTTCCGTCGCGATTTTTTCATCGAGCTCGAGCGATTCCCCGGGCTCGCGGGCCGGTTCGACCCCCGGCGACTGGTCCGCGGCGTGTTGGCCACGGGTCCCTTCGCCCAGTGGTCGCGGACCGCCACGGCCTCGGGCGGGGGAGCGCTTCTCGTGGGCGATGCGGCGGACTTCTTCGATCCGTTCACGGGTCAGGGGATCTACGCCGCGCTACGGGGCGCCGAGCTGGCAGCCGAATGCCTCATTCCCATCCTCACCCCCTGTCCCCCTCTCCGTTCCGGAGAGGGGGGACGCCCAGAATTCCCCCTCTCCCGCAGGGAGAGGGGGATAGGGGGTGAGGACCAGGGCCCGCTCAGCGCCGCGGTGTTGGCCCCCTACGTCCACGCGCGCCGCCGCGAGTTCGCTGGGAAGTGGCTGCTCGAGCGGCTCATCGGGGTGGGTGTCGGCTGGCCTGCCCTCACGGACCGTGTCGTCGGCCGTCTGGCGGCGCGGCCAGACCTCGCGGATCTTCTGGTGAGCGCGACCGGGAATATTGTCCCGGCACGCCGAGTCCTTGCAGCGAGCGTCCTGGCCCAATTCCTGTGGTGAGGGATATATGTCCGGCGTCGATCCCGCTCAGTTCCGCCAGCTGCTCGGTCGCTTTGCGACGGGCGTGACGGTTCTCACCGCGCGTGACCCGGCCGGCCGCCCGGTCGGCATGACGGCGAGCTCGGTCGCTTCCGTGTCGCTCGAGCCGCCGCTGGTGCTCGTGTCGGTGGATCGCAAGAACGACATGTATCCCGCGCTCCGGGTCGCTCAACGCTTCGTGTTGAACGTGCTCGCAGCCGACCAGGAGGCGGTCTCCCGGCGCTTCGCGGAGGAACACCCCAACCGGTTCGACGGCGTCGGCTACCGGGAGACCAAGCACGGCATTCCGGTGCTCGAAGGTGCGCTCGCGAGCATCGAGTGCGACAAGCAGTCGGAGGCCCCGGGCGGGGATCACTCCGTGTTCTTCGGGTTGGTCACGGGGGGCAGCGTCTCGGACCGCCGGCCCCTGCTCTATTACCGCGGCGGATACGCCGGCCTCGGCGGCGGGAGCCCATGATCGGGGTCGAGCTGCTGGACGACCCGCGAGCCGATCCCGCGCTCGTCGGGAGCGAGCTCCGCGACATCGCGCGCCTGAACGCCCTATTCGGAGGTACGCGCGCGGTGGTACGTGAGCTGGAGCCGTTCTTCGAACGCGGGAGACGGGAAACGGGAAACGGGAATCGGGAAACGTGGACGCTGCTCGACGTAGGAACCGGCTCGGGGGATATCGCGTTGGCAGCGAGGGCGGCGGCCCGGCGGCGCGGTATCGATCTCCAGACGATCGGCGTCGAGCTGAACCCCACCGCCGCGAGGATCGCGAGCGCCGCCGGCGTGCCGACGATGGTCGCGGACGGAAACGCGCTGCCGGTCGGGGCAGGCTCCGTGGACGTGGTCGTCGCGAGCCAGGTGCTGCACCACCTACCGCGCGACGTCGCGGTACGCTGGATCGTCGCGTTCGACCGCGTAGCCCGACGCGCCGTGGTGCTCGCGGACCTGCGTCGGTCGCGCGCAGCCATGCTGGGCGTGTGGGCGGCATCGTTCGCGCTGGTCATGGGCCACGTGACCCGGCACGATGCCGTGGTGTCGCTCAAGCGGGGATACACGAAGCGCGAGCTGGACGAAATGCTCCGGGAGGCGGGTGTGCGGACGGCAGCGCGCCACAGAGGAGGGGCTCGGATCGTAGCCGCATGGTCACCGTCGATCGAGTAGTGATCCGGGCGCCCATCGATCGGGTGTTCCACCTGGCAACGGACGTGGAGCGCTGGCCGCGGATCCTCTCGCACTATCGGTGGGTTCGCTTCCTCGATCGCCGGAATGGCGGTGGCACCGTGGAAATGGCGGCGTCGCGTCCCTTCGGCGTTTTCCGCTATCCGACGTGGTGGGTGTCGGAGATGATCGCGGACCGCCGTGCGCAGGAAATCCGCTATCGGCACATCCGGGGTATCACGCGGCGGATGGACGTCGTCTGGCGCCTGATGGAACAGCCGGGCGGCGTGGCCGTCACGATCGTGCACGAGTGGGGAGGGCCGGCGTGGCCGCTGATCGGTCCGCTGGCCGCCCGGCTCGTCATCGGGCCGCTATTCATCCACGGGATCGCGTCGCGGACGCTGGCGGGGATCAAGCGGGAGGCGGAGCGCGAGTCGCGGCTTCCGCCGCGGACCAATGGGGAGCGCTAGGTGAAAAACGGTAGACGAAGGGTGGTCATCACCGGCGTCGGCGCGGTCACGCCGATCGGGACCGGGGCCGACGGCCTGTGGGCAGGGCTCGCGGCCCGGGCCTCGGCCGTCCGAGAGCTCACGCGTTTCGACCCGGCCCCGTTCCGGAGCCGGATCGCCGCCGAGATCCCCGATTTCCGCCCGCAGGACCACCTCGACGCGAAGCGGGCCAAGCGACTGGACCGCTTCTCGCAGCTGGCGGTGACGAGCGCGCGGTTCGCGGTCAGCGATGCCGAACTCGACCCGGCGCGTGAGGACCGCGATCAGGTCGGGGCGATGATCGGATCGGCGCTCGGCGGCGTGGCATTCGCCGAGTCGCAGATCGAGCGATTTCGCGCGGAGGGCCCCCGCGGGCTCGACCCGGCCCTCGCGCTGGCCGTGTTCCCCGGCGCGGCGAGCTGCAATATCGCGATCGAATTCGGGTTCACGGGCCCGAACTCGACCAACGCCATGAGCTGCGCGTCCGGCACCATCGCGGTGGGCGAAGCGTTCCACACGATCCGCGAGGGACGCGCCGACGTGATGATCGCCGGCGGCGCCGAAGCGCCGCTCGCGCCCATGACGTACGCCGCGTTCAGCGTGATCCGCGCGATGAGCACCCGCAACGACGATCCGGCCCACGCCTCCCGCCCGTTCGACGAGGACCGCGACGGGTTCGTGATGGGCGAGGGGGCGGCCGTGCTGGTGCTCGAGGAGCGGGAGCGGGCCGTCGCGCGGGGCGCCAAGATCTACGCCGAGCTCGCGGGCTACGCCTTCACCAACGACGCCTACCACATGACCGCGCCGCGTCCCGACGGCCGCCAGGCGGCCCGGGCGATGCACCTCGCCCTTGCCGACGCCCGCGTAGCGCCCGTCGAGGTCGGCTACATCAACGCCCACGGGTCGTCCACGCCGCTCAACGACTCCACCGAGACTCAGGCGATCAAGCACGTCTTCGGCGACCATGCCTACCGGCTCAGCGTGAGCGGCACGAAGGGCTACTATGGCCACGCGCTCGGCGCGAGTGGCGCGATCGAGGTGGCGATCTGCGCGCTCGCGATGGAGCGGCGCTGGCTTCCCCCCACGATCAATCTCGAGCGTCCCGATCCCGCCTGCGACCTGGACTGCCTGCCCGGCCAGGGCCGCACCGCGGCACCGGATGTGGTGCTCACCAACTCGTTCGGGTTCGGGGGAATCAACGCCGCCCTGGTGTTGCGCCGCGCGTAGTACGCCGACCAGATTGGCCCTGTTCGCGTAGTTTGCCGCGGCCCACAAACTCGAGGACCCCGTCATGTCCAAGCTTCTGCGGCCGCTCACGGCCGAGTTCGTTGGCACGCTGCTGTTCGTGTTCCTGGGCGCGGGCAGCGTCGTCGCGTCCGTCGCCACTGGTCCCACGACCGGCGGCATCGGCCCGCTCGGCGTGGCCCTCGCGCACGGTGTCGGGATGGCGATCATCGTCTCCATGACGATGAGCATCTCCGGCGGCCACATGAATCCCGCCGTCACGCTCGGCCTGTGGCTCGGCAACCGGTTCGCCGGCCGCCAGGTGTGGCAGTATGTCCTGGCTCAGGTCCTCGGCGCGGTGGTCGGCGCGGCGCTCGTGAAGGCTGTGTTGCCGCCCGGCGCCGTGCGTCTGGCGCTGGGAGGCGCGCCCCGGCTCGCGACCGACGTGGGGTTCATGCAGGGCATCTGGATCGAGGCAGCCCTTACGTTCTTTCTGGTCAGTGCCGTGTTCGGGACGGCCGTTTCTTCGGAGGCCCCGAAGATCGCCGGCTTCGGCATCGGCCTCGCGATCTTCGTGGACGTGCTGGTGGGCGGAAGCTTCACCGGAGCGGTGATGAATCCCGCCCGCGCGATCGGACCGGCGCTCGTCGCGGGGCAATGGGACGCCCATGCGGTGTACTGGATCGGCCCCGTGATCGGGGCGGGCGTGGCCGCCGCGCTGTGGAGGGTGGTGCTGCTGCCACGATCGTGACGTAGGGGCGCAGCATGCTGCGCCCCTACAGCGATTCAGCCACGGTCGGCGCGAAGTAGCTGAGGATGATGTCCGCCCCCGCCCGTCGTATCGCGTACAGCGTCTCCCACATGGCGCTCGCCTCGTCCAGCATGCCGCGGGCGGCAGCCGCCTTGATCATCGCGTACTCCCCGCTCACCTGGTACGCGGCGAGCGGCGAGCCGAACTCCTGTTTGGCGCGGCGGATCAGGTCGAGACAGGGGAGCGCGGGTTTCACCATGACGATGTCCGCGCCCTCGTCGACATCCAGCCCGATCTCGCGCATCGCCTCGTCGGCGTTGGTCCCCTGCATCTGGTAGGACTGGCGGTCCCCGAACTGAGGGGTCGAGCCGGCCGCTTCACGGAACGGGCCGTAGAACGCCGACGCCATTTTCGCGGCATACGACATGATCGGGACGCGCGAGAAGCCCGCGGCGTCGAGCGCCTTGCGGATCCCCGCTACGCGGCCATCCATCATGTCGCTGGGCGCGATGATGTCGATGCCGGCGCGCGCTTGGGTCACCGCGACCTTGCCGAGCAGATATACCGACGCGTCGTTGTCGACCTCGCCGTCCTGTACGACGCCGCAATGCCCGTGGTCGGTGTACTCGCACAGGCAGGCGTCTCCGATCGCGAGCAGATCCGGCGCGGCCCGCTTCACGGCGCGCGCCGCCTGCTGCACGATCCCCTGCTCGTCGTACGCCTCCGACCCGGTCGCGTCCTTGGCCGCCGGCAGACCGAACAGAATAATGCCCCCGAGCCCGAGCCGCCGCGCCCGCTCCGCGTCCTTCACCAGTTCGTCCACCGAGGTCTGGTAGACGCCGGGCAACGCGGCGACTTCCCGCCGGACGCCTTCCCCGTGGCAGGCGAACAGGGGCCACACCAGCTGCGAGGGGACGAGGTGCGTCTCCTGCACCAGGCGGCGCAACGCGGCAGTGCGGCGCAGCCGGCGCATGCGGCGGATCGGGAATCGGCTCATCGGCCGAGCAATCTCGACGCGCCCTGCGCCTTGAGCAAGCCCGCGACCGCGACGCCCGCAGCCGTCGGGTCGCTCTCGTCGATGTCGGCTGAAGCGGTTACCTGCACGGAGCCGTCAGTCGCGGTCACGCGCCCGAACAAGCGCATCCCGCCTCCCGCGTCCCGCGTCCCGACCCACGCCGCCACCGGCGCTTGACATCCGCCCTCGAGCGACGAGAGGAGGCTCCGCTCGGCCGCGACCTGGCGCGCGCTCGGCGGATCCGCGAGCGGCGCGAGTGCGTCGCGGGCCCTGCGGTCGTCGGCGCGGACCTCGAGCCCGAGTGCTCCCTGACCCGGCGCCGGCATCACGTCCAGCGGATCGAGCCGCGCCGCGATCTGTGCCCCGAGATCGAGTCGCTCGAGCCCCGCGCCGGCGAGGAGTGCCGCGTCGAGGCCGTCGCGCCCTTCCTTCACCTTCTGCACCCGCGTCGGGACGTTGCCGCGCAGCGGCACGATCTCCAGGTCGGCGCGGAGGTGGCGGATCTGAGCCACCCGCCGCAGGCTGGACGTGCCGAGCCGGGCGCCCGCGGCAAGGCCGGCGATCGACGTGACACCCGCCTCGCGGGTTACCAGGACTTCGGCCGGATCGGCGCGCTCGGGCACCGCCGCCAACTCCAGACCGGCGGGCAGAGTGGTGGGCAGATCCTTGAGCGAGTGCACCGCCACATCGATGCGACCGTCGTGCAGCGCCTCCTCGATCTCCTTCGTGAAGAAGCCCTTCCCCTCGAGCTCGTGCAGCGGGCGATCGACTTCGGCATCGCCGCGCGTCTTGATGATCACGAGCTCGGCGGGAACGCCGGACCGCGCGAGGGCGGCCTGCACCCACTCTGCCTGCCACAAGGCGAGCCTGCTCCCGCGCGTCCCGAGCTTGAGCGGGCCGGTCACGTATCCCGCTTCCCGCTTCCCGCTTCCCGTTCGAAGTACCGCACGATCGCTTCCACCAGTCCGGGCACCGTGTATTCCCGGGCCTCGATGACGACCCTGATCCCCAGCTCCCGTGCCGTTCCGGCCGTGACCGGGCCAATCACCGCCGCAGCGAACCGGCCGGACGCCGCGGCCGGGCGGCCCACCAGGTCCACGAAGCCACGCACCGTCGACGAGGAGGTGAACGTGACGAGGTCGATCCTCCCGGCGAGGACCTCCGCCGCAAGGCCGCTCCCGTCCCCCGTCTCACGGATGGTCTCGTAAACCGTGATCACATCGACCACTGCACCCAACGCGCGCAACCCGTCGGGGAGCGCATCGCGGGCCTCCCGTGCGCGCGGCACGAGGAACGTCTTTCCGCGCACGTCGCCCCGTGCGGCAAGCGAGGTCACGACCGCCTCGGCGACGAATCGTTCCGGGACGAGATCGGGGACGAGCCCGCGCCGCTCCAGCGCCTTTGCGGTCGCGGGTCCGATGGCGGCGACGGCGGCGCGTGCCACGTCGCGCGGCGCGAGCTCCCACTCCGGCAGTCGGTCGCACACCACGTGCACGGCGTTCTGGCTGGTGAACACGATCCAGTCGTAGGGCGGGACTCGCGTGAGTGCGGTGCGGAGCGCCGCGAGATCGGCGAGCCGCGCGATGCGAATCGTCGGGGCGGCGACGACCTCGGCGCCGAGCGCCTCCAGCTCGCGCACCAGCTCGTCGGCCTGCTCGCGCGCCCGCGTGACCGCGATGCGCCGGCCCGAGAGGGGGCGAGGGCGCGCGGGACTCGGCAGGCGCGGCGCGTGTGACATAGATTGGTGCAATCTACAATGCTCCGCTCCCTGCGCTCCGCGCTCGTCCGCTTCGCCGTGCGGCGGGCGGCGGCCTGTCAACGCGAAGCGCCCAAACGCGCCGACCTGTGGCTGCGATTCGCCTGCGCGCTCGCCCCGACGTTCGCGGAATCCCATCCGGCGCTGGTGCGACTGCGGCGCGCCATCGAGGACCGGTGGGGCGCAGTGGCCGCGGCGCAGGAAGCCGCGCAGCGCTTTCCCGAAAATCCCGATGCCTGGATGCTGCTGGGGGAAGCGTGGCAGATGGTGTTCCGCCAGCAGGATGCGCTCGTGGCGTACGAGCAGGTGCTCGCGCTCGAGGAGCGTCCCGATGCGGCGCTCGCGGCGGGCGATCTGTATCGTCGCGCCGGCCGCCACGCCGACGCCGCGGCGCGGTTCGCCCGCGCGTACGCGGCCGGCGGCGGTGCCGAGGCCCTGTGGCTCAACGCCCAGGCGCTGTTTCAGGCGGGCGACGAGCGCGCCGCCGACGAAGCGCTGCACCTCTGGGCCACGCAGGTGCCCGACGGGCTGACGCGCCTGTCCGAAGCGCGCGCCGAATTGTTCCCCCAGAAGCGCGACGGCTAAGGCTTGGCCGTGCGGCGGTACAGCGAGATGGCGTAGCCGAGCAGGATGACGGCGGTGACGATGTACGCCGCCGCCATGTAGCCGGCGTTCTGGGGCACGTCAGGCATGGTCACTATCCCCCACCGCGTAGCGCTGCGTCACGAACCCCACGTACAACAACGTGAACGCCACCAACGAAAAGAGCCACGTGACCAGCATGCTGCCCGGCAGCGACGGCGCGCTCGGCTTCACGATGATGGGCTGGGGATGCAGCGTGCGGAACAGAAAGACGCTCAGGTGGATGAAGGGCACGAGACACAGTCCGCAAATGCCGAGCACGGCGGCGTAGCGGGCGCGCAGCCCCGGATCCCGCACGGCCCCCCGTACCAGCAGATATCCCACGTACAGGAAGAAGAGGAACAGGGTGGACGTCAGCCGGGCATCCCACGTCCACCACGTCCCCCAAATCGGCTTTCCCCAGATCGGGCCGGTCGTGAGCACGACGATCGCGAACACCGTACCTACCTCCGCCGACGCCGCGGCGAACCGATCCAGCCGCGGATCCTTCAGGAACAGGTAGAAGATCCCGGCCAGGCCTACGAGGATCATCGCCGCTTCCGTCCAGAGCGCGGCGGGCACGTGCAGATAGAAGATCTTTTGGGCGGGTCCCTGCAATCGCTCCAGCGGCGTGAACGCCAGCGCCCGAACGTACACGCCGGCGAGGCACACCAGACCGACCATCGTGATCCAGCGACCCTTGTGCGCCAGGCTCATTCGTCCACCGTGAAGCGAAACAGGACGCTCGCGAGCGACACGAACACGATGTCGTACGCCGCGAGCAACTTAAAGTACCCCACCGACTCGCTCAAGGGACGCCCACCGAGGAGCCGCGCCGTGACCTGCACGGCGCCGATGAGCGGCGGGACCAGGAACGGCAGCAGAATCACGACGAGGAGCAGCTCCGCGAACCGGGTCCGCATCACCAGCGCGCTGAAGAGCGTGCCCACGGCGACGAACCCGAGCGTCGCGAGCGCGATGACGCCGACGAGCGGGACCAGCACGCGACCCACGGGCACGTCGAAGAACAGCACGAACAGCGGCAGACCGACGGCTTCCACCACCGCCACGAACACCAGGTTCGCCACCAGTTTGCCCCAGTAGAGGCCGGTGCGGCTGAGCGGCGACACCAGCAGCCCCTCGAGCGCCTGGTTCTCGAGCTCGAGCTGGAAGGCGCGGTTCAGGGCGAGCATCGCGGCGAACGTGAACGTCACCCACAGGATGGTCGGGGCGAGATCGATGGTGGGGACCGCCGTGGGGTCGCGTCCGAAGTTGAACACCGTGAGGACGAGCGCGGTGAACACGACGGCCGAAACGAGGGCCGTGCGGGTGCGGAACTCGAGCACCAGATCTTTCCGTGCCACGGTCCACGCCTGCGCGATCAGCTCACCCATCGGTCTCCTTCCCCCCAACCGCCCGCCGGTACGCCTCCGCGATCTCGGCGGACCCTCGCCCTCCACGCGGCGCGAAGTGGACGAACCGGCCGCGCCGCTGGAACGCCACGTCGGTCGCGAGCTCGACCCCTTCGTCCACGTTATGCGTCGCCAGCACGACCACGCGACCTCCTGCGCCTCCACCGCGCAGCTCGCCGAGCAGCGCCCGGAGCTCGGCCGCCGCTGCGAGATCGAGCCCCGTGAACGGCTCGTCGAGGAGCAGGATGGATGGATCGTGGATCAGGGCTTTGGCGATCGCCGCGCGCTGCGCCAGACCCCGGGAGAGCGACCACACCGGTTGATCCGCCCGATCGCTCATGCCGAGACGTTCCAGGACTAGGGCGGCGCGGGGCCCGCGGCGCGCCGCGGGCACCCCGTACAGGGACGCCCAGAAGAGCAGGTTCTCGCGCACCGTGAGGTGTTCGTAGAGGTGGGATTGGTGGCCGATCCAGCCGATCGCGCGCCGTCCCCCGGCCACCTGCACCGACCCCTCCCGGGGGCGGATGAGGCCCGCGAGCACCTTGAGGAGTGTGGTTTTGCCGGCGCCGTTCGGCCCGAAGATCGCGAGCGTCTGGCCTGACGTGAGGGTGAAGGACACCCCGTCGAGCGCGACCACCTGCCCTCTCCCTTCGCCGAAGGCGTGCCTCAAGCCCTCAGCCGAGAGCATCGATGCGGGCGGCGAGATCTTCCAAGTCAAACGGCTTGACGAGGTACCCCGAGTGGCCGAGGTCGAGCACGTTGATGAGCGGCTCCATGCTCACGTACGAAGTGGTGACGATCACGGGGAGAGCAGGCTGCGACTGCCGGATCTCCTGAAGCAGGGTGATCCCGTCGGTGTCGGGCAGTCGGAGATCGAGCACCAGCACTTCGGGGTGGAACTCGTCCATCTGGCGCCGAGCCTCGGACCCACTCGCGGCGAAGGCCAGGTGGTAGCGCTCGGCGAAGAATCGCTTGTAGGTCCGCCGCAGCGTCGCCTCGTCCTCGACGAACAGCACTTTGCGCCGCGGACCGAGGGTGGGGGACCCCATGGTGGGCCAATATATGCGGGTCCCCCCCGCCGTCTACGGGCAGCTCAGCTCGGGCTGCTCTCCAACTCGAACAGATCGTCCAGCTTGGTCAGCACCAGCAGGAATCGCAGCTCCTCGTTGGCCCCGCGCAGGCACACCGTGAGCCGGCGCTCCGCGGCCTTCCGTTGAATCAACATCAGGGCACCGAGTCCGGCGCTGTCGATCTGGCGTGTGGCCGCGAG
>Ga0137415_10005553_pt1 | contig 12499 bp, 11 predicted proteins | sample CZODoug3_1_1_16f_FD_183082 | JGI IMG/M metagenome (GOLD analysis project Ga0137415, IMG submission 183082) | Vadose zone soil fungal communities from Angelo Coast Range Reserve, California, USA - CZODoug3_1_1_16fungal (Hybrid Assembly) | ecosystem: Environmental > Terrestrial > Soil > Vadose...
GCCGGAGGGCGCGTTGGTGGTGCTAGTAGCTGTCCAACTGTCCGTGCTGGGATTGTATCTACCGCCGGTGTTCAAAAAGCCGGACGCACTAAATCCACCCCAGACGATCATTTCACTGCCGCTCCAGACTGTCGTGTGACTGAATCGGCCAGCGGGCGCGTTGGTGGTGCTAGTGGCTGTCCAACTATCCGTGCTGGGATTGTATCTCCCGCCGGTATTAAAAAAGCTGATGCCATCAGATCCACCCCAGATGATCATTTCACTGCCGGTCCACACTGCCGCGTGACGGATTCGGCCAGCGGGCGCGTTGATAACGCTCGTTGGAGTCCAGGTGTCATCGGTGCACGGATCAATCTCTGGAACAGCATAGGCAGTTTTGCCTGACGTTGTGATACTAAATTTGCTGCCGGCGGCTTGGGTTCGTAGCAAGGCAAAGCGCTGGCCTTTGTCGTGGGCGGATAAATCGGCGACCAGGCGTTCCGCTAACACCGGCCTGGCCAGGCACTCAGCAATAACAGATGGATCGTTTCCAAGAGCCTCAAACAGTTCCCGCAGGACTTCCGGCTGTTTTGTGTGCCGGGCCATCCGCTCCATCTCAGACTGCAGCTGCTCGGGAGCGATCGGCTTCTGCCAGTAATCTTCCAGCGCTTGCGAGTCGCGGAGATAATTTTCTACCTTCTTTTCAATCTGCTGGGCCGACATCACCTCATCGAGCGACGGCTTAGGTTTCGAATTCTCTGTCGGCCAAATCCGGTGCCGCCAGTAAACTTCGTCAATCGCTCGTTGATAAGCGAGACGATCAGCGAGAGTCAGCGTTGTGCGTTGCTGCGCAGGCTTCCCGGCCGTGCTGAATGAAGCCAATCGCGAGGACAAGTCTCGCGATGTATTTGGTAAATTAAAAGCCGACGTAAGAGTGACAAGGCAGCCGAGAAAAAGGAGCGCGGCTAACCCGCTGCGAATTTTATTCGTCACAAGGTGAGGATTTTGCCAAGAACGCGATTTACTTGTCGAGCACAAAAACTGCAGGCTGCCCTCGCGGATAGTGTTGGTCACGCAGCCTAGCGTAATGGAGTGGTAGAGTAGTGGAGTAGTGTTTTAAACACCGAACACCGAACACCGAACATCCGCCTGCTGCATTGGACGTTCGATGTTCGATGTTGAACGTTGGGCGTTTTCTGTCCGCTAAATCCTGAATCCTGAACCCTGATCTGCGTTTCCGAGTGAGGCCGTGTTTACTCCTTGAGCGGCCATTTGCAACCTGCGCCGCTCCGTCTATCGTTACAGGACTTTCGGCATGAAGATTTTCTCCTTGCTGATCGCCGCGGCGATCGCAACTCCTTTGCTTGCACAGGGCGCCACACCGCCGCTGACGCCGGACCTGCCGCACACAAAAACAGTGCTGGACGCGCTGCTCAAAGCCGGGCCGGTGATGGTGCCGCTGTTTTTATTATCGATCTTCTCCGTCATGCTCGTGATCGTTTATTTGATGACGATCCGGCGCGGCGCAGTTGTGTCGAGCGGGTACATGGCGACGGCGGATGCGTTGTTGCGGAAGCGTGATTACCTGGGATTGCTCGCCGTTTCCAATCGGCACGGCGAGGCCATCGCGCGAGTCGTGCAAAAGATGCTCGATTTCACAACCAAGAACCCGAACGCGGATTTTCAGCAGGTCCGCGAGATCGCTGAGACGGAAGGGACGCGGGTCGCGGCGAACCTCAACAATCGCGTCGTCTATCTGGCTGATATCGGGATGATCGCGCCGCTGCTCGGCCTGCTCGGCACCGTCTTTGGAATTATCCGCTCGTTCGGCGCACTTGGCGCCGATCTTGGCACAGCGCGCTATGTGCTTCTTTCGCAAGGGATCAGCGAGGCGTTGGTTAACACTGCAGCCGGGCTAGCTATCGGAATTCCGGCGATGATGTTCTACGCGTTTTTCCGCGGCAGAGCGCAACGATTGATTTCGGACTTGGAATCTGCCTGCACGCACGTGTTGGCTTTGCTCTCTCTGCAATACAGCAAACAGGCGGAGCGAACACCCGTGCTGCTCGAGGATGAATTTTAACGTCGCCAATCGCGCCGCCCAGGCAAGATCGACATCTTCTTTCCGCCATGAATCTGCGTAGTCGCGCCCATTTGCATCATCCGGGCATTCAGCTCGCGCCACTTGTCGATGTCCTCCTGTTGTTGCTGATTTTCTTTCTGCTCACTTGGAACGCGGCCCGGAACGAAAACGAGTTGGACGTCAAGGTGCCGAAGGCTTCGGCCGCGAAAGAAAAACCTGCGCCGATCGGGGACGTGGTCGTAAATGTAAAAACGGACGGCAACGTGGTTGTAAACCGGCGCACCCTCACCGGCGCCGAGTTGACGGAGCTGCTCAAAGGTCTGGTTCAGCTCAACTCGGAGCAGGCCGTAGTGATTCGCGGCGATGAAGCTGGCGCTTACAAAAACATCATCGGTGTATTGAACATTTGCACTGAAGCCGGGATAACGAACGTCGCTTTCGCGACGGCGAAATGAAAATAGCGCGCTGCGCGGGCGGTCTCGTCGGACTGGTTGTTGCGCTCATTTTGAGTGCGGGCCCAGTCGTCGCTCAAAATTATCCGGAAGTGCGACGCGCTCAGCCAGCAGATGAACCTCCGGTCGCGCGTGCTCTGCCGGTCGATCAGCCCCCTGTCCCGCGGGCGCGAGACTCGGAAGCGGCGCCGGCGGAAGCGGAATCACCAGATCGTCGCCAGCTCGATTATGCGAACGCGCTTTTCCTGCGCAAACTCTACGATCTCGCTGTTCCCGAGTACCAAAAATATTTGGACGAATATCCCGCCGCGGCGGGCCGCGCCAGCGTCTATTTCTTTCTCGGCGAATGTCACCGCGCGCTGAATCGCCCTGGCGCTGCGCGAAAGAGTTTCCAGAAGGTCCTCGACGACTACGACGACAGTGAATTTGCGGGCCCTGCCGCCTACGTTCTGGCCGAGACGGCCTTTACGGAGAAGGATTATGCCGCCGCCCTGCCGCTTTTTCATCGCGCCGCCGCGAAATCAAAGGAATCTGCGGTCGCGCTTTCGGCCCACTATTTCGAGGCACGTTGTCTCGAGACACTCGATCGCAAAGACGAAGCCTGCGGCATCTATCAACAGGTAAGCGACGCCAAAAACCCGAACCCGTATCGCGAGGATTCCCGATTGGCGGCAGCATCGATTCTCTCTGCGCGGGGAAAGAAAACCGATGCGCTCAAGCAATACGAAGCTCTCGCGAATGAAACCCAGAAGCCGGCTTTAAAAGCGGAAGCGGCGGTGCGCGGTGGCATGATCGCTCTCGATCTTGTGCAAGCCGAAAAAGGCAAGATCGACAAGGCAATGGCCGATAAAGCGGCGAGCTTGCTGCAAAAGGGCCGCACCCTGCCGGAAGCCGGAAAATTCCGGGCCATCGCGCAAGTTGGGTTGCGCCGGTTGCAGTATCAATCCGGTCAATACGCGCAGTTGCTGGCCGATTATAAGAAAGAGCAGGAGAAACTTCCAGAGGCGGGCCAGGCCGAGGTGATGTTGCTGGCGGCAAACAGCGAGCGGCAGCTCGGTCATGCAAAAGAAGCGGAAGAGATTTATCGCCAGATCATCGCAAAATATCCGGACCGGGAAGAAGCGAAGGACGCGGCCTATCAGCGGCTTATCAACATCTACAACTCCGATCCGCCCGCGCTTCTGGCAGAGGCGGATGAATTTCTCAAGTCCAATCCTACGGCCGAGCGCGCGGACCAGGCGAAGCTCTTAAAAGCGGAGACGCTCTACAAACAACAGAATTACGCGGAGGCGGCGCCGATCTATGCGGAACTGCGCGCCTCTCAGCTTTCTCCAAAATTGCGCGCCGAATCCGCTTATAAACTCGGCTTGTGTTGCGTGCAGCTGAAAAACATTTCCGGAATCGTCGAAGCTTTCACCTATTACGTGCAGGCGTTTCCAGACAATCCGCCAGCGCCTGCCGCCCTCGCTCAACGCGCTTTAGCTTACGAGCAAGACAAAAATTACGGTGCTGCGCTTTCCGACTTAAATACAATCCTTACGAAGTACCCCGGCGCGCACGAGCGGGAAGCGGCCCTGCAACTAAAGGCGCTTATTCTCGGACAACAGGAGAATGCGAAGGGCATGGCCGAAACCTTTCGCCAGCTCCTGAAAGAATTTCCCAGGAGCTCTGTCGGGGCCCAGGCGCAATATTATATCGGCAAGGCCGCATTCGAAGCGAAAGACTACAAGACCGCGCTGGCGGCGTTGGATGCCGCGCGTCAACTCAACAAAGAGCAATACTACAACCTCGCGACCCTCCGGATCATCTCATCCTACTTTGGTTTGAAAGATCGATCTGCTCTCACGAAAGAAGTGAACAATTTCATGGCCACGAGCCCAACGGTGAGCGTGCCGGCGGAAATTCTCGAGTGGCTCGGGATCGAATATTACAACGAGAAAAATTATGAGGTGGCCGAGAAATACCTGAGCGCACTCGGAAAGATCGACCATCCCGCCAACATGAAGCCGGATTTTTTGTTTTACCTCGGAGACACGGCATCGAAGTTGAAAAATTTCGCCGAAGCGGAGGATGCATTTGGTAAGTATTTACAGTTGGCCACCGATCCGGCGGGAAAGGCGAAAGTATTGCTCGCCCTCGGCGCAGTGAAAATCGGCGCACATAAACCAGATGACGCGCAGAAGATCGCGGAAGAAATCATGGCGCTGCAGCCTGAAGGCCGGGTCAATGCCGAAGCGCGCCTGCTCGCGGGTGACGTCCAGTCGGACCGCGGAAATTTCGATGATGCCGGAAAGGCATTCATGAGCGTCGCCTTGCTTTACGACGATCCGGCCATCACTCCTCGCGCGTTGGAGAAAGCCGCCTTGGCCTATCAACGCGCGGGCAAAACCGATGAGGCCGATCGGCTCGCCCGGCAGTTGCGCGAGAGATATCCAAATTACGCCGGCGGTTGATCCGGCGCTGCCCCGTCGAAAACGCCGTTGTCAGAGCGCGCGTGATCTGATTGGATCGAAGCATGGATAAGTTTCGCCCCTGCCTCGCAGAATTCATCGGAACATTTGCGCTGATTTTCGTCGGTATCGGCGCGATCAAAACCGCCGGGCACGATGTCCTCGCTGTGGCGCTTGCTCACGGCCTCACGATCGCGGCCTTTGTTTCGGCGACATTGCCCATCTCAGGCGGCCAATTGAATCCGGCCGTAACTTTTGGTCTCGTCTGTGGAGGCCACATGACTGTAGCCGCTGCCATCCGCTACTGGATCGCGCAATTGCTCGGCGGGTTCAGTGCGGCTTTGATCTGCTTGGGCTTGTTTGGACGGGACGTAGTCGTAACTGGCACGCCGCAGCTTGCGATCAATCTAACCGGCGCCCAGGGAATCCTCGTTGAGGCGATCCTAACCTTTTTTCTCGTCTTCGTCGTTCATGGCACGGCGGTTGATCAACGCGGTGGGCGGCAAATCGCGGGGTTTGCCATTGGATCGACAATCACTCTCGACATTTTATTCGGCGGACCTCTCACTGGCGCGGCCATGAATCCGGCGCGTGTGTTCGGTCCGGCGCTCGCGGCGAATTTCTGGCACGATCATTATGTTTATTGGCTCGGGCCATTGATTGGGGGGGCGCTTGGCGGCTTGGTTTACCGGGCCTTCATTGAACGAAAACCGGAGCCGTCCTCAATTAACGCTTGAGGTAGGGGCGGTTCACCGAACCGCCTGCGGGCGATTGGGTTCAATCGCCCCTAGCTGAGCGATTGATTGTCGATCTTATCGGAGATCGCCAGCGTCTCGATCGGCAGCGGCGCGAGAAATTTTTTTGCGTCGTCGATTTGCAGAACTGGCCGCGCCAGGCGCGCTGCCAGATAGCTCGCGTCGGGCAAATGTGCGATTCCGGCTTGGGCCGTAATCTCGCATTCGGCTAGTTGTTCGATCACGCGCGAGACCTTCACCGCCAGATCTCGATTGTCCATAAATTGAATGGTGCAAAGGCCGGGCGCGGTGGCTTCGACATATCGAGCAAGCGTGAACGCGTGCTGAAGCAAAATTTCGTCGATTAATTTTTCTTGGGAGTGCGATCGCGTTTTTATGACGAGTTTTAAACATCGCGCCAATCCCTGGCTCGGTGTCATGCCTTTGCGCACGCCAGCTTTTGCCGCTGCTTCATTGAGTTGTATGATCCTCGCTTTTGCTTCTTTCTCATCGATCAACGCCATCGGCTTCGTGCGCAATGGCGGTTGATGACGCGTGGCGGCCTGCAAATAAAAGTTCGGCAAATAAATCGTCGCAAACATCAACTCACTCCTGCGATTGCGCTTTCCAGACAGCTGAGATGCGACCTTTGAATGCGAAATCGCAATCGCGAGATCGCATTATCTTTTTCAAAAGTTTCCAGCGTCCAGAAGTTTTCGAGAACGATTTTTAATTGTGCGCTGCCCACCATGCTCTGGCGGGTCAAGACCAGGCATACGGCGGAGATTGGTTCGACCAGCCGTTGCAAACGATACCAGCTCGTCTGCGGAATTTTACGCAACTCCTCCGGCGGATTGAGGACAAGATCGACAATCACCAATGGGAAATTGCCGTCACGCAAGAGCAGATCGGCCGCTTTGATCGCCTCAAATACTTTGTTGCAACGCACCCAAAGCAGATGACGCAAACATGCGTTGCCCAGTGGTTGCGGATCAAACGAATCGCGGCCATCGATCAACGCGAGGAAATAACGATCGCGATGTGCGGCGTGGAGGAGCGCGTGAATGAGCGAGGCACTTCCCGCGCTTACTTGCGGGCTGATCAATTCCGTGATGGCGCCTTTGGGCAAGCCGCCACCGATCGTTTGATCGAGAAAGGATAAACCTGTGATTAAACGTGTCTCCGCGGAGGCAGGCGTGTGAGGAAAACGTTCGGCCAGCAGGTTTCGAAGATCGACAACAGCGGAGCGACGTAGACGGGCAGCCCGAGAGGGTGACGAACCGGGGGGTGAGTCATCAATTTTGCCGCTCGTCGCCATCGGAGGAAGATGGCATTAGCAGCAGATATGTTCAAGCGAACATTAACTCGCGAAAGCTCCCTGCTCGCGAAGACTTTCGGAGTTCGGAGTTAATGGCGCTTTCGCCGCTCTTGCTTTCGCACCAGCGAGACCATTACCCCTTGAATCTTCAACTCACGCGCCGGAATCAAATTTGGATACCGCGGGTTTTCCGCTTTTAGATAAGGCCGCCCATGCTCCATCACGTAGCGTTTCAAGGTTGTTTCCCCATCGATCAATGCCGCCACGATATCGCCATTTTGCACCTCTTTGCTGTCTTCCAAAATCACGATGTCACCATCGATAATATGCGCGCCGATCATCGAGTCGCCCTGCACGCGCAAGGCAAACTTTTCTCGATTTTTTGAAATATTGGCCGAGCGCGCATCGAGGGAAACATGGCCTTCGATGGTCTGCTCGGTCAAGGCGGACATCCCCGCGGGAATCTGTCCATAAATCGGAACGTCGGTGATGCGAACTTTTTGCACTGGCGTAATCAAGGCGCGCGCCTTGCGCGCATGCCGATCGAGAAAACCTTTGCGCTCGAGCGCGGCAATGTACTGCATGACCGATGTTTGGCTGGCGAAACGAAAATGGCTTTGGATTTCGCGCGTGCTTGGCGTAATCCCTTTCTCGCGCTGTTCGCGTTGGATAAAATCGAGAACGTTTTTCTGACGGTCCGTCAGCATGTCTTATGATCGCTGAAACCAACCACCGCGCAAGTTCAGATGAACAGATGTTATCCATTTGGTTTCCACAACGTATCTCATAAACCGTTGCTGCTGTAGCCGCGCCTCTGTGAGGCGCGTGCGCACGGCCCACAGGGCCTTGGCTACAGGTCAGACCGCGAAACTTTCGCCGCAAGAGCAATGCGCGACCGCATTCGGGTTGGTGACTTTGAAACCGCCTTTTTGCAGGTCCTCACTGTAATCGAGGACCGAGCCGCTGACGAAGAGTGCGCTCTTTGGATCGACAACCAGACGCACATTGGAGGTTGGAACTAGAATGTCGCGGTCTTTGGGGCCGTCCACCAGGTCCATGGTGTATTGAAGACCAGAGCAGCCGCCGCCGACCACTGCCAAACGCAAGGCGCCGTTTGGATTTCCTTTTTGTTCGAGCAGCGACGCCAGTTTGCGCGCCGCGGTCTCGGTGACTCTGATCAGGCGTTCGTTGCCGATCTTGTAATTGACGGTCGCTGATTCTGTGGTCATTCAAAAAATCAGGAAGCGACGAAAGCAGGAAGCTGAGCGTCTTCTCTTTGTAAGATATTCTCCTCCGCGATCGCCTCAACTTCAGCGAGAGTCGAGACGTGTGAGAACTTTTCGCGCAACCGTTTCGCATCGGGCATCGACCGCGAGTAGGCCATCAGCCTCGCGCGCATCGATCTAATGGCCGGCTCTTCTGCGTCCCACGCGCGCACAGCCAAGCGGCAATGTCGCAGGATGAAGTTCCATCTTTCCGATAAGACTGGTGGATCGACCATCTCTCCCGTGGCGAGATATTGTTTCGTCTGACTGAATATCCATGGGGCGCTCATGGCCGCCCGACCGATCATCGCGCCAGAAATTCCGGTTTCACGGCGTCGTTTCGCCACATCAGCCGCGCTGGAGAGATCGCCATTTCCAATAACGGGAACCGGAACCGCGGCGGCAACTTCGCCAATGACGTTCCAATCAGCCGCGCCGGCGTAACCTTGCGCGCGGGTGCGGCCATGCACGGTAATCGCAGCGATTCCTGCATCGGCAAGAACGCGCGCGATGCGCGTGGCGTTGATTGAATCGGCGTCCCATCCAATCCGGATCTTCGCCGTGACCGGCATCGGGGCGATCGCGCGAACGACCGCGACTGCGACGCCGGCGAGAGCTGGGCAATCCTTCAACAATGCCGAACCGCCATTCTTCGCGACCACTTTATTGACCGGACAACCAAAGTTTAGGTCGACAAAATCCGGGCGCACCCAATCGATGACCTGGCGCGCCGCTTCCGCCATGTGCTCGGCATTGGCGCCGAAGAGTTGCACACCGATTGGCCGCTCAATTTCGTCGAAGTCGAGATACTCGCGGGTCCGCTCGTTGCGGCGAAAGATTCCTTCAGCGGAAACGAATTCGGTCGTGAGGACATCCGCGCCGTGCTCCTTGCACAGTTGCCGGAAGATTTTGTCCGATACTCCCGCCATCGGAGCGAGGTAAAGCGGAAAGCGGCCGGAAAACCATGGCAGGGTGGATTTCATTATTGCATTCTCTCACAAGATCGTCTGCGGCGCAGGTGAATCGACCGTTGCGCTCTCAGCAAGGTGGATCGGCCGCTCCGTCAGGCGATGCTAATCAGTGCGGCTTCGCCGCCAAGTTTTAACATCGAGGTCGCCGCGGCGACGACTGCTCGATCCACCTAAGCTGCTACGCCGCGGCGTGGAGCAGGCTCGCGACTTCATTTTGCACGTCTTCTAATTCATCGAGCCGCAATTGCGGGTCGCGTACAATAAAGACGTCGCCGGTCGGTCCGTGCTCATAAATCAAAACGCGCCCGTTCGCAGCGTCTTCGCTCTTCATTTGTTTCAGAACCCGCTTGCGCTCCAGCATCGCGGCGAGGACGTAACATGCGTTCGCCGGAGGATTTTCCGATGCGATCAGACGCCGGAAAAGTTGCTCGGCATTTTCTTTTGCCAGAGGCTCGGGCGCCGGTGGCGGCAGAGGTTCATAACGTGTTCTCCAAAATGAAAACGGCTGAATGTTCTCATTCCGGTTCAACCACGCTTCTTCGCTCAAGTCTTCACGGCGATAACCATCGGCATCGCGAAAGAGCAGCGTGTAGAAATATTCGCCGGGCGCGAAGGGCCGATGGGTGGAGGCGCACGCATCTGCGCGATGCTTGATCGCCCATTCGTTTGGGAGCGGATTCATCGCGCCAATATACGCCGGGCCCTGAAGAGATGAAAGCCGGGCGCCTCGCGGTTGGAAGCGCGAAGATAGAGCAAATAGAGACCGATCGCAGCGAAGAGAAGGTTGGGCGTCCACCCCGCAACCCACGGAGAGATGCGGTCGCCCTCGCCCAGGGCGAGAAAGAGGTGGGTGAGAAAATTCATCGCGAAAACGAGAATGACCGAAGCGGCCACGCTGGAAAGAATACCGCGGCGCGAGTAACCGATGCCAAGAGGCGCCGCAATGCAGACCACCACCAAACAGGTCCACGGCAGGGCGAGACGATACTGAAGATGCGTGCGGAATGGCGCGAGCAGAGTGGCGGGGAAATCGGCATTGAACTGCAGATATTGACGCAGCTCCGGCAAACTGAGGAATTCGGCACGCGCATTGGCGCTGCCCAGGCGAAATGGTGTTTCGCTCCAGTTGTCGATCTTGAGCGACGGATAGATCTGCTCCTCGAGAATGTTGCCGGCGGGATCGTAATGAACCACCTTTACCTCTTCGAGCTCCCAGATTTTCGTTTCCGGGTGATAGAAAGCGCGCGTTGCCAGATAATTTGTCACGATATTGTCATGCGTGTCTTGCTGAAGCACCTGGACACTGTTGAACGTGTTGCCGCCGGCGCGAAAATTCTGGATGAACCAGGTGCGCGCGTCGGTTCGATTGCGAAAGATTTGTCCCTGGATCAGTGTCTCTGGACGCGCATGCGCTTCCGAGAGGAATGTTTTGCGCGCCAACTCGGCGTGCGGCGCGAGCGAATAGTTTAGCGCCATGGTTGCCGCGACCGTGAGCAACCCCATGCCGATGAGCGGCAGAAGAACGCGCGGGAGGCTCACGCCTGCGGTCAACATCGACACGATTTCATTCGCGCGCGACATTCGCCCCAGAGAAAAAAGGAGCGCGAGCAAAAGTGAAACCGGCAGGAGGATGATGAAAACCTGCGGAACCTGAGTGAGGTAATACCGGACGGTGAGCAGAAGACCGACCCGCTCGTCGATAAAGGTCGAAATGTTGTCGCTAATGTCGAAGATGAGCCAGATCGAGATAAAACCCGCGATGCAGTAAAGATAGACCTGCAAAAAATTGCGAATGACGTAGCGATCGAGGAGTTTCACGGGAATTTCGAATTTCGATTTGCGAATTACAATAGCATTTCCGCAAATGGATTTCAGTCGCTGGCAAACAACAGGCTTTTCAAATCGGCCATCGCCAATCCCATGATCGCGCTGAAAGATTCTCTTGGCACTGAATTTGTCGAACGAATTCGCAAAATCTTCTCGGAAAATGGGCGCCTCTCAAAGGCGACGAATTTCGAGTTCCGTCCGCAACAGCAGGAGATGGCGGTGGCGGTGGCGCGCGCTCTGGAGGAAGATCGGCATCTGGTGGTCGAAGCGGGTACCGGCGTCGGGAAATCACTTGCCTACCTCGTGCCGGCCATTCTGTTCGCGCTTGAGCAACACAAAAAGGCAATCGTCTCGACGCACACCATCAATCTCCAGGAACAGCTTCTTTACAAAGACATCCCGATTTTAAAAAAGATTTTACCTGTCGAGTTCGACGCTGCACTCATGAAAGGGCGGCAAAATTATCTTTGCTCGCGACGGCTGGAGCGCGCACGGCAACAAGCGAATGAGCTTTTCACCGGTCCGGAACAAAATGAGTTGACCCGGCTCGCGGAATGGGCCAGCACGACCCGCGACGGTTCGCTCAGTGATTTATCGGTCGAACCCGATCCGAAAGTCTGGACCCAGGTGTGTAGCGAAGCGCACCTCTGCACGCAAAAAACCTGTGGCCAAAACCCGCGCTGTTTTTACCAGCAAGCTCGCAAGCGCCTTCTCGCCGCGGACCTGATCGTGATGAATCACACGCTGCTCTTCATATTGCTGGGCGACCCGGAACAACAGGCAGAGCGCGAGAGCGGTTTTCTGTTTCCAAACGATTTCATTATTTTCGATGAAGCCCACACGATCGAGCAGGTGGCGTCGCGACAGATCGGCATCGGCGTCTCGCAATACGGACTAAGATCGACAATCCAACGGCTTTACAATGCGCGCACGCGTAAGGGGCTTTTCACGGTGATGCGCGACGCAACCGGCGTGAGACTTGCGGGCGAGCTTGTCGATGACGCGGACAAATTTTTCGCGGCAGTGGATTCGAAATCTGATTTTCGCAAAGGCCGCGAGTTTCGCGTGCGCGAGCCCGATTTTGTTCCAGACACAATCACGGGCGGGTTAACTGCATTGCAGACGCGCATCGCGGAGGTCGTTAAGCGTGCCGATGATGAATTTCTAAAAGCTGAATTGCAGGAATTTGGACGCCGCATTCGTGACGCTCGCGATGGCATCGCCATTTTCCTGGAACAAAGTGCACCCGAACATGTTTATTGGGTCGAGCGCACGGGAAAGACCGCGCAATTTCTGTCGCTCAATGCCGCGCCGGTCGATCTGGCGCCGGTGCTGCGGCGTATGATTTTCCGGGACAATTGCTGCTGCGTCATGACCAGCGCCACGCTCTCGGTCGGCCGGACCGACCTTGCGTATTTCC
>Ga0137415_10005554_pt1 | contig 12498 bp, 8 predicted proteins | sample CZODoug3_1_1_16f_FD_183082 | JGI IMG/M metagenome (GOLD analysis project Ga0137415, IMG submission 183082) | Vadose zone soil fungal communities from Angelo Coast Range Reserve, California, USA - CZODoug3_1_1_16fungal (Hybrid Assembly) | ecosystem: Environmental > Terrestrial > Soil > Vadose...
CATCGAGAGCGTCACGCCGGAGAAGGTGCCGGATGCGGAGGTAAGCGTCAGGGTCTGCCCCCCAAGCTGCACATTGCCGGAACCCGAAAGCGACTTGATGGAAGTACCAGCGGTAGCCGAGATATCGAACGTGCCGTAGGCGGCAACGGAATTTGAATTTACGATACTGCCGCTGCTGGACAATGCCAGGGTGCCCGACGAGATCGTGGTCGCACCCGAATAGGCTTCGGCTCTGGTGAGGGTGAGGGTTCCGCCCCCCAATTGGGAAACCGCGCCAGTTCCCGAAATCATGCCGCCGAAGGTGATGTCGTCGGCACGATCGAACGCGACCGTGCCGACATTGGCGACGTCGCCCACAATCGCACCACTGCTGTCGCCGGCGCCGAGCTGCAACGTCCCGCGGGAAATCGTTGTGCCGCCGGTGTAGGTGCTGGTGCCGTCGAGAACCAACGTGCCGCCGTTGACGACCAGCCCCCCGGTTCCGGAAATTGCGCCGGTAAAGGTACCCGAGCCATTCGTCACCGTCAGTGTCTGCGCCCCCAGAACCACGGTGCCCGAACCGGCAAGCGAAGTGATGGAGGCGCCGCTTGCGGTCTGCGATATATCGAATATGCCGTTGTCGGTAAGACTGCCTGACGCAGCAATCGCGCCGGTTCCGGAAAGCGCCATGGCCGCGCCGGTATTTATGGTTGTGGTGCCGATATAGGTGTTGGTGCCGGAAAATATGACTTCCCCGCCCCCGACGCTGTCGGTGATCACCAGGCTGCCGGGGTAGGTATTGGAGATGTCATCGGAATAGATGCCGGAAAACGTGCCGACGTTGCCAGCGGTATCAATCGTATTTGCGATTGTCGCGCTCGAAGAACTCTGCAAAGTGAAATTGTTGCCGTAAGTGCCGGCCCGATCGATTTTCAGCGTGCCGCCCTGAAATGCGATATCGCCGGTACCGAGACCGGAAGCGAGAGCGGTTGATCCCGAGCCGATGGCGGCCAGCGCCGGCGTAGCGAAGGAGAGGATGACGGCGGCGCAGATTGCGACGCGCGCTTTATATCCGCGTTCCGGGAACCTGGGCTGTGAAACCAATCTGCCAATCAGCCCCAGACATGCATTATCCATCCCGCTTTGACTCATTGCTCTTGTTTGAATTACTGCCAGCCACAGCACGCGCCCGCCGCGGCTTGAGCGAACATAGCCTCGCCGCCGAACGGCATGCGTTTCGTAATGTTAAGAGATATTTCGGAACCAGCGGATTGGGTTGGTCCGCTGGCACTCGCGGCGATCTGCACCTACAATGGACCGCGAGGTTCATGTGCGGTTCTTATGTGACGCAAAGTTTAGATGCTCGTCATCTTGGCGCGAACGAGATGCTGGATGATCGCCTGATCTCCCAACCCGCGCCGTCTCACATCCTCCTGGTGGAGGACGACCCGGAAATATCGCGCATGCTGGCCGATGTTTTGACGGAAAACGGATTCGCTGCAACCTTTGCCGCATCGTCCCGGTCGATGGACCTCCATTTGGATAAGGGCGGCGTCGATCTGGTTGTTCTCGATGTGATGCTGCCTGGAGAAAACGGCTTCAGCATTTGCCGAAGATTGCGCGCGACATCAAATATTCCGATCATCATGCTGACCGCACTTGGCGAAGAAGTGGATCGTATTGTCGGTCTTGAGATCGGTGCGGACGACTATATCACCAAGCCATTCAGTTCGCGTGAACTGATCGCGCGCATTCGCGCCCTCCTTCGGCGCGCGCAAGGCGATCAACCCCGGTCGGCACGTTTGGCGAAAACGTTTCACTTCGCCGGCTGGCGGCTGGAAGCGTCCTCGCGCCAGCTCTTCAACCCGGACGGCGTTCGCATCAGTCTGACGAGCGCGGAATTGGACCTTCTGGCGGCCTTCTGTCGAAACCCTGGCCGGATACTTTCTCGCGATCAGCTTTTGGAGTTGACACATAGCGGCCTTGCCGGTCCGATTGTCCGAAGTATAGATGTTCATGTCAGCCGCATCCGCCAAAAGATCGAACTCGATCCTCAGGAGGCCACGCTTATCAAGACTGTACGCCTGGGCGGATACGTCTTCACGCCTAATGTGGAGGCACGGTAATGCGATTGGGCGCAATCCTGCCACGAACGATTGCCGGCCAGATCACGGGCTTGATCGTCTTGTCGGTCGCGATGGCTTTCCTGCTGAATTTTGTGGCGCTGTTCTTTTTTATAGCGTCTGACCGGGACAGGCGGCCGCCTCCCTTCGGCCCCTTTCAGATAATCACGATCGCGCGGCTAGCCGACGCATCCCGATCTGAAGAGGAAATTTCTGCTCTGGTGGCAAGTGCGCGCCGCATCGGTATCGCCGTAAACAGGACGCAAAACATCCCGCCCTCCGACAAACTTGTTATGCCTCCCGAGCGTGCAAGAATACCTTTCTTTGATCGTCCGGCGGGGCTTCCCGGAATGGAAAGGTTCCAAAAGAACATTTCCCTGGGGGCTAACAACACCATACGCATTCAACTACGACGAGGCGGTGCGCTCATATTTCCATTGCCGCCAGAACCACACCGAGGGTTTCCGGGGTTCATCCTATTCCCAGTCCTCTATGTTCTTTCGACGATCGCCGTCATTCTTGTCGGCTTGTCGCTCTATGCTGCCCGCTCGATAATCTCACCACTTTCGGCATTCGCCGCAGCGGCACGCGCTGTTGGCCGGACGGCTGACGGTGACCAGATCGTCCCAGAACGGGGCCCGCAGGAAATTGTTCAAGTCGCGCGGGCCCTCAATGGCATGCGTGATCGGATTCGCGCATTACTTGATGAGAGAACGAGCATGCTCACCGCGATCAGCCACGATCTCAGAACACCACTCACGCGGATAAAATTGCGCGCTGAAAGAATTTCCCCCGGCCCGGAAAAAAATACCGCGACGGAAGGCATCTTGTCGGACATAGCGCAGATGGAGCAAATGCTCACAGAGACTTTGCGCTATTTGCGAGACGATGCGCAGTCCGAGCCTTCGCTTCGCGTCGATTTACCCAGCATGCTGGAAACCATATGCATCCAGCTGGCTGACCTTGGGAAGTCAGTTGCTTATGAAGGTCCCAAAACACTGGTCTATTGTTGCCAGGCCGGCGGTATAACCCGCGCCATAAGCAATCTGGTTGAAAATGCGGTCAAGCACGGCACCCGCGTCTTGGTCACCCTGAAATCCCTGGCCGATGGCAGCATTCAGATCGACGTCGACGACGACGGTCCCGGTATCCCCTACCCGTTGCGCAAACGCGTATTCGAGCCATTCTTCAAGATCGACAGCGCGAGAACCTCGAAGCGAACGGAAGGCTTTGGCCTCGGCCTTTCCATCGCCCGCAACGTTGTGGAAGCACATCAAGGCCAAATCGAACTGCTCGATTGTGCGCCGCATGGATTGAGGGTGCGAATCTGCCTTCCTGCTGAAGGTCCACTTGCGGCTCTTCGGTTTGGCGATAACTCCTAGGTGTTCAGTGCGTGCCAAGAGGCGTCATCGCGGGCGATAAGCGCCAAGGCAGCGGATGGTCCCCAGGTGCCAGCGGCGTAAGGTTCAGGGAACATGCCTGTCCGCATCCATCCCGCGCGAATGGCGTCAATCCAGCGCCACTGCGCTTCCACTTCGTCGCGGCGGACGAAGAGAGTCGAATCACCTTCGATGAGATCCAACAAGAGCCTTTCGTAAGCGATACGGCGCCGGCCCGAAAACGCGGTAGTCAATGACAGGTCCAAAGGCAGTTCCCGCAACAAAACGCCTTCGCGATCAAGGCCCGGTTCTTTGGTCATCACCAGCAGGCGAACATATTCTTCCGGTTGAAGTCGAAGTACCAGTTTATTTGCTGACAGTGCGCTACCACGCTCCTCGAAGATGGAGTGGGGAACCGGCTTGAACTGCACAAAAATTTCAGATCTGCGGGCCGGCATTCGCTTGCCGGTACGCAGATAGAACGGAACACCGCGCCAACGCCAATTGTCAATGTGGACCTTGAGCGCAACGAATGTCTCGGTGATGGAGGCCTTATCCAGCTCGTCCACATAACCAGGAACGACTCCATTGCCAATCGTACCAGATACATATTGGCCTATAACGGTGTCACGCAGAACGCTCTCATGATCAAAAGGCCGCAAGGAACGCAAAACTTTGACCTTCTCGTCTCGAACTGCAGTGGCGTTGAAATGTGTCGGCGGCTCCATCGCGATCAGCGCAAGAAGCTGCAGCATGTGGTTCTGGACCATGTCGCGCAGAACGCCGGATTGATCGAAATAAGCAGTGCGACCTTCCAGACCAACGGTTTCTGCGATCGTGATCTGTATATGGTCAATGCCGGAGGAATTCCATAACGGCTCGAATAGCGAATTTCCAAAACGCAGTGCCAGAAGATTCTGCACCGTTTCCTTTCCTAAATAATGGTCGATGCGAAAGATGTTTTCTTCCGCGAAGACCCGCATGACGGCATCGTTGATAAACCTGCTCGACTGGAGATCCGTTCCCAGAGGCTTCTCGAGACCGACGCGGGTTTGTGTGGAAGCCAAACCGGCATGTCTCAGGCCCGATATCGTCTGCTCAAACAGCTGCGGCGCGGTGGAGAGAAAGATGGCAAGGTTTTGTCGCTGATCCGCACGAAGCGCGGCTGCCAAGTTCACACAATCCGTCGTGTCTGAAACATCCGTTCGCACATATCTGAGCTTTCGCAGAAAATCGTTAATGGCGCTTTCCGCTAGACGCTCGACAGGAATAACGGCACGGATGGCCGTACTCGCAAACAGGCGGAACGCATCGTCGTTCAAGGAACTACGGGCGGTCGCCAGAATCTCGAAATCCGCCGGCAGCAACCCTTCATGGTGCAGGTTGAACAGCGATGGCAACAACATACGGCGTGCCAGATCGCCGGTCGCACCAAAAAGCAGGAGCGCGCGCGACCTAAACAGTGGCCCACGCTCGCTGGAAGTGCCGTCCACGGGACTTCTTGTCATGTCCAATGATTTTCGCTGCATGTGCGTGAGTCCAGGAGCTAACCTGGCACCTGCTCGGCAGACGCCTGCCAAATTGCCGTCAATGTGGCGACCGGCATGATATCATTCTTCGATGGGTTCGGAAGTCAAGTCGCTGACAAAGTCATACCTGTCACCGCGATAGGCTGAGCGCGTGAATTCAACCGGCGTACCGTCCGCCAGCCGGGTAAGTCGCTCGATCCGGAGAATTTCGGAACTCTGCTGGATCGACAGGATTGCGGCTTCCGTCGGTGTCGCGAGCGAGGCCCGGATCCGTTGCCGTCCGGTGGTCGGACGAAAGCCACCCATGCCCAAAACCGCGTACAAAGAATCTCCAAGCTGCTCCAGCACTGGCAGAAACCGGGCGGGAACAACGGCATGCTCGATGGCCAAGGGCTCCCCGCCAAGAAGCCGCACCCGCCCCAGTCTCGCAACCTTGGTGGTCGGTGCGATCTCGAGCGCCTGCGCTTCGTCTTCGGTTGGCGACGCATAATTCTTGAACATCCAGATCACACCGGGCTTTTCTCCGCGCCGAAGAGCGTCATCGCTGAAACCGCTCAGCGTGGAGCCAGGCGCCTCAATCCGCGGTGCAACGAAGGTCCCAAGACCTTGCCTGCGAAACAGAAGCCCTTCGTCGATAAGCCGTTCAATCGCCTTGCGGATGGTGACGCGCGACATGCCGGTCATTTCGCTCAGATCGCGCTCGGATGGAAGGGCGTTACCCGGATCGATCCCCCCGTCACTGATGTGGCGGCGGAGATTTTTGGCAAGCTGTATATAGAGCGGAGTATTTTCGTCTTCGCGAACAGTGAGTTTTTCGCGCATGCTCAGGGCTCCCCAGAAAGATGCTTGTCCAGCGCGACCCGTAGATTTTGGCCGCTGGAACTCAAAAGTTCGGTGGCGCGTTTCGTCTCCACGCCGGAGGCGATCAGCACCGCCATCTTGATGGATCCATCAGAAGCGGACATTGCTTTATCGGCGACAATCGCACCCACCCCTGTAAGTTGCTGGACAATCGCGCGCGCGCGCGCGGCGAGCTTGTCGTTCGACACCCTCATATTCACCATGAGCCCCTTGTACACCAAGCCAGACCTTAGCATTGTGGTGGTCGAAAAAATGTTGAGAAGCGCTTTTTGTGCGGTACCGGCCTTCATGCGCGTGGACCCCGCGATCAATTCACTGCCGGTATCCGCCAGTAGCGGAAATTCCGCCTCCTGAAGTAGTGGCATGCCGGTATTGTTGGAGATGCCGATCGTCATCGCGCCGCGGGCGCGGGCTTCCTTGATGGCCGCAACGGTGAATGGCGTCATACCGCTGGCGGCTACGCCGAGCACCACATCGTTGCTACCGATATCCGCTTCGCGGATCTGCCGGACCCCGTCTTCCTTATCGTCCTCCGCGCCTTCCGCGCCCGCGGACAGGGCCTCCATGCCGCCCGCCAAAATGAAAACCAAGCGTTCTGCGGGCCAGTTGTAGGTGGGAGTAAGCTCCACGCCGTCCTGCACCGCGATTCGGCCGGATGTTCCCGCACCCACATAGACGAGGCGACCGCCCTGCAGCAAACGCGCCGACGCGGCTTCGCTCGCCGCCGCCACCGCACCCATCTGACTGAAAAGGGACGCAATTGCGGCGAGCTGGCCTTCCAGCATGGCTTCCACCGCAAGCACGGTCGGCCAGCGGTCGATTTCGACAAAACGTGGATCAACAGTTTCAGTGCGCATTCAAAACACCTTGCAACGAAGGGGAAGGTTGATATTCCGGCTCACGCGACCTGGTCGCCACGCATGTCAGGAAAGAAGCGAGCGTGCCAAGGCAAAGCTGCCAAGGGAATGCCATGCGCCGAAACGCGGCCGGCAGACCAAGATGATCGGCGATATAGGGCTGCAGCAAAAAGATCACGGCAAAGCCCATGAAAAGTGCCGCAATTACCGATGGACCGGACCCGCGTCGCGTAAAAAGAGCGGCAAAATAAATACCCAGAAGCCCCGCGTAGGCGAAAGTCATGACAGACAGCACAAACTCGATCAGCGGGGTGTTGGCATAACTCTGCCAGTAAAAGGACAAAACGGCCACGCCTAGCGTCGCCAGTCCGGTCAGGCCCATACCCACCCGGCCCGCCAGCACATAGTGCATTTCGGCAACCGCAACGTCACGGGATTTCCAAGGACGATAAAAATCCTGAACAAGAACCGACGACATGGCATTGAGCGCCGACATGGTCGTGCCAATAGCAGTCGCCAGCACGCCCGTAGTTGCTAGGCCGCGCAGGCCCGGCGGTGCCTGTGTGAGAATGAAGTGCATGAAGATCGTAACGTCCATACCACCGCCCCCGCGCTCCGGACCAGGAAGTGTAACACCGCCCATCAGGTCCGGGCGCTGATAGACCACATATAGCAGGGAGCCGATAGCAATGAACACGGCCATCACCGGGATCGCGGCAAGCGCCGACATATAGAGACCGCGCGAGCCGGTATCGGAGTCCTTGCAGGCCAGAAGACGTTGCGTGGTATCTTGGTCGAGGCCGTAATTGCCGACGTAGAGCAGCGTACCGCCCAACAGCACCGCGGGCAGGGAAAAGGGCCGATCCAGCGCCAAAGACCAGTCGATAACCCCAAGCTTGTTGTGACCGTCCGGGGTCGCTGCCAGTCCGTGGAGCGCTGCGGAAAACGGCGCGGGAATTTTGGAATATAGAAGCATCAGCAGCCCGAAGGCGGCGGCGACATAGATTGCGAATTGCAAAAGATCGACCCAGACAATGGACCGCAGCCCACCATGGACCGTGAAGACAAAAGAGGCGAAAATCAGGATCGCGGCGGCCGACAGAACGCCCGATCCGCTCACCCCGTTGAAGACAATCATCGAAACGGCCACAGCAGCCAGATAGAGACGCGCACCACCGGCCAGCACCCGCCCCACGACAAACATCAGCCCGGCCGCCCGCATCGCCCCGGAGCCATAGCGGCGCCTCAGAAGCTCGTAGACTGTGCTAACACCCTCACCATAGAATCGCGGCATTAGTAGACGTGCGACAATGAAGGCGGCCAAGAGCGCGCCCAAGCTTACGCTCAGATAGGTGAAGTCACCGCGATAGCCGTAATCCGGCCCGCCCAGAAACGTCGCCGCAGATTGTGTGGTCGCGAGCACCGAAATCGCAGCGAGCCATGCGGGGACCCTGCCGCCTGCCAGAAAATAGTCGCGTGCGTCACCACTTACGCGCCGGCTGGCCAGAAAGCCCACCAACGCGATCGCGGCGAAGTATCCCGCCACGACGCACCAATCAAGCAGGGCAAATGTTCCATTCATTGGAATTGCATCATTAGGGCCCGCCATGTGGAAGCGAACCGCAAAGTGCGGACACAACTTAAGATGGCAACAATAGAGACAACGGCCACGCCGTGCAAAATGCCCAGATGGGCTGCGATCATAGTCCGGGCTCTTTCCTGGATCTGGACCATACCGCGCCTGCCTCCACCTCGGGATATCTTGTGTACGTCACCCATAGTGGGAATTTACTCTGCGTCGCGAAAGGCGCCGTTGGAGCCAGGGTAAACCTGTGCGGCAATACCAACGGCGCAACCATTCCTATAGCCCAACTATTCTTCCGGGCGCAGCGTAACCGAGAAACTAAACGAGCGCCCGTAAAGATCGTATGTGTCCGGGAATGTATTGAAGTTGGACGACGATGCCACGATCGGCGGATCCTTATCGAACATGTTGTGAATGCCCGCATTGAGGGTCAGCCACTTCGTGACCGGATAGGAGGAGTTGATGTCGAAATAATCCTGATCTGGAATGACATCGGTCGCACCCGGCGCACTGTTGCGCACCGCTCCAATCCGCTGCCAGTCCAGTTCGAACTGGCCCCAGTCAAACTGCCAGCCCAGCGTAATGTTATGCCGATAGGCGGGCTGAACGAGTGTCGTGGCATCACTAGAGCATGTCGCGCCGAACGTTCCGCCACAATTGATCGCCGCCACAGTTGGATTGGATTGAATAATGTAATGGGTGACGAAATTGCCCTGATAGGAGAGCTGCAAGTCGTCGCCTGGCATCCATTCCGGCACGGGAATGACGTATTTAATTCCCAAATCTATGCCGCGCTGGTTGATACGGCCCAGATTCTGGTTGTTCACAAAGGCATTGACGAAGTGACCGTTCGCCGGATCACGGGTCACCAGTTGGCAAAGCGGATTGCCCGCAGTCGGGTTTGTGATGTAGCAACTCGTGAGGTCGTTGACGGGCTGAATGACGCCGATGGCGCCAGCCAAGTCGATGTCATAATAATCGACCGTCGTGCTGAACCCCGGCAGGAAATCCGGCGTCAATACAAAACCCAGTGTCTTGGTCTTCCCGGTTTCGGGCTGGACCGCGGCATTGCCGCCGAAGAAATAATTGCCTTCAAGATAAGAAGGCGCGAAGGAATTCGTTGAACCCACTGCGGGCGCGCCGAACCTGGCGCATTGCGCAGCGTTGCCCGTACCAAGCACACAGGGATCGCCCGCATACCGCGGCGTCAGGCGCGCGACGGTGATCAAATTGTTGAAGGGAAGGGAGGAAGTGGTCGCAGCATATTCGCTGAAGTTGGGCGTGCGGATAACAGTCTGTGCCGTGCCACGGAAACGTATACTGTCATTGACGGTCCATGTGGCTTCCCATTTGTGGGTATCGTGAGCCCCCCACTGCGAGAAGGACGAGTAGCGATAAGCCGCGCCCAGATCGATCTCCTTGGCGAAGAACATATCTTTCACAACAGGAACCAGCACCTCGCCATAGCCTTCGTTGCTCGAAAATGAGCCTTTGTAAGCGGCCAACGCGCCCTCACGAAATGTATTACCGCTTTGCAGTGCCGTGTCCTGGACGATGCGCGTGTTTTCCTGGCGGTACTCGTATCCCACTGCGAATCCGACCGGGCCGGCCGGCAAAGAGAACAGATCGCTTGAGTCGCCGCTGATGGATGCGGAAGAAACCAGCTGGTCACGGGTCCTGTTGTTTCCCGGTATGGTGGTTCCCAGACTTGACAGGCTTGACTCGTCGGGTCCGAAAATGTTGGCGGTATTCGCAATGGCGGCGAAATTGTTCACGCCGGCTGCGTTGGTAACAAGACCGTCACCGGTAATCGGTGAAACCTCGGTTACCCGGCCATACTGGGTATAGGCATCCCAGCGCATGGCGTTGGTGAGGGGGCCGCGCAGACCAAGCTGAAATTGCGAGGTATTGCGCTCGGTATGGAAATCTATGAGGCCCAAGCCAAGCGTCTTGTTGACCTGCACCTGCGCAACGCCACCGACAAATGTCAGCTGGCTTGCAATCTGGGGCGTCAGAAACGGATTGGTCTGGTTTATGCCAACGACCTGGCTGACGCTTGCGGGGTTGGGTCCGGGCGTACCCGACTCCTCCGTCCGGGCGTTGGTATACATCGCGCGGCCATAGAGTTCGATATTGTCCGTCAGCTTGTATTTCAGAAATGCCGCCACGTTGAAGCGCTTGAGCGGCTCGATAAGCGGGTATTGCGAGCTGAAATTGGACGTTTGAGGTGTCGTCGTGAAAGCACCGGCAGAGGTGAAAGAAAAAGCCCGCCCGCTTGCGACATCGGTGAAATTGCCACCGACGGGGAGAACAGTCGCGCCAGGCGTGGCGGCCCAACTCCGTGTCCCCCCTCTCACCTGGTCGCGCTGGGTGTAGTCGAGCGCTACAACGAGATGGCCGCGATCACCGCCAAATGCTCCGCCCAGGGTCACGGAAGCGCCATATTCCGACCCGCCGTGCTGCGCGGTTTTGTCCTTTGCCGAAAGTTCCGCGCCCTCGAAATCGTCGTTCAAGATAAAATTGACCACGCCGGCAACTGCATCTGCGCCATACACGGTCGCCGCGCCTCCGGTCAGGACATCCACCCGCTTGATCAACGAGGCAGGAATGGAGCCCACGTCAACGGAGTTGCGGATGCTGAAAGGCACCGCGCGCGTGCCGTTTATCAGCACCAGCGTACGGCTCTGCCCCAGGTTGCGCAGATCAAAAACCTCGCCGCCAAAAGAGTCGCTGCCCTGCGCTGTCGCTCGCACGCCACCGGCCAGTTGGGGCAGCTTGGCGGAGAAGTCCTGAACCGTCATGGCATTCTGGAGCTGAATTTCTTCACGATCTGTCGAAACGACCGGGCTGGATGCGGTATCCTGGGACCGCGGAATTCTGGAGCCGGTTACAACCACTTGCTCAACCTGCGATCCCGCAACGTCGCTCGACGTCTGAGCCTGTGCAGGGACCATTGCTGCGATCAATGCCAGCAGCGACGCACCTGACATGCCTGTGAAGAACGATTTCGTCATGATCCCCTCCCTTGACCCCCGACCGCATGGCGGTCTCGTGACAATCGAGAGTAACTGGTATTATGTTTTTGTAAAGCCGGTCTGGTACCAATTACTTGTAATAAACTATGCCCGTCGCAGTCCGTGCCAAATTGAATTCACAATCAGGAGCTTAGAATCCGTTTGGAAACTCGGGAGCAGGCGTTTCCGTCCAACAGACTTCCATCGGGAGTGGCAGCACGGCCTTGGATACGTCCAGTCAGGCCTTATAACCCAACCAAGCGGCGCCATCGGCGAACAAGTCCTTTCATCCTGGCCGCCATTGGCGCCGCGAATTGACCCCTAATTCGAGGTTCCGTTAGAGTTCGAATCAAACGCTGGATGTACCTGGATCAGGTCGTGGAGTCATATGACGGCAGGATACATCGGGATTGATGCTGGTGGGACCCATTGCCGAGCCAGGCTGATATCCACTACGGGCGAAGTACTTGGCGTAGGAGAATCGGGCCCTGGCAGTACGCGAATTGGCATTGATCGCCTGCACAAGAACCTGTTGGAAGCGAGTGAGCAGGCCGTCCGCGCCGCGGGCCTCCAGCCGGCCGATCTCGGACAGATCGCTGCGGGCCTGGGCATTGCCGGAATATCTCGCTCAGGCGCGTTGGAAAAGCTGCGTGAACTGGGTTTTCCCTTTGCAACAACACAGATTACCAGTGACGCCGCGATAGCCAATCTGGGGGCACATAATGGTCAGGATGGCGCCATCCTGATCATCGGTACCGGCAGCGTCGGATATGTCAGGGTGGGCGATTCCACCTTCACGATCGGCGGATATGGATTTCCTATCTCCGACGAGGGCAGCGGTGCCGCGCTGGGGCTGAGCGCGATGCGCCATGCCTTGAGAACCCTGGATGGCCGAACCAAACCAACGCCGCTCAGCAGCACCGTGATCGACCGCTTCGACCGGTCCATATCGCGTATCGTCGCCTGGATGGATTCAGCAATACCGCGGGACTATGCGGCTTTCGCGCCGCTCGTCATGGACTGCGCCGAAGCCGGCGATGAAATCGCGCTTTCCATAATCGAGGATGCCGCTCTTCACGTTGAACGCTTCATAGAAACGATTTTCCGGCGCGGCGCACCCCGGCTCGCGCTTGTCGGTGGCGTTGCCAATCGATATCGCCCCTGGTTGCGG
>Ga0137415_10005555_pt1 | contig 12498 bp, 10 predicted proteins | sample CZODoug3_1_1_16f_FD_183082 | JGI IMG/M metagenome (GOLD analysis project Ga0137415, IMG submission 183082) | Vadose zone soil fungal communities from Angelo Coast Range Reserve, California, USA - CZODoug3_1_1_16fungal (Hybrid Assembly) | ecosystem: Environmental > Terrestrial > Soil > Vadose...
TTCCACTGTAGCGGCGGTCTATGACCGCCGGTTTTATGGCATGTTGCAAGGAAAAACCGGCGGTCATAGACTGCCGCTACAGTCGGAAAGCCAGCGTGGAATGGCATCGAATTTGTGAACGGGTCGCTTTCACGAAATATTTAGCCGACCTGACCACCCTACGGGAGTGTGAACGCGGTAATTGAATCGTCAGTCAGTGGGGATTCAAGGAAGCCACCCGCGGCGGATGTAATGACCACGTATTGCTTGCCGTCCTTTCCCAGATAGGTAATCGGAGTTGCATGAGCGGCAGCGCCAAGTACGTTTTCTGATACTCATTTGACCGCGATTCCGCCGTTCAGTAAGATTCAGCAGCCCAAAAGGCGGTGCTCCGCAATCGATCAATGATTTGGAGGCGAACATGATTAAGAAGTGTATGGCTGCTGTAGCGATCACGATCTTGATGTCGTGCGCAGTGATGGCGCAGGATGCCAGGACCGTCATCAGCAACGCGTCGAAAGCCCTGGGCGCGGACAATTTGAAAACCATCGAGTACTCGGGCAGCGGAATGGATTTCACGCTGGGTCAGGCGTACAACCCCAGCTCACCGTGGCCGAAGTTCATCGATAAGACCTATACTCGCGTGATCAACTTCGAAACACCCGCTACGCGCATGGACAGGATCCGCATGCAGGGCGAGAACCCGCCGCGCGGCGGAGGCCAGCAGCCGGTCATTGGCGAGCAACCGCAGAACCAGACAGTCATCGTCAATGCCAACACACCCTGGGTGAATCAACTCGAAATCTGGATGACGCCTTACGGTTTCCTGAAAGCCGCCGCGGCCAATAACGCAACAGTGAAACAGCAGACGACGGGCGGCAAGAGATACAACGTCATCACGTTCCAGGGACAAAACAAGGCGGCCGTCAACGGTTACATCAACGAGCAGAACATGGTCGAGAGGGTTGAGACCATGATCGACAACACCATGCTGGGCGATATCGTTTTTGAAGCGCTGTATTCCGACTACAAGGATTTCGGCGGCGTGAAATTCCCGACCAAAATGGTGCAGAAACAGGGCGGCTACCCAGTCCTCGATCTCACCATAACCGACGTGAAACCCAATGCTCCGGCGAATATCCAGAACCCGCAGAGAGGAGCCGGGGCCGCAGCGGCCGCTGCTCCTGCCGCTGCTGCTGCGCCTTCTCAAAAACTCGCGGATGGTGTGTACCTCATCCTGGGTGGCTATGCGAGCATCGCGGTGGACTTCAAGGATTACATCGTCGTAGTTGAGGGACCACAGAGTGAAGAGCGTGCCAGCGCGATTATCACGGAAGCCAAAAGGCTGATTCCGAACAAGCCGATCAAGTATGTGGTCAACACGCATCAGCACTTCGATCATGCGGGCGGACTCCGGACGTTCGTGGCGGAAGGCGCTACGGTCATCACGCATCCAGTCAACAAGCCGTATTACGAGAAACTCTTCACCGCGCCGCACACGCTCACTCCTGACAAGCTGGCGTCGGCGAAGAAGAAGGCGTCGATCGAAACCATGACGGAAAAGAAGGTCCTCACCGACGGTAATCACGTCATAGAGCTGCACCACCTTCAGGGGAGTGGTCACAACGAAGGACTGATCGTCGCCTATTTCCCGAAAGAAAAGATTCTCCTGGAGGCCGACGCATTCAATCCGCCAGCCCAACCGGTAACGCAGACGCCGGCTACGATCAGCCCGTACAACCAGAACCTCGTGGACAACATCGCGAGGCTGAAGCTGGATGTTCAGACAATCATTCCGGTCCACTATCCGGCCGACGGACGGAAGGTCAGCATAACGGAATTGATGAAGGTCGTGGGTAAAGCCAGCAGTAACTAGATCCAGAAACGAACGCGGGCTAAAGCCCGCGACTACATTCCCCGAAATGTAGTCGAGGGCTTCAGCCCTCGTTATAGAATTCAGCCACGAGATTTAGATGAAGAAAATCGTCCTGCTCTTTCTGGTCCTTCTGATCGGCGCAATCAGTTCCCTGGCGATGTTCCTACTCGACGATCCACCCGACGAGAACCCGGAATTCTACTTCACTCGACTTGCCTACTCTGAGAACGGGATCCGTGGATGGGGCAGGTTCGTCTCCAAGAATTTCCGCTGCCCTGAATTCGGCGGAGGCAATTTCTTTCCACCGCAGGGCCTGGGCTGGTCCATGGATAGTCCGGGAGCAGATTGCAAGTACATGGGCGGGATTCACAGGTTGACGAACCTTCGCGTCTATCCGAATCCCAACATGATCAGAATCACGGACCCCAACCTCTTCAAGTTTCCGTATGCCTACATAGTCGAACCGGGCGGGATGGATCTCACCGACGAAGAAGTGTCACACCTTCGGGAATACCTGTTACGCGGCGGCTTTATCCATGCCGACGACTTCTGGGGACTGCGGGAAAAGGCAAACTTCGAATATTGGATGAAAAGAGTCCTTCCCGAGTATTCGATGGAAGTTCTGCCTCTCTCTCACGAGGTCTTTCACACGTTCTTCGATATAGAGGAAATCATCCAGATCCCCGGCGAGTATGCCGGTTGCACGGGCGGACCAACCTGGGAACGGCCGGACGACAAGGAACCGCGGATCTACGGGATTTCCGATGATAAGGGCCGGCTCATGGTCGTCGTCACGTACAATTCGGATCTGGGCGATGCCTGGGAGTATATGGACGAGAAGTGCTATCCCGAAAAATACTCGGGTCAGGCTTACCGCCTTGGCATGAACTTCATGATCTATGCCATGACGCACTGAGAAGTCCGGCCCAACCTATTTCGGCGCGACCGCTCCCAATACAGGATAGAACTGAGTGAAGACATGGTCGGTTTCCGCCTTTTGACTGTGGCAGGCCACGCAACCCGCGCTCTGTGGAAACGGCTCCGCTTTCGCCTTGAGCTTTCCCATTCCCTCCGTGAAGTTGAAATAAGCCCATCCCGCACCTTCGAACCTGCTGCTGTCTTTCACGGATACTTCCAGGGCCATGAACTCCTTCTCGTATGAGCCCTGGAGTCCAGGTTCCTTCTTCACATCGGCAGAAAACATTTCCATCGCCATCATGGTCCCTTGAGGGAATTTTCCCGTTCTGGCGAACTCGCGGTAAGCCGCAGGATGGATGTAAACATTGTGGTACATCGCCGAGCTTTGACCGGGCGCCTGTTGGGGATTCTGTGCGTAGCTGAGCCCCAGTGAACTTCCGACGAACACCCACTCTCGATATCCCACGGGGCGCAGCAACGTGGTCTTGCCCTCGAATACAGGCGCGGAAGTCACCTGGGCGCCTGCACCGCTCGACAAAGCGAGAAATAGAATTGTTGTTGTCAGTGCCAGCAGCACCATGAACTTCGAAATGTTCTTCACTTGATTCTCCTTTTAGTAACGGACCTGGGTATTCCCCTCCTTTCCAAGGAGGGGAATACCCATGGCCTCAAATTTTCCACTCCCTTCCGGAAACCCATCAATCGCTGCGGAGCGCGATCGTCGGATCGATGCTCGCCGCTCGATGCGCCGGCACGAAGCACGCGCCGGCTGCAATTCCGACCAGCACAAGTGCTACAAGAACAAACGTGGCCGGATCTGTAGGCTGGATGCCGAAGAGCAGTCCGCCCATCAAATGGCCCAGCCCCAATGCTCCGGCGACGCCCAACGAGAGTCCAACAATAATGAGTATCATTCCCTCACGCAAGACCATCCATAACACGGCGCTGCGCTCAGCCCCGAGCGCCATTCGTATTCCGATTTCATGGCGCCGCTGGTTCACGAAGAATCCGATGACGCCGCCTATTCCGGTGGCGGTTATGACCAATGCCAGTCCGGCAAACAAGCTCAACAACGTCGTCGTCAATCGGGGAGAGGACAGCGAGTCCGAGCGAACCTGTTCCAGAGTCCGGAGGTTGTCCAGCGGCTGGTCCGGATCAATCTTGTGAACAGCGTCGCGCAGCATATTCGCGATGCTCGCCGGATCGGCGGAGGTTCGAATCAAAAACGTTTGAACGAGCGGTGGATTCTGATCCAGCGCGAAGTAAATGCTGTCTTCAACCTCCGTATCCAGCTTTTTCCTCGAATCGCCCGCCACTCCGATGATCCTCAGCCAGGTGCGTCCCCCGGCGGGTGGCCAGCGCGGGCGTGAAGCCCTATTCCTGATGCCAGGCAACGGATGCGTACCAGTTGATGTGGCCGTAATAGCCGAACCATCCAAGCTGGCCATCCACTTGATCGACGACTTTCTGCAATGCCCCACTGTTCAGGTTGATACTCCAAAGGCTGGCGTTGTCCTGCCGGTCGAGTCTCGCGGACAGAATGTATTGGCCGTTCCGTGACCACAGCGGACTTTCATCTCGATACTGTGGATCGGAAGTGATTTGGCGCATCTGCTTGCCATCGGCATTCATGATCCAGATTCGGCGTTTAGCCAGAGCTTGCCGGGCGGGCTCTCCTCCTCCGACGGAATCCACGACTGTCTTTCCGTTTGCGGCGCGCGGAGAAATCTGCCCATTGGGAAGGACAACCGTACCGCTGATCGCTCGAGCCTCCGGCTCCGGCGCCGAAACATATGCAATACGATCTCCCTCCGGTGACCAGGAAGGGGAAACGGCCGCCGCCGTGGCGCTCGTCAGCAACGTGAAGCTGCCGGTCGCAGGATCAACTAATGCTACTCGCTTGTTATGCCAGTCTTCACGACAGCAGCCGGCGCTTACCAGGACTTCAGCGCGATCTCGGGAAACCGACATTGAATCCGGATAATGCAGCACACTCGAAGCAAAGGTGTGCGGGCGTCCGCCATCCGCGGGTACGAACGTCAATGGCAATCCGTCGGACGCGATGGAGGCCGAGGAGTCGCCATTGACCGCGACGACAATGTGACGTCCGTCGGAAGACCATCCCCTTATTTCCAGACTGCCATGTTCTCCGGCAGTGAGCAGTTCCTCGGCGCTGGTGCCGTCTACATTGACGCGCCACAGATGCGCGTTCACGGTAACGCCAAGACGGTTTCCATCCGGACTCCACGCGATGTCACCGATGCTTCCGGATTTCGGACGGCGCAGCACGACCCGCTTTTGTTGTCCGTTTCCGTCGAACGATAGAACACACAGGCCATCCGGATCTGCAACTGCCAGCTCATCTCGCATCGGCGACCACACGCCGGACCCATCCAGCACGCGCCTCTCTCCACGATTCCCATTTGCCGGCATAACGGTGAGTTTTCCGTTCTGTCGAAACGACAACCACTGCCCCGACGAACTCCATTCAGGATATTCGGCGCCGCCGCCTTGACTCATTTGGACTGCGGCGCCGTCCGGCAAAGGTTTTATCCAGATGTCGCCTCCCCGCCGAAAGGCTAGTGTTCCAGACGGCCCGGATACGCTTTGCGCAAAAAGCACAAAGCAGCTCAGGATTGCGAGGAACAACCATAGCGGGGAAATGTATCGGCTCATGATGCGTTAATAAGGATGATCCACGAAATAACGGATAGTCAATCCGCGGCTGATTTACGAACGCTTCCTTCTAAAGCAGTTCGAATCGCAGGAGTTCATTGTCGGCCTGAAAGTAGGCGCGCTGAAACGCCTCCAGGTTTTCAAAAGAAGTTCTCGGCAGGCGCTTGCAAGCGATCTGCACACGACAGGGCCGCACGTCGAACGGGTACGGCTCAAATGCGGCCTGTCCCGGGCCCGCCGGCTTCATCGAGAGCCGGATGCCGGCATTGCCGGAGTAACCGACGGGAACGGGTTCGATGTAGTCCTCGTAGAGATCCTGGCAGCAGAAGTAGAGTCCGAGCTGGTCCCAGACCTGCATCAACTGATAGTTCGTCCACAACTTGTCGGCATCCCATGAGCGGCGCTCCCGCTCTTGACGGCTTTCGTTCCGTTGAATGAAATCGCGAACTTCAGGACTCATCTCGCGCAGGTTGTAACCAGTCGGATGTTTGATGGTGTCGTACCGGTTCTTCCACAGGCCGGTTCGATGCATGTTGATGATGAGTCCCGCATAGCGATCGATCCCGGCCAGCCAATCGAGGCTCCACTGATAGGACTCGAGCTGCGTCGATCCCAGCGGTAGTTGAAGAAACTGGTAGGGCTCGCCTGTGTGCGGGTTAATCAGTGGACCGGTTTCGTAACGCAGCCAGCCGTAATCATGGAAGGTGGCGGCGCGGACCATCGAACCATACGGATCGGGCGTTTCGAAGTTGTCGTTCCCCCAGTGCGCGGCCAGTTGTCCTACCAGCCTGGAATGGTCGGTCTGGCCGATGAGAACGAGTTCGTTATTCGGCTGCCTGCGGACAATCATTCCCGTAATCATCCCACACCACGCGTCCCAGGATGTCACCTGAAAATCATCAGCTGGCTGGATTCATCGGCCCTCACACGATCGTACTGACGACACCTCGCGGAAACGTTCCATCCCTTGGAACGCTTCTTGTCAAACCCGGGCCATAGATTTCAGAAGAGATACCTCGAGGCAAACTGCATGACTCTCGGATCCAGAGAGGTCCTTATCTGGCCAAACAAAGGGCTCAGAAAAGACGTGTTGGGATTCCCTGGCCGGAAGCTGTTGGTGACGTTGTATGCCTCGGCGCGAAACTCCAGCCTTTGCCTTTCGCCAATCTGAAATACTTTCGCGAGCGCCGCATCGAACTGCCAGGTTCCCGGACCTTCAACGTTTGAGCGGCCCATGTTCCCGAGCGTACCAAGGGCCGGCAGCACGAACGCTGCCGGATTCAGATAATTGGTAAGGGGACGGCCGGACTTGTCGCCATAGGGGTCAATTAATGTTTGAGTCACGCGTTGGTTAGGGATGCCGGTCAACGCGCGATCGACACCGCTGATCACGGTCAGGAAGGCGCCTGAGGATTTTCTGTAGATTCCCGAGACCCTCCAACCTCCAGCCACGGCGCGCAACGCACGGTTGGCGAATTGCGGCGTTTCGGCGATTGCTGCCAAATTGAAGATGTGCCGCCGGTCCGAATCGCAATTGCCGCGATCAAAATCCCGATTGCCGGGATCCACGTAGCTCTCGCCAAACACTGGACCGATGCCGTTGGTGTCGCCATTGTCGCCGATGCAATGAGACCAGGTGTAATTCCCGCTGACGGTTATCCGTCGGCTGGCGCGACGCTGAATGGAAAGCAACAAGCCGTGGTAACTCTGCGTGCCTCCCGCGTCAAACTCATCCAGGATCCCGATAGAATCCTGCGGCCTCTCCAGAATCAATCGACGGCGCTGATTCACATTGACGGTTGAAGAGCATGGGTTAAACGTAATCCCATTTAACGTGCACGGGCCACCGGGAATAAAGACGGCCGGATTGAGCGGCTTCTGAACCCACATGTGCACTACCTGGCTTCCCAAATAGGTAGCGGACACGAGCCAGTCGGTCTTCACCTGTCTTTGGATGCTAAGGTTCCACGAGGAGACATAGGGCATACGGATGTTGTAGGGAGTGGACTCATATGATCCGAACAGCGGGAACAGCGCATTCTGGTCAAACTTGAGCGGGAATGGATTTCCGCCGGGAAAGCCTTGCCACGGATTGTCCAGGCCGCCCGCAGGACTATTTATGGTTATCGCCGTGCCCCAGGGCGGTGCAAAGCCCGCATTGATGCGCCATTGCAACGGAAGATAATTGTAAGACAACCCGTATGAGGCTCGAACCGACGTTCGTCCATCACCGTTCACATCCCATCCCAATCCGACGTGAGGCCCAAAATTCAACCACCGTTTGTTGACGCCGGATTTGTCTGGGAAGCCGGGATCGCCCGGGTAGTAGAAACCGGCAGGTGCGTTTCTAAATACCGTACTCTTGATGCCTTGTCGAAACCGTTCGATGTCGAAATTGTAGACTCTGCCGTTTGTACTCACCTGTGGAAGAAATGGCTCCCACCGCAGGCCATAGTTGATGTTTATTCGCGGAACGACTTTCCAGTTGTCCTCAGCATACAACCCGATTAAAGACTGCTTGATGTAAAGCGCATTGGGGGCGGACTGCGTGAAAGAGTTTAATTGGCCCAGCAAAAAGTCACTCATCCCCAGGCCCGTAAACGTGCCATTGAAACTATAGGAACCTGCAGAATTCGAATTCGCGTTGCTGTTGGATCTTCCGTGCACCAGGTTCGCGCCGAAAGATATCTCGTGGGAGCCACGAACAATGCTCACGTCGTCGGCAAGCTGGTAACTCGTGGTTCTCACGGTACCGGGGGTCGAAGCGTTGCTTCCGATAGCGAACCCGCCGGTCACCACCAGAACCATGTATTTCGGAACGTAGCTGTAGGCGTTGATTCCGACGTCAGATGGAGAGAAAAACTCCGCGCCCTTTTGCGCGATGGCGCTTCGATTAATGGCCAGACGAAGCGCGTTAACGACATTGGCGCCGATCCGATACGTGTCCCCAAAACTATAGGACTGCGCCAGGTTGTCGAAACCCCTGGCCGTAGTAACCAACAGATCATCCCGGGAAAGGGTAAAAGGATTTGGGACCTTGCGGGATGTGACCACATACCGTCCGAAGAGAGAGTGGTCGCTGCTCCATGCATAGTCCAGCCTGCCAACCGCCTGCCTGTCATCCTCTATAAACCTGGGCCCGTTTGAACTGACCAGGCCGCACGGATCGGACGACTTCGGAAGTCTGCCCGCAATGTTCACCGCGGCTCTACTGTGGGAGACCGTATCTATTCGATTGTTTACGAACGGAGGCCTCAACGCGATCTGCCGGCCCGCACTGCAGGCAGGTGAAGTGAAGGTGGTCCAGTCGCCGGCCAGCATGGCTGCAGTGGGAACGAAGCTGAGAATCGCAGATGGTTCTTGACGGACCGTCGTGCCCTGAAATCCGCCAAAGAAAAATAGTTTGCTGGTCCTGATCGGACCTCCCAGCGTGCCGCCGAATTGATTGCGCTTCACCCTGTCGCGTCTAAGAGCAAAATAACTACGGGCGTTGAACCGGTAGTTTTGTACAAACTCAAACAGACTGCCGTGAAACAAATTGGCTCCGGATTTCGTCACGGTGTCAACCGATGCCGCCTCCCCGTCTTTAGCGGACGAGCCGCTCGTTTCCACTCTGAACTCCTGCAACGCTTCCGGAAACGCGAGCGGCAAGCTCTGTCCGTTAGAGAGATCTTTGTGAGTAGTTCCATCCAGGCTGTAAGCCGTTCCGAAGCCCAAATTGCCGGCGAGGCTGAGAATGGGTGACGCGGAGAAACTCCTGTCCCCTGTCGTCCCTGTCTGGACAGCCGCCCCTGCAAGCACGAACAACTGGGCAATGTTGCGCCCGGCAAGCGGTAGGGCAAGAATCAACTCGTTCTCGAAAACCTGACCCACACTCGAGTTCCGCGGCTCGACCATTGGGACGTTTTCTTGAATCTCGGGTTGCGTACCCTGACCCGTCTCGAGGACCACGTTGATTTCCGGACTGCTGTCGACGTGGAGCACAATTCCTGTCCGCTCGTACGTCCGGAACCCCGCCAAAGCCACCTCTAATCGATAGGCACCGACTGCCAGATACGGTAGCGCGTAGAACCCGTTATTTTCGGTAGTAGTGTTCCAGACGGTACCAGTATCGGTTTGAGTTATCGTGATGGCCGCTCCTGGCAATCCAGCCCCTGTTTGATCCTTCACGGTACCGCTGATTTGCGCCGTCGCCTGACCCCAAACGTTGACGCAGCCTGGAACAGAACTGAGCAATCCAACCGATAAGGCAATGACAAAGTGCATCGGGATCGTTGCCGCCGCTATTCGTCTCATCGTTTGTGGATGACCTTTCCCGGGATCCGCCAGTAATACTTCAACGCGTCCCCGACTCAGAACTAACAGTTCGCTCGATCGCCTCTCGCAGCCCCCAATGATTCGAGTTCGTGCACAACTGAAGCAGGCCGAGCCAATACTCGCACCTGGACACCATCTGCAAGCAGACCCCTGACGAGCCTCCTGCCGATGAATCCCGTACCTCCCGTCACACAGACAAGCATCTTTTTCCCACCGCCCTCTCCATTCGTATGACCCCAACGCTCCCCGCGTCGGTTTTACAGAGGCGGGTTACGAGGTTTATCCTTGCTTGTGAGTAGATATTTCATTCGATGTTGCCTGGGGGCCCAATGAATATGCTTTTCGTTTTTCTTTTGGCCATCGTATCGGAAATGCAGACAGGAGTCATGGTCACAGGACACATCCTTGACGATCGGACTGGCGGGCCATTGGCTGCCGTACCCGTCTTTCTTGGCGGAAGACCTACTGGGGGCAATGAGGTATTCAGACGGGAAGCTATCTCTGATGCGGCAGGGGTATTTAGTTTCAGAGATGTCCCGCCTGGAACCTATAGTCTGGAGGCCTGTTGCCGTAACTCCCACGTCAAATCCGTAAACCGTTCAATTGTAGTTGGCAATCAAGCATTGCTAAACGTTGATTTACCTACGCGGAAAGACATCGAAGTACATGGTCAAGTCACCGTAGAAGGGAGAGTGAATGCACCCGCGGAGTGGTATGGCGCACAGGTACTGGCCAGAAGTGTCGGCGGCGGTACGTTTCGCAGTTCAACAAGCATCGGCCCGAGCGGCAGTTTTGTCCTCTACCTACCTGAAGGTGAATACCGAATCGAAATCAACAATCCAGATAGCTACAGCGTGAAATCAATAATGTTCGACTCAAATGATCTTATGAAAAATGCATTGAAGCTTGAAGGCCCGGTAAGTTCGAACATAGAGATCACATTGGCGCCGAATTAGCGGATTACTCACGTCGAGAACGCGTCAGCCAAGTAGCTCATCGACTTTGAAGAGAATGTCAGGAAAAGCCAGGAGCGAGATGGACTCGCCGCGGCGGAAGACCAGCGTGGTTGAATAACCTTCCGGACCGGGATCGCGAAAAACCAGGATAACGTCGCCTTCGAGATTTTCGATCCACAGCTCCGTCACTCCGGATTTCGCATAGAGTGGCGCTTTGCGATTGCGATCATACCGGAGTGTCGTGTCGGAGACTTCAATAACGAGAAGAGTGTCTTCCGGAGAATGTCGCTTGGCCGCGTAATAATCAGGGCGATGTTGGAGCAGCACGATATCAGGCTGAGGCTCCGTGTAGTTACTGAGCCGAATCGGATTTTGGACGCTGACAATGGCTTTTCCCGCAAGGTTTGTGACGAACAGCGAGTTCGCCCGATCCACGCAGGCGACATGCCGGTTCCCGACCGGACTCATTTGGATGATCTCGCCTTCGATGAGTTCCACACGAGAATCCTCATCGAAGATACCGGCGTCCGCCATCCGGTAGTACTCATCAACCGTAAAGAGCTTCCTGGTAACTTCGGTTTGCATGTGACCTCTTGCCTTAGAGCATAGTTTATCGTTCACATCGCTTGCGTTCAAAGGATTGACCCGCTGGTCGCGCTGATATATGAATGAGGCGCGAGGATTCAATGATGCACAATCGAAGAGCATTCCTTAAGGCGGCAGGCCTGGCCATCGCCGGAGCGGGAAAGACGCTGGGCCAGGCTGGTGCAGGCCCGGCCGCAAAGTCGGTTCAAACGCCGGCACTCACGATCGCATATGAAGAGAGCGGCAGCGCTCAGGGTTTTCCCATCATCCTGCTGCATGGATTCCCGGACGACGCTCGCGCCTTTGACGGGGTTGCGCCTCCGCTGGTCAAGGCCGGACATCGAGTGCTCGTGCCATACCTGCGCGGCTACGGGCCCACGCGTTTTCGCGATGCGTCCGCGCCTCGAATGGCGGAGCAGGCGGCGATCGGCCAGGATGTTGTCGACTTCGCCGATGCGCTTCGCCTTCCGCGGTTTGCTGTAGCCGGCTTCGACTGGGGCGGACGAGCGGCAGCTATTGCTGCGGCACTCCACCCGGACCGCGTGCGCGCCGCTGTCCTCATCGGCGGCTATACCATTCAGAACACCATTGCTCCATCGCAGCCGGGCCCGCCCGAGGCGGAACACCGGGCATGGTATCAGTGGTATTTCAATACAGAACGCGGGCGAGCCGGACTGCAGATGAATCGCCGCGCACTCTGCCGGTACCTGTGGCAGACGTGGTCACCGAGCTGGCGCTTCAGCGAGGAAACCTACAACCGGACCGCCGCGTCGTTCGACAATCCCGATTTTGTCGATGTGGTGATTCACTCTTATCGCCATCGGATCGGGAATGCGCCCGGCGAACCACGCTTCAAAGTGATGGAGGAAAAGCTTGCCGAGCGGCCGAAGATTCAGGCTCCGTCGATTACGCTTTATGGAGCGGATGATGGGATCGCCCGTCCGCCGGTCGAACCACCACCGGCCGAGCGGGCCGCGTTCGCTTCGCTGGTGGCTCGGCGTGTGGTTCCGGGTGTGGGACACTTCATGCCGCGCGAAAAACCGGAAGTGGTGTCGTCCGCGTTGCTGGAGTTGCTGGCATGAGAAGAATTGAGAAACACAAAAAAGAATTAGCCGCGAATTACGCCGATTACGCGAATGGGGCGCAAAAAACAATTCTTGATTCGCCCCATTCGCGTAATCGGCGTAATTC
>Ga0137415_10005556_pt1 | contig 12495 bp, 15 predicted proteins | sample CZODoug3_1_1_16f_FD_183082 | JGI IMG/M metagenome (GOLD analysis project Ga0137415, IMG submission 183082) | Vadose zone soil fungal communities from Angelo Coast Range Reserve, California, USA - CZODoug3_1_1_16fungal (Hybrid Assembly) | ecosystem: Environmental > Terrestrial > Soil > Vadose...
GAGATGGAGCTCTGGCTCGTCTGCGCCCTGCTCACGGTCGTCTGCTACGGCGTGGGCGAGGGCCTGTCCAAAGAGCCGACAGTCCGGCTCGGTTCAGCTCGCATGCTCGTGCTGTACGCGGTCGCTAGCGCGCCGATCTACGCCGCGTGGTTCTTCCTCGGATCCGGCTGGGGCCGCCTGACGCCGATCGGCATGGCCTTGGCGATCGCGAGCGCGGTGTGCGGGTGCTTCGGGACGATCTTCTGGTTCCGCGCGATGGAATCCGGCACCGCGAGCGTCGTCAGCGGATTCACCGCGGCCTACCCGGTCATCACGGTCGCCGCGGCCGTCGTCATCCTCGGCGTCTCACTCGTCCCGGTACAGATCGTCGCGATCGCCTTCCTGCTGATCGGCGCGGTCGTCCTCGGGCTCCACGACCACCCGGGCGACGCCGCGGTCGGGAGAGCCTGGCTCGCCCCGATGCTGCTCGCGATCATCCTCTGGGGCGCCTGGGGAATCCTGGAACGGATGTCGATCGATGCGCTCGGCTTCGCCGGAAATGCCGGGATCTACGTTCTCGTTTCGACCCCGATCTATTTGGCCGTCGCTTCGAGAGGCCTGCGCGAGAACGGCGCCTGGGACCGCGCCGGGGTCCGCGAGGCGATTCCGTCGCTGTTCCTCTTCAGCATCGCCGGGATCACGATCTTCCTGGCGATCGGACTCGGGCCCATCGCGATCGTCGTGCCCCTCACGACCGCGTACCCGATCGTCGCCATCCTGGTGCGGCGGTTCTGGATGGACGAGCGGCTCACGTTCCCGCAGAAGTTTGCGATTGGGCTCGCGATGGTCGGGGCTTTCCTCGCGACCCTGTGATGCGGCAAGCTTTTCAACGAGGGTCCGTCTCCGGCCGGCGTGTTCCGCCCGTGGCGCAGCTTCCCGACGATGGTCGCCTCGGGCTTGGTGGTCGGCTTCGCGACCGGCGGCTTTCCCGCGTACTCGAAGGAGATTTCGCAGGTCGCGCTCGTCCTCGGCATGACGTTCGCGCTGACCGAAATCTCGATCGCTGGGATTTCCCCGCGAGCTGAGCTGCGACCGTTCCTGCTCGCCTTCACGATGAGCTACGTCATCCTGAGCGGATTGATTCTCGCGTTCGCCGTCGTGAGTCCAGATCCTCAAATCCGGAATGGTTGGGTGCTCATGGCGGCGGTCCCCCCGGCGATCGCGGTCGTGCCCATCACCTCCATCCTGAAAGGAGACACGCGTCGGGCCGTGATCGCCTTGGCCCTGTTGTACGTGCTCGGCCTAGGGCTCGTACCGGCAATCACCCTCGTCTTCACGAACCGGACTGCGCCGTTCGGAGACCTAGTCTTGCAGACGGTCCTGCTGATCGGGGTCCCTCTCGTCGCGTCCCGGTTCCTCCGGCGGTTCCCCCGGGCCGTCGACTTTCGCGGCAGTGCAGTCGGCATCTCGTTCTTCTTTCTCGTGATCGCGACGGCGGGCTCCACGCGCGGGCCCTTGTTGGCCCATCCCGAGCTCATCGCGTCCCTGGCCCTCCTTTCATTCGGACGGACCTTCCTCCTGGGCGGGGTCGTGTTCCTGCTCGCGCGGGCGCTCCGCGTCCCATGGGCGAAGCGAGTGGCCGTGACCACGTTCTCGTCGTTCAAGAATCTCGGCTTGACGGTCGTCCTGGCGTTCGCAGTGTTCGGCTCTGTCGCGACCTTGCCCTCGATCGTCTCCCTGGTCTTTGAGATTCTCTGGCTTGCGGCTCTGCCGGTATTGTTCCGAGCGGACATGCCCAGCGCCGCAGCAACGGCGTAGCGCCCGGCAAGGTCACGCCGGCAACGGACGGGTCGAGAGCGCTCGCGAGACGGCCCCCTTGACCGGATCGTAGTCGCGGGGGTCTCGAAAGACATCGCGGCCGTCCACGATGACCGCGAACCCTTTGCCGACGCGGTGGCGGAGGCCGAGCCACACGCCTCTCGGCGAATCGAGTCCGACGACCTCGATCCGAACGCGGTCCCCGAAATCTCGGAACAGGTCTTCCGCGATCCGATGGGCCCGATCCGCGTTCTCGAGCACGAACGGCGGGGTCTCGTGCCACTCTTCGTCCCTCAGTGCCTCGACGTTCCGGTTCGTGAATGGCTGAGCGCACGCCGGCCCACACGGCTTCAAGATCGCTGGGAGGAGGCCGAGGAGCTGGACCCGCGGGGGTCGCGTCACCACGTTCTCGAAAAGGCGAACGATCCTATGTGCCTTCCGAGGCGGTGAGCGGGGCCTTTTCTGTGTCGGGTGGGGAATCTGGGCGGGTTCGCCCGGGCCGGTAAACGTGACGTTTAAGCGGCCTGACAAGAATACCCGTGGCAGTTCCTCGCAAGGGGTTCGGGGAGCAGGAGGAGGTACCGTGGTCGACATTCTGTCAACTCCGTTTCTGTGGGTCGTCGTCACGATCGGACTGTACGGCGTCGCGTACTGGGGCTATGGAAAGTGGGTTGACCGGAACGTGTGGCGATCCAGCGCGAAGAAGGCGACGCCGGCGCACATGTACATGGACGGCGTGGAGTACTTTCCCGTGAGTCGGTACGTTCTATGGGGCTACCAGTTCAAGAGTATCGCAGCGCTCGGACCGATTCTGGGTCCGTTCATCGGTATCACGTTTGGATGGCTTCCTGCCCTCCTATGGATCATCGGCGGGAACTTTTTCATCGGATGGCTGCAAGACTACGGCGCGATGATGTTGTCCGTCCGGAACGAGGGACGTTCGTTCGGGCCGATCACCTACGAGTTCACGGGCGCCCGGGGCCGGTCGAACCTGCTCGCCTTCGTCCTGTTCTACCTCATCATCATCTCGGCCACGTTCATTGCCCTCATCGCCTCGTTCTGGAATGCGTTCCCGGGGACGTTCGTCGCGACGGTCGGCATCCTCGTCGCCGGACTGCTCTGCGGCCAGCTCCTCTATCGGGTCAAGATGAACGTCTTCGCGGTCACCGGAATCGGACTCGCGTTGGTCATCTTCAGCATCTACCTGGGCGTGGCTTTTCCGATCACGCTTGGTTTCGGGGTGTGGAACATCCCGATCTGGGCGTTCGTGGCCGCCGTCATCCTGTACGCAGCCGCGGTCCTACCGACGCCGATGTTCGTCCAGCCGACGAACTACCTCGCATTCTACCCGGCGTACGCGGCCATCCTCTTGATTCTCTTCGGAGCGCTCATGACTCCGTTCTGGGGCGCCAGCTTCCTCGGGTTGACGTTGCCGAGAGCACCCACCCCGATTAGCATCCAGATGCCGGCCGGCCCGTTCTGGTTTGATCCGCAGGGAATCCTCGGGCCGATCTGGCCGATCCTGTTCGTCGCGATCGCCTGCGGAGCGATCTCCGGGTGGCACAGTCTGGTCAGCAGCTCGTCGTCGGCGAAGCAGCTGGACATCGAAACGGACGCCCTTCCGGTCGGCGGCGGCGCGATGCTCTCGGAAGGACTCCTGGCGCTCGCCTCGCTGATCGCCTACATGGTCCTCGCCCCGAGCTTCTTCGTCGGCCGCACGAATGTCGCGGCCTGGGTCGCGGGCGCCGTCACGCTGACGACGCCGTTCCTCGGCGGTCTGACGGCTCCGGTCCTGACGACCTTCTTCGGGCTCGTCCTCATCATCTATGCGCTCACGGTTCAGGCGCTCGTCACGCGATTCTTCCGACTCGTCGCCGCGGAATCGTGGAGCGAAGGCCGATTCCACGTGTTCGGCAACAAGCACGTCTCGACGGTGGTCGGCCTCGGCATCCCATGGGCGTTCGCGGTCTCCGGGAGCTGGTGGGCCCTCTGGTTGTACTTCGGTGGCGCGAATCAGCTCCTTGCGGGTCTTGCGATCATGCTTATCACGATCCACCTCGCAAGGACGCGCGCCCCGACGAAGTTCTCCCTGATCCCCGGGGTCTTCATGATCGTGACGACCTTGGCGGCCCTGGTCTGGCAAACCGGGACATTCCTCTATTCCGTCTGGGCGTACCTCAACAACGACAACTCATGGGTCCTTCGGAACGTCCGGCCGCCGATCAACACGAAGGACTACATCCTCGTGGCCGTTGCGATCAATGCGGTGTTCGTCGCCGTGGGCGCGGTGCTGTTTGCCATCGGGCTGTCGATGGCGGTCCGGCTGTTCCGCAGCTACCGCAGCAGCATGGCGGAGCGTCGAACCCGGGCGCCGGCAGCGGCGGACGGCGGCGAGCGGGAGCGATAGCCGTACCGGCAAGGCTCTTGAGTCCGTCGCGCATGGGGAAGACAAGGAGCGAGGCGAGATGACGGAATCGAAGGATGAGCCCAAGCCCAAAGGCCGCGGCGGAAAGATGAAGGAAGCCGCGAAAGGGGTGTTCTACGGGATGGCGGCCCACGGTCACGTGACGGCGGCGCTCCGCACCCGGATGTACCTGGAGCACCTCTTCATGTTCATCACCCTCGGTGACATGCTCGGTGTGCCCGTCATCCCGCCGTATTACTCCCTGAAGATTCTCCCCTACGCGGTCCCAAACATCAAGAGCTGGAAGCAGCGCGTATTCCGGGAACGGGATTTCACCGACCAAGTCTTCTGAGGGACCTCATGGGCCTTGCTTCCTTTTTCGAGAAGAAAGGCGATAAGGGAATCGTGATCTTCGCCGGAAAAGGGGGCCTCGGCAAGACAACGTGCAGCGCCGGCCTGAGTCACTACATGGCCTCGAAACGGAAGCGCAACGTGCTCTGTTTCTCCACGGATCCGCAGGCGAGCCTGAGCGATATTTTCGACCGGGACATTTTCGGAAAAGGGCTCGTCTCCGTCATCCCGAACCTGGACGTGGTGGAGATCGATGCGGACCGGCGCGTGGCCGATTACCAAGATGAAGTCAAGCAGAAAATCCTCACCATGTACGGGCTTTCCGAGCTCCCTGTGGAAATCGAAGAATATATCGACTCGACGTCAGCGGAGCCCGCGATGTACGAGTCCGCCACGTACGACGCGATGGCGGACCTCGTCTCGACCAGCGGCCACGACCTGTACGTGTTCGACATGCCGCCGTTCGGCCACGGCGTACGCATGATCGCGATGGCGGAGATCCTGAGCAAGTGGGTCGGGAAGATCACGGAGGCGCGAGAGAAGGCCCAGGAGTACGAGGCGGTCGCCGCCACCTTGAAGGGCACGAAGGTCTCCGAGGACGAGGTCCTCAAGGAACTACAGGATATTCAGGCAAAGATCACGCGGTTCACCGACCTCATGGTCGACCAGCGCCGGACATCGTTTTTCATGGTCTTGATCCCGGAGCGCATGGCGATCCTGGACACGGAGCGTGCGCTCGAGATGTTCGATGCCCTCGGCCTCCAGATGGCCGGGCTGATTGTGAACCAGGTGTATCCCGCAGAGCTCGCCGAGGCAAAGGGCGGCGAGGCGGTCGAGTTCCTCCGGAATCGTGCACGGATGCAGCGGAAGTACCTCGACGAGATCAAGTCAAAGTTCGCGGGCAAGGTCGTGGCGATGCTGCCCATGTACCCGAGGGAACCGCGCGGACTCGACATGATCGAGCGGGTGTCCCAAGACCTGCTCTTCGGACCCGAGCTCTAGGTGATGCCGTGTGACGACCCTTCCCGAAATCCTCGAACAACGGCCGAAGATGCGCTACATCTTCACGGGTGGAAAGGGCGGCGTCGGAAAAACGGTCGCGGCGGCGGGCCTTGCGTACCACTGCGCTTCGCAAGGCGAGAGCGTCCTGGTCGCGTCTTTGAATCCCGTCCACTCCCTGTCGAGCCTGTTCGGCCAGAGCCTCTCCGGCGGTAAGGTCATCGAGGTGAAGGGCGCGAAGAACGTGTACGCGGTTGAAGTGGAGACGACAGAGGTCGTGGAGCGCTACCGCAATTCGATCCGGGGCCGGGTGAAGGAATTCCTGAAGTGGGCGGACATCCCTCTTGACGCGAGGCCGTTCATCGAGATCGCCGCGACGAACCCGGCGTTCGAGGAGAGCGCGATGTTCGACCGCATGGTCGACTACATCCTCAAAGAAGGCGAAGCGTACGATCGCGTGATCTTCGACACCGCGGCGGTCGCGAACGCGGTGCGCCTGATCGGCCTGAGCAAGATCTACGGCCTCTGGCTCACCCGCATGATCGATTCGCGCAAGGAGGCGCTGAGCATGCGCGTCCAGCTCTCGTTCCGGAAGGAGAAGGTCATGGCGGAGGTGAAGAAGGATCCCCTCATGGCGGACCTCATCTCCATGAACGAGCGGTTCGAGAAGGCCAAAGGCGTGCTCGTGGATCCCGAACGGACCGCGTTCTTCTTCGTGACTCTGCCACTCGCGCTCCCGATTGCGGTGGTGCGGCGTTTCATTGGGATGGTTCAGAAGTTCAACATCCCGATCGGCGGGGTCGTCGTGAACGAGGTGCTCCGCCCGGAGATCGCGCTGCAAGACGGCGCAGGCGAGTACCTCGCGAACAAGTACCATGAGCAGATCGCCTACATGAAGGTCCTCTACCGCGACCTCGGTCCGCTCGTGCGGTCGTACATTCCGCTCTACCCGTCCGAGGTCACGGGAGTCGACATGGTCCGTCGGGTCTCCGAGGACATGATGCGGTACACGCCCCCGTTCGCCGCCGAATTGATGGGCGCGGCATGAAGCCCACGACGCGGGATCACGTCGTCGCCGCGACGCACTTCGTCCTCGGGCCGTCCAATTTCGTCGTGATCCGCCTGCCGGACCAGTGGGACTTGCGTCTCGGCCGCCATCCGATGGATGTGGACTACACGGTCGCCTACGACGGCGTGCGTTGGGCCCAAGAGGGCCGGGCCGCGGGGCTCCTCGTCGATGCACGAGCCCGGCGGGCGATCGAGTTGTCCGTGCGAACCTCGCGCGGATCGATTCCGCCCCCGAAGTTCGATGAGTCCCGCCCGGGAACGTGCAACATCGGAGGCCATTCGGCTGCCTACACGCTCGGCTCGGCTCGCTTCGGCCTCCTGGGGACGAAGCTCTATCACGTGCTCCATGTGTCGTACCGGTGCGACGAAACACAGCGTCTTGTCGATCTCCGGTTCATGCATCGGGGAACGGCGGAACTTCTCGAAGAGCTGCTGACTCCCCTCGCGGGGACGCGCTGCCACTAGCCGGCGAGGCGTTCCGCCAACGCCCGGATCGCGGCGATTCCTCGAGCCGCGGCACCCGGCGCCACGGACACGGAGGCCGCGATGCCCGGCTGCTTCCCGGCGGTCACATGGAGGGCGGCGATCGGGCCCAGGGTGCCCGGGTCGATACTTTCCAGGATTCGACGGGCACTCCGTTCGTCGTCCGAGGACAGGAGGAGTTCACTCCCGCCGAGGGAGACGTTCGACCAACCCGCTTTGGAGCGACTCCTCCGCCGGCCGATGCGAGTCTGCGGGTTCACGAGCTCGAACTCGATCCGCGGGTCCTTCCGGAGCGAGGCCTCGACCAACGCGGCATCTCGCCGGCCTTGGGCGGTCCCGATCGCCCAGTTGATTGGCATCTCCCGAGGTCGCAGGGTCACCGTGAGAGAGAATTCCTGAAATGGCGGATTGGCTCCCTCCGTCTTCATCCGGAAGGCCGTCGTGCCGAACCATTGGATTTTCGAGGTGCCCCCCAGGCCGACGACGGCCCGCTTGAGTTCCGTCCCGATTCGGCGGGCGAGGCGCCGTGTGTAGACGAAGGCACCGTAATACCAGACCAGAAAGAAGGCGGCGACGACGAGCACCGCGGTGAGGCCGGGGTCGAGATCCGCCACAGCCGACGGAAATACAGGAGGCCCCTAAAGGCCTGCGGCCCGCGCAGGAAAACGTTTAGCGCCGTCCGACCATCCGCTCGGATCGGGGGACGGCGTGAGCCGCTGGAGGCGCGCCTGGCAGGTCGTCAAGGAGATCCTATGGGGACTCTTCCTCTTCGACTTCTACACAGAAACCATGAAGACGCGGATTCGGTACAATGACGCCGTAAACCTTCTCGTGTTCTCGGAGCAACTCGGGATCCCGCTCATGAATTCCTACGTTTCCATGCGTCTGCTCCCGTACTTTGTCGGGGAGCTCGAGGGATGGAAGCGCCGCGAGATGCGGGAGCGCGAGATCCTCGAGGAAGCCCCGGAGATTCACTAGCGGCGGGAACGCTCCCGCACCGCCAGCATGCGTCCCGAGCGATCCCGTTCCACGCCGCGCAGGTGGTGCATGGCCACCGTCGCGCGAGCGGGATGTGGCTCGGATCGTGGACGGTCGTTCCGGCACCGCGTCCGCAGCTCCAGCATCGGTCCAGCTCGAACTCGTTGCGTTGGCCGCACGCCAGACAGAGCCAGTCTGCACGCCGGACTCCTGTGCGGATCGATTGACGGCGTCCAAAGGCGAACCCGGCCAAGCACGAAAGAAACACGGCCACGGCTGCGATCGCGAGCGAATCCATGGGGAACGTCGCGTCGTTCCCGGACCGAACTAAATACGTTCCTCGCTGCCTATCCAAAATGAAACTCTGACGCGCGTCTTGCTGCCAGGATCGTGGCGGGAGCGCCCGTCCGGAATCAATGTCCAATCACACGCGACCCGAAATAGAAAGTCACGACGAGGGACAGCGCTTGCTCGGCGCGGCCCGCCAAGAGCCCTCCTTGTTTCGTCACCAGGGCGAAGCAGATGTACGCGGTCAAGCCGAGTGCGCCGACCGCGACGATGTCGCGGAAGATCGTGGCGAGGCGATGACGGATGTGGCTCTCGTGTGCCCGACGGTGGACGAGCCAGGAGGCCGTGGCCCCGAGGACGTAGCCCCCGAGGACCTGCAGGACCGCCAAGAGGTCGGCCGGAATGCCCTGGAGGGAAGGGTTCCGGGTCAGGAACCACCCCGTGAGGCCCGCGAATCCGAGGAAGAGGAGGATCCGGACCAGCCGCGGATGGTGCGGGGCAGGCGGAGCGGTCTGGCCGGGCACAACCGCAGGCGGGGTCGAGACGGCCCGGCTCCCGAAGTAGAAGGCGATGACGACGACCACGGCATTCACGAGGACGGTCGGTACGGTCGGTGCGGACCCCTGAAGGAGGACGTACCCATATGCCGCGGTCACGACGATTGCGATCGCCCCGCGCACGCTCCCGTGCGGGAGTCGGAGGGGCTCGGGCAGTTGGCCGACCGAAGGGATGGCCACGTTCGCGCAACGGTGGATGGGGCGCTTAAGGCTGACGATAGGCGAATGAAAAATCTAGAAGAAGAAGGTGCTGATCGCCTGCGTCAACCGGCGCAGCAGGCGACCGTCGTCCTCGGATTCGGACGACCCGCGGTCCGAATGGTTCGGGCGAACCCCGTCGGCGAGCCAAGCCCCATCGCGGTCCCCGAATTCGGCCCGAACGTACCGATCGAGGTCCGTCGTGCGGGTTCGCTGCAACCCGGCGACGATCGAGGGGTACGGGGGGATGCTCATCACTGCGGCGACCTCCGGGTCCACGGATCCACCCCGCGCACGGCCCAAGCGTAGCGGACGGCACAGTCCGACGGGAGGCCCTCGTTTGTCTCATCACTTGGCTTCGTAAATCGTCCGTTTCTCTTGTTCCAATGCATGTTTGTCTGATTGCAATGGACGTTAATAAAGCCTTCGTTTTAGTTATAGAAACATTTATTATAGAGCACAAACATACATTGTTCCGGAGGCGGCCAATGAAGGCATTCAAGGTCATCAAGAGCCCCGAAGCATTTCAGCTTCTCGCGGACGAAACCCGGAGACGGATCATCTATCTGCTCCGGGCGAAGGAGATGACGGTCAGCCAGATTTCGGCGGAGCTCGGCCTCACGCCGCAGGCGATCTATCATCACATCCGAAAGATGCGCGAGGCAGACCTCGTCGAGGTCGCTCGCGAGGAACGTGTGGACCACTTCATCGAGACGTACTATCGCGCGACCGCGGAGATGTTCAACCTCTCGCACGGCGAGGGGATGTCCCCGGCGTATGCCGCGGAGAAGGCCACGGAGGCCTTGCAGGCGTTGGCGAAGATCGGGCTGCGCGTGCGGACCGATCCCGAAGTCGTAGCTCGGATCGTCGAGCTCGAGAAGCGGATGGAAGCGGTCGGCGAGAAACCGGAATGGGCCGAGGCGATCGCAGGCCTCGAAGGCGTCGATTTCTTCGTGAAGCAGGGAATCACCCATCTCGCGAAGCTGCTGACGATGACGGACAAGGAGTTCACCGAGTACCTGAACGTTGAGCGCGAGTACCGCAAGCTCTTGCGATCTCTCCTCGAGGAACCCGCGAAGGTCGAAGCGCTCGCCCGGAAAGCCTAGAGTTCCCCGATCTCTTCGCGCGAGATGACGAGTCGCTGGATCTGCGAGGTCCCTTCCCAGATCTGGAAGATCTTCGCGTCGCGCATCCACTTTTCGACGGGCTCGTCCTTCATGTAGCCTGCTCCGCCGAGGATCTGCACCGCGTCCGTCGTGACGTCCATCGCCATATCGGCCGCGAAGAGCTTCGCGATGCTCGCCTCCTTGTTCATCGGCATTCCTTGGTCGAGCATCCACGCGGCCCGCCACGTGAGGAGGCGAGCGGCCTCGATCTTCGTCTTCATGTCGGCGAGCATGAATGCGATCGCCTGCTTCTTGGCGATCGGCGTGCCGAACGCCTTTCGTTTCCGAGAGTAGTCGAGCGCATACTCGTAGGCCGCGCGGGCGATCCCGATGGCCCCGGAGGCAACAAGCGGTCGAGACGACTCCAGCGTCTTCATCGCCCCGTAGAACGCGGTGCCTTCGTCCGAACCGAGCAGATTGTCCTCGGGGATCCGGCAGTCGTCCAGGATGACTTCCGCGGTGTGGCTCGCGCGGACCCCCATCTTGTCCTCGACCTTCCCCGCCTTCAGCCCCGGCGTGCCGTGCTCTACGACGAACGCCCTAATGCCGAAGTGAGCCCGGCTCTTGTCGAGCGTCGCGAAGACCACGTGGATGTCCGCGATCCCGCCGTTCGTGATGAATCGTTTGACGCCGTTCAACACCCACTCGTCGCCTTCCTTCTTCGCGGTCGTCGAGATGTTCGCGACGTCGGATCCGGCGTCGGGCTCGGTGAGGCAGAGCGCTCCGAGGCGCGCCTCTTTGCCGGTGAAGCGCGTCAGGAACCGCTTCTTCTGTTCCTCGGTCCCCATGTGGATGATCGGCAGGTACGCGAGGCCTGCGCCGATCAGCCCGGTCGCCATGCCGGCGCAACCCCAGTTCAGCTCTTCGTTCACGACCACGTGGGTGAGGGCCGAATCAATGCCTCCACCGCCGTACGCCTCGGGGATGAAAGCCGTGTCGAGGCCGAGCGCATGCGCCTTCTTGATGACGTCCCACGGGACCGTGCCTTTCTTGTCGTACTCGAGGGCGACGGGCCGCATCTCGCGTTCCGCGAACTCGTGCGCGGTCTTCTGGAGGAGCCGTTGTTCATCCGTGAGGTCGAACTCGACCATCGTCTCCGCCCGCCGCGCTCACGGGACGATGAGCCCCGCGATATTTAATCTCTCGATAGATATGACCCACGCGTGCACGTGCTCGTGGCGGGCGCGAGCGGTGTCCTGGGACCCCGGATCGTTCGGCAGCTCGTCGCGCAGAGGTCGTGAGGGATGGAACGTCTCGATCGGTATCTCATCGGCCTCGTGCTGGCCCATTTCGTCGTGAACTTGGTGCACGCCACCGCGCACTTCGGCCTTCAGATTCTGCCCGCCGGTCTCGACCTCGTATTCATCCTCGGGGTCATCCTGATCGGGCCGATCGTTGCGCTCGTCGTCTTGCGATTCAATCCGCCGCTCGCGGCGGGGCTCCTCGCGGTCCTGATGGGCGCCTCCTTCGTGTACGGGATCGTGAGCCACTTTCTCGTCCCCGGCCCCGACAACGTCACGCTTATCGGGTCGCAAACCTGGACGGTCTTGTTCGTGGCGACGGCCTTCCTGCTCGGCGTGCTCGAATTGGGCGTCCTTCTGGTCGCCGTGATCGCGTTCTGGGCGGCGGCTAGAACTCCTTCGGGACCTGTTGCGCGAGCTGGGTGATGCGGCTCAGCGGGCCCATGAGGGCCATGACCTTCGGCATCGATCCTCGGAATCGGATTTTCCCGCCGAGCACGAGTCCTTGGAAGTCCTTCTCCCCTTTCCCGAGTTGCGTCCAGGCCTCGTAGGTCCCTTCGAACTTGAAGTCCGCGGGGACGTCGGGCGCAACGTCGTGGACCGCGACCCGTCCCCGTTGGATGTCGAGGAGGAACGACGCGTTGCGATCCGTGCAGGTAAGGACGATCTTCGCGGCGATTGCTGCGGCTTTCTTCCCCCATTCCGGGTCCGCATTCAGCAGACTTGCGAGTTCGTCAAAGAATCCCTTCGTAAAGTATTGGACCATGGGCGCCCCTTCGCGGCCCCGAAGGAGGCCAACACGAAAAAGCCTCGGTTGGCCCCCCGAGTCCAAACCCGACGGGAAAGATTTTACGGACCGCGGTCTCTGCGCGGCCGCGCGTGGGTAGCCAAGCCCGGTCAAAGGCGAGGGACTCAAGATCCCTTCCCGAAGGGGTTCCCAGGTTCGAATCCTGGCCCACGCATCG
>Ga0137415_10005557_pt1 | contig 12494 bp, 9 predicted proteins | sample CZODoug3_1_1_16f_FD_183082 | JGI IMG/M metagenome (GOLD analysis project Ga0137415, IMG submission 183082) | Vadose zone soil fungal communities from Angelo Coast Range Reserve, California, USA - CZODoug3_1_1_16fungal (Hybrid Assembly) | ecosystem: Environmental > Terrestrial > Soil > Vadose...
TTCTGCTGGACGGGTCAGGAGTGGCTACTGGCTTGCTCTTTGATTGCCGCCACGTAGGGGCGGCCGTCGCGCCAGGCGGCTACCTGTTCGGGGCGGCCGAAGTCCTGCAGGTACTGGTCGACGCGGTCGCGTACCTCGTCCCACACGTTGAGCGGCTCGAATTCGGGCCCGTCCGGGCCGACGAAGCGTTCGAGTGGTTCGACGACGGTGTCCAGGCTGGGGTGCACGAATACGGCCGATGAGCGGCGGGTGACCGTGCCTCCGGACACCACGCGGTGGCGGCCGGCGGTGAGGCGCCCGTCGGTCCAGCGGGTCAGCACTCTGCCGGTGAATACCTGGAGCGCGCCGGGGATGATCGGCACGGGCGTCCATGAGCCGTCCGGGAGTTGGCCCTGCAGGCCGGCGTAGTCGCCCTGCTGGTGCAGGATCGTCACCGCTGAGCCGTCGGCATGCTCGAGGAGCAGCAGCTTGTCCTCCTCGGTGGCCGTGTCGGGGTAGGTCCAGGTCGGGTAGTCGTTGATCGTGAAAGTGGTGTGCTCACGTTCGCCGAGTGGGAACGTCCCGGCGGGCGCCCCGATCGCGTGCGCATAGAGATCGAGAATCTGGCGGGCCAGCGCAACGATCTCGTCGTGGTAGCGGAAGGCCACCTCACGCAGCCCGGGATCCCGCTGGGGCCAGACGTTGTGGTGGTCGTACAACTGAGCCTGTTCCTCGGTGAGTCCGGCGGCGCGAGCGTCCTCGGCGGTGTCGAACTGTCCGATGCTGTAGCGCTCGAGCTCGAGGCGTCCGAAGTCGTCGGGCCATTGCCGCCAGCCGCGGTAGGGGTGCCCGGTCGGGCTGGCCAGCGTCGCTTTCTCGGTGCGCGGCAGTGCGAGTATCCGGTCGATACGGCTGTGGAAGTCGGTGACGAGGTCGGCGGGAACTCCGTGGTTGACCACCTGGATGATGCCGATCTGCTCGATTGCCGTGCGCAACGGGGCGAGCTGTTCGGGCGTCGGCTCGGTCGCGAGGATGGCGTGCAGGTCGATGACGGGAATCGCGCTGTCGGTCATAGCTGTGCTCCTGTCGTGATCACTGGTATTGACGGTCAGGTGCGTGGGTTCAGGTGAGTACCGAGCGCAGTACGGTTGCCAGCTTCTCGGGTTGCGCCGAGACGAGGTTGTGGTCGGCGTCCGGTACCGTGCGCAGTTCGCCGCCGGTGGCTTCGAACCGTTGGGCGAGTGCGTCATCGATTGGCCCGTGCTCGGCTCGCACGAGGAGCGCCGGGTTCGTGAAGTGAGTGAGCTGGTCCCACAGTCTCGGGTCGTCGAAGGCCTCGGGCCTACCCTCGCGCAGGGCGCCGACGTGGTGGCGCCAGGCCCACCGTCCATCGGGGCGCTCGACGAGTTCATTCTCGACTTCGCGGCGGATGTGGGCCTCGGCGTCGGCTGCGTCCGCCGCCCGGCTCGCGTGGGTGCGCAGCCAGGACACGGCCTCCTCGGGCCCGCTGAAGTCGGGGCTCGGCCACGGCCAGGGTTCCCGCGTGGCCGCGAGCGTGCCGGGCAGCGTGTCGATGAGCACCACCCGGCCGATCGTCTCGCCCAACCGCCCCGCCGCGGCGATCGCGGCGATGGCGCCGGCGCCTACGCCGACCAGCAGGCGGTGTCTCGGTGCGAAGGAGCGGACCGCCTCCGCCAGGGGACGGGCTGTCCGACGCGGTGAGTAGTCACCTGATCGGCTCCAGCTCGACCGCCCGTGGCCGGGCAGGTCCACCGCGACCGCCGAAACACCGAGCGCGCGCGTCACCGGTTCCCAGGACAACGCGCTGCGTGCCACGTCGTGCAGTAGCACCACCTCTGGCGGCCCCGCGCCATAGCCGAGACCGCTGATGTTCGCGCCGGTGGATGTGGTGATCCAGCGCCGGGATTGCTGTTGTGCGCCATGGGTGCCCGCGATCTCTGTGCTCACTACGACGCTCCCTGATTCTGGTTGGCGGGTGAGGGGGTGACGCTGGCGATGGGTTGAGGCCACAGCGGGAGTTCCCCGGGGTTGAGGAAGCAGTCGAGGTGGTGGCCGGGGCTGGGTTCACGGCGCGGCGGGGGCTCGGTGTCACACATCCCCGGTATGGCGTAGTCGCACGAGGGGGCGAACCGGCAGCCGATGTCCGAGGTGTTCACCTTGCCCGCCTGGTTTCGAGCACGTCGAGGCCGAGGTTGACCGGTCGAGGCCGCGATGAGGGAAGCGGTGTAGGGGTGGTGTGGCCCGGCCAGCACGGCGGCCGAGGGGCCGTCCTCGAGGATCGCGCCGCGGTACATGACGACGATGCGGTCCGCCAGGTAGCCGATCACCGCGAGGTCGTGGGAGATGAACAGATAGGCGGTGCCGCGTTCGTCCCGCTCGGTGGCGAGCAACTCCAGCACGCCGGCTTGCACGCTGACATCCAGCGCGGACACCGGTTCGTCGCACACCACCAGCGCGGGTTCGCCGACGAGCCCTCGGCCGATGGCAACTCGTTGTTTCTGGCCGCCGGAGAGCTGGTCGGGCCGGGAATCGAGGACGTCGGCGCCGAGTCCGATCCGCCCGGCCAACTCCTCCACGGTGACCTGGCCCGCGCGCAGTGTTCGCAACGCGCGCCCGAGGATCCGCCGGATGCGCTGCCGCGGGTTCAGGCTGGTGTCGGGGCTCTGGAAGACCATCTGAATCTGTCGGCGCACGGCCGGTGCACGCCGTCCGAGCCGGGGGTGCAATTCGCTGCCCTGAAATCGGAGCGCGCCGTCCCCAGCGGCGGACAATCCGACCAGCGCCCGGGCGAGTGTGGTCTTGCCGCTGCCGGACTCCCCGACGAGGCCGATGACCTCGCCGCGGCGAATGTTCAGCTCGACCTGGTCGACGGCGATGGTGCGCCCGTAGCGGCGGGTCAGGCCGCGTACGTCCAGCAGTACCGGCTCCGGCCTGGGCTGGGCCGGAGCGGCGGGCCGCACTGGGCCCGGCGTTGGCGGCGGGGCGTCCAGCGGGAAGTGGCAGCGCACGAGCCGTCGGTGGTCGAGGGGATCCAGCGTGGGTTCGGTGGCGTGGCAGGTGGCCGTGGCGAGCGGGCAGCGCGGGGCGAACGCGCAGCCCGCGGTGGCCCCTGGTCCGGGCGCCTGGCCGGGGATCGCGGTCAGCCGCCCGCTGGTGCGGGACTGGCCGAGCCGCGGTTGGCTGGCGAGCAGGGCGGCGGTGTAGGGGTGGGCGGGGGTGCCGAGCACCTCGGTGCGGCCGAGTTCGACCAGCCGGCCGGCGTAGAGCACCCCCACCCGGTCGCACACCTGGCCCACGAGCCCCAGGTCGTGGCTGATCAGCACAACCGCCGCGGCGAGTTCGGTCCGGAGTTCAGCGATCAGGGTGAGGATCTCGTGCTGCACGGACGCGTCCAGCCCGGTGGTGGGTTCGTCGAGCACCAGCAAGCGGGGGTTCCCGACCAGCGCGCAGGCGATGACCACCCGCTGCTGCTGGCCGCCGGAGAGCTGGTGCGGGTACCGGCGAGCCAGGATCTCCACGTCCGGCAGGTGGACTCGGCGGAGCAGCCCCAGCGCGGACTCGCCCGAGGCGGACCGGGGCACCCCGCTGTTGATCAGGGCCGCCCGGACCTGCGCGCCGACCGTCATGGTGGGATCCAGCGACGCGGCCGCCTCCTGGTGCACGATCCCGACCTCCCGGGAACGCCAGCCGCGCAGTGCTCTCGGGTCGAGCTCCAGGACGTCCACGCCGTCGAGCTCGATCCGCCCGCCGAGCACCTGCCCGCCCGGCGCGATCTCGCCGGCGAGGAGGTAGCCCAGCGTCGACTTGCCACAGCCGGACTCGCCCACCAGGCCGAGAATTTCCCCGGGTTCGACGTCGAACGACACCCCGTGCAGCACCGGCTCGCCGCCGTACGCGGCCCGCAACCCCTCGACCCGCAGCCCTTCGACCCTCGGCCCGGTCCCGGCCAGCGGCCCTTCGACCCTCGGCCCGGTCACCCTCGGCTCGGTCATGATGCATCGACCCGTCGTCGCAATGCGTCGGCCAACAGCGCGACGGCGACCACCAGCGAGGCGATGGCCAGCGCCGGCGCGAGCAACGTCCAGGGCGCAATCGTGAGCCACACCCGGTTCTCCGACACCGAGGCGCCCCACTCGGGGGAGCCCGGTGGTTCCCCGAGCCCGAGGAAGGACAGCGTGGCCGCCGCGAACACCGCGTCGCCGAGCCGGGAGGTGGCTTCCACCAGCACCGTCGCGCGCACGTTCGGCAAGAGCTCGCGAACCAGCAGCGACCAGGTCGGTTCGGTGCGCAGCCGGGCAGCTTCGACGTAGGGCTTGGCGCACTCCACCAGCGTCGCCGCCCGCACGCTGCGCGCCACGATGGGTACGAACGTCGCCGCGATGACCAGGATCAACACCAACCTGGAGCGCCCGACGAGCGCCGCGAACAGCGTCGCCGCGATGATCGAGGGAAACACCGTGACCGCGTCCAGCACGCGCATCACCAGCCCGTCGAACCACCCGCCCAACCCGGCGGCGCTCAGCCCGATCACGGTGCCGACGATCACCGCCAGTGCGGTCGCCAGCGGCGCGACCACCAAGACCGGGCGCGCGCCGGCCAACACTCGGGCCAGCACATCCCGCCCGAACTGGTCGGCGCCGAGCCAGTGCTCCGGACCCGGCCGGGCGAACCGGTCCGAGGGGGTCTGCAGCGCCGGGTCGCGCGGGGCGAGCACTCGCCATCCGGCGAGCGCCACCACCACCCACGCCGCTGCCACGGCCCCGGCCGCCACCGCCACCACGTCGCGGGGAGCGCCTCGGGTCAGCCCGGCCACCCGCTCGGTGCCCACGGCCGCGACGGTCTTGGTACCGGTGTGCCCTCCCACCCCGGAGTTCACCGCGCACCGCCGAGCCGCACCCGAGGGTCGAGCAGCCGATAGACCAGGTCGGCGGCCAGCACGATCAGCATGTAGGCCGCCCCGAGCACCATCGCGCAGGCCTGCAGGGTCGGCAGATCCTTGTCCGTGGCCGACCGCAGCAGTAGCGCCCCGACGCCGGGGTAGTCGAACAGCAACTCGACCACGACGAGCCCGCCGAGCAGGAACTGCAGCTGCACACCCAGCGCGCTGGCGGCGGGCACCGTGGCGTTGCGCAGCACGTGGGTGCGCACCAACCGGGCCGAGGACATGCCACGCAACCGGGCCGCCCGCACGTACGGGCTGGCCAGCACGGTGACCGTGCTGGCCCGCACGTGCCGGGCCACGTACCCGGTGCACAGCAACACCAGGGAGACCACCGGCAACGTGAGGTGCCAGAGCGTGTCCAGCGACCCCGCGCCCGGGGGTAGCCGCGCCGAGGTCGGGAACCAGTGCAACGTCGCGGCGAACACCACCAGCAGCACCACGCCGGTGACGAACTCCGGGGTGGCACCGAGCCCGAGTGCGACGCCGCTGATCAGCCGATCCGGCCAGCGGTCGTGGTGTAGCCCGGCGAGCAGCCCCAGCCCCAGCGCGACCGGCACCAGGACGACGAAGGCGATCCCGGCGATCAGCATCGAGGCGCCCAGCCGGTCCAGGACCAGCTCGCGGACCGGTGCGCGCAGCGTCGCCGAGGTACCCCAGTCGCCGGTCAGGAATCTGCCGAGCCAGCTCAGGTACTGCGCCGGGAGAGGGCGGTCCAGCCCCAGCTCGGCGCTCAGCGCGGCGACCGAGGCGTCGCTGGCTTCCCGGCCCAGGATGGTGCGCGCGACGTTGCCGGGCAGCACCACGGTGGCCGCGAACACCAGCAGTGACGCCCCCAGCAGCGTGAGCGGGATGGCGGCCAGCCGTCGAAGCAGGTAGCTGCCCACTGTCATACCCGGGACACCGAGCGGAAGTCCACATAGGACGACGGGTGTGCCCGGATGCCTCGGAAAGTGGCACCGTTGAACGCCCGGACCGTCCCGGACCAGTAGCTCACGATCACCGGGACGTCCTCGCGCAGCGCCTGGGCAATGATCTGGCCCTGGGCCGCTCGTTCCTGGTCGGCGATGGCGGCGTCATAGGCGGCGGCGGCTCTGTCCAGCGCGGGGTTGGCGTACTTCGAGCCGTTCCAGACCCCGCCGCTGGTGACCATCGGCGTGATCAGCTGGCTCGGCACGGCACGGCCGGCCCAGGCGACCAGGTTGGCGGTGGTGAACAGCCACGGGGTGTCGGTTGCCTGGTTGCCGCCGTAGAAGTCGCTCGACGTGCGCTGGTCGAGCTCGACGGTGATCCCGACCTGCTGGAGCTGGTTCTGGATGGTCACCGCGTAGTCCCGGCTCGGCGGGTCGAACGTCAGGGTGAAGCCCAACGTGGGCACTCCCGCCGCGGCGAGCAGCTCGCCCACCTTCGCGCGGTCCTGGGCCCGCTGCGGTAGATCTGTCGGAGCTCCCCGGAACGCGGGGGCGAGCAGGTGGTCGTTGCCCAGGACGCCGACCCCGGACCCGATCGAGGTCAACACGTCGGGCCGATTGAGCCCGTAGGCGAGTGCCTGGCGAACTTCCTTGCGGTCGAACGGGGGCCGGTCGGTGCGCAGCGTGAAGGCGGTGAGCGCGGTGCCGATGGCCTTGTCGACCACGATCCCCCCGGAACCTGCCAGCGGAGTCGCCAGCGAGGCGACGCTCAGGAACTGGGTGTCGATCTCGCCGCCTTGCAGCGCGATCAGATCGGCCTGGTCGTCGGCGTAGAAGTGGACGTCGACCGCGTCGAGGTAGGGCTTGCCGGCCTGCCAGTAGCCGGTGTTGCGGGCGAAGGACGCGCCGGTCGAGGGATCGTAGGAGGTCAAGGTGAACGGGCCGGTGCCGATGGCGGAGCGGGTGAAGTCGCCCGCGTAGTCCGCCTTGAGGATCACCGCGTTGTAGTTGCCGGCCGAGACGAGGTAGGGGAATTCGGCGAACGGCCGCTGCAGCGTGAAGGTGACCGTGGCCGCGTCGGGGGCGCTGACGCCGCCGGGTCCGAGGATCGTCGCGAAGGCCGATATCGCCGCCGACTTGTGCGCCGGGTCCAGCAGCCGATCGAAGCTCGCCTTGACCGCCGAGGAATCCATCGGGGTGCCATCGGTGAACCGGACCCCGCGGCGGAGGGTAAAGGTCCACCGCTTCCCGCCGTCCCCGGACGTCCACGACTCGGCGAGCTGGGGTTGCAGCCGAAGATCTTCATCCAGCCACACGAGGTACTCGGCGACGAGCTGGACCAGGGCGATCGACGAACCGTCGTACATGGTGACCGGGTCGACCGACGTCGCCGGCGGTCGGGTGCCCACCCGGAGCGTGCCACCGGGCCTCGGCGGGCCGGCCGGAGCGGCCCCGGGCGCGGGACTGCCCTGATCCGCTCCGCACGCGGTCAGCAGTCCGGCCAGCCCGGCGGCGGCGGTGGCTCCGAGGAAAGCGCGGCGACCGAGAACCAACCGGCGACCACGGACTGACGGACGACGTGCGTGAGGCATCTGCTGCTCACCGAGGCTCTCGAAGCGGTCGGCGCCGTTACGCGTGAGGCGAGTCGTACGCGGCGTTAGGCCTTAGCGGAATGCTCGGTGGGAGCGACATGCCGCCGCGGCAACGCGGAGCAGATCCACGTGCAGGTTGCGCGTCAGCAGATGGCTCACAACCCATGTCTAACACCGCGCCGTGCCAACAGGCAACAACTGCTATTTCTCCAGCAGCTTGAGACCGAGGCCGCGTGGTGTGCCACCTCGGTAGGCAAGGGTCACCAGGAGCATCATGGCCGGCTCCACCAGCCGCGCCGCGACAAGAGGCCCTGCATCAACCGGCCGCGCACCGAGATCGGTGACCAATCGGAAGACTTCGCTCTTGGCGCCCTGATCATCACCGCAGACGAATACATCAGGAAGCTCACCGGCGAAATCCAGCTCCCCACCGGCAAGCAACTCGGCGAACGGAGGAAGCGCCGCCACGACCCGAGCGCTGGCCTCCTCGACAACTCTCGCGGCGACCCGCTCGGCGGCCGAGGTGTCGAACCCAACGGCGAGTCCGGTGAGGTCCGGGGTGAGCGCATTGACACATGACCACACGATCGTGCCGGCCAGCTTTCCCTCGGTCTGTTTGATTGCTTCGTCGATTTTGGAAAACGGAACGGCGAGCACAACGACATCGCCGAACTCGGCCGCCGCCGCGTTGGTGCCGAGCCGCGCACCCGTTACCGCCTCGGCGGCGCGCCGGGACGCGTCGGAATGACCCCCGCCGAAAAAGATGGCGTGCCCGGCGCTCGCCAACCGCACGCCCAGGGCGCGGCCAAGTCGCCCGGAGCCGATGATCCCGATTTTCATGCGAGGTCCATCCATACCGTCTTTCGCTGTGTGTAGGCCTCGAAGGAAGCATAGCCGTGCTCGCGGCCGTATCCGGAGGCCTTGTAGCCACCGAACGGAGCGGACGGGTCGTAGTGGTGCCATGTGTTGACCCAGACCGTGCCGGCCTTGACCTCTCGGGCGAAGCGCATCGCCTTGCGGTAGTCGCCCGTCTCGATGCCCGAAGCCAGTCCATAGGGTGATGCATTGGAAAGCCGGATTGCCTCGTCCAGGTCGTTTACCGGGATCATCGTGAGTACCGGTCCGAAGATTTCCTCCTGGGCGATGCGCATCTCGTTTCGGGCTGGCGCGAAGACGGTTGGTTCGACGAAGTAGCCCTTTCCGCCGACCTTGGGCGTGCCGCCCCCGATCGCGACAACCGCGCGGTCCTCCTCGCGCCCGATGTCGAGGTACTTGACGACCTTGGCGAACTCCCCGGCGTCGGCGAGCGGCCCCACCGTGGTTGCCGGGTCGAGCGGATCGCCCACAATCGCCGCGGCGGCATGGCGGCGCAATCGCTCGAGCACCTCGTCGAAGACCGGCTCCTCCACGAACAACCGCGTGCCGGCCACACAGACCTCGCCCTTGTTCCACATGCAACCGAAGAACGCGGTCAAGCTGGCCCTGTCCAGGTCGGCGTCGGCGCAGATCACGTGCGGGCTCTTGCCACCGAGTTCCATCGTGGTGTGCTTGAGCGTGTCCGCGCCCGCTTTGATCAGCCCAATCCCCACCGGGGTGGACCCGGTAAAGGCGATCTTCTCCACGAGCGGGTGGGTTGCCAGGGTGGTCCCGACGCTCGCCCCAGGTCCGGTCACCGTGTTGTAGACGCCATCGGGCAGGCCCGCTTCAGCCATGATCTCAGCCAACTTGAGCGCGGACAGTGACGTCGCGGAGGCTGGCTTGTGGATGACGGTGTTCCCGGCCGCCAGCGCCGGCGCGATCTTGGAAACCGACAGAATCAGCGGGAAGTTGAACGGCGTGATGGCCGCTACCACTCCTAGCGGCTCCCGACGAGTGAAGGCCAGCAAATCCCCATTCGCTCCTGGCACTGGCTCGACGGGCAACACATCGCCGGACAGCTTGGTTGTCCAGCCGGCGTAATAGCGGAACATGTTGGCGATGTGCGGGACGTCGACATTGCGCGCGTCGGTGTAGAGCTTGCCCATGTCGACGGACTCGCGGTAGGCCAACTCGTGGGCGTCGCGCTCGATCAGGTCGGCCACGCGGTGCAGGAGCTTGGCTCGCTCGGATCCGCGCATTCGGGCCCATGGGCCTTCCTCGAAGGCCTGGTGGGCGGCCCGAGCCGCCGCATCGGCGTCCGCGGCGCCGCCTTTGGCCAGGTCGGTAATCAGTTCTTCGGTGGCCGGATTGATGCTGGCGATCGTCGCTCCGTCGGCGGCGTCGCGCCATTTCCCACCGATGAACAGCTGGCCGGGGCGGATCACCACTGGGTCGGGTCTGGTACTCATGACGATTGTCATCGACGCGTTGTTCCGCTGACGCCAGGTGCTCCTGGCAGGGCATCGACGAGGCCAGGCAACTCATCGAGTCTGGGCGCGAACAGGTTGTGCAGCGGCCGGATCGTGACGATCGTTTCCCGCTCGATGCGCAGCGCACGCAGCGCCGGGTACATCCGCCTCTCGGCGAACTCCTCGAAACCTTCCTTGCTGTCCCAGATTTCGATAACGCGGAAGCCAAAGTCCGTTGGCACCGTCAGATGCAGGTAGATGCCGGGCTCCGGGTTCTGCTCGACACCCATCCGGTCGAGTATCGCTCGATACTCGCTCGCCGTCATGCCGGTGATGTCCAGAGTGGTTACAAAGGTCATGGTGGCCAGCCTCGCGGAGCCGGGTTTGCGTCCGGTTGTTTGTTGGTTGCCGAGGGCCACTGCCGTCCGAGCACTCGGTTGCGAGGATCTCCTCGTCGGACAGAGTGTCTACAGTGACGTGCATGGCGACACCGTGGTGTCATGCTGGCGGAGACTGATGGAGTTCAGGATCTTGGGCCCGCTCGAGGTGACTGAGCAGGGCGTCTCCCTAGCGCTCGGTCCCCCGCTGCGGCGCCTCATGCTCGCCGTGCTGCTCTGCCGCCCCAACCAGGCCGTGTCCCAGGATCGGTTGGTCGAGCTGCTCTGGGCGGGCCGGCCGCCGCGCACCGCGGCCAAAAACGTCCAGGTGCACGTCTACCACCTGCGCAAAGTCCTCGGCGACGACCGGATCCGCCGGGAATCGCACGGCTACCTGCTGCGGGTCGAGCCCGGCGAGCGGGACGCCGACCGGTTCGAGGAGGCGGTCGGCGCCGGCCTGCTGGCGGGCAGATCGGGAGACGCCGAGGCGGCCCGCGCCGGGCTGCGCCGGGCCCTCGAGTACTGGCGGGGCGCGGTGCTGGCGGAGTTCGCCGACGCGCCGGCCCTGCGGCGGGACGTGAGCCGGTGGGAGGGCCGCCGGCTGCAGGCGGTTGAGGCCCTCGTCGACGCGGAGTTGGCGCTCGGGAACCACGCCGAGCTGATTGACCAGCTGGGGCAGCACGTCGCCGGCCACCCGCTGCGGGAACGGTTCCGCGCGCAGCTCATGCTCGCGCTCTACCGCGCGGGTCGCCGGTCCGAGGCGCTGGCGGTGTACCAGGAGGGCCGGCGGCTGCTGGTCGGCGAGCTCGGCCTCGAGCCCGGTCCCGAGCTGCGCGACCTGCAGCGGGCGATCCTGGCGGGCGAGCCGGCCGCGCCGGGGCGCGCCGGGGCGGCGCTGTTGCGGCTGCCGCCGCTGGTGCTGCCGACCCTCGTCGACCGCGAGGCGGACCTGGCCGAGGTGCCGGCGCTGCTGACCAAGTTCCAGCTGGTCACCCTGATCGGAGCGCCGGGCATCGGCAAGACCCGGCTCGCGCTGGAGGTGGCCGCCCGGGCGAGCGCGGACTACCCGGACGGGCTGGGCCTGGTTCGCCTGGATACGGTGACCGACCCGAGCCGGCTGCCCGCCGCCGTGGTGATTTCGCTGGGCCTGCCGGACGATCCGCTGCATACCCCGGAGCAGATCCTGGCCAGTGCGTTGGCCGATGCCGATGCCCTCGTCGTGCTGGACAACTGCGAGCACCTGGCCGCCGGTTGCGCCGAGCTGCTCTCGGGCACCCTCGCCGCGTGCCCGCGGTTGAGGGTCCTGGCCACCAGCAGGGAGCCGCTGGACATCGGGCCCGAGCGGGTGCATGTGGTCCGGCCGCTCGAGGTGCCCGCCGCGGACACGGTCGACGCGGTCGCCGGCTCGGCCGCCGGCCAGCTCCTGGTCTCCCGCGCCAGCAGGGCCGACCCGAACTTCGAGCTGACCGGGGACAACGCGGGCGCGATCGCCCGGGTCTGCCGCACGCTGGACGGCGTGCCGCTGGCCATCGAGCTCGCCGCCGGCCGGCTGCGCGCGCTCACCATCTGGCAGGTCGCCGACCGACTCGACCGGTTGCCGGACGTGCTCGGCTCGCGGCAGGACGGCAGCCGGCACCGGTCCCTGCGTGCCGCCCTGGACTGGAGCTACGAGCTACTCGGCGACACCGAGCGGCACACGCTCGCGCGGCTGTCGGTGTTTCTCGGCGGGTTCAGCCTCGAGGCGGCCGAGGCGGTGGTGTCCGGCCCGGGCACGCCGCCCGGCTCCGTGCTGGACGCGCTGGCGAGCCTTGTCGAGCGCTCCCTGGTGATCGCGGAGACCGACGGCGTGCGGCCGAGCGAGCTGCGTTACCGAATGCTCGAGGCGCTGCGCCAGTACGCGGCCGAGCGGCTGGCCGAGGGTCCGGACGAGCGGGCCCTGCGGGTCCGGCACGCCATGTACTTCTGTGAACTGGCCGAGCGGTCCGAGCGGGAACGGCGCGGCTCGGCACGGGTTCGGTGGATCGAGCGGCTCCAGCAGGAGTACCCGAACCTGCGTGGCGCGACGATGTGGACGCACGCCAACGGCGAGCACGAGCTGAGCCTGCGTTTCGTCGGCGCCCTGTGGTGGTTCTGGGTCGCCGCGGCCGCCGGAGTCGCGGGCGAGGGCATCATCTGCGTCCGGGCCACGTTCAAGGCCGTCTCCGATGCTGGGGCCGTCCCGGCCGCCGAGGTGCTTCAGCGCGGGCTTCTCGGCGCGGGCATCATGGCCTTGCGGGTGGACATCGCGGAGTCCCGGGCCTACTTCGACCAGGCCCTCCAGTTGGCCCAGGAGCGGGACGACCGGCGGG
>Ga0137415_10005559_pt1 | contig 12493 bp, 6 predicted proteins | sample CZODoug3_1_1_16f_FD_183082 | JGI IMG/M metagenome (GOLD analysis project Ga0137415, IMG submission 183082) | Vadose zone soil fungal communities from Angelo Coast Range Reserve, California, USA - CZODoug3_1_1_16fungal (Hybrid Assembly) | ecosystem: Environmental > Terrestrial > Soil > Vadose...
AGACGGTCAACGTCAGTTCTGCAGCCGAACAGGTGGAGACGCAACGCAGTTCTTCAACCGATACCATCGAACAGCGCCGCATCGACAATCTTCCCATCAACGGCCGCAACTACATTAACTTTGCTCTCACTGACTCGCGCCTGGCTCGCGACGACGCTCCTTCGATTGGAGCTGCTCCCACTTCGGGATTGAACATGAGCGGGCAGCGGGCGCGCGCCAACCTGGTGAACGTAGACGGCGCGGACGCGGTAGACAACTCTACCAATGGCATCCGTTCCACCGTTTCACAAGAAGCGGTGCAAGAGTTCCAGATCCAAACCAACGGCTATGCCGCCGAGTATGGCCGAGCCTCGGGCGGAGTGGTGAACATCATCACCCGCTCCGGCACAAATGACATGCACGGTTCGGGGTTCGGCTACCTGCGCAATCGAAATTTCCAGGCGGTGAACCCATTCAGCACCGTATCCAATCCCGCATATACGCGAGTGCAGGCGGGAGCTGATTTTTGCGGCCCCATTATCAAAAACAAAACTTTTTACTATTTTTCGTATGAAGGGACTTGGAGACAGGAAACGGGGTTCTCATCGATCGGAGCTGACAACTTTGGCTTGATTCCGTTCAACACGGCTCAGGTCGGCCAGCCTTTCGGAACAGTGCTCCTGACACCTGAGCAGATCGGGTTCCTCACTAATCCCGCCGTCTTGCAGCAGGAACAAACAATCCCACTCTTTGCCCAGGAAGTGGGGCAATACACGGCATTGGCGGCAGCCTCCTCGGGTATGGCATTGACTGGAGTCTGGCCGCAGTCAGTGAGTGTCTTTCCGAATTTCAGCGCCTTTCCCACGTCATGCGCGCCACCGGCCCCCTGTTTTGTGCCGCCGTCCTACGTGCCGCTGAATAGTCTGATTGGAAATTTCCCGGTTTCCGAGCGGACTGACCTGTATTCGCTCCGCCTTGACCACAACTTCACAAACAATAATCGGATTATGCTTGCTGGGCGTGTGAGTCCCAGCGACTTGACGGGTATACAGGTGCAAGCGCAAGGACCGCAAAACTTCGGCCAGAATTCATTCTCGCGAACTTCGACGCAGAATTATCATGATTGGAGTTTCACTGGTCAGGACCAATGGACAATCGGCGCTAACAAGGTCAACGAATTTCGTTTTCAATACGCCCGCCGCGGTCTGCTTTATAGCTTCTCGCGCGGGCCGGGAGGCGGCAACGTAGCCGTTAACATTCCAGGTTTCGCCTTTTTCGGACGCGAGCCCTTCTCTTTTGTTCAGCGTACAGAGCAGCGCTACCAGCTGACGGACAATTTTTCATGGTCGAAGGGTACGCACAACATTAAATTCGGTGTAGATGGGAATTACATTCCCCTCAGCGCGGACTTCACGGTAAATTTCGGAGGACTCTACAATTTCGGTTCGCAGAACATTTTTAGCAACCCGCCAATAGCACCTCCCTCCGGAACTACATTCCCCGCATTCAGTCCGGTGCAGTCGTACGGTGCTGGCATTCCCTCGAATATGGTGCAGGGTGTGGGCAATCCCCACGACGCATTCAGCAACACAGCCCTAGGCTTGTTCATTCAGGACAGCTGGCGTATGCGATCGAACTTGACGCTTAACTACGGTGTTCGCTACGACGTGGAATTCACGCCCACATTTAGCCCGCTCAATTCAACCGCCGCCTTTGGACAGAATGCGCTTGGGATTACTCAGGGGATTCCTCGAGACCTCAACAATGTCGCTCCACGAATTGGATTGGCCTGGGATCCAACTAAGGACGGCAAGAGCGTGATTCGCGCGTCATACGGATTGTTCTACGACCACCCGCTGCTGGCGCTCGCTTTCGATTCTGATGTAGCCGATGCTTCGCAAGCGCCGCAGATTGTTCTCTTCCCCGGCGCTCCCGGCAAGTGCTCATTGAATGCCAGCAACGCATTCCAAGGACTGCTCTCGTGTCTGCCACCCGCGTTTAACTATCTGCCCAATGAGCAGCGCTTCAATCCGGCGCCGAATGCGCCGTCCATCTTCGTGGGACAGGCTTACCTCAACCCCACTTCGCCCGTGCCTTTGGCCATCCAGCCTTTCGGGTTTCCCGTCGCTAAGAATTTTCAATACGGTTCCTCGCAGCAAGCGAATCTTACTTATGAGCGCCAATGGGGACACGACCTCTCGCTCGGCCTGGAATACAACTTTAATGGTGGGCGTCACCTGAACCGGCCTATCAACATCAACGCGAACAAATCACAATTCCTGATCGCTAACTGGCAGGCCGCGGTGGCAACGGCCACGGCGCTTGGCATTAAGCCCAGTGATCCAAATTTTCCCAGCAATCCCTTGGCGGTTGGGACACAGAACCCGGCCGTCTTTCCGCCTTGTGGGGGCGCCAGTCCGAGCGGACCGTTCTACGTCCCTGCTGCGTTGGTAAGTTTCTTCCGGCCATCCGGATTCAATCCGTCACTGATGGGAGTACTCGCCCCTTGTGTGCCGCTGGCTAGGCAAATTTTGCAAACCGAGGGCCTGATGTCGAATTGTGATGCCACAACCTTAGCGAATTGCGTCCCCTTCAGTGATATGCCGGCGAATTTCTCCAGTGGCAGTTCGGTTTACCATGGATTTACTGCCAATCTAAAAAAACGGTTTGGACAACACTACGAGTTCCTAGGGTCCTATACCTGGTCGCACACCATCGACGACTCTACCGATTTGCAATCGCCGCTGGAGCCTCAAAACAATTACAATCTCGCGGCGGAGCGGTCGAATTCGTTATTTGATCAGCGCCACCGATTTGTCTTCAGCGGCGTTTACCAGAGCGGCACTTTATCCGGTGGCTTCTGGAGCAAGTTCTTTTCGGGTTGGACGCTGGCTCCGATCATTGAAGCCGCATCCGGCCGGCCGTTCAATATCATCACAGGCGATGACCGCAATTTCGACTTCAGCACCCCGACTGACCGTCCCTTGATCGTGGCGGCGGGGACAGGACCGAACTCCTGCGGCGACGTGGCGGCCGCTTCACGTTTTTCGCCAACTGGATTCTTGCAACCCGCGTGCTTCCTGAATGGAACCTTGGATGGCAACCTCGGCCGCAACGCCGGAACCAAGCCCATGAACGTTTTCACCGATATTCGGGTCGGCAAGCGAATCCCGCTGGGGGAGCGCATGGCTTTGGAAGGGTTGGTGGACGCGTTCAACCTTATCAACCGTTTCAATGTTGCGGATGTTAATCCACTGTGGGACAGCGGCCAGCAACCCACCGCGGCATTCGATCCAAGGCAGTTGCAATTTGCGCTGAAGCTGACCTGGTAGAAATTTACGATTTACGATTGCCGATTTACGATTTTTGATTTTTGATTTTTGATTTCTAAGGCCGCATGTTGTCTTCTCAAGATGGTAAAACCTTACTTTTCCGCCTACTTCTTGTTCTGTGTGCCAACCTTGCTGCTGCGCAGAACGAAGTCACTGTCGAACGTGATGTGCCGGTAAAGATGCGTGATGGTGTCGTGCTGCACGCGGACGTCTACCGTCCGAAGACTGAAGGTAAGTTTCCAGTTCTGCTCCAACGCACTCCTTATAACAAAGACGGCGGGGTGGAGTTTGGAGTAAAGGCTGTGGCGCGTGGCTATGTGACCATCATTCAAGATGTTCGGGGACGTTTCTCGTCTGACGGCGAGTGGTACACCTTCAAACACGAGTCTGATGATGGATATGACACCGTGGAATGGGCTGCGGGATTGCCGTATTCCAATGGCAAAGTGGGAATGTTTGGCGGCTCTTACGTTGGTGCCACTCAGATGCTGGCTGCCATGGCGCAGCCTCCGCACCTTGCCGGAATTTTCCCTGTCGTCACCGCGTCAAATTACCACGATGGATGGACGTACCAGGGCGGCGCCTTCGAACAGTGGTTCAGCGAATCCTGGACATCGGGACTGGCTCAAAACATGCTTCAGCGTCGTGTGCAGAAAAACACAAACGCACTAGCCTGGGTGGCAAAATTGCCGCTCTCCAGTTATCCGGTCGTCGAGCCGGGGACGGGGGAAGGCCTGGCGCCGTATTTCCTTGATTGGCTGCAACATCCAACTTACGACGACTATTGGAAGACGTGGTCCATCGAAGATCACTTCGCGCAGATCCAGGTTCCGGCTTACCACATGGGCGGCTGGTATGACATCTTCATGGGCGGAACATTACGCAACTATGCCGGGATCAAGGCACGCAGCGGGAGCGAGGCAGCACGGCGGAACCAGCGCTTGCTGATCGGGCCCTGGTATCACGGTCCTTTCACGGGAAAAACAGGTGAGCTCGATTTTGGCAGCGAGGCCAACGTCGAGAAGACCAGTGATGACATTACGCTGCGCTGGTACGACTATCTGCTGAAAGGAATCCAAAACGGAGTGGAGAAAGAAAAGCCCGTCAAGATTTTCGTGATGGGGAAAAACGTATGGCGCGAAGAAGACGATTGGCCGCTGGCCCGCGCCAAAAGCACGCGCTTCTACCTGCACTCAAGAGGTAAGGCAAACTCGTTGTCGGGCGACGGCACGCTGAATACAATTGCACCTCGGGCCGAAACCAGAGACAGTTTTGTGTACGATCCCGGAGATCCCGTACCTACGCGTGGCGGAGGCCTCTGCTGTGACAACGAACATCTGGCCTCGGGCGCATTCGATCAGCGTCCTAACGAAAATCGAAATGATGTACTGGTCTACACCACGCCCGTCCTTCAAGACGACATGGAAGTCACGGGGCCGATCTCGGTGGAGCTTTATGCCAGCTCATCTGCGGTGGACACAGACTTCACAGCCAAGTTGGTTGACGTCCGGCCTGACGGATTCTGCCAGAATTTAACCGATGGAATCCTGCGGGCGCGTTATCGCAACTCGCAGGAAAAACCCGAACTCATGCAGGCGGGAAATATCTATAAGTTCACTATCGACGTGTGGGCCACCAGCAATGTCTTTCTTGCCGGACATCGCTTGCGCCTGGAGATTTCCAGCAGCAACTTCCCGCGCTTCGATCGGAACCTCAACACTGGCGAGGATCCAGAACGCGGATTGCGTGGGGTCAAAGCCACCAACACCATCTATCACGACCGGGAACATCCCTCTGCTTTGATCCTCCCCCTGGTTGGACGCTGAAACTTGCTCAGGATCCCGGCGGTTTTTGTGGCGCCGTTTCACTGACGGCCGGCCTGGCGAATCTTGCATCGTCGATCGGAACATTCTGCTGAACGTTTTCCAACTGGATGGTGAAGCGACCTCCGGGCCGGGAAATTGTCCAGCGAAATGGAGTCCGCACGCCGTTTACCTCGCGGTAATCGGCATAGTCGATTTGGGTGGGAACACGCCCAAGCGGGGACTCGGCGTAGCGCAAAAGGCGCACCAAAAATCCCGACTGTAGGTCGAAGTAGAGCTTTAGAGGAGGCTCGCCTTCTTTTATTCCCACCAGATTGGTAGCGTCGCGGTCGCCGATCTTCTCTGACTCTCCAGCGCGGAATTCGCTGAAAAGCTGCTTCACTCGTAACGGAAAATAGAAATCAGCATCAAGTCTGGCTGCCTCCAACTCCGCTCCACTCATATCGCGCAAAGACTGCCCAGGCACAGCGAGCCAACCGGAGGTTCCGTCAAACGCCGTGATGCTATCGCCATTGGGAAGATGCATCACTGACATTCGTTTGTTCGGGGCTTTTTCAAATACTTCAAAGGGAAATTTATTTGCGCCGAGCGCAATCGTGCCCTTTCCCAAGCGACTGGAAATTTTCTGGATTGCCTGCGTGCCACCGAGTGCCGCCACATACTTGTCCAGAAGCTGATCAACAACAGCCGGATTAGAAGAGTCTTCTTCTTTTGGCGTTTCCGGGAAGGCCAGTTTTACTTCGTGATCAGTGATAACAGGAGTGGCCACAGGTTTGATCGCGCCGCGGTGGCAGGAATAACAGGTCACCTCGCGATGTCCAGCAAAATTATTCTTATTGATTGCGAACATCATCTCCATCATCTTGCGTGCAGTTTGCTTAGGTTTCTTGTCATCCCGATCGAACGCGCCCATCTCATGGCAGTAGTCGCATTGCACCCCCAAAGATGCGCTAATGAATTGCATCGCAGGCATTAATTGATCAGCCGGTGCGCCTTTGAGAACCTGGATGTTCTTATAAGCTTCGTCGGTTTTTTTGGCGGCGGATGGCGCCGCGGATTGAGGCGGTCCAGACTGCGCCCTCATCGCGGCAATCGCAATCAACAAAGCACCGGCAACGGCGATCCTGGCAAAATACATTCTCCTCGATCCCTCTTTCATGTCTTCCTCTCACCGACAAACAATTTCCGAAGTCTAACAAACCCGCATCCGGCATGCGATTGGCCGCGGCGCGGCTAATTTGCGATAATCATCGGAATCCGATCAAGTTGGCAACGCCATCTTCCTCCGCAGCCTACGACTTTTTATGAGTAAGCATCGAGTCGGCAATCGTCTGCTGTTTCTCACTCTCATTGCTGCGGCCGGGGTTGTAGTTTCTATCGAGACCTTAGCAGAGGAGAACAATTCAAAAGCCGAGCAGATGTCTACTCCGGAGCGGATCAAGCAGGTCGGCTGGTGGCCGACAAAGGGAACTCCCTCTCGCGATGAATATGTTGGCCCAGCAATTTGTGCTCAATGCCATTCTTCTCTGGCTTCGACTCAAAAGTTGCATGCCATGGCACGCACTTCAACGCCGGCAGCGAATTCGGATATTTTGCGGGCTCACAATCGACAGAATTTTCGCCTCGGCCCGCACACATATCAGCTCGTGCGGACGGACAACGGCGTTATCGAATACTCAGTGAGCGATGGAAAGCAGTCGGTTTCGGGCCCTTTAAGTTGGGCATTCGGCACCGGCAAGGTAGGACAAAGTTATCTTTACCAGAAAGGCGGGGCATTCTTCGAGAGCCGCTTCAGCTACTTCAGCACAATCCAGGGATTTGATATCACTCCCGCTCATTCTAGGGCCACACCGGAATCGATTGAGAAAGCCGCGGGACGTCCGGTCGCCCCAGCCGAAGTTCGCAGGTGCTTTGGTTGTCATAACACTGCCTCGACCACGAATGACAAATTTGACGACACTCGGCTGATTCCGAGTATTACGTGTGAAGCCTGTCACGGACCCGGCTCGGCTCACACAGCAGCGATGAAGGCGGGACTAGAAGCCGGAGCGGGACTGATTTCAAATCCAGGGCGACTCAAGCCGGTGGATCAGGTGGATTTTTGCGGCGCTTGCCACACCACCTGGTGGGACGTGAATCTCTCAGGCTCAACCGGAGTGGGGAACGCACGATTTCAGCCTTACCGCCTGGAGAGCAGCCGGTGCTGGGGCAAGGGCGATGGCCGCGTCACTTGTATTGCCTGTCACAACCCGCACCAACCGCTGGTGCGTGAAGCCGGCTTTTACGATCAGCGGTGTCTTAGTTGTCATCTGGCCGCAGCAAACTCCAAACCCAGCAGCGATCATCCTGGCGCGGCATGTCCCGTCAGTACTAAGGATTGTGTGACCTGCCACATGCCCAGAGTGGAAGTGCCGGACGCCCACTTCAAGTTTACTGACCATCGAATCCGCATCGTGCGGGCGGGTTCGCCATTCCCGGATTGAAGCCAGGGTTACATCCGCCTGCTAAACTGCTGGTTCTTAATAATCGGGAGACAACATGGCCGAGCCTTACAGCCCAACCGCGCGTACCCGTGTTACGCGCGAACCGGAGCGCGCGGTGTACGACCGCGCAGCCGCCTACCAAGTTCTGGATGAAGGGTTCATCTGTCACGTCGGTTTCGTGGTAGACAATCAGCCTTTTGTGATCCCAACCGGCTACGGCCGTTCTGGGGACAATCTGTATATCCACGGATCCGCAGCCAGCCGTATGTTGCGGAATCTGGATCAGGGGATTGCGGTCTGCGTGACGGTGACGCTTTTGGACGGACTCGTCCTGGCCCGTTCGATCTTCAATCACTCAATGAATTATCGCTCGGTCGTAGTGCTGGGCACAGCCGTCGCGGTAGAAGATTCCGCCGAAAAGCTACAAGCTCTTCGCGCCCTATCCGAGCACATCCTGCCTGGGCGTTGGGAAGAATCTCGCCAGCCTAATGAACGTGAACTCAAAGCGACTCTGGTGATGCGTCTTCCAATCACCGAATATTCCGCCAAGATGCGCACTGGCCCGCCGATCGATAATGAAGAGGATTACTCGTTCCTGACCTGGGCGGGCGTAGTGCCCCTGCAGATGGTGGCCGGTTCCCCGATTAACGACCCGAAGCTCGATCCGAAGACACCGGTACCCTCCTACGTGCCGAGTTATTCCCGGACAGTAGCAAAGTGATCAAGTAGTGGCTAGTGACCAGTAAACTAGAAAGACAGAATTGACTAGCCACTAATCACTAGTTACTTCTTTGCCAATCCCTACGCTGCCATCTGGCACTGCGGATGGTCGCAGCCACACTCCGCATTCGCTTCGTTCCCGGCGGCGGAGATCTCGCAAGCCTCGCTACAGTACTCCTGGTCTTGTGAAACCGGGCAGGAGCATTGAGGGTGGGTACACTTCTTTTGATCTGTGGCGTTCATAATCTTTATCTTTCTCCCTTGGTTCGGAATCCGTCCGACAGCTTTTCGATGCGCAGATGCGGGGATGGCGTTCCCGGCCCAACACGGATTTCAGGACCAAATTGTTGCAATCGAGAACCTCGCCGAGTAACATGCCCGGCCTGTGCCTAAGGTAACGTGGGCTAACCCTGTTCTGGATTGACCCATCAAATCCAGGAAGGTAGGATTCGAAGTATTCAAAAGAATTGGGCGAAGAGACGGCTGTTAGCCGTAAGTTCTAGATAAAAATGGGGATTACCAAAAATCACTTGTGGGGCGCGCCATTGGCCTTGCTATTGGCGGGTGTGGGCTGCCACTCATCGCAGAAGGCTGCGGCGCCGAACTTACCGCCCCAATCGAATCCTCCCACAATTACTGCGGCTGCTAGTCCCAAGCCGCGGCCCGTAGCTAAGGCAAAGACCGCGGTCAATGCGAAGCCTGCAACCGAGACGAAAGCTACAACTCCGGAGAGAGTCAGTGTTCCTGCACCAGCGCCGCCTGCTCCTAAACCCGATCCGGTTGGGCAGCTAATCACACAAGCGGAGCGCGAGTATCAGGCGGGGCAGGACAACTACAAGGCCGGCCAAACAGACGCCGCCAAGCAGAGTTTCGATCGCGCATTCAACCTCATCATGGCCAGTCCCCCGGAGGTACGTTCTGACGAGCGAGTGCAACGCGAGCTCGATCGTCTCTTGGATGGGGTGAACGGCCTGCAATTGGAAGATGCTGATACCTCTGCCGAACAGAAATCTGAACCTGCCCCGATTGATGAGGCCAATGACGTTACTTTCCCGGTCGATCCCAATATCAAGGCACAGGCGGAAGCAGAGATCAAAGCCACCCATTCGGATTTGCCCTTGATGCTGACTGATCCAGTCGTCGGGTACATCAACTATTTCTCAAGCCGTGGACGCGCTACCCTCGAGAATTCTCTTATTCGCGGCGGACGTTATCGCGAAGCCATCGAGAACATTCTCAAAGACGAAGGGGTGCCACCGGAGTTGATCTACCTTGCCCAAGCCGAATCCGGATTCCACCCATTGGCGCTTTCGCGAGTGGGAGCTCGCGGGATGTGGCAATTCATGGCCAGCCGAGCTAAAGGGTACGGGCTGCAAAGAAATCAGTGGGTGGACGAACGCCAGGATCCGGAGAAAGCCACACGAGCGGCAGCGCGTCATCTGAAAGATTTATATAACCAGTTCGGCGACTGGTATTTAGCTATGGCCGCTTATAACTCCGGCCCAGGAACGGTGCAGAGCGCGGTCAGGCGTACCGGATACGCGGACTTTTGGGAACTCTATCGGCGTAATGTGCTGCCCAAAGAAACCCGGAACTATGTGCCGATCATCGTCGCTGTGACCATCATGACTAAGAACCCGTCACAATACGGGTTAGACAAAGTGGTCACTGACAAACCGGTACCCTACGACAAAATGAAAATCAACTATTCCGTGGACTTGCGCCTGGTGGCCGGTTGTGTGAATGCGTCGCCGGAAACGCTACAGGACCTCAATCCGAGCTTATTGCGGCTCACCACTCCCAAGGATCGAGAGTTCGAACTTCACCTGCCTGCCGGCACTAAAGAAAAGTACGCCAGCGCGATCGCAGCTGTGCCCCGAGACATGAGGGTGTGGTGGCGGTACCACAACGTCGGTCCTAACGACTCCTTAGAGTCAATCTCACGGGTTTATCGAACCCCGGCCAAGGCAATTGCTCAGGCAAACAGTCTCGATGGCGACGACAAGCTCCAGTCCGCGAGCAAAATCATTATTATCCCCATCGCGCCAGGCAAACATGCCACTACCGAGGACGGTGCGACCTATGCGCGCCACGCTACGCGGTACAAGTTGCGCAGAGGCGACACGCTGCAGTCCGTAGCTGACAACTTCGCGGTTCCACCTACGATGGTGCGCCGGTGGAACCATTTGAAGGGCAATAGTCTTCAAGGCCGCAGGGTTGTGTACATCCATTTACCCGTGACCCCGACCATCAACCAGCTGCGCCAAACCTCGGCTCCTAAGCCCAAGGGGAAGAATAGTTTACGGACAGCCAGCGATTCAGCCCTGTCTCGTCACAAGGTAAAACCGGGTGAGACCCTGACTTCGATCGCCAGTACCCATCACACCACTGTGGCTGCCCTGAAACGCGCCAATGGGGATGTTGCCACTCTTCGACCTGGCATGATCCTCCTTATCAAAGACGTTCGTTAAGCTCGTCCGCATTTCTGCAAAGCCAGACATGAATAGCAGTGAACGCGCGCACTCAGAACAAGCAATTTTAGGTGTGGCGCGAGCACCTGGTTTTTAAATCGGGTGTAATATGCAAACGTATGGGTTGCCGTGCCCGGCACAATATTGCCGTGTGAAAACGGTGTGTTATAATCGCGCGCCGTTCAAGCAAACGACAGCAGTTTTTTTAGTTGTCTTTTTATCTTCCAGCGCATGTAATGCAGTGCCCGGCACTCGCGCGGCCGGAAATCAGGAGGAGAAATGACTTTCAAGGACACCCTCTACGGACGTGACGACGAAATGGACGAATTCGGTGACACTGGCGGCGCTGCCTACGGCGACTCGCTGGAAGAGGATTACGAACAAGAAGAGGAAGAAGAAGAGGCTGAAATGCCCGGCATGACCGAACCGGGATCCCAACCTGCCACGCCCGGTGCTCCTGCGCCGCAACGCGGTGGAGGGGGCGGCGGCGGCTCCAAACCTGCCCGCAAGAAACCAGCCGCAAAACCGGCGAAGAAAAAGGCAGCCAAGAAAGCTCCGAAAAGAAAACCGGCCAAGAAGCGGAAACCAGCTCGCAAAGCGGCAAAGAGGAAGGCAGCCAAAAGAAAACCGGCAAAGAAGGCAAAGCGATCGGCTCGCCGCAAGGGCGGACGTCGCCGTTAGGCAGATTTTGATTCGAGCTAAGCCCTTCTCCTCGTTGAACATCTGAGGCCGCGGTCTCGTGCCGCGGCCTATTTCCCCAAAATGCCTCCTGCGAGGCAGCGCGAACCCCACCCTGCTCATCCTAATCCCGTTGTTCTGGGTGCTGCCCTGCATGTCTAACGAACAAATCGGTTCTATAGTCGTTCTACTGCTGATCCTCATCGCGACCGCACACCTTTTCGGATATTTGTTCGCGAGACTTCGTCAACCGAAGGTCATCGGGGAAATCGTAGCCGGGGTGATTTTGGGGCCGACGCTGCTGGGCCGGATTGCGCCTTCCTTTTCCGCTTCCATTTTTTCTGACGGCGCGGGAGCCCACGTTCATGATGTGGTTCTCGGTTTCCTCTACTGGATGGGTTTGCTGCTGCTGATGTTTATCTCAGGATCCGAAACGCGGCGTCTATTCGGACGCGACGATCGCCGCCAGGTTGCGTGGCTTGCTTCGATGGGGACGGTCTTGCCGTTTGTGCTGGCGCTGCTTGTAGTTCCGCTATTTCCCATTCACAGATTGATGGGTATTGCCAATCAGCGGAATTCATTGATCCTGGTGATTGGCATTGCAGTAGCGGTCACTTCGATTCCGGTTATCTCCCGCATTTTTTACGATCTCAAAATCTTGCACACGCGATTTGCCCGGCTGGTGCTTGGGGTGGCGGTTCTGGAAGACATAGTTTTGTGGGCCGTACTCGCGATGGCAACGGCCTTAGCAAAGTCTTCAGTGCTGCCGAAAAATGAAATCCTTCGACACTTGGCAGTAACCTTTATTTTCTTCGTAGTTGGTTTAGCTCTCGCTCCTCGACTGCTAAGACGTTTGCATCAGGCGCGCTGGAACATTCTGGCTGCAGCTTCGCCAATCGGGTATCTGATCGCAATCTTATTTGCCTTCGCGGCCGTCGCGGCCATGCTGGATGTCAGTTTGGTGTTCGCAGCATTCCTGGCAGGCTATGGAGTGGCCAGCAACAGAG
>Ga0137415_10005560_pt1 | contig 12490 bp, 14 predicted proteins | sample CZODoug3_1_1_16f_FD_183082 | JGI IMG/M metagenome (GOLD analysis project Ga0137415, IMG submission 183082) | Vadose zone soil fungal communities from Angelo Coast Range Reserve, California, USA - CZODoug3_1_1_16fungal (Hybrid Assembly) | ecosystem: Environmental > Terrestrial > Soil > Vadose...
GCCAGATTTCGCGGCGTCCGGTCAATCACGCACAAAGTACCCAGCGCGTAGCCATCCTCGTTAATCAGCGGTGCTCCTGCATAGAAACGTATGTTCGGCTCCGATACCACCAGCGGATTCGTGCGAAACCGCTCATCCTGCAGCGCGTCCGGCACCACAAACACGTCCCGCTGTTGGATAGCCGTCGAGCAAAAAGCGATGTTTCGCGAAGTCTCCGTCGCTGAAATCCCAACCTTGGCCTTGAACCACTGCCGGTCTTCGTCGACCAGGGAAATCAGCGCGATCGGTGTTTGGCACACGTAGGAAGCCAGCAGCGTCAGGTCATCGAACGCTTGTTCCGGCTCGCTGTCTAGGATTGCGTACTTCTGCAACGCATCCACGCGAGCAGCATCGTTGCCCGACATCATCGGAGCGCCCATTTGCGGCCTCCACCGAACATGTCCTATCGATGCCTCGCATCATACTCTATGTGGCCAGCCATCGGCATCATCGCAGCAGCTTCCGCAGCAGCGCCTTGCCTTCCGCGTCGCTAAGAACGTCATCGTCTTGACCCCAATTGTGCCTGTTGTCAGCAAAAGCGCGCGGATTGCCCGCGATCGAAGATACCGTGAAAGTCACATATCCGCCCTTTTACTGTTTTGAGGTAAACTTCCGCATGGCTTGGGCTCACCCCCCTAGTGAACAACTCAAAGCCATTCGTTTCCGTTTGGGCATCACCACACGTGAAGTGGCCGACTTCAGCCAGAAGATCGCAGAAGCCGAAGGTAATCCCGAGTTTCACATCTCCAACGCTTGGCTCACGCAAGTCGAAAACTCTGATTCTGTCCCCAGCATTTTTAAGCTCTACAGTCTCAGCGCCATCTACCGCATCAGGTTCACCGACCTTCTGCTGCTTTACGGCGTCGACTTGCAGCACCTCAGCCGCAATCAATTGGCCGCTCCTTTGCCCGCCACCCACCTCACCAATCTCGAAGTTTATGACCCCCAGCGTACCGTGTCCTTCCCCATTCGCTTCGATCCCTCCTTCGACATCGACAACACCAATCTCCTTTCCCGCCTCGTCGAAGTTTGGGGCGAAGTTCCCATCGCGCTGATCCAGCACCTAGACATTCGCCACGGCCTCTACGGATACATCGGGCTGCGGGATATGACTCTCTACCCGCTCCTTCGTCCTGGCTCGTTTGTGCACATCGACCCCCGCGTGCGCAAAGTCCAGCCCATGCGTTGGCGTACGGAGTTCGATCGCCCCATTTATTTTGTGGAACTGCGCGATGGCTATGCTTGCGCTTGGTGCGAGTTGCAAGACGGGCATCTGTTGCTGCTGCCCCACCCACTCTCGCCTCGCGCGGTTCGCAGGCTCGCGCAGGGTACCGACGCTGAAATTGTTGGCCGGGTGACTGCCGTGGCTATGACGCTGACGCCCCCATCGCCCTCTGCTTCTGACGCCCCTGCACGATTGCCAGGGCAAGTTTAATGTTCGACACGAATAGCTGCGCCAACGCCACGTTGACATTCACGGGCAGCGCGACGCGGTAGGGTTCCAGTTTTTGCCACACCCGCAGGATCTCTTCGCGGCCCTGTTGCGAAGCGCTCACGTAGAGCTCGACTTCTCTCACCAACTCTTCCAGTGAACATGCCGCGATGCGATAGAAGATCTGGCGATGCGCCAGCTCCAGCGCATTACACGCGATTTCCGCGCGAAAGCGCGCTGCCAATCCATCGTGGCGGTATTGGCCGGTGTTGTAGTCTCGCGTGGACGCCAGATAGATCAGGCGCGCCAGGTCGCCGCTAATTCGTGACAGGGATCGGCGCGCGAGGTCGTCGTACGCCTCTTCCACCGTCACCGTTCTGTCTGGAACGTTCATATATGCGGCTTGCCCCGCGCTTCCCTCGGAATTGTTCACCATTTTCACCCGCAGCTACGCAGATCCTGCTTCCCCTGTCTGTGCCGGCACGCCCGCCTGGAATGATTCCTGCAACTTCGTTAACCGTTGTGAGAGCGTCTGCGCAAAATGCGCCAAGCCTCCCAGCCACAGCGGTCCGGCTATCTGAACTGCCACCGACAAAATCCCGCAGACGGCCATCAACATCAGGAATTGCGCAAAAATATTGATTTCCGTCGAAAATTCCAGATTCTTACTTTGGCGCGCGGCCCGCGCGTGCTCGCTTATCACTTTTCGGATCAACGCCGCCGTTTGGCGCACCCAGGCCAGCGCAACCTTTTTTCGCTCCCGCTCGAACAGTCGTTCAACGCCGCCCGCTTTAAGCCCGCGGACGAATTCCCAGTCGGCGCGAGTGAAGACCCTGGTGAAAAATTCTTCTGGGCACGGCTCGGTTGTGTCTTCTTCACTGGCCGCAGGCCATGGCCCCAATTGTCGTGACGCCAGCCATCCCTTTAGCGCCGCCGTCAACAACAGTAGCAGCACCGCTCCGGCGATAACGCTCGCGAACTCCATCATGAGCTCACCGCCTTTCCCAAGTACCCCCGAGTTTCTCGCAAACGGCGCCGCGTTGCTGCGGCAATCTGATGATAGTCCTGTTCCAGAGTCACACATGCTTGCGACTCTGGGACTGCGTTGTATGACCAGAGACACCGCAGCCAGGTTCCCAGTGCTAAGTCGTAAGAGGTTGGCTTCAGATAAAACCAGAAATGCTGAAATCCATTCCCTCCCGTGTAAACGAACGTCAACCAAACTACGCTCGCTCCCACGAACAGGCCATATGCCGCCAGGATACCTCCCAGGTTCCTACCGAAAGGTATGCGATAAGACCAAAACAGCAGCGCCAACGCAAGGATCGCAAGCGCCTGCACGATCCTTAGAGCGCGTTCGATCTCCGTGACCGTCGCCGCCGCCCACCACCCCGGCTCACCGGCCGCACTTGCGAGCGCGATCGCTACGGCGAGAAGAAAAACAAATGACAGCGCCCGCTTTGCCATTCGTGCCGTTCCGGGATAGGCCGCCAACCCCACCCGATAGGCCTCAAAAACGATTCCACAGCCGATTGCCGCTCCCAAGAATTCGGTAAGCCAATAGATATTTGCATAAAGCGGCGGATGCCAGCGGTAGAACGCCAAGCGGAGCGGTGACTGCAATAGCACAAAGAAGATATAGGAGTAAAAAAAAGGATACCGGTGAATCAGTCTACCGCGAACCCCTCGCACTAGGAGTGCGACTTCCAGTAAATTGCTCATTACCCAGATTAATTGGCTGAGCATCGCGCTCCGAGACAGCGGAACTAATCGCAGGACACAATGATATGCCTCGACAGTAACACGAGTAAGGGAAAGATGCAGCGCATCTTTCCCTGCTCTCGGCCAAGCTTGACTATGCGGCGGCCCTGAGGCCAAGCGAGGCCTGCGGCGGCGTAGGCGGGAACGGCTCGCCGCCATCTGCGACGACCGAGCCCTGCGGCGGGTGAGGTGGGAACGGCTCCCCTCCATCCGCCACAAAAGCAGGGTTTGCCGCCCTTACTGCCGCCGAGCCGTGATTCGTCCCCAGACCTGCCAGCAACACTAGACCAACACACACCAACAGAATTTTCACAAAACGCATGATTTCCTCCTCTTAAGATTCCAGGGCGAGCGAAGATCCGACCCTCACCCCAGCGCAAGACATGGGCGCAGCCTACGGCCTGTTGCTGTTTCGCTTTCGAGAGGTGGAGGCTTGGTTGGAATGCCGAGCGGAGGGAGTTCCTACAAACGAACTACAAACTTATGCTTGAACGAATCGCGGCTACAGATGCACGACTTAACTCACGAAATCTGCCCTTCTGGTGCGGATGCTTGTCACCGCCCGGCTTCCGGTCGGCAGCGCGTCGCGTGCTCGCCGCTGGTTGTAATCACAAGCAATCCGTCGGCTCTTCGTTGCTTTCGGCCGGTGGTCGTCGCGCTCTTGCTGGAAAATTGCGCACTCCAAACAACCTTCTCCAGTTGTTTCATAATCTTGATTATCTCCGCTGGTTTCTTGAAGCCGTCCGGGTCAGGCGCTTCTTCTGCGGCCACCGTCAGCAAAAATTCGTAGCAGGTGCCCTGCGAATATCCAGCGTAGGCGCGCTCCAAAATCTTGGTCCCCGCCGTCTCGCTTTCTTGCCCGCTCCACCGGAACACGATTCCTTGGATCGTCATGGTTCTCGAATTGTTTCCGTAAGCTCCTACAAGGGTTGACTCCCGGCAGTCTTTCTCCGTGCCCGCGCCATTGGCCACCAATTGCAGTGAGCCATGCTCAAACGTGGTATTCGGATAGCCGTCCTCAGGAATCAGCACCGTCGCCACCAACGCCGCTCCCGGCTGTTCGCTGTCCAAATCCTCCTGCCGTTTCAGAAAAAACGAACTCTCCCGCACATCCCCTTCTTCCAGCGAATAATTCCTCGGATAGCGAAACGAGATCCCCTCGTCAGGATTGTGGTAAGTAGAAAGAGACGCCTCGCGTGCGAATTCCTTTCGCGAAGGACGCGCGGGCCTGGTCGCGAGAGAAGCCTGGCTTATATTCTTGTTCGGGCCCGCACCGGCCGAACTTGCCTGCGTCTGCGTTGATCGCGCTGCCTCCCCACCGCAACCGGTAAGCCCAATCGAGCCAACCGCAACCATGAGCACAATAAACAGTTTGCGTCGCAGCATTGGTTGCCTCCTGCCTGCCAGCATCGAACCAGTAAGTTGGCAAGAAGCGGGCCAGACGCCAAGTTATTGTGTGGGAAGTACTTAGATAGGAAGTGATCCGCTGCTGGGCGTGGCCTAGCATACACGCTGTTGTTTCTCGAACGCGCTCCAGCGTGACCCGCTGCTATTTCTTCGCCGGCTCGCGGTCCGGAGCCACCCACTCCCGCCTTGCTCGCCGGTCTCGCACCACGTCAAAGCTATAAAACAGCCGGAACCGGTCGCGATCCCCACCGAACTCTGCTACCGCCGCCCGCACCGCCTCCAATCGCGACGGGAAGCGGCCAGACCGAATGAACGCGCCGATCTCCCCGGCCCAAAATCGCGTCAGCGTTTCGTGGTAGCCGTTGTCCTCCGTATTCGGCGTACCTACCGAGGTGTTGTGGTGCAAAATCCCAGCCTTCATGATCGCGAACGTCGCGTCCGCCGCACGATCAAACGCAAAGTATGCCGCCATCGCCACATGTGCCGCGTGCGTCCACTGAGCCTTTGGCAGTCTTCCCGCTTTCCATGCGTCCACGAATCGTTGCAAGTCGCTATCGCTCTCCAGCAACGCGAACGTCTTCCGACTCGGCGCAGGCTTGCTGGAATCCGCGCCTCCGGATGCGGTAGAATGCGTGTCCATTCGATTCCTTTCTCCTTATCTCTCGTGTATTATGAATCGAAGGAAATGCTATGTCAATTCCATCGTTTCGCAGGGAGATATCAATAAAGTCCTTGGATGTGAAGGCCCTGCAAACCCTGATGCGCAACGGCCGCGCCACCTGGGCCGAGTTGGGCCAACTCCTCGGCCTCTCCGCTCCTTCCGCCGCTGATCGCGTTCACAAACTCGAACAGCGCGGCGTCATCCGTGGTTACGCAGCTCTCGTAGACCCGGCATCGGTGGGCCATCCGCTCACCGCCTACGTTTCCGTCTCGCTCGCCAGCCACCGCAACCGTGCCGCATTCCTCCGCGCCATCTCCAAGATGGAAGAGGTTGCCGAATGCCACCACGTTGCCGGCGACGATGATTACCTCCTCAAGGTCCGCTGCCACGGCACCCACGATCTCGATCAATTGCTAGCAAGAGAACTGAAGGACAAACTAGGCGTCGCTCGCACCCGCACCACCATCGTCCTGTCCACCGCAAAGGAATCCGTGCGCGTCCCCATCGATGCGGATTGACGCTGGGGAGAACGGCGGTTATCTATGGTGGGAACAACGAAAACTAGTGGGGTAGAACTTCAACCAGCGAGCAGCATCACCAACGCGCGCAGAGGAAACCGCATGACGGATCATCGTGAGAGTAATCGAGCCGATTACGAACAAATGTTGAAAATCGCCATCGAAGAAGCACGCCAAGGCCTCGCCGAAGGTGGCATTCCCATCGGCGCCGCCCTTTTCGATCGTCATGGAAAACTGCTAGGGCGCGGCCACAACCGCCGCGTGCAGGAAAACGATCCATCCATCCACGGAGAAACCGACGCCTTCCGCCGTGCCGGCCGTCAACGCACCTATCGCGACAAGATTATGGTCACCACGCTGGCGCCTTGCTGGTATTGCAGCGGCCTCGTCCGCCAATTCCGCATCCCCACCGTAATCGTCGGCGAGTCCGTCAATTTCCACGGCGGCATCGACTGGCTCCGCGAAAACGGCATCGAGGTCATCGACCTTCACTCCGCCGAATGCATTCAGCTACTGGCTGCCTTCATCCGCGCAAATCCTGCCGTTTGGAATGAAGACATCGGCGTCGACTAAGCGGACTGACCGTTCAAAGATCTCCACAACAAAGCCAAATTCCCCTACACTCCTGCCTATGAACCTGGATGTTGATTGGGTCCGCGATCTGTGCCTCTCGTTTCCCCACGCGACCGAGCAAGTCACCTGGGGCATCGATCTGACCTTCCGAATCAGCGGGAAGATTTTTGCCGTGACCGTTCTGGAACCGGCGAAAGTTTGGCTTTCGTTCAAATGTTCCGCGGAAAATTTCGCGGAACTCACCGAACGCGCCGGCATCATTCCCGCGCCGTACATGGCCCGCGCTCAATGGGTCGCGCTGGAAACGAGGGACGCCTTGCCGAAAGAAGAGCTCGTCGGCTTGCTCCACGAATCCTACGAACTCGTCTTTGCCAAGCTCCCCAGGAAAACGCGAGAAGCCTTGTTGCAACCGTCCCGCCCTCGCACTAGGCGAAAGCCCATCTCGCGCAAGCCGCGCAAAAGGTCCTGAATCCTCATTCTTCTTCGTCTCGCCAAAACTAGCAACGTTAGCCGGAACGGCCTTGAGCGCCGTTTGATAATTTGACAAATATTTAAATCTGTGGTATACTATATGTCGGAAGGACAGCAACGTGCTCAGAAGAGCGCTCTGTGCACTCGCTCTCTGACTCAGACAAAAGGAGCCGCATGACTACCGCCGCCGCACCGAAGAAACTCTATCTGTTTCGCCTAAGCACCACCGCCATTCCGCTCCCCGGCGGCCAAACCTTGGAAATGAGTTCCGGCTCCTACCTCGTCGAAACTGCTGACAACAAGCACATCCTGATCGATTCAGGAATGGCTCCCGACGCTCCGCTTTCGCCCGCGCCTCCCTCCACCAATGAAAAAAACGTCCTCGAGCATCTCGCCGAGCTCAATGTACGCCCGCGGGACATCGACATCCTCGTCTGCACGCATTTCGACGTCGACCACGCCGGCTACCATGACGCGTTCACGAACGCCGAGTTCATTGTCCAGCGCGAACACTACGCCCTGGCCCGCAACGGCCATCCGCGCTTCGCAGCCGCGCGCCCGCATTGGGACTACCACGCGCTGCGCTATCGCCTCGTCGACGGCGACACCGAACTCCTCCCCGGCATCACTTTGTTCGAGACCAGCGGCCACGCTCCCGGCCACCAATCCGTCCTGGTCCGCCTACCCCAAGCCGGCCCAATTCTCTTGGCCATCGACGCCGCCGTGTTGCAGCGCACCTTCACCGTCGAGCGCAAAGCCTGGCCCACCGACGACAACGAGCAGCAACTCCGCGCGAGCACCAGGAAACTCCTCGACCTCGTCGAACGTGAACAAATCAAATTGGTAGTCTTCGGCCACGATGGCCATCAATGGAAGTCCCTGAAGAAATCGCCCGAATTTTACGACTGATGATGGCGCGAAGCGTGGCAAACGCCATCATCAATCGCTGCTGCTCATTCGATCTTGGAACGAAAACTCGGATTTCAGCGCAAAGGTTTTTCCATCCAGCTCGGCGTAGGGATAGATAAAGTAGTTGAGCGGCTCGCCTTGCTGCGGCGGGTCCAGCCGTATGTCTCGCCCAACGCTAAACTGCAGGCGATTGTCGTCGTGCGCCCCGAAAAAGTAATTCTTTTTCTCCGGATGCTTCCAAGCCTCTGAGGCATCCACCGGAATCCAACCATAGGGCGCGACATAGAACTCCGCCCAGCAGTGATATCCAGCAATCGTTCCTGCACGCTGATCCTCCGGCAGCGGAAATCCAATCTCGAAGCGCGCCGGAATTCCCGCCGCCCTCACCATGCCGATGAACAGCGAATGGAAATCCGTACAGTTGCCGCGCTTCGCCGTGCACGCCCAGATCGCATCGCCGTTGCCCCACCCGCTTCCAGACTTGTCATAGCGCATCGTCGCGATCACGTAGTCGTAGATGGCCCGCGCCTTCGCCAGCGGGTCTTGCATCCCGCGTGTCTCCTGCGCGGAAAGTTCCCCGATGATTCCCCCAAGCGGCACGCGCTGGTCTGGCTGCAAAAAGCGGTGCCGCTCTCCCGCGTCCACTCCTGTTTTCGCAGCGATCGGCTGCGCACCCAGCGCAACCCGATGCTCCCGCCGCGTCGCCTGAAAACGAACGCGCACCTCCGCCGGCCCGGCACCTTTCGACGCCGGAACCTCCAGATACGCGTACTCGTTGCCATATTCCGAATCCCGCTGCGTGGTGTAAGCGAAAGGTGACTCGATTTTCAAATCGCTGATCGTCTGATGCGGTCCCGATTGCGGCAACGGAATCCAAATCCTCGAAATTTTCGCGCCCGCTGGCAGTCCCGGAATTCGAGTCAGGTACGTAAACTCGAAACTGCGCTCAGCAGTACTCGCCTGCGAAAACGCCGAAAAACCGCTCCCAACCGCGGCGATAACCGCCATAAAACCAAATGCCGCGACGCAACCCTTGCGCGACTTCATGGGAAATCCTTCCTCCAAAATCCGGCCCGGTGCTAATCAGGGTTCACGACTCGAACTTCAATCGGAATACTTGCCGGCGGGACCCGCGGTCAGCGGGTTGCTCAAGTGAAGCCACTGCAGGGTCGCAACATGCCCATCTCTATTAGCATCAACGCTCACTCGTTTGCAAGCCTCTGCATTTCATGTAGAGTGCGTCGAACTTGTTTACCCTGAGCCTCGAAGGGCCGCCGCTTTCACGGCATAGTGATGAACCCAATACTCAAAAGTATTCTGAAGCCAAGCCCAGCCCAGCAGGTGTATCGATGCCGGGCGTATTGGCATCAATATACGTGAGGGCGCTAGATCAGGAGCTCAGCCCTGCAACAAAAGAAGCAGGAACCGACGAGAAGGAGAAGCTATGGCCAGCAATCAGTCGACGCGGTCTTCGCTGTCTGAGTCGGCCCCCGTGAGCACTGAGAAGGTCAACGCTGAGCTCGCGGAAATGGTCGTCTTCGTTGATGGGCGGACGGAGGCCGCGGGGATCTTGGAGTTCGCTGGCGTACTCGCCCAGGAGCACGGCTCGCACCTGACCGCCGTATTCATGCAGCCGGATCCCGCAGCTACCTCGCCGGAGATGTTCGCTCGCGGCAAAGGCATGCTGAGCGTGATTGAGGCGCACCAAGCACGACTCGAGGGGATCGAGGCAGACCACCGGGCCCTGTTCGAGGACATCGTCCGTCGTCAGGGAATCCGGTCGGAGTGGAGATCGTTGCCCTACTTGAGCAGCGAGGTGGGCGTGCATGCCTACTACGCCGACCTGGTGGTGATTGCCCGCCCGCAGCCTGCGGGCCAGACGGCCGGCCCTCCTGGCCTCGCGGAGTCCCTCGTCTTGAGCTCCGGCCGGCCGATCATCCTGTTTCCGCCACGAGGAACGGTATCCCGGGTCCGCCGCATCCTTGTGGCGTGGAACGCCAGGCGCGAAGCCATCCGGGCCGCAGCGGACGCCCTGCCGTTGCTTGTGAAGGCCGAGGCGGTCGAAGTCTTGGTCGTCGACCATGAGCGCCACCCGGGTCACGGCCCGGAGCCGGGGGCGGACATCGCGCGCCACATGGCGCGTCACGGCGCGCAAGTGGAGGTGCGCCGCTTGTCGTCCGGCGGAGAAGATGTGGGCCGCCTTCTGTTATCGCAGGCTGCCGCTTTCCGCGCCGATCTCGTTGTCATGGGCGCCTATGGCCAATCCCAGCTAAGCGAGTGGATGTTCGGCGGCGTCACACGGACGGTCCTGCGCGAGGCCGTCCTGCCGGTCCTGATGTCCCGATGAGCGTTGGTCGATTCACCGAGAGAGTTTCGGAGCTTCGCTTCTCCACCACTCTGAACATCACGCTTTGTAGAAAGTTGCCCGCTTTGGGAGTTCGGACACTCATTTGGGCACAGGAAGACCGACGCGGCGCATGAGATAATCAAAGCGCGGATCCGAACGTACGCTGTCGAACATAGGCTCCACACCGATGAGAGGCAATTTGGGATCACGCACTCGATAGGCGCTCTCCAGCCAGTCGATGGCTTGATCCCTGTCTCCGAGCGCGGCACAGTCAATGGCGATTTCGTACGCCTGTTGAAACTCTGGCGTCAGCAGTTTTTTGTCTAATTCGATGCGTTTTCGCAAGAACCCCTTTAGCCCGGCAGCTTTCACAGCTGAGCTCAGAGCGGCTATTCGTTCGGGAGGTGAATGCCAGAGCTCCTCCGCTCGCAAGGACTCCTCCGCTGCCCGCTCGGATTGGCCTTGTTGGAAGTAGATGTTGGAGAGAAAAACGTGCAGCAGCGGAGCGTCGGGGTATACTTCCAGCGCGGTTTGCGTCTGTGTCAGTGCTTCGTCATACTGCCTGGCCAAATACGAAACGAATACTCCGACGAACAATGATGGGAGGGAGACGGGCTCCAATGCTCGCGCGGCGCGCACCTCCACCGCTGACTCCTTTGGTCTCCCTAAGATCTGGAGGATGGGAGCGTAAGCCTGATGAACACGTGCAGAATTCGGATTCAGCTCCACGGCGCGCCTAAACTCGGCGTCCGCTTTTCCCCAATCCGAGTCACGGAAGAAGGCGATGTTTGCCACGTCGATGTGAGCGTCCACTAGGCCTTCATCCATTGTCAGTGCCTTTTGCGCAGCTTCCCTGGCACGCAAGGACGCCTCGGCGGAAGACATTTCGCCGGACGCCCCGAGGAACATGAAGCAGTCCGCCAGGCGCGCATAGGCTGCCGCGTAGCCGGGGTCCTTCTCGATTGCGGTCTGGAAAAAGCGAATGCCGGTCCGGGTATCGTCAGCCGTCTGTCTATTCTGAAAGTAAATACCCTTGAGATAGGCCTCGTAGGCATCCGGATTCGCAGGCCTGGAAGCTGTCAACCGGGCCTTTTCCTCGGGACTAATCCGGAGTTGCACCTCTTCGGCGACGGCACGCGCGATATCGCTCTGCACATTAACAATGTCTCGAAGATGACTCTGATAGCTTTTTGCCCACAGATGCTGATCATTAGCCGCCAGGATCAATTGCGCGTTAATTCGAACCTGATCATTAGAACGAACGACGGATCCCTCCAAGATGACATCCACGTTGAGTTCGCGGGCGATCTCGGGCAGCCTTTTCTTGGCTCCCTTATATTGCGCGACCGAAGTCCGCGAGATGACGCGCAGAGACCGAATCTGCGCCAGGTCAGTGATCAGCGCATCAGTCATTCCATCAACGAAGTATTCTTGCCCCGTGTCGCCTGTCAGATTTTCGAAAGGCAGGACGGCGATAGATTGAATCCGGGGCATTCGTTCCGCGGAGAAAACTCTTGTGCGCAATTTCCCGAAGGTGAAAACCAGTAGAACGGTAATGAGCACTGCGGCAAGGGCGGAGAAGAACGGGAACATCCTCAGACGCCAGGGCCAAGCGCGCTCGTTCGAAGCTTGCTGGGGAGCACCATCGGAAGGTGCCACGCTCGCAGCGATTTCGGAAAGGACTCCGGCCCGCTCAATCGTGGCCACCGGCGGGATCGGTTCGACTGAGGCAACAAAGCGATAGCCGCGGCGGGGCAGCGTCCCGATATAGCGCGGGTTCTCTGCAGAATCGCAAAGAGTCTCGCGCAGCCGGTTGATCGCGTTATTCAGTCCGTGATCGAAATCAACGAACGTGTCGTTCGGCCAGAGCTTTTGGCGGAATTCATCGCGTGTGACCACGTCGCCGGGATGTTCGAGAAGCATTGCCAGGACTTGAAGAGGCTGATCCTGCAGCCGGATTCGTCGTCCGTTCTTGAGGAGTTCTCCTGCGCGGAAATCAACTTCAAAAGGCCCGAAGCGGGCGGGCGGGATCAACGTAGAGGGGATGGGCATGGCGGGCCCTCAGTGTGGCAGCGAGTCTATCACTCCAGGTAGTGACTGAAAAGCGATAAGCGTTTCCCCTTTCGCCACCACGAAACACTGCCTTTTCAGAGAGATAGCTCGGGAGATTCAAAGGTGAAATGGGAGATACGGGCGGGATTGCTTCCTCCTGCGGCTCGTGCGAGAGTCGTCACGCGTGTGAATCGGCCTGGGCTCGGTTCCGATTTTCGGACCTGCAGGGCGGCGAAAGCACGTGTGTGTTCACCGGTGCGACCCGCCCGGGAAAGGAAAACGTGATGATCGATAAAAAACACAACAAGGAAGATTTGCCA
>Ga0137415_10005561_pt1 | contig 12490 bp, 14 predicted proteins | sample CZODoug3_1_1_16f_FD_183082 | JGI IMG/M metagenome (GOLD analysis project Ga0137415, IMG submission 183082) | Vadose zone soil fungal communities from Angelo Coast Range Reserve, California, USA - CZODoug3_1_1_16fungal (Hybrid Assembly) | ecosystem: Environmental > Terrestrial > Soil > Vadose...
GACGGCCGCGTCAATGCCGCGGCTTATGGGACCTGCACGCGGGTCAAGCACGAGCCGGTCTACGTCGCCTTCACCGCCAATGTCGGAAGCGACACCGCTCTGAACGTCGCGGATACCGGTGCGTTCGTCGTCAATCTGCCCCGCTTCGACAAGCAAAGCCTGGAGGCGGTGCGCGTTGTCGGTCTGCCTTTCGCTCCGGGCGTGAGTGAGCTTGAAAAGGCGGGCCTCATCGCGTTGCCGTCGATGAGCGTCAAGCCGCCACCTATCCTGAAGTGCCCGCGGCACTTCGAGTGCAGGGTCGAATGGACCAGGGAGTGGGCGGAGCGACTGATAGTCGTCGGCGAGGTCCTTGCAGCGTCGGTCGACGCCGATTGCGTCGACGCGCAAGGATACGTGGTGTGGGATCGGGTCCGCTCCGCGCACTATTGGCGAGCGTCCTATGGCGGCACGTTCGTCGCCGCCTACGAAACCATGGCGGTCGGCGTGCCCTATGAGGGGCCCGAAGTCGCCGAGTTCCACGCACGCGAGCGGGCCATGTTCAAGGAGCCCTGACTCGGCGCACTCCGCGCAATGTCACTCGGCGGCCACGGCGGGCTCGGCCGCCATAGTGCGCGCCGAGGTCGGCCGGTCGCCGCGTCGTCTTGGCGATGACGCCGGCGCTCGCCGCGAGTGCGCGCTCGCCCTCCTGGTGGCCATAGCGGTCGTTGAAGCGCTTGAAATGGTCGGCGTCGATCATCCGAGCGCGGCCAATTCGGCGCTCGCGCGTCGGCGAGGCTCCGTTTCCAGCATCCAGACGAGAAAGAGGACGATGTCGAACTGCGTGCCCGCAGCAATACTTCGGTAACTAATCCAGTTTCCGCGCTTGCCGGCGCAGCGGCCGCGGGCGGTCGGCGACGCGCAGCGACGCCGCAGTCGGCGCAAGGCCGTGCATGAACAGCTGCAGGGCGCGTTGCAGCTCCGCCATCCCGGTGTGGAGATCAGGAGCCCTGCTCGTCAGCCAGCGTCGCAGCTCCACCTGAAAGATGCAGAACGCCACCCATCCGACGAATCCGAAATCCTCGGACGTCCGTATTGTGTCCTTATCCAAGGCCCCTCGCACGATGCCTCCGACCAGCGCGATGGCACGCTCGCGCGTCGCCTGGAAGCGATCGGCCTGGCGGCCGGAATCGTAGAACGTCATCTCGCGCAGCATCAGGCGCGACAGCTCGGGTTGCCGGCCGAAGAATTCATAGTGATGGCGGAAGACCGTGAGCAGGTTCTCGAGGCAGGATCCGTCCTCGCGGACGCTTGCTTCCGCCTTGCGCGTCGTCTCCTCGAGCTCATCGTTGGCCACGAGAAACAGAAGGTCGCGCTTGTTGTCGGCATAGATGAACAAGGTGCCGATGCCGACGCCGGCGCGTACCGCTATCTCGCGGGTGGTGGCATCGTCGAAACCTTTCGAGAGAAACAGCGCCCGCGCCGCCTCCTGGATGCGCCGAAGCTTGTCGATCTTGTTCTTCTCGCGCTGCCCCAGTGACGGCTCGTCGGCGGGCTTGCGCATACTTCTCGCTGTCGTCGAGGCAGGCACTGAATTCCCTCGAATGTTCGCTCGCTCCACGGGAGTACACTTGACACAATAATGAGCAGGCTCAATTATGAGCGTGATCAATAATAGCCGATCGGCGGCTCCCTCTGTCAAGCGGGGCCGCCGTCTCAAGGAAAAGCCGCCGGCCGCTCGCACCAAGATAAAGCGTGACACGCGAGCGCGACGGGAGGTGACGATGGGATCTTCCGACATGCCGGTCACGCCTGCGCGCGTCTGGAGCGCCATCCGGATGGCGCGACATCGCAACAACATGGAGGCACGATGAACAAGACGTCGACTGCAAGCTGGCTTACCGCATCCGACGGCCCGCCGACCGACTACGACCGCGCTCCCGCCTACGAGAAGATGATCCGGGAGACCGACGTCTACGTTCCGATGCGCGACGGCGTCAGGCTCTGCGTCGACGTCTATCGCCCTGCCACCGACGAGAAGCTGCCGGCGTTGCTCGCGTTCGCCATCTACAACAAGGATTTCCAGGGCCCGGACATGGCCGAGGCGTTGCCGCCGCAGCCGGCCTGGACGCCGCTGTGGACCGGTCCGCTGGAAGCCGGCGATACGTATTTCTTCGTGTCGCGGGGCTACGTTCATGTGATCGGGTGCCCGCGCGGGGTCGGCAAGTCCGAAGGCGGCGGCTCGCGCGAATGGGACAGCTACGACCTGATCGAATGGATCGCCGCCCAGCCCTGGTGCGACGGCAATGTCGGAATGGTGGGCATTTCCGGCTTCGGCGCTGAGCAGTTTCATGTCGCCAAGCAGCAGCCTCCGCACCTGAAGGCGATCTTCCCGTTCGATCCGCGCGGCGCCTATGGCGTGCTCGGCGGCTTCCGCGAGGAATATCCGGGCGGGGTGCTGCACATGTTCCGCTATCTCGTCGGGCACTTCTCGGCGATGCACCAGCACCGCGGCGCCCCGGGAAATCTGCCGGAGCCGAAGGAGGGCTATTGGCGGGAAGCGATGAGCAATCCCGACTATCGCATGTACCCCAACGTGTTCAATCTGGTGGCGCAAAAGGGGCAGCACATGCCGCCCTATTTCGACCTGCTCGTCGATCCCTACGATCGGGAGGAGGTGGTGGAGAAGAGCGAAGCCGACTTCGCCAAGATCAAGGTGCCGTTCTATACGGGGTCAGGCTGGTACGGCTACACGTACAAGACCCACCTCAACGGCGCCCAGAGCTACTTCACGAATGCCGGCGCGCCGAAGAAGCTCATGTTCACCGGGCCGGCGCACTTGGAGCGTCCATTTCATTCATTCCACAACGAGATCCTGAAATGGTACGACCATTGGCTCAAGGGCATCGACACCGGCATCACGCGCGAGCCGCCGGTGAAGTTCTGGGTCATGGGCGCCAACAAGTGGCGCCATGCCGACGACTGGCCGCTGCCGCAGACGCAATGGACCAAGCTCTATCTGCGCAACTGGGAGCGCCTGTCGGGCGAGCCGTTCACGCCGGCGAGCGTGGACCAGTTCGTGCCGCCCGATGCATTCCTGCAGATGCCGCCGAGCCAGACCAACGTCGTGCAGAGGCTGCGCTATCTCAGCGAGCCGCTGCCGCACGACGTGCTGATCGCCGGTCCGAGCGTGCTCAACCTCTACGCCGCGATCGACCACGACGACACCAACTGGATCGTCGTCCTCAAGGACGTCGGGCCGGACCCGTCGGTCATGTCGGTGCGCGAAGGCGAGCGGGAACTGCCGAAAAACCTGCACGAACGCGAGATCACCCGCGGCTGGCTCAAGGCGTCGCATCGCGCGCTCGATCCGAAGCGCTCGCAGCCTTGGAAGCCGTGGCATCCGCTCACGCGCGCGGCGCGCCAGCCCGTCGTTCCCGGCGAGGTCACCGAATACGCCATCGAGATCATGGCGACGGCCAATCTGTTTCGGCAGGGACACCGGATCTGTCTCGAGATCACCAGCCTCGATCTGCCGACCGGTGTCGCCGGCGCGACCAATGCCGAATACGTCCCGTATCACATCTGCAGCAGCAAGACGGTCGTGCACAAGGTCTATCACGATGCCAACCGGCCGTCGCATCTGCTGCTGCCGATCATTCCCAACGACTAACAAGGTCTTCGGAGACACTCATGCGGATCATCGATCTTTCGGTTGCACTCAAGAATGACATTCCCTCGGATCCTCCGAGCATGCTGCCGAGTATCGCCTATCGCGATCACGCCGAGGGCGCCAAAGAGTTCATGGACGTGTTTCCGGGCCTCAAGGGCGAGCAGCTTCCGGGAGGCGAGGGGCCTGCAGTCGAGCGCATCACGCTCACCACCCACAACGGCACCCATCTCGACGCGCCCTGGCATTTCGCGAGCACCATGGACGGCGGCGAGCGGGCGCTCAGGATCGACGAGGTCCCGCTGGAATGGTGCTTCTGCCCCGGCGTGAAGCTCGATTTCCGCAGTAAGCCGGACGGCTACGTGTGCAAGGCCGACGACGTCAGGCGCGAGCTCGACCGCATCGGCTACACGCTCAAACCGCTCGATATCGTGCTGGTCAACACGGCGGCGGCGGCCACGTACGGGCAGGCGAACTTTCTCGACAAGGGCTGCGGCATGGGCCGCGAGGCGACGCTGTATCTGCTCGAGCAGGGCGTGAAAGTGACCGGCATCGACGGCTGGAGCTGGGACGCGCCGTTCTCCTTCACCCGCAAGAAATTCGCCGAGACCGGCGACGCCAGCATCATCTGGGAGGGCCACAAGGCGAGCCGCGAGATCGGCTACTGCCACATGGAGAAGCTCACGAACCTCGACCAGCTGCCGGCGTTCGGCTTCACGGTGTGCTGCTTCCCTGTGAAGATCGAGGCGGCGTCGGCGGGCTGGACGCGCTGCGTCGCCATCCTGGAGCGCTGAACTCGAAACGAGATCCAATCTGAATGGATCTTGTCCTAGTGTACTGTTGCTCGCCTACGACGGCGCAGGCGTGAAAGTTCTCCAGCCTCATCCTTCGAGACGCCCGCCAATAGCGCGTCGCAGACGCGCGTGAACGCGCTGATGCTTGCCGGCTCCTCACGATGAGTTCGGTACTTCTTCACACTCTCCTTCGCGAGCGATGGCAATTGTGGGATTCGAGTGTTGGAGATAGAACACTAGAGCCCCTCCCGCAGCCCGCGCTCCTTCACGAAATCCGTCCAGCGCTTGATGTCGGCGCGGTAGAACTGCTCGAACTCCGCCGCGTCCTTGCCGATCGGCTCGAAGCCGACGGTGCGCAGTCGCGCCTGCGTTGCGGGGTCTTTGGCGATGGAGACGAGCGCGGTGCTGAGCTGATCGCGGATCGCATCCGGCAAACGGGCCGGCCCCAGCATGCCCATCCACGACGTCACGTCGAAGCCGGACAGGCCGGCCTCTTCCATCGTGGGGACGTCGGGGAGTTCCTGCAGGCGATAGCGGCTCGTCACCGCGACGAAATGGATTTCCTTGTTGGCGGCCTGCGCGACCGCGACCGGAGAGCTCACGAACAGCACGTCGAGCGTGCCGGCGAGCAGGTCGGTCATCGAGTTCGAGCCGCCCTTGTAGGGGACGTGCTGCATCTTGATGCCGGTTTCCTTCATCAAGAGCTCGGCGGCGAGGTGCACGCTGCTGCCGACGCCCGATGACCCGAAATTGAGCTTGCCGTCCCGGATCTTCGCGTAGGCGATGAATTCCTTCAGCGTCGTGGGCAGGCCCTTTCTCACGATCATGACGCCTGCGAATTCCGCTGCCAGCGAGATCGGCGTGAAGTCACGCGCGAGATCGAGCGGGTAGTTGGCGTTCATGGCGGCGGGGATGGACAGCGCGCCGGCATTGCCCAGAAGCAGCGTGTAGCCGTCGGGTGGCGCTTTGGCGACTTCGCGGTTGCCGATGACTCCGGTGGCGCCGGGCTTGTTCTCCACGATGATCGGCTGGCCGAGCCGCGCCTGCAGCCCTTCCGCCAACAGCCGCGCCACCAGATCGGTCGAGCCGCCGGCGGCAAAGGGCGCAATAACGGTGATCGGGCGTGCGGGATAGGCCTGCGCGGCGGCGGGCATGCTAGCCCAGGGACCCGCAACAAAGGAACCTGCAAGCACGCAGGCGGCGAGAATCGCCGCAAGAAAGGGTGATTTTCTCATTGGTGCGTCTCCCTGGACACACTCTTCACCGCAACTCGCGGCGCATTTCAAGCATCATCTCATGCTGGGTGGCCGATAGAGCGCCGCCAAGCCGCGGCGGGCGCGTTCCGCATCGTAGGCTCTGCGGCGGTGCAACTCGTCACAATAGCAGGCGATCGTGCCAGCGGCGAACCGCTCCCTGCATTCCGGACATTGCCTGCGGGCATTGAAGGCCATCGGCGAAACCTTCGGCTGCGGCAATCTGGCGGCGGCGCTGCGTTCCATCACCGCGCTCCCGCCCGCCGTGCCGTCGCAGCGCGCGGCGTGGCGCGGAGCGGCCGGGCCCTCGGCGCTTTGTTGTGCGATGCACGATCGGCGCGCCGCCGAAGCTCTTCGGCGAGCTCCATGAGCGAGATCACGACCCATGGCTCGGCCGCGTAGCCGGCCAGATAAAGGCAGGTCTTCGCCTGGAGCCGAAAATTCGCTGCGCTTGGCATCGAGGCCTTCCTGTCGCGTGTTTGACGCCAGGAAGGCTAGGGGACAATCGCTCCCGCCGATGTGCCGCCCATCACACTGCGGTCGATTTTTCCGGCCGTTAACCAAGCTTCACATCGACGGAAGTTCCTTGAGGAATTCGACGAGGTGCCCCTTCCAGAATGCGGCGCGCAGATGGGTGAAATGGCCGTGCGTCTTGTCACTCGCCGGGATCAGCACGTATCGCCCGCCCGGGATCCGCTTGATCTCGCGCTCGGTCACGCCCAGCTCCGGCGGGTTGGTCTCGTCGTCGGCGAAGTTGATGGCCATGAGCTTCGCCTTGATCTTCGGGAGATGCGGCGTCGGGTTGTAGTCCATGACCGCTTCGGTCGCGTAAAGCGTGTCGTTGGCGTCGCGTTTCTTGGCCTCCTCGACGAGCTTGTTGTAGAGCGCGTCACCGGCTTGAAGCGTCGGCGCCATGTCCTGGATCTGCAGCACGCTTTCCGTCTGGGCGAACGTGTAGGGCGCCGTGATCGCAAAATGCGTCGGGTTCTTTTCGTAGTTGCCGTTGTTCCAGTCGGGGTCGTTGCGGATCGCCTCGATGGCGGTTCGGCGCTGGATCCAGTTGCGGCCGCTGATCTCGATGGGCTGGCTGGCGATCGGCACCAACCCGTCCATCAGGTCGGGATACATGTACCCCCACATCCAGGTATGCATGCCCCCCATCGAGCTCCCCATGACGAGGCGCAGATGCTTGATCCCGAGCCCTTCGGTGATCAGCCGGTGCTCGGACGCGATGATGTCGTGATAGCGGTAGCGCGGAAACTTGGCCTTGAGGCCGTCGCTGGGCTTGCTCGATCCGCCCCGGCCGATGCCGTCGGGCAGGATGATGAAGTATTGCGCGGCATCGAGCGGTTGTCCGGGGCCGTATAGCTCATTGGCGAGCGACGGGGTCAACCACGCCTTGCCGCTGGAGCTCGTTCCGTGCAGGAGCAGGACGGCGTTGGTGATGGCGCCCGATCCATCACGCTTCGGCGCGCCGAGCGTCGTGTAGTGCAGCTTGAGCTCGCCCAGCACCTCGCCGCTCGCGAAGACGAAGTCCTTGATGACGAAATCGCCCTCGTGCTGGTTCGCCGCTGGCGCCGATACGGTCTGCGCGGAGGCGGCGGGCGCGGCGAGCAACAAGAGCGCCGTCGATAATGCGCGGATATTCATCGATGTCCTCCCGGTTGGATGCTTGTGGTTGAATGTTTGGGATTTGGTCTTGGCAGCGCTGGCCTTTTCCTCGCGTCTGTGGTCCCTTCAATGCGGGGCGACGATCGTGGCGCTGGGGCGATGTCGGCTCGATCCTATTCCATCCGTGTTGGGCGCGAAACCCAGGGAGGAACATGCGGGGCCACCGGGTGTTTGCCGGCGGGAAGGGGGGGAAACTGGGGCGCGCGTGCTGGCTCTTGTGTTCCACGCTCGCCGTAAGTGCTTGCACCGTCGCGCAGCTGTCCGGCGATGGCGGCGGACCGCGAAATCCCCCGCCGGTGACCTACAAGCCGGAGATCCTCGCCATGTTGCGGGTCTATCTCAACGACCCGACCCAGATCAGAGATGCCGGCATATCGGAGCCGATGCTGCAGGCGGTCGATAGCCGCAATCGATATGTCGTCTGCCTCAGGCTCAATGCCAAGAACAGCGATGGGCAATATGCCGGTCCCAAGGAATATGCCGCGGTGTTTCTTGCCGGGCGGCTGGACCAGATGATCGCGGCCAAGCCCGAGCAATGCAGCACGGCGGAATATCAGGCGTTTCCCGAGGCGCAAACGCTGACGCGGTAGAACGCTTCACCCCGATTTCGTTCCGGGCACGTTCGCGGAGATATGGAGAACCATATGGCGGTCGATTTCAGCGCGGGCGGCTACCGCTTCATGCCGAGCGTATTCCAGTATTCCGGCGGTGCCGCGGCGCTCCCCGGGCATGAGATCGTGCGGGTGAGGTTCCGCACGCCGGTGCCGCTCAAGGCGGGGTTCGAGCGCATCGAGCGGCACATCACGGCCGCCGGGCGGCCGCTGACATCGTTCTGCGCCTGCGAGTTGCGCTCGCCCGCCCCGTTCACCGAGCAGGGCTTTCGCGCCTTCAACGAGATCTACGTAGTCACGCTTCAGAAGTGGGGCCTGTTCGACGGCAAGGTGAACCCGGTCGCCCGCAGCAATGTGTGCCCGGAAATCGATCCGCCGGCGGAGCCTTCGTTCCACGCCTTCTCCTTCACGGTCGCTTCCGAGAGCACCGTACCGAGCTTCGTCATTTCGGGGGGTGCGGAGGCGCGCGAGGGTGGCGCCAGCTACGAGGACCGCACCATCCGGCGCGGCGAGACCAGCCCCGATGCGATGCTGGAGAAGGCGCGCTTCGTGCTCGGCGAGATGGAGCGGCGGCTTGCCGCATTCGACCTCGGCTGGGGCGATACCACCGCGACCCAGGTCTATACCGTGCACGACCTCTATCCGTTCCTGGCGGATGAGATCGTGCGGCGCGGCGCCGCCCGCTCCGGGCTCACCTGGCACTACGTTCGCCCGCCGGTGCGCGAACTCGAATACGAAATGGACTGCCGCGGCGTCAGCCGCGAAGTCGTGATCTAGCGCATGTTCCGGAAAGTGGGAACCGGTTTTCCGACAAGGACATGCGCAAAGTCCAGCGAACACAACGGAGACGCAAGATGTGGCGATCGATCAGCCTTATCGCGCTTGCCGCGCTGGCGCTTTGCCCCGGGCGGGCCGCGGCACTGGCCAATCCGGCGTCGGTGTTCTGCGTCCAGAGCGGCGGCAGAAGTGAGATAAGGCAAGGTCCGAAAGGCGAATACGGCGTGTGTATCCTGCCCAACGGACGCGCCGTCGACGAATGGAGCTACTACCGCAGGCACCGCGGCAGGGTGCTGCGCTAGTTAGCGCGCCGGCTTGCCGGCCGGATCGAAGAAGCGGCTGCGATAGCTGTGCTCGTCGACATCGGCGGCGAGCGCCCAGCGCGCGAGCTCCTCGTGCCGGGCGAACCAGACGTCGGGCGAGCGCGCGAATTCCCCCAACAGCTCGTTCAGCACCGCCGTGATCAGCGGGCGCCCGCCGAACTGGCAGTGGATCACCATGACGATGAGGCCCATCGGCTCGTTCTCCACCATGTAGTCGAACGTGCCCTTGTAGGTGTCGTAGAGATCGCGCGGATTGGCGCGCAGCACGCGGTTGTCGGAGAAGTCCGTGGTCGGCACGCCGGCGATGGTGCCGTGCGGGGTGTGGATCTTGATCGGCAGGTCGACGTAGGTGATGTCGGTCGTCCAGCTCAGCCCCGCCTTGGCCAGGAAACCCGCGGTCTCCGGCGTGAAGGCGACCACCGGGCTCGCCCAGCCCGTCACCTTCTTGCCGCTGCACTGCTGCAGCAGGTCGACGCTCTGGCGGATCGTCTTCTCCTGTTCATCGAGCGGCATGTAGGCAAGCAGCTGGTCCTGCGTATAGGCATGGCCGCCGATATCGTGGCCCGATTTCGCGATCTGCTTGACGGCGTCGGGATATTGCTCGGTGCAGCGCGCGTTGACGAAGAACGTGCCGGGAATACCCAGCCGATCCAGGAGATGCATGATCCGCCACACGCCGACCCGGCCGCCATAGGTGGACCAGGCCTTGCCGGCGTGGTCCACCGTGCCGGATTTGAGATGGGTGGTCTGCACCGAATAGGTCGGCGCCTTGTCTTCGGCCCAGGTCTCGAACATCACGGTCACCGAGACCGCGACCTTCTTGCCATTGGGCCAAGTCTTAGATCCAGCTGATCCGATTGCCATCGCGTCTTTGCTCCAGGTTGATGAATGTGGGGGTCTTTTGCTTTGCGCATGTCCTTGCCGGAAAACCGGTTCTCACTTTTCCGGGACATGCGCTATTCGATCGGCGGGATGCCCATCGCGGGAATGAGCTTCTCCCATTTGGCAGCGTCCTCGCGCAGGAAGGCGCTGAACACCTCGGGCGGCATCCAGGCGGCGTCGCAGCCGATCTGAAACAGCTTTTCGCGGAAGGCGCTCTGGTTGACCACCGCATCGCTGTCTTTCACGAGGCGCGCCACGATCGGCTCGGGCAGGTTGGGCGGACCTGTAAGGCCGAACCAGGTGTCCATGCGCACGTCGGGCAGGCCGAGCTCGGCCGTGGTCGCGACATCGGCGAACATCGGATGCCGCCGCGGCCCGGTCTGCGCCAGCACGCGCAGCGCGCCGCCTTCGGCCACCCGCGCGCTGGCAAGCCCCAGCGACACCATCTCGATCTGGCCGGCGATCGCGTCGCTCGCCGCCTGGCCGCCGCCGCGATAGGGAACGTGCACGAGATCGGCGCCGCTCTTCAGGCGCAGCATCTCGACCGCGATGTGGAGCGCGCCGCCCACGCCGCCGCTGCCGTAGCGGACTTTTCCCGGATTGGCCTTGGAATAGGCGATGAGCTCGGAGAGCGTGTTGGCCGGCACCTTCGGATTGACCGCGAACACGGTCCAGGAGGAGGCGATGAGCGCGATCGGCGTGAAGTCCTTCACAGGGTCGTAGTGGTAGTTCTTCTTGAGGAACGGCAGCATGGTCAGTTCCGACGTGCTGATCATCAGCGTATAGCCGTCGGGGGGCGCGCGGTTGAGCGCGTCGGTGCCGATCTGCGTCACCGCGCCGGGCCGGTTGTCGACGACGATCGGCTGGCCGAGGCGATCGGCCAGCCCCTGCGCATAGAGCCGGCCGAGAACATCCACGAGGCTGCCGGCCGACGTGGTGATGATCAGGCGGATCGGCCGCGATGGATAGCTTTCCGAGCGCCCGATCGCAGGCGCGACGAAGAGCATCAGGGCGGCAAGGAGCATGACGCTCGGCGTACGTCGGTCCCCCATGGTTTCCTCGGTCTGTTCTTGGCCGCGCAGCTGTGCGCGATCGTAAGAATGCTAACAGTCTTTCGGCTCAAGTAAACTGCGACCGATCCAGCCGGGCCGCATCCGACACCTGGAACGGCATTTGCATAGGCTTTTCGCGTGCATACGCTTTTCGCGTGCATACGCTTTTCGCGCGAGCGCGTACAACTTACATGCGCGCGGATGGAAAATGGAAGTGCTGGGCCAGCAGGTGATCATCGAGAACATCGGCGGGGCGGGCGGGATGACCGGCACCGCGCGCGTCGCCAAGGCGGCGCCCGACGGTTATCAGTTCGTGCTGGGCGGCACCGGCACCTTCGGCGCCAACCAGACCCTCTACATCGATCGCGAGGGTCTGCTGAAGCGCCACGACTACGACGTGGATATTTCAGGAGGGACGCCGGCGGCGCACTACTTTGGAGAGTATCAGGAAGCCGGCGGAATCATGTTCCCGACCAAGCACGACATCTTCCCTCGCCAACCCGACAACACCCCAAACCAAGAGCTGCTGGTGGTGTCGATCGGTCTGTCGAACTTCGACCTGAAGTGACCTCGCAAGAACGTCTGCGTAGTGGCTGGCCCGCAGCCCGACCTCTCGGATTTCTGATCGGGACCCACGGGTTTCGCTGGCAGCGATCAATTACATTTGTTGCAAGCCGTGCGACTATCTCAGGTTCCCGGGAGAAGAGGGCGTCTTACCTATTTGCACGCTAGGCCGTCGTGTGGCCCGCTTAACTGATCGCAATCTCGCCAACTGCCGGCGCTATGCGTCTATCGCAGCCATCGAGCACAGGAGACCCGCTTAATGTTTATCGCAATGAACCGCTTTCGCGTTGCCAAGGGCTCTGAGGCAGCTTTCGAGCAGGTCTGGACGTCTCGCGACAGTCATCTCGACAAGGTGCCAGGCTTTGTAGAGTTTCACCTTCTCAAAGGCCCCGAAGCTGAGGACCACACACTTTATGCTTCTCACACGGTCTGGGAAAACCGTGCCACCTTTGAAGCGTGAACCAAATCTGAGGCTTTCCGTGCAGCGCATAGTCGGGCAGTGGACAACCAGTCTTGTATCTGGATCATCCGACGTTCGAGGCATTTGAAGTTCGCCAGACGGTAGGACGCGGCAAGGTGGCGTGACCGGAGGCAGAGAGGCGGGACAGCGGGGTGTGGGAAATGTTTATCGACACTTTCCGTAAGGAGTGCAGGGGCGGCGTCTTTTAGATAATCTAACCTATTGAAATCATTTGCTTAAATTTCGCGACGCTGGTGTCGCTACCAACGCCCGTACCAACACCAGTCTATCACCATCTCGCGCTTTGCTGCGGTCGCACCGATTTTCTGGCAAGGGAAAAGACACGATTGACCGATACAAATCATAGTTGAAAAGTTAACGTCAGGCAAGCGCTGCAGGTGCGCTGAACCGCGAGCCATCGCCCAGAAAACCTATGTCCACCGCCCGCCACATCATG
>Ga0137415_10005563_pt1 | contig 12489 bp, 10 predicted proteins | sample CZODoug3_1_1_16f_FD_183082 | JGI IMG/M metagenome (GOLD analysis project Ga0137415, IMG submission 183082) | Vadose zone soil fungal communities from Angelo Coast Range Reserve, California, USA - CZODoug3_1_1_16fungal (Hybrid Assembly) | ecosystem: Environmental > Terrestrial > Soil > Vadose...
GTCTCGCCACCACAATGTGGCCGTCCGCCCCGCCGCTCCCCAAATATCCAGTTCCCGCTCGAGGTCTGTCCAATCCGCTGTCGCCAATTCCGCCCGATCTTTCGCCCTGATCCACCATAGCGATCTTAAGTGAACGTTACTGCGTGCTTATGCACATCCGCTATTCCCTCTTTTCTAGCCAAGTACGGGCAGTCCGGCAATGAGCGCGGCGCTGGCCGCCGCGCCGTCGAGGCGAACCGCCAGCGGCACGGAAGGAAGCGGCGCGGCCAGCGCGTCGACAATCGCGGCGGCGAGGTGCGCGCCGTCGAGCGCGGTCTCGGGCAGGATATGAAGGATTCCGCGCTGGGCCAGCAAGGCGCTCCGCACCGCCTGCTCCGTCTCGCCGCCGGCGGCGAAGGGAACGACGATCGCGCGGGGCCGCGCCCTGATGATGTCGAGCGTGGTGTTGTAGCCGGCCTGGCTGATCGACAGCGCGCAGCGTCCCAGCAGCGCGGGAAAATCGTCGCGGAAGCGCTCGAGGGTGAAGAATTCGTCGAGAAGCGCGTCGACTTCATTCTTCCCCGAGGACGTGTAAAGTGAATAGCTGTAACCCAATTGCCCACTCCTCGAACGTTTCGGTCGCCGTAAAGCACGATATCCGAAGTCCGGAAGGAAGATATTGGACTTCTTGGCTGCACCCGCCACGGCCGCCTGCCGCCGGCCGGTGATGCAGTTGTCGTAGACCTGCATGGACACGTCGCCCGTGAAGTGGAAAATATCGTCGCGCGTGTAGCGATAGGTGAGAAGGGCCGTCGGCCAAGCAACAACGCAGACGTTGAATGCGGTCTTTTCCGGGCCGCGGGCGGTGCCCCACCAGGAGGTCCTTGACCGCGCGCGTCAACGGGATCATCGACCTTGCGACGCGGGGTGGAGAGCACCGCACGGAGCGCGCGCGCGGTCTCTGACAAGAAAAAAAATCGCATCACGGGTGGACGGGCGTGTCGATCGAGGGGACTGTCGTTCGACGCCCCCGTAGAACCATGAAAATCTCCCTCCGATCCACATGCAAAAGGACCCAACGATGAGCACATCCAATATCGCCACGAAGTGGTCGGCATGGGCGCCGCGCCTTCATAGCGTGCTCCGCATCGTGGCCGCCTTCATGTTCATTCAGGACGGCACCATGAAGCTCTTCGCCTTTCCCATGGGCATGCCGCCCAATGGCGGCACGGCAACGTTGCTGTCGCAAGTCGGGCTAGCCGGTATTCTCGAGACCTTCGGCGGTGCGTTGCTCCTCGTCGGCCTGTTCACGCGCCCCGTCGCGTTTCTCGTCGCGGGCGAAATGGCGGTGGCCTATTTCCAATTTCACGCTCCGCAGAGCTTCTGGACCGTCGTCAACGGCGGGCAGGACCCCGTCCTTTATTGCTTCATCTGGCTCTATCTCTCCGCCGCTGGTGCCGGTCCTTGGAGCCTCGATGCGTTGCGGGCCAAACGCGCCACGGCGTGACCGATGTGACAGATCGACGCCATAGCCCCGGATTCGGGACGGCGGAGAGCTGGGCGCGCCCGCCTCGGAGCGTTCTCCCATGCTCGGCGGTGTCGGTCCTCGATCGATGGGGCCACGCGAATCCTCCGTCCACCACGGCCCGCGAAGCCGCGCGGCGCAGCCGAGCACTCGCCTGCAGGTGATAGCTGCCAACTTCGACTGCCAATGGTTTTTTCATTGCGCAGTGCATAAACGACGCCGGATCTAGAAATAGCCTTGACCCAGGGGAGATTTCGATTCTAGCTGTGTCTGGCTTATTCGAACAAGTGTTCGCATTCCGAACAAAATGATTCACCGGACCGCGTGCACCGAGGCGCCAGCGAGTGACGATTTCGGGCTCTCTCCAAACTGGAGCAAGGAAACCCCATGCGCCTGCGACACCATGCGATCTCGCGGATTGCGATTGGATTGGTTTGCACGCTGGCAGCGCCCGCGATTGGTGCCGCACCTCCGAGCCCACCGGAGCTCGTGCCCGGCGGGAGGCTCGGGCCACCTGGCGTACCGCAACTGGTCCGCTGGGTCGAAGATTGGTCGGCCCCACCCGCGAAGGATGCTTCGATCCTGGAACGGATTCGGCATATTCCGCTCGGTGGCGAAAATACGTACCTCTCGATCGGCGGAGAGGCGCGCTACTACTACCAGAACAGCGCTCACACGGCGCTGGGGACCCGCGCGGATGACGGTGATTTTCTCGTGTTGGAACGGATTCGCCTGATCGGCGATCTGCACGTCGGTCCCGATTTCCGACTGTACACCGAGCTCGGAGAGGATCGAGAATATGGCGAAGAGTTCCCGACGCCGTCGAATCGCGACGGCGTCGACGTCCGGCAGGCGTTCATCGACGGACGGGTGCGTCTCGACCAGGTGGGCAGCCTTACGCTCCGTCTCGGCCGATTCGAATTGCCGCTCGGCAGCGGCAAATTGGTAAGTCTTCGGGACGGTCGCAACGTGCGATTCTACTACAATGGTGCCCGAGCGACCTACACATTGCCGGGCGTCCTGCGGATCGACGGCTTCGACGCAAAGCCGTTGTCCGTGCTTCCCGGTCCATTCGACGACGAATCCCAGGCCGGGCAAAGCTTCAAGGGTATCCACACGACCGTATCCTTGGAGGCGCTGAAACTACCTCTATCGTTCGACGCCTACGTCTACCGGATGGATCGCGACGCGGTGCGGATGGCCGGCGTGGTCGGCGACGACCGACGCAACACTTATGGCGTCAGGCTTTATGGCAAAACCAGTGGGCTGGACTACGATCTGGAGTTCGCACGCCAGAGCGGGCGTTTCGCCGATAGCAGCATTCGTGCCTGGGCCGGGCTGATCGAGGGCGGATACACGTTGCAGAATATCCCGTTGACGCCACGGGTGTTCGTACGGGCGAACGCCTTTAGCGGCGACGATTCCGCAAGCGATCGGACGCTGGGTACGTTCATTCCGCCGGCCCCGAAGGCGACGCTACTCACGGGAAGCGACGCCTCGTGGTTCAATCTCTCGAACCTCGTCGATCTGTTTCCAAGCGTGACGTTGAGGCCCAATTCGAAGACGGTGCTCAATCTGGGCGTGGAGTTTTTCTGGCGCCAAACGGTGAATGACGGTCTTTATGGCATCGTCGGTAACCTGCTGCCGTTTCAGCAAAGCAATAGCCGCTTCATCGGCACTGCATACAACGTGGAGGGCGTGTGGAATCTAAATAAATACCTGACATTCCGCGCATTCTGGACGTACCTCGCGATGAGCGACGGTCTGCGCGCGGCCGGCGGAAAGAACGCCAATTTCATCGCCTTCATGGCGGTGCTGCGCTTCTGACAACGCCCCCAATGTATATCATCTGCGTCTTCGAGGTCGGGACCGCGTGATGTCCGAGCCACCACCGTCCTCCCGCCATAAGGTGCGCCGAACGTCCGCGACCTCCGGATGGACGAACCGCGCCAGGGGCGTGTTGGCGTGGTCAATTTGCGCGCGCGATGCCGGGGCGATAGCTTTCATAGGTTGAACGATCCGTCACGCAACGCCATCGATACGATTCGGGCTGCGGGCACCGAGGTGCTTTTCGCTGGCCGCTTCGCCGTCGAAAAAGAAGCCGGCCGCGGCGGAATGGGGGTCGTCTACCAGGCCTTCGATCGCCTCGGCGAGCGTGCGGTGGCGCTCAAGGTCCTTCACAAAACCGAGCCGTCGACCGTCCGCCGGTTCGCGATGGAAGCCGACGCGTTGGGCAAGCTCGACCATCCGAACATCGTGCGTTACCTGGCGCGCGGCGTCGCGGAAGACGGCGCCCCGTATCTCGCCCTCGAGTGGGTCGAAGGCGAGAGCCTGCGCGGGCGGCTCGCGCGCGCCGAGGAGAGCGGCGAGTACCTGGCCATCGAGAACGTCGTCGAGCTCGGACAACGCCTCGCGGGCGCGCTCGCCGCGGCGCACGCGATCGGCATCGTTCATCGCGACGTCAAACCGAGCAACATTTTGCTCGTCGGAGGCCATCTAGGGCGGCCCAAACTCGTCGACTTCGGGATCGTGCGTAACGCCTCCGGGGAGCACGTCACCACCTCCGGCACGGTGGTCGGCACCGTCGGCTACATGGCGCCCGAGCAAGCGCGCGGCTTCGAACGTCTCGACGGGCGCGCCGATCTCTTCTCGCTCGGCTGCGTGCTCTTTCGCTGCCTCACGAATCGCGACGTCTTCGATGGCCCCGATCCGATGACTATGCTCTCGATGTTGCTGCTGCACAATCCCCCGCGCATCGCGGAGCTTCGTCCCGACGTTCCGGCCGAACTCGACGCGCTCGTCCTGCGGCTACTGGCCAAGGAGCCCGACAAGCGACCGGACTCGGCCACAGAGGTGCAGCAAGCTCTCGTTCGCATCGGCAAAAACCTTCTCGGCGAGACGCGGACATCGCGTCGATCCTGGGAGCCACTTCCCGAGCCGCCTACCGATACGCCGTCCCGGGTGGACGATTCGCCACCGCCCACCGCTACGCGGCGTCCGCTCTGGGTTGCGGCTATCGCAACGGCCGTGGTGGTCCTGTTCATCGGAGTGGCGTTTCGTCCGTGGCGCCGAGTGCCCGATTCTCGCGCCGTCGCTGCGAGCGTTGCGCCGCCAGCGTCGACGGGCACGATCATCACGTCGCTGCCCGCCTCGGCGAGCTGCGATCCCGAAGCGGTGACCTACTATCGCGAAGGGCTCTCCGAGTTGCGCAACGCGATGTGGGAGCGCGCACGCACCGCTTTCGCGAAAGCGGCTGCCAAGGATCCGCTCTGCCCCGAAGCTCAACTTCGGGCAGCCATCATCATGAGCGTCACGTCCGATGCGATCACCAAGACGCGCGAACAGTATGCGCATGCCACCGACCTACGTGAACAACTGAGCGACCGCGATCGGGTCCTCTATTACGCGTTGGCGCCGGACCTCGTCTCGGAGCCACGCGATCTCCATGCGCGCGCCCGCATCCTCGAAGAAGGTCTCCGTCGCTTCCCGCAGGACGCGGAGCTCGTCGTACAACGGCTCGCGGCGTACTTGCACGAGCCCGACCCCGACCACGAACACGCTCTCGAGCTCGCGCTGCGTGCGCTCGTCCTCGATCCGAACTATGCGTACGCCTGGATGCTCAAGGGCCACGTGCTCGCGCTGTTGGGAAGGTCCGATGAGGCGCAGCAAGCGATGGAGACCTGTTTGAGCGTCGCCCCCGGCGCCGGCGACTGCTTCGAGGAGAGTACCTTCCTGTTCGAGCGGCACGGGCAGTGCGAAAGAGCCATCTCGGAGACTCGAAACTGGCTCGCACGCATGCCAACGAGCTCCGACGCCTACCGTCACCTGGCGAACGCGCTCGCATCGACGGGGGCTCCCGAGGAGGCGATCAAGGAGGCGATTGAACAGCGCTGGAGCCATGCGATCGATGACCGGCGCGAGGTCGTCGAAGGTCGCTTCGCGAATCTCGCCGACCTGGCTGCGCTCCAAGGCGATTTCGCGAATGCCGAGAAGCTTGCCACGCAACTCGCCGAGGGGGCGAAGGATGCGCCCTTGAGCCTTCCGCACTTGCAGGCCGCTTCGACGCTCGTCGAGACGCTCGTGGAGGTGGGGGAACCGGCCCGTGCGGCCACTGTGGCGGAGCGGTATTCACAGGCAAGGACCGTGTGGACGATGGGTTTGCCGAGGAGACTCCTGCACCACGAGGCCTCTCTATTCGCAGCCCTGGCGCGCCAAGGGCGCATCTCGGAAGAGCGTTGGCGCGCGTGGACGGCACTCTGGAAACGGGACACGGAGGCGACGATGAACCCGTTCGAGACATGGGCGATTCACTGGGGCACGATGGTCGGCACGCCGTTCGATGCCGTCACGACGTGGCAGAGTCGGCCGCCTCGCGAACCCGCGGAGGGACCAACGTTTCACTTTCGTTACTTCGACCTTGGGATCGGCGACATCTTCGCGGGGCGCGTCGCGCTGGCGGCGGGCGCGATTCAATCGGCCATTTCGCTGATGGAGCCCGGCATGAACAATTGCCAGGTCCTCGAGGATCCATTTACGAACACCCGCGCGCACCTCTGGCTCGGCATGGCCAAAGAGAAGCTCGGAGACACCGACGCCGCGTGCAGCGCGTATCGCGCGGTCCTCGATCGATGGGGCCACGCGAATCCTCCGTCCACCACGGCCCGCGAAGCCGCGCGGCGCAGCCGAGCCCTCGCCTGCAAGTGATGCCTCCGGACACGAAGGATCGATAGCGTCGCAACATGTGACTTTTTCTCACAAGCCAGGAACATAACGCGCTGGTTGCTGGGTGACCACGACCTCACCTTCTCGGCATGACACACCAAGGTCCAAACACAGCCATGAGCGCGCAACGCCTCCTCCGCTGGGCGCAGCCGCGCCTCCACGATCTCGCGCCGCTGGTGCTACGCGCCGGACTCGGGACGATGTTTCTGTTTCACGGCGGTCCCAAGCTGCTCGGGGGACCGCCAACGTGGGCGCAATTTGGAAGCGCAATGACCGCCATGGGCATCATCTTCTTGCCCGCGACGTTCTGGGGCTTGATGGCGGGATTGTCCGAGTTCGTCGGCGGCCTGCTCTTGGTCCTCGGTGTGGCCACGCGGCCGGCGTGCCTCTTTTTGACCTTCACCATGCTCGTGGCCATCTCGCGGCACGTGCTCCGCCACGATGGCTTTGCAGATTGGTCCCACCCCGCCGAAGACGCCGTGGCCTTCGTCTCGCTCTTCATCCTGGGGCCCGGCCGCTACCGTCTCCGCGGTGTGGAGACGAGTTCGACAGCGTTCCGAATCGTGGGGATCCGCTAGCAGCAAGGGCGGATTGCATCGGGCAGCGGGTCGATGCGAGTTCGTCAGTCGTGGATCAGGTCGAATTCTTCCCACGGCCCGATGGCAGTCCGATTGGCAATGAGGGCAGCGGCCCCGGCATTCTCGGCAGTGACGATGTCGCCGTTTGCATGTGCCCGAAGACTCACACTTCCGTCGGGATTATCGATTAGGTCGAATTCCTCCCAGGTGCCAATGGCAGTCCGATTGGCAATGAGGGCGGCGGCCCCCGCATTCTCGGCAGTGACGATGTCACCGTTTGCATGTGCCCGAAGACTCACACTTCCGTCGGGATTATCGATTAGGTCGAATTCCTCCGAAGTTCCGATCGCGGTCTTGTTGGCGATCAGCGGGGAGGCCCCGGCGTTGTCGGCGGTCACAATCATGTTGTTCGCATGCGCCCGCAGACTGATCACGGGGACCGAGGCGGCGGAGAACAGATTCAGGTCCACCGCGTTTGCGATGGCTTGCAGGCCTGCCTCGTTCGGGTGGAGATGATCGCCGCTGTCGAAGGCCGGCAGGTAGCGGGTCGGGTTGGCCGGATCGTGCGTGGCCAAATCTTGGTCGACGATCCCGTCGCAGCCGCTGCTCGAACCGCGCACGAATGCGTTGAACGCTCCGCGTGCCGTCTCGCCCTGCTGCGTCCAGGATCCGGTGCCCTGGTAGGGGGTCAGGGTGGAACACAGGAACTTGAGGCCGTTCTGGTGAGCGGCGGAGACCAGTTTGGTCGCGCCCGCAATGAGCTGGTCGGAGGTGGGCGGATTGCTCGATCCCAGATCGTTGATCGGATCGTCCGAGAAGATCACCCAGCGCACACCGGACTGCGCAAGCACATCCCGGTTGAAGCGGTTGATCGCGCTCTGCCCGGCTCCATCGACGAGCAGCCTGTTGCCGCTGATTCCCTGGTTGAGCACCCCGATGGTGCGGCCGGAGTTCGCCAGGCGCACGGCGAGGTCGTTGGGCCACCGGCGGTTCGAGTCCGACGACGAGGCGACGCCGTCGGTGATCGAGGCACCGAGGGTGACGACGGCACCCTGCGCGGCCGTGTTCTGCACGTCGAGGTTGGTCACGAAGTAGTAGCTGCCGGTCGTCTGAGCTCCCAACAGGCTCGCGTTGCCGCTCACGTCTCCCGAAGCGATGTAATTGGTCTGGGTTCCCTGCTGGTGGAACGTCGCGGGACCCGTGGCCTGAGGCAGATAGACGCTGATCGCGACATCCGACAACGCCGCCACCGAGAACGCGATGGAGTCGCTGACGGCGGACGAACCGGCCGGGATGGTCGTGGAGGTGGAGCCGCCGAAGGTGACCGTGTGATCGGTGCCGGCCGTGATCGAGGACCCGGATGAGCGCTGGGCGATGTGCACGTCGGCGATGCTCAGTGGCTGGGTGCCGAACACATTGGACAGTTCGACGCGGGCCACGGTTCCGGCGATGCTGGTGTGCACGATCTGGCGCAGGGTCTGCCGATTGAAAGTCGTGCTGCTGCTTTGCGGGGAGACGGCCCAGGTGCCCGTCCATGCTCCGCTCGCGGCAGCACCGTGGCCGACCGCGATTTGACTTGTGGAAGCGGCGACGAACGCCGCGACGAGAACTGCCAACCGGGGACTGCTCCTCATCATCTTGCTGGTCCTCCTTCCCGTATCGCCCCCCCCGGACATTGCTCCGATGTATGCCGTCGGTCAAGCCTGCGCCGACGGTGCAGCGACCGTGACATAAGCGGAAGAATCTTCCACCCGTGCCTTGGCTGCCACGGTCGACCCGCCATCCGCGGGTCTCATTCATCCTATGTTTGCAGACATCGCAACGGCACCAAACGATACCCGTCCGCGGTTTGGAATACGTAAATACGCCGTGCCCGTGATCGGGTATCGCGGACACTCGGTGCGAAAGCGATTGGCCAAGTCCCGTGACGCATGGCGACAGCGAACGTCGGGCGTAAAGAATCCTTGACACAAACTCTCCTGGTGACAAAGTTTCCTTTCCCACGGCGCGCAGGGACAGAAACAATGAAAACTTCGTTGGTGATCGCGTTCGGGCTTGCAGCGTTCTGCGGTGCATCCAGCGCGTGGGCGGCAGTCACCGTCGTCGACGACAAAGAGCACGACGTGAGCTTCAAGGTCAGCCTCATCTTGCAGGCGCAGGTGCAATTCACGCAAGACGGTGCGCCCAATGGTAAGAGCTGGTCGACGGACTTCTTTTTGCGCCGCGCGCGGCTCTTGCTCTTTGGCCAGGCCACCAAGAATTTCACCTACTTTTTCACCATCGATCAACCGAATTGGGGAAAAGGGGGCGACTTCACCACGTCGGCCTTCGTGCAAGACGTGGTTCTGACCTATGAGCCGTGCCGTCAAATCATCGTCGACGCGGGGCTGCTCGCCCCTCCCTTCATGCACAACACGCTGGAATCGGCCGCGTGGCTGAACGCGATCGACTATCACGCGGCGCTGCTTCACTACCCCGCGGGCATGGGGAAGAACTTTCGCGATACGGGGGTCCAGGTCCGCGGCCTACTCTTCAACGATCGCCTCCATTACCGCGCAGGCGTGTTCGAAGGGGTGCGCGGACCTGCCATTCCCGCAAATGCTCCAACCACGACGCTGCCGCTCAACGAGGACGCCGAACCACGCGTTGCAGCAATGGTGCGATTGAACCTTTTGGGTGCGGAAGACAAATACCTGATGCCAGGCATCACCCTTGGGGAAACGCCGACCGTCTCGGTGGGGGTTGGCTACGACTTCCAGCGTCACGCCACGCGTATCCCGAACGGCATCAGCGACCACTCGGCCATCTCCGGGGATATTTTCGCAGATTACCCATTTTCCGCCGACGACGAGCTCGTGGCCAAGGGCGCCATCATGCATTGGGGCGAGGGGACCAACAACGTCGCCAGCGGCCTCGCGGCGTTCGGCGAGGCCGGCTTTCGGCATGTGTGGTTCGAGCCCGTCATCGGGGTCGATTGGTTTCACGCGGAGCACTCGCTGGACGATTATTACGCTGTACGAGGCGGGCTCAATTTTTGGATTCGCAAGTACACCACGAACATCAAGGCCGAAATGGCCTACATCGAAGACGACGCGGCCACCGGGAAAAAGCGCGGGCCGGTCGGAACCGTGCAGTGGCAAATCGTCCTGTAGAGGACCATCACGGTTGCTTCGGAGAATATCCCGAACTCGTCGACACCGTCAGACGGGTGCACGTTCCACTGGCGTCCCAATAGAAGGAGACATAGTTGTCCGCTTGGATGGCCGCTGCGGCTTGCACGAGCGTGGGGCTGCTGCTCGAGCATTGCACGAACTTGCCCGTGTCGGCCGCAGTCGCAGAACAGTTCATGCTTATCGAATTCGCGGTGGCGTCGACCTGGCACCCAATCGCGCCCCCATCGGGAGTGTTGCGCGAGCCACCGATCATGCCCGCGGCGCTCCCATCGAACACGGCAACGGCGGCATTGCCATACCGTAGACCCGCGTGGGAGGTGGTGACGAGCCCGAGGCCGAGCAAGCCAATCGCAGCAAAAGAGAGCGCAATCGTCGTCTTCATGGTGATCTCCTTGGCGTGCCGGCTATCGACCGGACGCCGTCTCGAAAAGGATTCACCTGCAGTTCGGTCGCCTGCCGAGGCAGTTGCTCGAAATGCACGGTCGGCAAGGAACGCGGGGCGTTTCGACACGCGGTGTCCGATGGGTACAGTCGCCCGGGCGGGCGCGCTCAGAAACTGTAACGAAGCGCGAGGCCGGCGCCGTTCAGCGGATTGGCAGCGGCCCGCGACGCCCCTTCGTAGCGCGGCGCGAGCACCGTGGGGACGATCTGGAGCTGACCCAACTTTCGCTGCGGAACGACGCCGATCTGGGCGCTGTCCTGAATCAACATGAGGACCAGCCCCGAGAGCCCACCCAGCAACGCGACGGCAACCCCGATACCGACCGGGCCCCCGTTGCCCTGCTGCACGCCGTAGACCGTCAAGCCAGCCCCCGTGAGAAAGCTGGCGCTGAAGAGCACCAATCCCCCGACCCGTATCCCCCTGCGCGACGTGTAATCCGCCTCGAGACGCGATGGGCCCGCGAGGACGACCGTCACGTCGACAGGCTTTCCTCCCTCGTACGACAACGCGAGCCGCTGCGTTCCTTTGGGCAACGATGCATCGCATGGTGCCGTGCAGACCGGGAGATAGGATTTTGCAGTTCCTGTAATGGTCGTCTGCCTGTTGTTGCCGGCACCACCACCCGGTCCCGATGTCCACCCGTAGGATGTAATCTCCATCTGGCCCGCAAACGTGTGGAGCTCCACACCGGGCTCGTTGGCCACCAAATGGACATCAACCTTTTCCGCGCGCACGCTCCCTGCCGGCTCCGGGGTCGAAGAGGCCGGTGGGCTCGGAGGTGTCGCGGCGGCCTCGGGCCCGGCGTAGTCGACGTCTTGCATGGGAACGCGGCGCGTTTCACCCGACACGAGCCGAATCTCCACGTGGTCGCCCACGAGCAGCTCCGTGATGGTTCCGCGCATCATGCTACCGTTCTTCAGCTTGACGATGTCCGACATCGCCGGGGCGGCAGATGCCGGCGGTGCCGTCCCTACGGAAACCGCAGGAGCCGCCTGTGCCAACGCGGCAGCGGACCACACGAGCCAAAGGGAAACGATCGAGATCGACGACAAAGAGCGGTGCAGGGCTTTCATTGGAGTTTCGTAACGTCGAGCTCGCACAAGAGGATGACGCGTTCAACGTATTTCTCCGAATCGAGAATGCGACGCCGGCATCGCGCAAAAAACGACGTGGCCGTCGCAACGTCACGGCGGATGCGTGTATGGCGCAATCAATCTGCTCGGGCTGCACGCAGGATGCCCGTCATAGCCGCGTGCGCGCACATGCGGGTGACGGCACGCAATCCGAGCACACCCGATGTGGGGCATGAAAACTTCTGCGAAGGAATCGGTGGGGTCGTGCTGTATATTCCGAGCGAGCAATGCTTCGTGGCGGCTATCTACATGTGGCGCGCGTTCGCGGTGTGGCGCTGCGCATTCATTTCACCGCGCTGCTGGCCTCTCTCGTTGCGGTTTACTACCCGACGGTTTGGCTGTCGGGGCTCATCGTGATCCTTCTGCATGAGGCGGGCCACGCGTGGTTTGCTCGGCGATACCGCGCCCGCGTCTTCTCCATCGACGTGCACGCGCTTGGCGGTCATTGCCGTTATGGCGCTCATCTCACCAAGGTCCAGACGTCGGTGGTGGCGTGGGGCGGCGTCTTGGCGCAGGTAATGCTCTTGGCCTTGCTCGAGGGGTTGTTCTTTCTGCGGGGCATCGCGCCGGTGTGGCTCCTCGGATTTGCCGCCACCTTGACGGCCGTCAACATGTACATCGGGTGCTTCAACCTCCTCCCCATCCCGCCGCTCGATGGGTGGGAGGCTTGGAAGCTCTTTCGCTATTCGAATCTCTCGATGTGGTGGCGGCGCGGCACCTTGAACCTCCGCGCGGCGTCCATTCAGCACCAGCTCGATCAGCTCGGCCGCGCGAGCGCCCCGGTATCGACAAAGAAGCCTCGCACCACGAAGAAAGAGGATTCCTGGCTCAATTAGGTGACACTGCATTTCAGTTGGCCCGCTCGATCCCTATCTTTACGGCGGCACGCGAGCGTGGCGCTATTTCTCGCCTACCTTTGCCACCTGACGCGCGATGA
>Ga0137415_10005567_pt1 | contig 12479 bp, 9 predicted proteins | sample CZODoug3_1_1_16f_FD_183082 | JGI IMG/M metagenome (GOLD analysis project Ga0137415, IMG submission 183082) | Vadose zone soil fungal communities from Angelo Coast Range Reserve, California, USA - CZODoug3_1_1_16fungal (Hybrid Assembly) | ecosystem: Environmental > Terrestrial > Soil > Vadose...
GAATCGACCCCGAACTTGACGAGGATCGCGCTGATCTGGGTGAGCACCGTCATGAACGGGATAAGCAGGCGCTCCGCGATCTCCTCAGCGCGGTGGCCCTCTGCGAGCTGCTCGAGGATCTCGCGCTCCCGAGGGCTCAGCAGCGCCAAGCGACGGGACAGCTCGCGCTCCCACGCCCGAAAGGCCTCGTGCTTGGTCAACCAGGACTGGCGCTCGGTGTCGGTCATCACCGGCCTGCCCTCGGCGGCGGCGAGCACGACGTCCAGCAACAACTCGAACGAGCCGCTCTTGGGCACCGAGCCGACCGCTCCCGCCGCGATGGCCGCGGCCAGCTCGGGGGCGTCCGCGCTGTCGCTGACGATCAGCACGATCCAGCCCCGGGAGCAGAGCAGCCCGGTCATGTCGACGGCGTTGACCCATCGCCCCTCGGCGTCCCGGCCGAGGTCGAGATCGAGCACCACCAAACCTGGCGACTCGCTCTGAGCCGAGCTGAGATATTCGTTCAGCCGGCCGACCGGGACCTTGCGCGCGTCGAGGCCGTGGCCACGCATCGCGATCATGAGTGCCGTGCTGAATAGCTCGTGATCATCGACAATGAGCACCGGATAGCTCGCTAAACCAGCCAATCCGTTGCCACAACCCATCACGACCGGTATGACAACGCGAGGTGCATCCGGCTCTCCCCCTTCGCTCCCACCCTGAACAGGGCTGATCCTCGCAAGAGCGAACGCCTCGGCTCACCATCACTATTAGGTAAAGAGGCCAGTACGGACCGAAATACCCATCTTGACCAACGGAGCGGGGCCACAACCCGGCCGGAGTCTCATCAATTCTGATCAAAATCGATTCGGAGCGGAAAGGCCAAGATTTATTACGCCCACAACGCTCCGGTCGCTCCCTAGCGACGGGGCGCCTGCCGGACCATCGCGACGGCTTCGAGCTGCGAGTTCACCTCGAGCTTGACCAGGATTGCCCGGATCTGGGTGCGCACCGTGGTCAGCGAGACGACGAAGCGCTCGGCGATCGCTCCCGCGCGATTTCCCTCCGCGAGGAGTTCCAGCACCTCTCGCTCGCGCACGCTCAGCCGGCCCAGCCGGCGGGCCAGCTCACGCTCCTGCGCCTGGAAATTCCGGTGCTGGGTGAGCCAGCCGTGCCGCTCGCCCTCGGCCATCACCGACCGCCCTGAGGCCGCCGCCAGCACCGTCTCCAGCAGCAACTCGAACGAGCTCGACTTGGGAACCGAGCCGATCGCGCCCGCCGCGATCGCGGCCGCCACCCCGGGCTGGTCCACGCTGCCGCTGACGACCAGCACCTTCCAACCAGTCCGGCACAGCGCCCCGACCAGCTCAACGCCGTTGACCCACCGGCCGCCGTCGTCTTTGCCGAGGTCCAGGTCCAGCACGACGAGGCCGGGCGCCAGCTGGCTGGCCCTGGCGAGGATGTCCTCGACACCTTTCACCGGCACCTGGTGGGCGTCCAGGCCGTGCCCCCGCAACGCCATCCGCAGCGAGGTGCTGAACAGCTCGTGGTCGTCGATGATCAGCACCGAATAGCCGACCAGGTCGCTCACCGCGCCGACCGAATCAACCCCGGGCCTCATCAGGCCGTCTCCGACAACGCGGCGGGCTGGAGGAACACGGCGCGCTCCGGTACGGCGGCTGGAAGCTCGAGCACGACGGTGCAGCCGGGTTCGCTGGGCCGGGCCGGCCGGATGAACATCCGCCCGCCGTCCGTCCCGAGCAGCCGCAGGCTGATGTGCAACCCCAGTCCGTCGCCCTGGGACCGCTCGCCCCGGACCCCCATCCCGAATACGAGTTGTTCGGCACCGGGCAGCACACCGGGCCCGAAGTCGGACACCCGAATCCGGACCGTGTCCACGACCCGGCTGGCCTGGATCCGCACCGGACTCCCCGGGGCGTGCCTCGCGCAGTTGGCCAGCACGTTGGTCAGCACCTGGGCGAGCGTCGAGGGCGAGCCGAGCGCGCACAGCCCGAGCTCGGCGTCCACCCGGATGTCCATGCCCAGGGAGCGGCGCAGTGCGACGTGCTGACGCAGCACCGGCAGCACCGGGTAGGTCTGGCGGGCGTCCGGGGGGTACGCATCCGGAGGCCGGAGCAGGGTGTTCAGCCGGGACAGCTCGGCGGCCACCGCGCTGCTCAGCAGGCCCGCCTCCTCGCCCGATGGGCGGGCCTTGAACACGTGGGCGGCGCCGGCGAGGCCGGCCAGCCCGTTGCGCAGCTCGTGGTCACGCTCGGCCGCGTGCACCAGGTCCATCTTGGCCACCCGGAGCTCCTCCTGCTGCTCGGCGCGCGAGGAGTCGACGGCAACCAGGGTCTTGCGCACCAGCTGAACCAACCCCGCGAGCACCAGGAGCATGCCGAACAGCTGGGTGCTGGGGAAGGTCAGCCCGGGCTCGGCGACGGGGCCCTCGTCCGTCCCGGTGCCGCCGATCGGCATCAGCAGCAGGATGGCGCAGCCAAGGGCGACCACGGACAGCGTCATACCTCGCCGCACCCAGCCGACGATGGCCAGCGCCAACCCGGCCAGCGGGCCGGCGATAGCCAGCCCCAGCTGAACCGGCGCGGCCTGGACAACCACGAGCGCGGCCTCGGGGAACCCGGCCGCCACCGCCGCGACCACCACGGTGAGCAACAACCCCAGGCCCGAAATCCACCAACCCCGAAAGTTGCACGGCAGCGGCGGAGCCCCGACCGCGACCGCGAGCAGCACCACCACGGCTGCCTGCGCAAACATCCGCGCGGCGCTGACCGCGACCTCCGCCTGGGCGAACGTCGCGTGTATGGTCGCCGCCGGCGCCGCGGCCAGGCTGTACAGCGCCAACGCGATGCTCAGCCACGCCGGCCGGGTGTCCGAGGCCAGCCGGCCCAGGACGTGCGCCAGGATGGCCGACATCCCGCCGCCGGTCACTGCCAGTAACGCCATGATGACGGTGAAATGCGCCAGTGGCACAGCGCTCTGCACCTCGGTCGACCTGGTCAGCGCGATCAACAGGGCCAGAGGCAACCCGACCGCCGCCAGATCCCGCGCACCGGCGCCACAGAGCGCACAACAAACCACGATCCGTCGCACCCCGCGACCCCCGTGTCCCCTCGTGCGTGAGGTCGCCCCGACAACTCACTCACGCGGCCCGCAAGCCGTCACATCTGCCCGACGATTTCCACCCAATCGAGTGGTTATAACGGCGAGAGGTTATCCAGAAGCCTCAGAAGGTCACAACCTTAATGGAAATCAAGCATTGGTAACGTAGCTCCAACGGAGTACCCGTGCGACAGTACGACAATTCTCAGCTACGTTGTGTAGTCACATGGGGCGCTCATACGAGCGGAATTACGCAGCCGCGGCGAGCCAGGGTTCCCAGGTGGGGTGCGGTTCCACGGTGAGCAGCAGCACGCCGCCGTGGCCGCGCCGGGGCGGCCCGGGCTTCACTCGCAATGTCCAACCCAGTTCAGAAAGCAGACGGTCGGCCTTGCGCGAGTTGCAGCCCCGGCAGGCCGCCACGCAGTTGTCCCAGGAATGCTTGCCACCCCGGCTGCGCGGCAGCACGTGGTCGATGGTGTCGGCCCGCTTCGCGCAGTAGGCACAGGTACGACCGTCCCGGCGGAGCACCCCGGCCCGGGTCATCGGCACGGAGGGGCGGTACGGCACCCGCACGTACCGGGACAGCCGCATGACCGACGGCGCGGTGATGGTGAGGCTCTCCGAGCGGAAGGCCCCGCCCTCCAGGGCAGCCTGCACCAGCTCGGCCTTGCCGCTGAGCATGAGCAACACCGCGCGCCTCGCGGTGACGACCGCGAGCGGCTCAAATGTCGCGTTGAGCAAGAGCACCCGGGACGCCACCTCGCCACCCCCTACCGGTCGGCGCCGAATGGCGCTACTGACCGGGGTGCCGCCCCGGGGGACGGGACGGCACCGAAGGGGTCAGGTTGTCGCTCGGGCACGTGACCACCTCCATAAGGTTGCTCGGGCTCCGCCGTTGCTCGGGGATAGTCGACCACACTCAGCCCCCAAACGCACCTGTGAACCTCGTCGTGTCGCGCCACGGCCGGACGATGATCCTCAGGCCGGGGCTGATCCACCGGTGGCGCACGGCGGCCCAGTGCCGCGCGGTCGAGGGCACGCCCGTAGCCTCGCTGGTCGTGGCTGACCCCCGCACCGTCCCCGGCTATCCACCCGCGCCACGCCAGGACGTGGTGGACCTGCGGCACGGCCAGCGCATCGCCGACCCGTACCGCTGGCTGGAGGATCCGGACAGCGAGGCGACCCGGGACTGGTCCCGCGCGCAGGACGAGCTGACCCGGGCCAGGCTGGACGAACTGCCTGGCCGGCGGTGGCTGGCCGATCGGCTCGGCGCACTGCTCAGCGCCGGCTCGGTCGGTGCGCCGCTGTGGCGGGCCGGCCGCCGCTTCGCCACCCGTCGCGAGCCCGGCCAGGAGCTCGCCGTGCTGTACGTGACCGAGCCGGACACCGAGGGCGGGCCGGGCAGTCCTATTGAGCGGGAGCGGGTGCTGCTCGACCCGACCGCGATCGACCCGACCGGCAGCACGACGCTGGACGCCTGGGTGCCCGACCTGGAGGGCCGGCGCCTGGCCTACCAACTGTCCGAGGGCGGCGACGAGCACTCGGTGCTGCATGTGCTCGACATCACCACGGGAGAGCCGGTGCAGCCGCCGATCGACCGCTGCCGCTACTCCTCGGTGGCCTGGCTGCCCGGCGGCGCCGAGTTCATCTACGTGCGGATGGTCGCCGAGGCCGAGGCTCCGGATGGCGAGCAGGCGTTCCACCGCCGGGTGTGGCGGCACCGGGTCGGCGCGGACCCGGACACCGACGAGCTGCTCGACGGCCCCGGGCTCTACATCGACCACACCTACTACGGCACCCAGGTGTCCCGGGACGGCCGGTGGCTGCTGGTCAGCGGCAGCATCGGCACCGCCCGCCGCACCAGCCTGTGGATCACGGAGCTGAGCGACACAGATAGCACGGAGCTGAGCGACACAGATAGCACGGAGCTGAGCGACACAAATGGCACGGAGCTGAGCGACACAGGTGGCGGAGAGCTGAGCGACCCAGGCGGCTCGGAGCTGAGCGACCCAGGCGGCGGGACCGACAGCACGCCGCCGCTGCGGCCGGTGCTGACCCAGGCCGACGACGTGCGGGCCAACGCGTGGGTGGAACGGGACGGCCGGCTGTACCTGCACACCACCGACGGAGCGCGGCGCTGGCGGCTGATGGTCACCGACCCACGCCGGCCGGACCGGGAGCACTGGCGGGAGCTGGTGGCCGAGGACCCCGAGGCCATCGTGGAAGGGGTCCGCTGGCTGCAGCCGGCCGGCACCGCCGACCCGGCCGACGGGGTGCTGGTGCTGGCCAGGGCGCGGCACGCGGTGGCGGAGCTGGCGCTGCACCGGGCCGCCGACGGGGCGCCGCTGGGCGAGGTGACGCTGCCTGGCACCGGCTCGCTGGCCGGTTGGAGCGTCGCCGACCGGGACACACCTACCCGGCACGGCCAGCTGTGGATCTGTTGGACGGACCCGCTCACCCCACCCGAGCTGCACCGCTTCGAGCTGGCGTCGGGGCGGACCGAGCTGGAGCGTCCCGCCCCCGGCCGGGTCGAGGTACCGGCGAGCCATATCGAGCAGCGCGAGTTCCGCTCCGCCGACGGCACCACCGTGCGGATGTTCGTCGTCTCCCCCGCCGACGTCCCGCGGAGCCAGCCCACCGGATCCCCGGACGACGTCCCGGGGAGTCAGCCCACCGGATCCCCGGTCGACGCCCCGGGGAGTCAGCCCACCGGATCCCCGGTCGACGCCCCGGGGAGTCAGCCCACCGGACCGCGCCCCGCCCTGCTCACCGGGTACGGCGGCTTCGGGCTGATCAGGGAGCCGACCTACCGCTCCTCGGCGCTGGCCTGGGTGGCGGCCGGCGGGGTGTACGCGCTGGTGTCACTGCGCGGCGGCGGGGAGGAGGGCGAGGACTGGCACCGGGCCGGGATGCGCGAGCACAAGCAGAACGTCTTCGACGACCTGCACGCCGCCGCCGAGGCGCTCGTCGCGGCCGGCACGACCAGCTACGACCGGCTGGCCATCCAGGGCGGGTCGAACGGTGGGCTGCTGGTCGGCGCGGCGCTCACCCAGCGGCCGAGTGCCTACCGGGCGGTGGTCTGCTCGGCACCGCTGCTGGACATGGTCCGCTACGAGGAGTTCTCCCTGGGCCGTACCTGGAACGACGAGTACGGCACCGCCGACGACCCGACCGAGCTGGGCTGGCTGCTGTCCTACTCTCCCTACCACCACGTGCGCGCCGGCACGGAGTACCCTGCGGTGCTGTTCACGGTGTTCGACTCGGACACCCGGGTGGACCCGGCGCACGCGCGCAAGATGTGCGCCGCGCTGCAATACGCGAGCAGCGGCGACCCGGCCGCCCGGCCGGTCCTGCTGCGCCGGGAGACCGATGTGGGCCACGGCGCCCGGTCGGTGTCCCGCACCCTGAACCTCGGGGTTGACCAGCTGGCCTTCCTGGCCGCGCACACCGGGTTGGAGCTGCCGTGACCGCGTCTGTCCTCGGGTTTGCCGCCATCCAGCTGTTCCCCTGGGCACCCGCCTGCGCGGCCGACGCCGGCTCCTGGTGCGCCCGGGTGTACGGCTGGACAAACAGCGACTTCCTGGCCCGGTCGGCCGACGTGATCGTGGACCGCGCGCTGGACATCGTGCTGATCGTGGTGCTCGCCGTGGTGGCCAGGGCGCTGCTGCGCCGGGCGATCGACCGGGTGGTGCGCGGCGTCGCCAACGGGCCGTCCCGGGTGCCCTCGGTGCTGCGCCGGAACGCGCCGGCCAGTCTGCGCGAGATCGCCGCGCCGCTGCTGTCCGAACGGCGGGTGCAGCGGGCCAACACGATCGGCTCGGTGCTGCGCTCGGTCACCTCGATGGTGGTGCTGGTCATCGCGTCGATCATGGTGATGGCGGAGTTCGGGCTGAACCTGGCGCCGGTGCTGGCCTCGGCGGGCATCGTCGGCGTGGCGCTGGGGTTCGGCGCGCAGAACCTGGTCCGGGACTTCCTGTCCGGCATGTTCATGCTGCTGGAGGACCAGTACGGAGTCGGTGACGTGGTCGACCTTGGGGTGGCCACGGGTACCGTGGAGGCGGTTGGCCTGCGCATCACGACGGTGCGGGACGTGCATGGCACGGTATGGCACGTCCGCAACGGCGAGATCGCGCGGGTCGGCAACAAGAGCCAGGGGTACGCGGTGGCGGTGGTGGATGTGCCGCTCGCGCACACCGCGGACATCACACAGGCGGTGGAGCTCGCCGGCCGGGTGGCCGCTGAGGTGGCGGCCACCGAGGACGTGGCGGCGCGGTTGCTCGCGCCGCCGGAGGTGTTGGGAGTGGAGACGGTGACCGTGGAGGGCGTCACGCTACGGCTGACGGCGAAGACGCAGCCGGGCCAGCAGTGGCCGGTGCAGCGCGCGCTGAATGCCGCTCTCACCGCGGCGTTCGACGAGGCGGGGCTGCCCCGCCCGCACGGCGCCCCGCCGAATGGTCGGAGCCAGCCATGACCGATCCGCACCAGTTCTTCGCCGAGGTGGGTGGCGAGGAGACCTTCCACAAGCTGGTCGCCCGCTTCTACTCCGAGGTGGCCCAGGACCCGGTATTGCGGCCGCTGTATCCGGAGGAGGATCTGGGCCCGGCCGAGGGACGGCTGCGGATGTTCCTCGAACAGTACTGGGGCGGCCCGCGCACCTACTCCGACCAGCGCGGACACCCTCGTCTGCGGATGCGGCACGCGCCGTTCCGGATCGGCCCGATCGAGCGGGACGCCTGGCTGCGCTGCATGCGGATCGCGGTGGACGAGGCCGGGCTGGACGAGCCGCACCGTGCCATGCTGTGGCAGTACCTGGAGATGGCCGCCGCGAGCATGGTGAACAGCGCGTTCTAACTACGGCAAGCGGGCAACGGTGCCGGCACGGCGCCTTTACCGCGCGTTGGCGTGCAGAGCAACCAATCTCGACCGATTGGTGGTATAGCAGTCGCGCGGTCGGGCGTACCGACCAATTTCTTGGCAGGATGAACAGCCGTGCCCCCCAGCCAGAACTCGGCAGACCGGCCGTGGTGGTCCGACGCGATTTGCTACCAGGTCTACCTCCGCTCGTTCGCCGACTCCGACGCGGACGGCGTGGGTGACCTGGACGGCGTGCGCAGCCGGCTGGGCTACCTCGAACTGCTCGGTGTGGACGCGCTGTGGATCACGCCCTGCTACCCCTCCCCGATGGCCGACCACGGCTACGACGTGTCCAACCCCCGAGACATCGACCCGCTGTTCGGGGACCTCGCCGCCTTCGACGCACTGATCGCCGCCAGCCACGAGCACGGCATCCGGCTGATCATCGATCTGGTCCCGAACCACAGCTCCGACCAGCACGAATGGTTCCAGGCGGCGCTGACCTCGGCTCCGGGCAGCCCGGAGCGCGACCGCTACTTCTTCCGCTACGGCCAGGGCGACGACGGCACCACGCCGCCGAACAACTGGCCCAGTCAGTTCGGCGGGCCGGCCTGGACGCGGGTCACCGAGCCGCACGGCCAGCCCGGGCAGTGGTACCTGCACCTGTTCGCCCCCGAGCAGCCCGACCTGAACTGGTCCCACCCGGACGTCTGGGCCGACCTGGAGAAGACCGTGCGGTTCTGGCTGGAGCGGGGGGTGGACGGCTTCCGGATCGACGTGGCGCACGGGATGACCAAGCCGCACGGCCTGCCGGATGCCCCGCCGGAGGCGTTCGGGCTGCTGGACGGCGGGTCCAAGCCGGATGTGCGGTTCGACCACGACGGCGTGCACGAGGTGCACCGGATGCTGCGCGGCGTGGTCGACGAGTACCCGGACCGGGTGCTGGTCGGCGAGATCTGGGTGACCGACGACGAACGGTTCGGCCGCTATCTGCGCCCCGACGAGCTGCACCTGGGTTTCAACTTCCGGCTGACCACCGCCAAGTTCGACGCCGCGGAGATCAAGGCCTCGATCGAGCACTCACTGGCCGCGGCCGGCCAGGTCGGCGCGCCGCCCACCTGGACGCTGTCCAACCACGACGTGCCGCGCCCGGTGACCCGGCTCGGCGGTGGTGAGCTGGGCCTGCGCCGGGCCAGGGCGCTGGCGCTGGTGCAGCTCGGGCTGCCCGGGACGGTCTTCCTCTACAACGGCGAGGAGCTCGGGCTGCCGAGCGTGGAGCTGCCGGACGAGGCGCTGCGGGACCCGGTGTGGGAGCGCTCCGGGCACACCCGGCGGGGGCGGGACGCGCACCGCATCCCGGTGCCGTGGGAGGGTGTGGCCCCGGACTACGGCTTCACCGACGGGGACAGCACCTGGCTGCCGATGCCGGAGGACTGGGGGGAGCTCACCGTGGAGGCGCAGCTGGAGGACGCCGCGTCCACGCTGTCGCTGTACCGGCACGCGCTGGAGATCCGGCGTGGCCACCCGGGGTTCGCCGGCAACGAGCTGGAGTGGTACGGCGCTCCGGACGGCTGCTTGGCCTACCGCCGCCCTGGCACCACGCTGGTGTGCGCGCTGAACACCTCGTCGGTGGCCGTGCCGCTGCCGCCGGGCGACCCGCTGCTCGCCAGTGCGCCGCTGATCGAGGACGGCCAGCTACCCCCGGACACCGCCGTCTGGCTCGCCTGACGCGTTGACCATCCGGCCGCACGCCACGCCGGTTGTTACCGAACTACACCAGAGGCAGGTCGGAGGCGTCGAAAACTTGCCTGCTGTGGAGCTCGGTAACGGCAGGCAGCTCGGTAACGGGGCCGGGTTCCACGGTTTACGCGTGGTCAGAAGACCAGGGGGAGTAGGGCGCGCCGCCGCCGGACCACCGCGCCGTCCGGGACGTCCAGCCGGAGCCAGTCGCCGCCCCCGGTGGACGAGACGCGCACCAGCGCAGCGTCCCCGCCGGCCAGGTACCCGAGGCCGGACAGGGTGAACAGGCAGCGCAGCGGGATCACCAGCGCCGAACCGCCGGGGGCGCGCACCGGGCGGTCCAGCAGCTCGGCGGGCGGCATGCGGGAACCGCCGGCGGCTCCGCCGTGGTGTCCGTGGTCGGCGCGCTCGCGCGCTTCGGCGAGGCCCTGGTCGGACAGCGCCGCCAGCTCGGCGGCCGGGACCTCGCCCACCGTCCGCCACCCCTCGGCGGGCGGCAGCTCGGCCCGCCATCGGGCGTCCGCCCTGCTACCCGGGTCCACCTCGGCATGGCGAACCACGGCGAGTGAGGCCAGCAGTTCGGCGGCCGGCACGGTGAGGTCGGCGGGGTGGAGCTGGCCGTGCACCGCCCGGGTGGCCAGCACCTCGAACGGCGTGGTTGCCCAGGCCACCACCTGGTCACCCACCGCGCGCAGCCGGACCACCGAGGTGGCGTCCAGCTGCACCACCCGGGCGGTGAACCCGGCCAACTCGTCCCGCTCCCCGCCGTCCGGCACGGTCAGCAGCGGGGCCCGGTCCACGGGCGTGCTCATCCCGCCCCCACGGAGCGGACCCGCGCGGCCGGCTGGCCGGGTGAGGGCGGGGCGGCGCCGTTGGCCGGGTCGTCGGCGCCACTAGCCGGCTCCGCACCACCAGCCGGGACGTGCGGGTCATCCGCCCAATGGGCCAGGAACGCGCGCTCCTCCCCGGTCAGCCGGCGCGGGCGGCCGGCCTCCAGGTCGTAGGGCACCATCAGGGTGCGCGCGGTGACCGCCACCGGGTCGTCCTCCTCCGGGCCGGTGTGCATCGCGTAGTGGATCAGGAACGACGCGGCCCGTACCTGGTCGGTCCACATGCTGACCCGCAGCGCCTGCCCCCGGTACGGGATCTGCACCTTGTAGTCCACCTGCAGGCTGGCCACCAGCAGCCCGTCCGACCACCCGCCGGCGCCCTCCTCGGTGGCCCGGTGGAACACCAGCTCCACCCGGGCCTCCTCGAGCAGGGTCACCGCGCGGGCATGGTTGACGTGCCGGTAGGCGTCCAGGTCGGCCCAGCGCAGTGGCACCTCGACGTGGAACCGGGTCACCGGGCACCCCCGCCGAGCGACCGCGCCGAGCCCGAGGCCGCGGCCGCCGTCACCTGGACAACCCGCGCAGCTGCCGGGACACCACGGACAGCGTCGCCAGATCCAGCTGGCCGACCTGCCCGACGGCTTGCAGCGCGGCGCGCGCCCTGCCCAGTTTCGAGGCGTTCAGCCGCTCCCAGTCGGCGATCTTGGCCGGCACGCTCTGTCCCGCTCCGCTTTCCCGCAGCGCGTCCAGGGTGATCGCGCGCAGCGAGCCGTACAGGTCGTCGCGCAGTGCCAGCCGGGCCAGCGCGTGCCACCGGTTCCCCCGCTCCAGGTTGCTCACCGAGGTCAACCCGAGGTCCACGCCGAGGTGGTCGGACAGCCCGTAGTAGAGCGCGGCGACCTCCCTGGGGTCACGTTCCTCGTGCTCCCGCTCGGCGAGCTCGGTGACCTCCACGATGTCCAGCAACGCGAACACGTTGAGCAGCGCGGCAACGCGTTCCGCGAGCTCGGTGGGCACCCCGCGCTTGACCAGGTCGGTGACCCGGGCGTTCTGCGCCTCGGCTTCCCGGCCGACCAGCATCCGGGGCACGCCGCCGCCCAGCGCGGCCACCGTGGGAGCGAACCGGGCGATCTCCGCGCCGACCGCGAGGGGCTGCGGCCGGTTGGTGAGGAACCAGCGCGCGGACCGGTCCAACAGCCGGCGGGACTCCAGCACCAGTTCGTCGCCCAGCGCGGTATCCAGCCCGGCGCCGCCGCCGGTGTCCAGCCGCTCGATCTCGGCCCACAGCTCTGGCAGCCCGAACACGGTGGTGGTGACCGCGTACGCGCGCAGTGCGTCGGATGGCGTGGTGGACAGCTCCTCGGCCAGCCGGAAGGCGAAGGTGATGCCGCCGCCGTCGACCATCTCGTTGATCAGCACGGTGGTCACGATCTCCCGGCGCAGCGGGTGCGCGGCCACCGCGTCCGGGTACCGCTCCCGCAGCGGGGCCGGGAAGTACTCCGGCAGCCGATCGGCGAACACCGCCCCGTCCGGCAGCTCGCTGTCCAGGATGCTCGCCTTGAGGTCCAGCTTGACGTGCGCCAGCAAGGTGGCCAGCTCCGGGGAGGTCAGGCCCTGCCCGGAGCGTGCCAGCGCGGTGAACCCGGCCGCGTCCGGCAGCATCTCCAGCGCCCGGTCCAACCCGGCGTGGGCCTCCAGTTCGGCGACCAGCCGGCCCTGCACGGACACCATCCCCTTGGCGTGCGACCGGGCCACCCCGAGCATCGCGTTCTGGCTGGTGTTGTCCGCCAGGACCAGCCGGGCCACGTCGTCGGTCATCTCGTGCAGCAGCTCGCGCCGGGCCCGCTCGGTGAGCTTCCCGGCGGCGACCAGCCGCCCGAGCGGGATCTTGATGTTGACCTCGTGGTCGGAGCAGTCCACCCCGGCGGAGTTGTCCAGCGCATCGGTGTTGACCTT
>Ga0137415_10005568_pt1 | contig 12476 bp, 10 predicted proteins | sample CZODoug3_1_1_16f_FD_183082 | JGI IMG/M metagenome (GOLD analysis project Ga0137415, IMG submission 183082) | Vadose zone soil fungal communities from Angelo Coast Range Reserve, California, USA - CZODoug3_1_1_16fungal (Hybrid Assembly) | ecosystem: Environmental > Terrestrial > Soil > Vadose...
TGTAAAGGCTGTGCCCGCCGAGCATGGCGCCGAGCCCCTTGCGGATCTCCTGCCACTCCTCCGGCGAGGACTCCCAGATGTCCCGGCCGCCGATCCGCACGGTGCCGCCGTCCGGCTCCAGCAGACCGACCACATGCTTGATCAGCGTGGTCTTGCCAACCCCGGACGGGCCCATCAGCACGGTGACCTTGCCGGCCGGGACGAACAGCGTGAGCCGGTGCAGCACCGCGGTGTCGTCCAGGATCGTGGTGATGTCCTCCAGCTGCACCTCGGGTGCGAACAGGCCGGACCGGGACCGAGTCGGCTCTCGTGGCATCGGGGACTCCCGGTGGATGACGGCAGTGACACATCCAGCAGTGACACATCAAATTACCGGCATGGATGGTAGACCAGTCCTGCTGTTCCCACGCGATTTGCGCTGATTACCTTTGCGCGACGGCGCCGAATCGCGCCCGACCGGCGTGGAAAGCCTGGCACCAGCTCATCTGGGATGCGGCGCGATCGCCGAGAGCACGGCGGCGAGAATGAAGATCACACCGATGCCGAGGCAGGTGAACGAACCACGTCGCACCGTCCGCCTCCGTCGCTCGGCGGACTTCTCGTCCCAGCTAGGGACGGTGCTGAGCTGGTCACCCCGGCGCACGCCCCACCAGCCGAGAGCGATCAGCCCGAGCCCGACGACACCGAAAAGCAGGACCCCGAAAATGGTGACGCTCCCTTCCGAGTGGATGCGGTTCGCACCCACTGTGGGCGCCCATTCTCCTCGATTCGCCGCACCGGTTTGCCATTTCGGCAGTGCCTTCCGAGTGCGCGGGTGGATACCCCGTTTGGTCAGCCGTCCCCTCGGGGGCCGGGCCCGTTGTTGCGGCCGAGCCGCCCGTGCTCCATGCCCAGCCAACGGGACACCGCCTCGGCCCGGTTGGCCGCGCCCAGCTTGCGCAGGATGTGCTTCACGTGCGACTTGACCGTGCCCTCGGAGATCACCAGCCGCCGGGCGATCCGGCCGTTGGTGTCGCCGGCCGCCATCAGCCGCAGCACCTCCACCTCGCGGCGGGTCAACGTGGAGCATTCCCCGGTGAAGGAGAACAGGTCGTCGTAGCCGGACCGGCCGCGCTGCCCGGCAAAGCCGCCAGCCAGCGGCGCCACCGGCCGCACCGGCGGGCCACCCAGCTGGACCCGGTCGTCCTTGGCGGCGGCGAGCGCACCCGCCACCTGGTCGACGCCCACCCGGATGGAGGACAGCCGGTCCATCATCGTGGTGCGCCCCAGCGCCTGGCTGACCCCTTCGGCGAACATGGTGAGCAGCCGTCGGTCCAAGTCCTCCACGTTGCGCTGCTGGTAGTAGCAGTCGGCGTGCAGGAAGCCCACCACGTCGCCGTGGGCCAGCAGCGGCACGGCGGCGTACGACTGGGACAGCGAGGCGTCCGCGATGGGTCGGTGCACCGCCGGGCGCTGCTGCACGTTGTGCACCAGGATGCCGACCTTGCGGCGGACCATTTCGGTCTCCACCAGGGTGCGGTCCAGCACCTGCGGGTTCGACCGGCCGATCTCCAGGATCTGCTCGCCCCACTTCGGGTCGCGCTCGACCCAGACCCGCTCCGGAATCCACGCCGAGTCCTCGATGCGGGACAGGATGGCGCGGTCGAAACCGAGGATGCAGGCCGCCATGGCGGCCTGCTCGATCAGCGCGGCGGTGGACTCCGGCTCGCGCAGCATGACCAGCGCGTCCCGTACCCGGCCGAACGCGGCGTCCCGGTGCCGCAGCCGCTCCACCAGCAGGTTCTGGTCAGCCCGCTTGATCTCGTTGAGCAGGTCCAGGTAGGTGTCGGCGGAGTCGCGCGGTGCCACGCCGTGCACCGCGGTGGAGAGGGCAGCGAACACCCGGTCCCATGAGTCGCTGAGTGCCTCGTGCGCGCTCGGGTAGTCGCCGACGTCGAACAGGTCGACCTGCTCGGGCTCGTCGAGCGCCGCCTGCACGCCCTCGAGGACCCCGACCACGTGATCGCGGTGCTCCTCGGTGAGCGACACGCCCCGGCCGGTCCAGGTCGCGTGCGCATCGGATCCGACGGCGGCGGCGGAGCCATCTGGACGCATGTCTACTCCTCAAGCCACGAAGCCGACTGTCCGAGGACGGTACGGATTGACGATGAGGTTAACGCCATCGGGCCTGCTCAGGGTTCGCGCGCCAACCGAACGGCCTGCTCACGGCGTTACTCACGAGCCGGTTCACTCGGTCGAGTGATAACACCGCCCGCTGCCGTCAAGCGTGCCGGGGCAGCAGCGGGAATGCTGGTGCCGACGAAGAAAGGGGCAGCTCATGGAACTGCTGGAGGCGCACGGGGCCGCACTCGGTGACTTCGACCGGGTGGTCCGGTCCGTGCCGGGGGACCGGTGGGACAGCCCGACGCCGTGCACCGACTGGTCGGTCCGAGACCTGGTCGAGCACCTGGTCACCGAGCAGCTCTGGGTACCGTCGCTGCTGGCCGGGCAGACCATCGCCGAGGTGGGCGACCGGTTCGCCGGCGACCCGCTCGGCGCGGACCCGGTGGCGGCCTGGCGGTCGGCGGCCGAGGCGGCCCGGGAGGCGTGGCTGGAACCCGGGGTTGTGCAACGCTCGGTGCATCTGAGCTACGGCACCGACGCGGCCGTCAACTACGGCTGGCAGATGACGCTGGACCTGGCGGTGCACGCATGGGACCTGGCCAGCGGCATCGGCGGCGCCTACCGGATACCGGACGAGCTGGCCACCGACCTGCTGGACGAGTTCACCGCGCAGGTCCCCCAGTGGGCGGCGTACGGCATCTTCGCCCCACCGGTCCCGGTGCCGGACGACGCCGACCCGCACACCCGGCTGCTCGGCCTGCTCGGCCGCAAGGAATGAGTGGCCCGTGAGTGGCAAGTGGTCCTGTGGGACCACTTGCCACTCACGAGCTACGTGAACAGCTGGGTGGCGGTGACCGGGCGCAACCCTCGGCTGTCCAGGTCGGACAGGATGCCGGGGATCGCGGCGAGGGTGCCCTGGTGGCCCAGGTGCATGCTCACCACGCTGCCGGCGGTGGCCGTGCGCAACTGGGCGCGCACGGTGGTGACGCCAGGGTCGGTCCAGTCCAGCGAGTCGACGTCGTAGGACAGCACCCTCGGGTAACCCGCCGCGCCGGCCAGTTTGAGCAGCTCGGGGGTGGCGTGCTGGGCGGCGGATTGCCGGAACCACGCCCCGGGGGAGCCGGTCAGCTCGGCGATCCGGTCCCGACAACGGACGATCTCGGCGCGCTGCTCGGCCACGGTGAGCCGGGACATCGTCTGGTGCGACCAGGTGTGGTTACCCAACTCGTGGCCCAGGTCGGTGACCATCTTGGCGGCCTCCGGGTGCTGCGCCAGCCAGGTGCCGACGGCGAGCACGGTGACCTGCGCGCCGCCCTGGGACAGCGTCTCGAGCACCTTGCGGTCCAGCGTCCGGTCACCAGAACCGTGGAAGGTGAGCGCCACCTCGGGCCGACCCGTGCGCGCGTGCACCACCTCGGTGGCCGGGGCGCCGGGCACCGGCGGGGCGCCGGGGGTCGCGCCGCGCGGGCCGCCGGGGATTGCGCCGGTCGGGGACCCGGCGGCCGACGAAGCCGGACCGGGGTGCTCCACCGGGGCGGACTCCTCGGGGACAACGGCGGCGACCGGTCCACAGGCGGCCAGCCCGAGCAGCGCGCCGGCCGCCGCCCCGCCGCGCAACACGGCCCGCCGACCCAGCTCCGCCCGCCGGCCGGGTTCATCCCACCGGCCCGGTTCATCCCACCGACCCAGCTCCGCCCGCCCGCCCGGTTCAGCCCGCCGGCCGGGTTCAGCCCGCCCGCCCGGCTCGGCCCGCCCGGGGGCGGGTTGTTCCGTCATCCGGCCATCATTGTCCGGGGCGCCTGAGAGCCGGCACTCCCCCCGTCTCGAGCGCCCCGAGCACCTCGCGGAGCTGGTCAGCCAGCGCGGTCGCGGCGTCCGAGGGCAACCTGTCGAGCAGCGCCGACTGAGCCGCATTGGTGGCCAGCACCACCTCCTCCGCGGCGCGGACCCCGGCGGGGGTGAGCCGTACCCAGACGCTGCGCCGGTCGACCCGGTCCGCCTCGCGCAGCACCAGGCCGGCGGCGGTGAGCCGATGCAGCACGTTCGTGGTGCCGCCGGAGGACAGCAGCAACGATGAGGCCAGCTCATTCGGCTTGCGGCGGTAGGGCGCGCCGGCGGCCCGCAGCCGGGCCAGCACCTCGTACTCCGCCTTGGTGCGCCCCAGCCGGTCCAGCTCGGCGGTGGTCACCGCGTCGATCAGCCCGTGCAACCGGCCGACCCGTTTGGCCAGCTCCAGGGGCAGCTCGGCGACCCGGGGCAGCTCGGTCCGCCAGGCCTGGACGATCTCGTCCACGGGGTCTGGTGCAGCGTCCGGCCCGCCCGGAACGACGTCCGGCCCGCCCGGAACGACGTCCGGCCCGCCCGGAACGACGTCCGGCCCGCCCGGTCCGGCGTCCGGCCCGCCTGGTAGGGCGTCCGCGCTCATGTCCAGATCGTAAGGCGTGTCCAGCCGGCCGGGCCGCGGCGCCGAACCGAACGTCAGGGACTGCCTCTGATTCAGGCGTCGTCTCACCGGTTACGGCTGGTTGGTGTGTATCAGGCAGTCGTGGGCGCAGCTGTCGACCGCCATTGGCGCGAGCACCCGTCCCGGGGTACCCCACTGGCCGGGCGCTCCGCCGCGTCGGACGGCCGCCGCCAGGGCGACCGCCGGTCCGGCGCCCCGGTCGCCCACTCGACGCCGCGCACGTTAAGGGGTTCCCGCACTACTCGAGCCATGCGCGGGAACCCCCTGAGGTACGCGACGTGCCCCCGAAGCGTGCGCGACGACCACGCCAGGTGCGCGAGCACCCCGCCCCGGGATACACCACCGGCCGGACGAGCCAGCCCCTGGCGGACTCTCAGCGACGAGCACCCTTCATCAAATTCCACACCACAGCTGCGTGACCATACGTCTGCAGCTCTGACGTGAAAATACTCATCGCAAAGCAAAGCCGTACCGCCGAATCCGCCGAAAGCCAGCTCCCCCCAACTCTGCCGAGCTCACCACACCAGCCGCGACCAAACGACGCCACCCTGACGACCGGCATAGCACCTGCGAGTTGATGATCTGCGCCCGCACACTGGTCTGATCATGGGTGAACCAGCGTGGTGTTCGGTTCGACGACACAAGCCGACGACACAAGCCGACGACACAAGCCGACGACGTAAGCCGTTGCTTGCCAAATAAACCATTGCTTGCCCACTGCCTTTCGATATAGCTTTTGGAAAAGCTTTCACTGGAGGGAACGCGCATGGGCACGAGCACACTGGTACGGGGCGGCTGGGTTCTCACCATGGACGAGCGGAGCAGCGAGCTGCCGGTAGGTGATCTGCTGGTCACCGACGGAGTGATCACGGCGGTCGGGGTCGGGCTGGCCGCGCCACCCGGTGCCGAGGTGCTCGACGCGGCCGGGCTGCTGGTGTTGCCCGGGCTGGTGGACACCCACCGGCACACCTGGCAGACGCCGCTGCGCCACCTCGGCGGACAGTGGTCCATGGACGACTACCGGGAGCGGATCCTCGGCGACGTCGGGGCGGGCTACCGGCCCGAGGACGTCTACGCCGGCACCCTGCTCGGGGCGCTCGCCGCACTGGACGCCGGGATCACCACGCTCGTCGACTGGGCGCACATCCAGAACTCGCCGGCGCACTCGGACGCCTCGGTGGCCGCGCTGCGCGACTCCGGCATCCGCGCGGTGTTCGCGCACGGCTGGCCGATCCGAGCCGCCGGGCCGGCCGTCCCCGAGCAGCACCCCGCCGACATCCGACGGGTCCGTAACGAGCTGCTCGCCGACGACTCCGCGCTGGTCACCTGCGCGATGGGCGCCCGAGGGCCGGACTACGCCGGGCTGGAGGTCACCGCTGTCGATTTCGCGCTGGCCCGGGAGCTGGGTATCCCGATCACCGCGCACGTGGCCAGCGGCGTGTTCGGCGCGAGCCGGCGGGGCATCGCGGAGCTGGCCGCCGCCGGGTTGCTCGGCCCGGACCTGACGATCGTGCACGCCAACGGCGCGACCGACGAGGACCTGCGGCTGCTCGCCGAGCACGGCTGCACCGTGTCGATCAGCCCACAGATCGAGCTGACCATGCCCGGGCTGGGCGGGCGGGTAGCGGTGCGCCGGCTGCTCGACGCCGGTATCCGCCCCGGCCTGAGCGTGGACTCCGAGACCGTCGCATCGGCCGATCTGTTCACCCAGATGCGGTTCGCGCTCGCCGCCCACCGGGCCTGCGCGACCGAGCCGTCCGAGGTGCCGCTGGCCGCCGCCGAGGTGCTGCGGATGGCCACCGCGGACGGGGCGAACACCGCCGGGCTTGGCGACCGGGTCGGCGCGCTGACCCCCGGCCGGGCCGCCGACCTGGTGCTGCTGCGCACCGACGCGGTCGGGCTGGCGCCCGTGCGAGCGGCGGCCGAGGCGGTGGTGCTGGCCGCCCACCCCGGCATGGTGGACACCGTGCTGGTGGCCGGGCGGGTGGTGAAGCGGGCCGGGCGGCTGCTGGCCGATGTGGACCGGGCCCGCGAGCTGGCCGCCGCCACCGCGGACCGGTTGTCCCGGGAGCTGGTCGGCGCCTGACGGCCGGGTAAGCTGGCTGGTCGATGTCGCCGGAGACCCTCGCGGCCGCCCGGGGCTCGGCGGACTCAGACCCGGGTGGGCCCCGCACGCCGCACCAGGCCGAGCCCCCCGAGGGCGCCGGCCTACCGCCGCTGGCCCGCCCGAGGGTGCTCGACGCGATCATCGTAACGACCTACGCGCTCATCGCGTTCGGCCTGTACCGCGACCTGTGGTTGCACCTGAGCAGCGGTTACCTGGTGGACAGCGGCGACGACCAGACCCTGTTCGAATGGTTCTTCGAGGTGCAGGCGCGGGCGCTCGCCGCCGGCCACCCCACGCTGTTCAGCACGCTGCAGAACCACCCCACCGGGGTCAACCTGATGGCCAACACGGCCATGCCGGGGCTGGCCGTGCCACTCGCCCCGCTGACCCTGTTGGCCGGGCCGACCGCGACCTGGGCGCTGCTGCTCTCCGGCGGGCTGGCCGGCACCGCCACCAGCTGGTACTGGCTGTTCTCCCGCTACCTCACCCGGTCCCGGTGGTCGGCCGCGATCGGTGGCGGGTGCACCACGTTCGCCCCGCCGATGATCTCCCACGCGCACGCGCACCCGAACTTCACCGCGACGTTCCTGCTGCCGCTGATCGTCGCCTGCCTGGTACGGCTGTGCGCGATGCGGTCCGGAACCGGCTGGGGGGTGATCCGGGACGGCGTGCTGCTCGGTGTGCTGCTGGGCTGGCAGGTGCTGATCGGCGAGGAACCGCTGCTCATCCTGGCCACCGGGCTGGTGGTATGGGGGCTGGCCTGGGCGGCCGTCCGGCCCGGCACGCTGCGCGCGGCGGCCCGGCCGCTGCTCACCGGGCTCGGGGTGGCGGCCGCCGTGAGCGTGCTGCTGGTCGGCTACCCGCTGTGGTTCCAGTTCGCCGGGCCGGGCAGCTACCACTCGCTGGCTCACTCACTGGCCGGCAACGACCTGGCCAGCTTCGGCGCACTGCCCTACCAGTCGCTGGGCGGCCAATTGGTCAACCCGGGCCAGCTCGTGGACAACCCGACCGAGCAGAACGCCTTCTTCGGATGGCCGCTGCTGGCGCTGCTGGTGGTCACGGCGGTCTGGCTGTGGCGGGAGGTACCGGCCCGGCTGGCCGCGATCACGCTGGCGGTGGTGGGGGCGATGTCGGTGGGCAGCCCGGCCTTCCTGCACGGGGCGGACACCGGGATCCCCGGGCCGTGGTGGGTGCTGGGCCGGCTGCCCCTGTTCGACTCGCTGATCGAGGCCCGGCTCACGCTCGCCTGCCTGCCCGCCATCGGGCTGCTGCTCGCGCTGGCCAGCGACCGGGTGCTGCTGCGCGCGCCGCGCCCGGCGCTCCAGCCAGGGGGCCGGCTGGGCGGCTTCCTCCAACCGGGCCGGCTGGGGGGCCTCCCCCGACTGGGCTGGCTGACCTCGCGACGGCTGTGGTTCGCCGCTCTGGCGCTCGCCGTGCTGCCGCTGCTGCCGGTGCGGTTCACCGCCGTACCCCGAGCCGCCACCCCGCTGTTCTTCAGCTCCGGGGACTGGCGGCAGTACGTGCGCCCGGGCGCGGCCGTGGTCACGGTGCCGCTGCCGGAGCCGAGCAGTGCGGCCGCATTGCACTGGCAGGTGGTGGCCGGGTTGGGCTTCCCGCTCGTCGAGGGTTACTTCGTCGGTCCCTACGGCCCGGACCGGGTGGGCATGTACGGCGCGGAGCGCCCGCCCACCTCCCAGTTGCTGGCCGGGGTGTCGGTCACCGGCGCGGTTCCGCCGATCGGGCCGGCCGAGCGTGCCCAGGCGCTGCTCGATCTGCGGAACTGGCGGGCCGACCTGGTGGTGCTGCCGAACCCGGCCGGGCGGCCCGCGCTCGGTACGGCGTTGGCGGAGCTACTCGGGCCTGGGCGGCCGAGGGATGGTGTGCTGGTCTGGGACCTGCGCGGCCGCACCGGCTGATCTTGCCGATCCGGACACCCTGTCCCACAACGCCAGCGCGGTCAGCGCGAGCGCCAACCAGGCGCCGCCCAGCAGCCAGCCGGTGAGCACGTCGGTCACCCAGTGCGCGCCCAGGTACACCCGGCACCAGCCGACCAGCGCCACCATGGCCACCGCGCCGAGCACCGTCCACGCCCGGGCCGCTCCAAGCAGCGTCGGCACCAGCACGGCGGACACCACGCCGAGCACCACGATGGAGCCCAGCGCATGCCCCGATGGCAGCGAGTGACCGGAGTAGTGGATCACCTGGTCCGGCCCCGGCGGCCGCTGGCGGGTGTAGAGCTCCTTGAACCCGAGCACCAGCAGCCCCGCCCCGGCCGAGGTGGCGGCCACCAGCAGCGCCCGCTGCCAGTGGCCCAGGTAGACCTGCACCAGCACGGCGGTGGCGGCCAGCACGGTCATCGCGGCGGTACCGCCCAGCGCGGCGAGCACAATGGCGAGCCCGGTGGCCCACGGGTTGCGGTGTGCCACGATCCAGGTCAGCACGGACTCGTCGAGCACGGTGTGCCCACCCGCCGTCTCCACCGCGATCACCACCGCGGCCTGGGCGGCCAGCAGCACCACTGCCACGGCTACCCCGGTCCACACAATCCGTCGGACCGCCGGGTCCGCCCAACCGGCGCGGCGGACGAGCAGCGGCAGCACCGTGGCCGGCGGCACACAGACGAGCAGGGCCAGCGACAACGCCAGGAACAGATCGGCGGTACCCATTCGCGTGAGGCTACCGACCGCGCCTCAGAAAACCCTGAGACTTCCGGTCGGAGCCCTGGGCGCTCAGCCGAGGCCGATGGTGATTCGGGGGTGTTGGCCAGGGTTCAGCCAGCGCAGCAGCGTGAGCACCGAGGCGCGCGGCACCTCCACACACCCGGCCGAGGGCACGCCCGCGTCCACGTGCACGAAGAACGCCGAGCCGGCAGCCGGGCGCACCGGGGCGGTGTTGTAGCCGATCACCATCGCGTAGTCGTAGCTGGCGCCGGCCGTGCCCAGGTTCTCCCCCGCGGCCTCGTCGAACGAGCAGGTGCCCGGCGCGCAGCTGCGGAACGTGTTGTACGCCTGGCTCTTCGGATCGCTCACCCACCAGTCGCTGTTCCCCACCTTCCGGTACGGCAGCGCGGTGCCCGGGTTGGGTTGCCGGCCGAACGCCTGCTCCAGCGGGAAGGTCCCCCTCGGTGTGCGGTTGAGGCCCTCCTGGGCGGTGCCAACTCCGGCTGTGCCCACCTTGACCTTGATCGGGCCGAGCGTGCTGGTCCAGCCGCCGCCGGCGGTGCGCTGCCACGCTCGCAGCGTGCCGGTGGTGCCGGTCGCCGCCGGGACGAGCACGGTGACGAGTTGGTTGCTGCCCGCCGGCGGCTCGGCCACCCCCGGCGGCAGCGGCTGCCCGACTGCCTTGGCCCCCGGCCCGGTGCCCGGGCCGACGATCACGGCCGATTCGACAGGGACAACGGGCGCGGCCGGGCGCGGCCCCGAGGTGGGCGCGGCCGACGGAGCGGCACAACCGGCCACCAGCAGCGGCAGCAACGTGCCGAGCCCGGCCAGCACGGCGCCGATCCGGTGGATACCGCTCCGCCCACCGCCGGGGGAATGTGCTGTGCTCACCGCGCGAAGTCTGCCAAGGCCGCCGACGGCCTCACCGGCGGGGCACACCAGTTCACCTCGCCGAGTGCACCCCGACCACGGAGAGCACACTGTGCCTTCCCCGCCAACCCACCCGAGCCGACCACCGCACCGCCCCGGAGGCCACCGATGTCCGGATCGACCATCGAGTCGACGAGCACGCATGACCTGAAGCCGCGCAGCCGCCAGGTCACCGACGGGCTGGAGCGGACCGCCGCCCGGGGCATGCTGCGCGCGGTTGGCATGCGTGACGAGGACTTCGGCAAGCCGCAGATCGGCATCGCGTCCAGCTGGAACGAGATCACCCCGTGCAACCTGTCGCTGCAGCGGCTGGGCATCGCGGCCAAGGAGGGCGTGCACCGGGCCGGCGGCTTCCCGATGGAGTTCGGCACCATCTCGGTCTCCGACGGCATCTCGATGGGCCACGTGGGCATGCACTACTCGCTGGTCAGCCGGGAGATCATCGCCGACTCCGTGGAGACCGTGGTGATGGCCGAGCGGCTGGACGGCACGGTGCTACTGGCGGGCTGCGACAAGAGCCTGCCCGGGATGCTGATGGCCGCCGCACGGCTGGACCTGGCCGCCGTGTTCGTCTACGCCGGGTCGATCCTGCCGGGCTACGTGGACGGCCGGGAGGTGAACATCAGCGACGCCTTCGAGGCGGTCGGCGCGTGTCTGCGCGGACTGATCACCCGGGACGAGCTGACCGAGATCGAGCGGGCAATCTGCCCCGGTGAGGGCGCCTGCGGGGGCATGTACACCGCCAACACCATGGCCTCAGCGGCCGAGGCGCTGGGTATGGCGCTGCCCGGCTCGGCCAGCCCGCCCGCGGTGGACCGGCGCAGGGACGGCATCGCCCGCGCCTCCGGCGAGGCGGTGGTGAACCTGTTGGCGCACGGGATCACCGCCCGCCAGATCCTGACCATGGAGGCGTTCGAGAACGCGATCGCGGTGGTGATGGCGTTCGGCGGATCCACCAACGCGGTGCTGCACCTGCTGGCCATCGCCAGGGAGGCCGAGGTCGACCTCACCCTGGACGACTTCAACCGGATCGGCGACCGGGTCCCGCACCTGGCCGACGTGAAGCCGTTCGGCAAGTACCTGATGGCCAGCGTGGACCAGGTCGGCGGGGTGCCGGTGGTGATGCGGGCCCTGCTGGACGCCGGCCTGCTGCACGGCGACGCGCTGACCGTCACCGGCAAGACCCTCGCGGAGAACCTCGCCGAGCTCGACCCGCCGGACCTGGACGGCAAGATCGTGCACACCATGCGGAACCCGATCCACCCCACCGGCGGCCTGACCATCCTGCGCGGCTCGCTGGCCCCGGACGGCGCGGTGGTGAAGAGCGCCGGATTCGACTCGGCGGTGTTTGTCGGGCGTGCTCGGGTCTTCAATCGGGAGCAGGGCGCGCTGGACGCGGTCGCCGACGGCACCGTGGTGGCCGGGGACGTGGTGGTGATCCGCTACGAAGGGCCGCGCGGCGGGCCGGGTATGCGGGAGATGCTCGCGGTCACCGGGATGATCAAGGGTGCCGGGCTGGGCAAGGACGTCCTGCTGATCACCGACGGGCGTTTCTCCGGGGCCACCACCGGGCTGTGCATCGGCCACATCGCCCCGGAGGCCACCGACGGCGGGCCGATCGCCTTCATCAGGGACGGGGACTCGATCACCCTGGACATGAACCGGAGAGAGCTGAACCTGGACGTGCCGGCCGACGAGCTGGAGCGGCGGCGCGCAGAATGGCAGGCTCCGCCGCCGGTCACTGGCCGGGGCGTGCTCGGCAAGTACGCCCGGCTGGTCAGCTCCGCGGCGGAGGGCGCGGTCTGCGGTTAGGAGGGTCCTAGCGGCTGCCCTTGCGCGCCTTCGGCGCCGGCCGGGGGGCGCTACCCACCACAAAGCCGCCGGCGTCCACCCGGACCGGCGGCCCGCTGACGGTCAGCTGCTGATCTACCAACGCCGGCGCGGCGGCGGCCGGCGTGGCGGTGGCCGGCGTGGCGGTGGCCGGCGCAACCGCACCGGCCGGCATCGCGGCGGCCGAAATCGCGGCCACCGGCCCGATCGGGGTCAGCGCCGGGCCCAGCACGAACAGCACGACCGCCGCCCCGCTGAGGTATCGGACCAGCCGGCGGCCGTGGCCGCCCCGCCGCCGGGCGGTGGCTCTGCGAGCCACCGCCCGTCCCTGCGGCGGAGGTCTCCGCGACGTGGCCGATGACGCGGTCAGTGGGCCGATCCG
>Ga0137415_10005569_pt1 | contig 12476 bp, 13 predicted proteins | sample CZODoug3_1_1_16f_FD_183082 | JGI IMG/M metagenome (GOLD analysis project Ga0137415, IMG submission 183082) | Vadose zone soil fungal communities from Angelo Coast Range Reserve, California, USA - CZODoug3_1_1_16fungal (Hybrid Assembly) | ecosystem: Environmental > Terrestrial > Soil > Vadose...
CCTCGTGCGCGAGCCATTCGTGGAAGGTGACGGTGTGGAGTCCCGCCCGCTGCAGCGCATCGAGATGAGAGGTGAAGTCGGATTCGCGCAGCGTGAATCCATCCGGCGCGTCCGAGACGGAGTGGTAGGTGAGGATGGGGACGTCCGGCCGCCGGGAGCAGCCTGCGAGGAGCAGCAGCGCCGCCGCGATGAGCTGGCGCCGCGTCACCGGACGAGCGGGATGCCCCGCGTCCGCAACCGGCGGATGAGCGGGATCGAGAACAGGGCGATGACCACGTCGGGGAGGAAGGCCGCGATCGAGGCGGGGAGCCCGCGCATGGCCAGCGCCAACCCCAGCCGCGAGGTGACGTAGAAGAGCACGAAGGAGGCCAGCGTGACGAGGTACGCGGAGCCGCGCGCGCCCCCCGCGAGCACCGCGAGCGGCACCCCCATCAGCGCGAAGCAGAGGCAGGCCAGCGGGACTGCCCACCTGCGCCCGCGCTCGACCCGCACGCGCACCTCGTCTTCCAGCCACCCGTTCTTGCGGTACTGCTCGGCGCGCGAGGACAGCTCGGCGTACGGCAGCGCGGCCTCCACGCCGTGGAACCGGTTCTTGCGCGCGACGCGCTCCTGCACGCCCACCAGGAACGTCCCCTGGTTGAAGCGGACCACCGTCTCGCCTCGCGCCTCCATGCGGTGCAGCTCCCCCCGGTCGAGGTGCAGCCGGAGCGCCTCGCCGCCGGCGTCCTCGATCCGCCCTGCGTCGGCCAGCACGAGCAGCGGCGATCCGTCGCCGACCTGGTCCTCGATGAGCACTCCGCGCCACCGGCCGCCTTCGGTGTCGGCCACGTAGACCATGAACCGGGGCAGGTTGTCGTTGAACACGCCCGGCAACAGGCCGGTCTGGAGATTTCGCTTGATCACCCCGTTCAGCACCTGGTTGACCTGCTGCAGGCCCCAGGGCTCCGCCCAGCGGGTCAGCGCGGCGACCGCGACCGCGAGCACCATCGCGACCGCAATGGGGATGCGGAAGAGCTGGCGCGGCGAGTAGCCCGCCGACGAGAGACCGAGCAGCTCGCGATCCGCGGCCAGGCGCCCGACACCGAGCTGGATCCCCAGCATGTACGCGAGCGGCAGCGCGAGCACCAGGAAGTGCGGCGCGAACGCCAGCGTGACGCGCCCCAGGTCGGACAGGCGCATCGAGGCGCTGAACACCACCTCGTTGAGCTGGAGGAGCTGGACGAGCACCAGGAGCTGCAGGATCGCGAGCACGCCGACGCCGAGGGGCAGGCCCATCTCGCGCAGCAGCATCCGGTCGAGGAGCCGGAGCGGGCCGGGCTGCAGGCGGTCGAGGAGTCGCATCCCGGGCGGAGTGTATCCTCGATCCCGCGTGGTATACGCGCCGCCGTGAACGGATCGCGCGCGGCCGGGCTGGCCGGCCGGCTGGCGAAGGCGGCGCTGCTCGTCTGGGCGGCCGGGACCGTGCTCGCAGAGCCGCTCGCGCAGGCCGGCGCGTATGCCCTGCTGCTCGTGGCCCCGCTCCGCTGGCGGCAGATCGAGCTCGATCGCGACGTGCGGCGCTTCGCCGCGGTGGCGGCCGCGCTCGCCGGATGGCAGGCGATCTCGCCTGCGCTGGCCGTGTGGAGTGGCGCGGCCGCAGGCTGGCCGAAGAGCGGCAGGTACGGGCAGTTCTTCGACACGCTGGCGCCGGCCCTGGCGGCGACGGCCGCCGCGGACGCCCCTTGGGTCGCGCTCGCCTGGGTGGTCGCGGTCGGATGGGCACTGAGCACCGCGCTCGGCGCCTTCCAACACTTCTTGCGATGGCCGTTCGACCAGCCGGCCTGGTTTCGTACGCCCGTCGATCGGGTGCGCGAATCGTTCAGCGTGTCCGGGCCGGCCCGCTACGGAGCCGGCGGGTTCCTCTTCCACCGCTTGCGCTTCGCGCACGGGGCCGTCGCGGCGCTGGGACCGGCGCTCGCCGTCGCCCTGCGATCGCGGCGCGCGCAAGTCGCGCTCGCCGCGATCGCCACCGCAGCCTTCCTCCTCGCGGCGACGTATTTCTCCTATGCGCGTGCCGCCCTCTTGGTCGGGCTCGCGCTGGTCGGGCTTGCCGTGGCGGTGTTCGGACGCGGGTGGACGCGGTGGGGAGGCGTCGCCGCCGCCGTAGCCACCGCGCTGGTCGTGCTCGCATCGCCGGAGTGGCGCTCGCGCCTCTTGCGCGGCGAGCAGAACCTCGTCGGCGGCGACGAGCGGCGCCTCTCCATGGACGTCGGCTGGGAGCTCGTGCGCCAGCACCCTTTCCTCGGCGTGGGCTTCGGGACCTACCAGGAGTCCGCCTGGGCCACCCGCCGCGCGACAGGCATCACGCAGCTTCTCTCCATCGACGCGCACAACCTGTGGCTCACGGCCTGGGCAGAGACCGGCCTTTTCGGGCTCCTCCTCACGCTCACGTACCACGTGCTGCTCGGGCAGGCGCTCGTGCGGCGCCTCCGGGAAGGATCGTGGATCGCGGCCGGCGCGCTCCTCTCCTTCGCCGCGTTCCACCTGCTCAGCCTGGTGCACTACCTGCCGCACCACACCGGCGTCTACCTGTCGTTCGCGCTCGCCTGGGGGCTGGGGCTCGCTCCCGCGCGATCGACCGCCGCGCCGGAGTTGGGGCTCGTGCCCCCTGCGGGCTGAGACGCGAGGACCAGCACCAGGGCGAGCAGCGCGGATGGCCAGAGCTGGATGAGCACCCGATCGATCGAGGCGCGGAAGAACCAGAGCAGCGGGTGCGGCTGGATGACGTACACGGCCAGGGTGACGGCGAGGGCGAGCGCGATGGCCACGCCGACGACGCGCGCGGCCGGGCGGCGGGGCAGCCGGAGCAACGAGATCGCGAACAGGGCGATCCCGGCGACCAGCCAAAGCGCCCAGTCCTGGAAATAGACGATGCGCCGCAGGAGACCGGCGAGCAGCTCGCCCCACCGCCCCGGGTCGAGGAGCCTCGCTGCCGTAGGCTCTCCGAAGAGATCGCTTTCGTGGGCGACGCGCAGCTTGAACCAGGCGAGGAGCAGCAGCAGGGGCAAGGCACCGAGCGCGAATCGGAAGAGCCCGCGCACGCGCTCGCGCGGCGGGGCCCAGCGCGTGACGAGCAGCCCGGCTGCGAGACACCCGAGGTACAGCGCGCCCTCGTTCTTGGTCCAGGCGGCGAGCGAGGCAGCGAAGCCCGCCGGCAAGAGCGTGCGCGGCTGCGCCGACTCCAGGGCGAGCGCGATGAGCGAGCAGGCGGCGAGGACGAACGCTCCGACCGGGACGTCCGCCTGCTGGTTGGAGGCGAACCCCACGAAGCACGGCGTCGAGAGCAAAGCCAGCGCGGCAAGCGCGCCCCAACCGGGTCCCCGCAGCTCGCGCACTGCCGCGCCCAGGAGCGCGACGGCCGAAGCCGCGAAGGAATAGGAAACCGCCGCCGGCACCCAGGGCGATTCCGAGCGGAAGAGCAGGAACGCTTGCGCCACCACCCCGGGGAGGAGCAGGGGGTAGTCCCGGTGCGCCCAGAAGAGGAGCTCGGGCGAGAAGGCGGCGCGGAAGCCCGCGCCGCCGCGGGCGAGGAACCGGGCGCGCAGGTTCCAGATGGCCCAGGCGTCCCACCCGCCGTCCGGATGGCGAATCGTATGCTCGGCGAAGAAGGCGGTGGCGAGCACTGCCGTGACCGCGAGGGCATATGCTGGCCAGCGCAGCGTGCTGCGCGTGCAGCCGGACTCGTGCGTCTGCACCGCGGCAGGCCGCGCGGGACGCAGCAGGAGCACTCCGGTGCCGGCGGCGACGAGCAGCGCGTCCTTGACCAGCCGCACTCGCGGGTCGGCGCCGGCGGCGAACAGCGCCACGCAATAGCCGGCGGACCAGATGCCCAGACCGAACAGCAGCGCCAGCGCGGCGCGGAACACTCCTCGAACCGGCGCGAGCGAGGCCGCCGCCGCGGCCGCGATGGCCACCGCCGCGGCGGCGACGATGGCGCTCATCGGCGAAGCAGCGCCACGCGCCCTCCTTCGAAACGGCGCTCGACGCGCAAGCCGTGCGCGCGGGCCACCGCCTCCAGGCGCTCCGGTTCCTTCACGTTGGCCAGCACTGGATCGGTGCGCGCGTCGCCGACCACGAGGACGATCGGCGCCAGCGCGTACTGCGCCGATTGGTACATCCAGGTGCCCCACTCGTCTGACTCGAGCACGCCCGGACGCGCGCTGACCGGCTCGTCCGAGACGTACCCGACGCGCCCCGACGCGGGCAGCACGGCACGGACCGCCCGGTAGCGCTCGTCGGCGCGCGGCTCGCGCGTCTCGAAGAGGCGCCAGGCGGGCTCGGAGACGAGGTGGAAGTACGCCTCGCGCGCGACACCCACCGCGGCGAGCAGCGCGACGGCCCGCGCAGCCGTGCGCAGCGGCACGCCGGTCATTCGGCGGAGCGGACCTCGCCCGAGGCGGGCAGCTCCTTCGGCCAGGAGGGCGGCAGAAGGCCGTAGCGGACGATGCAGTAGACGGCGCGGAAGGCGTCCTTGAGCCGGATCTTCTTCCCCTCGGCGACCGAGCGCGGATGGTACGAGATCGGTTGTTCGGCCAGCCGGAGCGGGCGGCGCCGCGAGAGGTGGGCGATGAGAGCCGTGACCTCAGGCTCGAACCCGAAGCGATCCTCGCGAAGCGGCAGATCGCGGATTACGTCGGCGCGCATCACCTTGTAGCAGGTCTCCATGTCGCTCACGCGCAGGCCGGTGATCAGGTTGCTCAGGCCGGTGAGCATGCGGTTCGCGATCGTGTGCCAGACCGGGAAGCCCGCGTGGCCACCCAGGTACCGGCTGCCATAGACGACGTCCGCCTCACCGCGGGCGATGGGAGCGATCAGCCGGGGCAGCTCGTGCGGGTCGTACTCGAGGTCGGCGTCCTGCACGACCACCACGTCGCCGCGCGCTTGCGCGAACCCGTGGCGCAGCGCCGCGCCTTTCCCGCGGTTCACCGGCTGGTGGAAGATGCGCACCTGGGTGCGGCCGGACGGGTCGGCCGAGGTGACCAGGTCCGGCTCCTGCTCGATGCGCTGCAGGACCGCCCGGGTACCGTCGCGCGAGCAGTCGTTGACGACCACCAGCTCCTTCTCGACCGGGACCGCTGCGACCCTGCGCAGCACTCCGAGGATGAGGTGCTCCTCGTTGTACACCGGGATGACGATGGAGAGCTTCAGGGCGGGCCTCCGCGGGACGGTGCGCACGCTCGTCCGCCGGGCCGCCCGTTGTCAAGCTAACGTTGACTTGCCCGGGTCCTTCCGCTATCCATTCCCGCCCTTTTCCCGGCCGGTCCCCGCCTCGTCGGCGAGCAAGGCCGGGAAGGAACGAGACATTCCGATGCGCGAGAACATCCACCCGGCCTATCCGACCTCGAAGGTCCACTGCGCTTGCGGGGCGACCTGGGAGACCCGCTCGACCGGGGGGGACCTGCACCTGGACATCTGCTCGAGCTGCCACCCTTTCTTCACCGGGAAGCAGAAGCTGATCGACACGCAGGGACGCATCGACCGGTTCCAGAAGAAGTACGCCAATGCGCCGAAGGCGCCGCCCAAGAAGGCCAAGGCCGCCGCCGAGAAGAAGCCAACTCCCAAGTCCGAGAAGAAGTCGGACAAGAAGCCGAAGAAGCCCAAGGCCGAAGCCTGAGCAAAGAAAGAAGCGGCAGCGGGCGACGGTGCGAGTGGGGGACTCGCATCCTGCCGCCGCGCTGCCGCTGGGAAGGCCTTGGGGGCCGTCCTTTCGTGTGCCCTATTTCTCTCGGGCAGCGACCTTGTTGAGGCCTTCCTCGTCCTTGAGCACCAGGAGCCGGCCCTGGTTCGCGAGCAGCCCGTCCCGCTTCATCTTGTTGATGAGCGTCGACACGAAGGACCGTGACGCTCCGACCAGGTCGGCCAGGTCCTGCTGCGTGATCCCGTGCAGGCACAGCTCGTTTCCGGGAGCGATGCGCTCGCCGTGCGCCTGGGCCAGCGAGATGAGCATCTCGGCCAGGCGGGCCGGCACGTCCTTGCGGGTCAGCCCGAGCACCCGCTGGCGCATCTGACGCACGCGCTCATTCAGGGCCCGGATGACGTCCACCGCCAGCGCGGGCCGCGCCTCGAGAAGGGCGCGGAAGTCGCGGCCCTCGATGCTCCACACCTCGCACTTGCCCGAGGCGATGGCGAGCTCCTCCATCAACGAGCCTTCCGGACGGAGCACTTCGCCAAACAGGTCGCCCGGCTTGAGGATGGCGAGGACGCTGCGTCCCTTGCCCTTGCCCTGGCGGAGCAGCCGAACCCGGCCGCTGCGCAACAGGAACACTTTGTCGGCCGGCATGCCCGGCCGGTAGATGACCGAGGAGTGCGCGAACGTCTCGACCTTGAAGTAGCCGCGGAAGTCGACGACGTCGGCCGCCGGAAGGCTGGGCGAGGCGAGGGGCTGGGCGAACTGGTACCGCGTATCGACCTGCTGGCGTGGCATCATCGGGGACCCCCAGGAATTGGAATGCACCCCGAGGAGAGCACCAGGCATGCCAACGGGCGGCTGGTGCTCGGTACTCGTCATTTCAAGTACTTGACTGAAGGTCTTGCCGGCAGGCAGGCGCCGGGTTGAACGATCCGTGTATCGAATCGATACAGGATTCCACGAAACGTTCAACCCGGACCGGGCTCCAAGCCGTATTTCCGCAATTTCCGCTCGAGCGTGGGTCGGGAAATGCCCAGGATCTGACAGGCGCGGCCCTTGTGGCCCTTGGTCATCGCGAAGACACGCTCGATGTGCGCGCGCTCCACTTCGTCGAGCGTGGGCACCGGCCCATCCACGGGTGGAGGAGGCGACGTGGCGGGACGCAGCTCGGGCCGGGAGGCCTCGACCAGGTGCTCCTCGAGCAGGAGATCGCCCTGGCTCAGCACCGCGGCCCGGGTGAGCACGTTCTCCAATTCGCGCACGTTCCCCGGCCACGAGCGCGCCATGAGCTTCTCCAGCGTCTCCCGGGGCACCCGGCGCAGGTTCTTGTGGAGGCGCTGGTTGATCTTCACCAACAGGTGCTCGACCAGAAGCGGGATGTCCTCGCGCCTGTCGCGCAGCGGCGGGATGGAGAGGGTCACCACCTTGAGCCGCTGGTACAGGTCCTCGCGGAAACGGCCGGCCGCAACCTCGTCGGCGAGGTCGCGGTTGGTAGCCGCCAGGATGCGCGCGCGGACCGGTATGCGCTTGACCCCGCCCACCCGCTCCAGCTCGCGCTCCTGCAGGACGCGCAGCAGCTTGGCCTGCAGGTTCTGCGACAGCTCGCCGATCTCGTCGAGGAAGATGGAGCCGTCCTCCGCCAGCTCGAACTTGCCGATCTTGGAGGCGACCGCGCCGGTGAAGGCCCCCTTCTCGTGCCCGAACAGCTCGGACTCCAGCAGGGTGTCGACGATCGCCGAGCAGTTGATGCCGATGAAGGGCTTGGCGCCCGCGCTGTAGCTGTGGATGACCCGCGCGATCAGCTCCTTGCCGGTGCCGCTCTCCCCGTGGATGAGCACCGTGGCGCGGCTGGCCGCGACGCGTCCCACGTCCTTGAACAGCCGCTGCATGGGGGGCGACGCGCCGACGATGTCGTCCAGGTTGACCGCGCGCTGCGCCTCGACCGAGAGGAAGTCGGTGCCGCGCGACAGGCGCCGCACCTCGAGGGCCCGGTCGAGCGCCACGTCCAGCGCGCGGATGTCGATCGGTTTGTGGATGTAGTCGAAGGCGCCCGCTTTCATGGCCAGGATGGTGGTCGCCATGTCGTGGTGGGCGGTGATCATCAAGACCGGCGTCTCGCCGGCCCGCTTCCTCAGCTCCGGGATGAGGTCGATGCCCGACGCGTCGGGCAGGCGCATGTCGAGAATGATGGCGGAGGGCGAGGTCTCCTCCGCGAGCTTGAAGCCTTCCGCGCCCGTGGCCGCGCTGACCACCCCATAGCCGCGCTCCTCGAGGTGCATCGAGAGCAGCTCGCGGATCGAGCGGTCGTCATCGACGATGAGGATTCGTTCCATCTCGGCCAGCGGCTCGCGCCTCCGGCTCACGGGGACAGGAAGCGCGAGCCCCCTCCCGCGAGTCGCCAGCCGAAAGCCGCAGGCCGATCTTTAACGGATCATCCACCGAACGTCACGGAGATGACATTGCCGTGCCCGTGGGTCTCCACGAAACGGGCATCGCCGCGGTGCTCCCGCGCGACGCGGGCGACGACGGCGAGCCCCAGGCCCGTCCCGCGCGCGCGGTTGGGCGTGAACGGCACGAACGCCTTCTCTCGCAGCTCGGGCAGGACGGCGTGGCCCGGGTCGCGCACCGTCAGCTGCCATCCCGGGGGCGCCTCGCGCACCGCGACCTCGATGCGCCCGCCCCCCACCTCTTCCGCGGCGACGGCCGCCTGCCGGCAGAGGATCTTCACCGCCGTCCGGACGCGGACCGGGTCCAGCGGGAACGGCGCCATGCGCTCGGGGACGTCCACCGCGAACGACACGCCGCGGGACGACCACTCCGCCTCGACGCCTTCGACCGCCTCGCGCACGGGAGAGCGCGGGTCGCCGGGAACCAACGCTAGGGAAGGAGGCCGCGCGAACTCCAGCACTTCGTTGAGCAGCAGCTCGATGTTCAGCACTTCGCGCAAGGCGATGTTGGTCCGGCGCAGGTCGTTGGCTGCGAGCGTGCCGTGCCGCTCGAGCGTCTGCAGGGCGATCTTCACGGCCGAGAGCGGATTGCGGATCTCGTGGGCGACCAGCGACGCGAACCTCGCCAGGTCCTCGGCCCGGACCGCCGCATCGGCGACCTGCTGGGACACGGCGACGTCGCGCACCACCGCCACCACACCGCCCGGCGCCGGGCTGAGGAGCAGCTGTGCCGGGAACGGCTGGCCACTGCGCAGCATCGTGCGGTGCTCCTCGAATGCTCCGCGGGCCGCGGACTGCGCCAGGTCGCGCGCCGCCCGCTCGCCGCCCGGGAACAGAACGCCCGCGGGCTTGCCGGCCAGATCGGTGGCGCCGAGCACCAGCTGCGCCGCGCCGGCGACGCATGCGATGCGTGGCTCCGCCGAGTCGTCCCAGGCGACGGCGCACATGTCGTGCGCGCCGGCCAGCGCGCGCCCCACCTCTTCGCAGGAGGCAGCCAGCGCGCGCGGAGACTTGCTCGCCATGTGGGTGCACATCGCACGGACGCGGCGAACGTGCCACATCTCGTCGTCGGCGGTGTTCAGAAGTTGGTCAGGTCCGACTGCGGCGCGATGCCGCTCGATTCTCGGCGCGTCATCGCCGATGCTGCGCCCGCGCTGCCCCCGCCGGCGCGACCACGATCGACATGGAAGAACGACGACCTCCTCCCGACGACCCGATATCGACACGTAGCAGGGTGACCGCTGCCATCCTCGCCCTCGCAGTGGTGGGCCTCGGGCGGATGGCCTGGTTCCACCTCGCTGTCGAGGCGCGCGTTCCGCATCCGCCGCCCATCGACGATCGCTATCGCGCGCTGCGCGCGCTGCTGCCGGCTTCGGGAGCGATCGGATACGTGTCGGACCGGCGAGTTGCCCGCGCGCCCGCGGAATACGAGACGTCCCCCGGCACGCGCATGTACATCGAGGCGCAATACGCGCTCGCGCCGGTGATCCTGAGGGTGGAAGACGACCGCGCGGCGCTCGTGCTCGTGAACGCGGCGGCTCCCGCCTCGGTGGCCGCGCTGCTCGACCACCGGAACCTGTGCCCGGTCGCGGATGGCGGCCGCGGAGCCGTGCTCTCGCGGCCGAGGGTCCGATGAGCTTCGCGCTCGCCGCCGCGGGGGCGGCGCTGATCGGCGCCGGGCTCGTCGCATGGGCATTTCCGCACAAGTCTTCCTGCCCGGCGGAGCATTGGCTGCGCGCCACCATCGCCGCCACCCTGGGCCTCGGCATCTGGTCGGCGACCTATGCCGCTTCCTTGCTGCTGTTCGGTCCCGTGGCGCGCGGACCCAAGGATGCGGTGCTGGCGGCCGCGGGCGCCGCCCTCCTCCTAGCAGCGCGTGGGAAGTCCGGGGTAGAGCCGGCCGCGCCTCCCGGCGAAAAAAAAATAATTTTTTTTTCAGGGGAGCCGGCGCCCCGGTGGCTGTGGGCCGCCTTCGCGGTCGCCGCGGGCGCGGCCGTCCTGGCCTTCGTCCACGATACGCTGCGCGGATCCGACGGCGGCTACGACGCTTTCATGATCTGGAACCTGCGCGCTCGCTTCCTGGCGCGCGCGGGCGCGGGATTTCGCGCGGCGTTCTCGCCCCAGATGGAGCTGTGGGCGCACCAGGACTACCCGTGGCTGGTTCCCGGGCTGGTCGCGCAGGGGTTCTTGCTGAGCGGGCGCGAGCCGCGGGCCGTCCCTGCGCTCTTCGCGGGCACCTTCGCCGCGCTGGCCGTCGCGCTCCCCGCGCTGTCGCTCGGCTGGGCGCGCGGGAGCCGATGGGGGCTGCTCGGAGCGATCGCGCTGCTCACCACGCCGTGCTTCGTCATCTTCGCCGCGCACCAGGAATCCGATGTTCCGCTCGCCGCGTTTCTGGCCGCCACGGCGGCGCTGCTGCTATTCGCCGCCGAGCGCGGGAATCCTCCGCGCCTGCTGCTCCTCGCCGGACTCGCGGCGGGACTGGGCGCGTGGACCAAGAACGAGGGCAGCCTGTACGCAGCGTGCTTCGCCATGGCGCTGTTGGCCCGCTCGCGCGAGCTGCGCGCGGTGGGCTGGTTCGCCGCTGGGTTCCTGCCCTTCGCCGCGCTGGTGGTCGGGTTCAAGCTTGGTTTCGCTCCGCCGACGGACCTGTGGAAGTTCTCCACCGCCGGAAGCATCCTCTCGCACGCGGGCGATCCGCTGCGCTGGGGCCGCCTGCTGCTCCTGACGCTGCGGCGGATCTTCTTCTTCCAGGACCATGCGCTGTGGGTCGCGGCGGAGATCGCGGTGCTGATCGCCTGGGTCCGCAGGCTGCCGGGAAGCGTCCCGGGGACGGCGCTCTTCCTCGCCTGCGCCGCGTTCGCTCCGCTCTACGTCCTCCAGCCCCACCCGCTCGAGTGGCTGTATCGCTACTCCGTCGAACGGATATTCATCCAGCTGTGGCCGGCCGCGATCCTGGCCACGTTGCTCCCGCTGGTGCGGGTGGCCGCGGACACGCCGCGAGAAGCCTCCTCGGGCAGCTGGCCGATGGAACGCGCGCCGCGCGCCCCGTAGGTTGCTGCCCTGCGCGGGAAGTCCGCGCGGGAGGGGGGCTCGTCCGATGCGGCGCTTGCTGAGGCTGCTTTGGTCCGCGAAGGGCCAAGGCATGTCCGAGTACCTGATCATCGTCGCGCTGGTGGCGATCGCCGCCATCGGCGTCGTCACCGTCTTCGGCCGCGACATCCGCGAGCTGTTCAGCGGCACGACCGATTCGCTGGCCGGCAACCAGGCGACCAACACGGCGGTCAAGGCCAACGTCCGTCAGGGCAAGAACCTCAAGACCTTCGGGGCGTACAACGCCTCGCGAGGGGATTGAGCAGGTCCTGCCGCGGCCGCTTGCGCCATGTTAGAAAAAGGGCCCATGAGCCGCGACAGGGACCGGACGGTCCGCTCCGACGAGCACAACTCCCGCGGCATCGAGCTCGCCGATCGGGGGTGGCTGGACGAGGCCATCAAGGAGTTCAAGAAGGCCATCGAGCTCGACCCGGAGTCGGCCCACGCCCACGACAACCTGGCGACCGTCTACAGCGAGAAGAAGCTGTACCGCGAGGCGCTCAAGGAATACCTGACCGCGCTGGAGCTGGAGCCCGACAGCGCCACGGCCCACTACAACCTCGCCTGCTTCCTCGCCACCCATGGACCCGACATGGCGGTGGACGAGTACAAGGAAGCCATCGAGCTGGACCCGGACTACCCGGACGCCCACCTCAACCTGGGCATGACGTATGCCGACCAGGATCGGCGCGAGGAGGCCAAGGAGGAGTTCAAGGCGGCGATCGAGCTGGACCCGGACGATCCGGTGGCGCGCCACGAGCTGGCGGCGCTCCTGATGGACGAGGCGGACTACCGGGGCGCGATCACGCAGCTCAACGAGGCCGTTCGCCTCGATCCCGAGAACTACGAGGCGCACCTCGATCTGGGCATCTGCTACGCGCAGAAGGGCTTCTACGCGGAGGCGGAGCGCTGTTACGGGCGCGCGCGCGAGCTGAACCCCGACGACGTGCTGCTCAACTACAACGTGGCGGCGCTCTATTCGCTGTGGGAGAAGCCGCCCCAGGCGTTCGAGGCGCTGAAGAAGGCGCTGGAGAAGGACCCGGCGAAGGTGCGCGGATGGATCGCGGCGGACCCCATGTTCGACACGCTCAAGGGCGATCCCCAGTTCGAGCAGCTGCTCGCGGTACAGTAGCGCGGGTAGCGTCCGATTTCAGATCTGCAATGTGGATTGCGAAGTTGCAATGTTTCGGGCCGTCGTTCCCGCCTCCCACTCCCGACAAGCCCCTGAAACGCGAGGTGTCCAGTCCCTGGCATGGTCACTGCAACTAAGC
>Ga0137415_10005572_pt1 | contig 12475 bp, 9 predicted proteins | sample CZODoug3_1_1_16f_FD_183082 | JGI IMG/M metagenome (GOLD analysis project Ga0137415, IMG submission 183082) | Vadose zone soil fungal communities from Angelo Coast Range Reserve, California, USA - CZODoug3_1_1_16fungal (Hybrid Assembly) | ecosystem: Environmental > Terrestrial > Soil > Vadose...
CTGGGCTGATTCCGTCCGCAAGCTCGGCGTCCGCGTCAACGGCGATACGCCCGAAGATGCGCGCACCGCGGTAAAATTCGGCGCCGAAGGCATCGGGCTTTGCCGCACCGAGCACATGTTCTTCGAGGAAACCCGCATCCGCACCGTGCGCGAGATGATCCTGTCCGAGGACGAGCAGTCGCGCCGCGCGGCGTTGTCAAAGCTGCTGCCGATGCAGCGCGCCGACTTCGTCGAGCTGTTCGAGATCATGAAGGGCCTGCCGGTCACCATCCGCCTGCTCGATCCGCCGCTGCACGAGTTCCTGCCGCACACCCAGGCCGAGATCGAGGAAGTCGCGCGCGCGATGAACACCGATCCGCGCAAGCTCGCCGATCGCGCCCGCGATCTCGCCGAGTTCAACCCGATGCTCGGCTTTCGCGGCTGTCGCCTCGCGATCGCCTATCCCGAGATCGCCGAGATGCAGTCGCGCGCGATCTTCGAAGCCGCGGTCGAGGCGGAAAAACGCACCAACAAGGCGGTCGGCCTCGAGGTGATGGTGCCGCTGATCGCGACCAAGGCCGAGTTCGATCTGGTCAAGGCGCGGATCGACGCCATTGCGCAGTCGGTGATGAAGGAGACCGGGAAGAAGATCAGCTATCAGGTCGGCACCATGATCGAGCTGCCGCGCGCGTGCCTGATGGCCGGCGAGGTCGCCAAGACCGCGGAGTTCTTCTCGTTCGGGACCAACGATTTGACGCAGACCACCTACGGCATCAGCCGCGACGACGCGGCGAGTTTCCTTGGCACCTATGTCGCGAAGGGAATTCTGGAGATCGATCCGTTCATCTCGGTCGACCGCGACGGCGTCGGCGAGCTCGTCAAGATCGGCGTCGTACGCGGCCGCAAGACGCGGCCTAACCTGAAGGTCGGCATTTGCGGCGAGCATGGCGGCGATCCCGCTTCGGTCGCGTTCTGCCACGAGATCGGGCTCGATTACGTGTCGTGCTCGCCCTATCGCGTGCCGATCGCGCGGCTCGCCGCCGCGCAAGCCGCGCTCGGCAAGACGGCCGCCAGCCAGGCGTGAGGTAACGCCGTCATTGCGAGCGTAAGCGAAGCAATCCATCGCGCGGCAAGCGGGGAGATGGATTGCTTCGTCGCTAACGTTTCTCGCAGTGACGGTGGAATGGAACTACCGGTGCGCAAAGTTCCTTCATCATTTTCGTTGACCGGATATTTACCAATTTCATCGAGCGCGCATTTACCAACGCTTTCGATGCCGCGCGCGAAACGCCTGCGATTGCTTGAGTGTGGCGCGCGTGCAACGCCGATTAACTTCGCGGCAACCTAAATTCGATACCAACAAAAATAGTCGAATTGCACGGAAGTACTGCCGTTCGATTGAACTTTGTAAGCGTTGCGTGAGCGTATCGATGTTTGTGTTGCGTAACCGGCCGAAGGGCGCGCGGTTCGCGTCCTTCGGTCTCGGTCTTTGCGTCTTCGTGATGATGCCGACCGAGATCGGATATCAGGATATCGCGTCACTGCTGGCCCGGCAGCCGGGCGTTGCCGAGCGCTGGCAGAGGCGCGTGTTCTCTGCCGCGAGCTCAATCCAGGTCGCCACCTACAGCTTCGGCCGTCCGATCGGAACCTCTTCGCCGCAGAGCGCGAGCTTTCGTCTGGCGAGCCTCGACAACCAGGGCATCGACATTACCGGTTCCATCACGCGCAATCCGCTCGCGGCACCGCCGCCGCGCTACCAGGCTGCCGATTTTCCCAAGGTCGATCGCACGCTGAAGGGCGATCGCCTCGTCGTTGCGCCGCCGCCGGAGGAGACGGCAGCGCCGGCCGAGGCGGCGCCTTCCAACGAAGATCCCGCGACGTCAAATGCGTTGGTCAAGGGTGCGAAAACCGCGGCGACCGCGCCGGCTGCCGATCGCGCGCCGCTCGATCCCGAACTTCAGGAAGCGCTCCGCGCGCCGCCGCTGCCGCAATATTCTTCCGCGCCACCGCAATATGACGTGTCGTTGTCGCTCGAAGCCGACCCGCTCGACGACCTCAAGCGCGCGCCCACTGCTCAGGCCGCAGCAGTCAATCCGAGCCCGCCGCGCGACGGGTTCGCGTTCAAGACGTCCAGCCTGTTTTTCGGCTCTTCGCTCGGTTCGCCCGAGAGCATCGAGCGCTGGCAGCCCGGCGAGGCGCCGACGATCGTGCTGCCTCTCGCGCTGCCCGATCCCGACATGAAGATCATGGCCTCATTGCCGGTCGATGCCGACGGCCCCGTCAGGGCCGGCGAGATGGGTGAGAGCATCGCGCCGAAGGGCGAAGTCAATTCCGACAACCAGCGCGCCAAGACGCCCGCCGAACGCCTCGGCCTGTTGGACGACAAGTCGCGCGCCAAATCGGAAAAGTGCCTCGCCGAAGCCGTCTATTTCGAAGCCCGCGGCGAAGCGGTGCGCGGCCAGATCGCGGTGGCGCAGGTGGTGCTGAACCGCGCCTTCTCCGGCAAATATCCGGATACGGTGTGCGGCGTAGTCTATCAGAACAAGCACCGCCATTTCGCCTGCCAGTTCACCTTCGCCTGCGACAACAATCCCGACGTCATTCGCGAACCCGACATGTGGGACCGGGCGCAGAAGATCGCCAAAGCCATACTCGACGGGCGGCTATGGCTGCCAGAAGTCGACCGGTCGACCCACTACCACGCCTACTGGGTGCGGCCGTCCTGGGTCAGCGAAATGAAGAAGACGTACAAATTCGGCGTGCATACCTTCTACCGGCCGCGCGCCTGGGGCGACGGCAGCGACGCGCCGAGCTGGGGATCGGCGGCTGAAACCGCCGCGATCTCGGCCAAGCTCGCCGAAGCCGCGCAGAGCTCGGCCGAGCAGGCCAGCGCCAAGCGATAGGGCCTCGCGCTTGCGCTCGCCGGCGGTACGCGCGCCTGAATAGTTTTTCTCGATCCAGCACATACTGTTGGTTGAATTTGCTCCGAAGAGCATCAGCTTGCTCAACAACGAGTCAGCCGTTGTCGTCGCTGCCTGGGCCGAGCCGTGTATCATCGCGTTGATTCGCGGACGACAATGGCGTCGCCTGCGCCGGAATGAACTGGCTCATGCAATCAACAACAACAACCATCGCGCCCGAAGCCGAACGCAAAGACGAGACGGATAATTCGGTCGGGAGCCTTGTAAAACTCACCTCAGCCATCCGTGCCACCACCGACGAGAAGATCGGTTCGATCCGAAAAGTCACGGGCACGCTCAAGATGCTCGCGCTGAACGCGCTGATCGAAAGCGCACGGGCAGGCGAGAGCGGGCGGGGGTTTGCCGTCGTCGCCTCCGAAGTTCGCGAAATTGCCGACGGGGTGGGCGCCATCGCTGAACAGTTGCAGGTCGATCTGGGAGAACGAATCGATCTGCTCAGCCGCAAGACGCAATGGATGGCGGACACGGCAAACGGGACGCGGCTGGTCGACCTGGCACTCAATGCGATCGAGATCATCGACCGCAATCTCTACGAGCGGACGTGCGATGTGCGCTGGTGGGCCACCGACAGCGCGATCGTCGATTGCGCAACCGATACGTCGGCCGAAAAAGTGCAGCACGCGTCCAAGCGATTGGGTGTCATCCTCGGCGCCTACACCGTCTATATCGATCTCTGGTTATGCAGCCTGCAGGGCAAGGTGCTGGCCAACGGACGTCCGGATCGTTTCAACGTCACCGGCCGCGATGTCGCGAACGAGCCGTGGTTTCGCGAGGCCGTAGCGCTCGGATCCGGCGACGAATTCGCGGTCAGCGACGTCGCGGTCTGTGACCCGCTCAACCATTCGCAGGTCGCGACCTACGCCGCGAGCATTCGGCACGGTGGCGAGAGCCACGGCGCGTCGATCGGGATCCTCGCGATCCATTTCGACTGGCAGCCTCAGGCGAGTGCCATCGTCCGGGGCGTACGCATCGCCGAGGTCGATCGGTCGCGGACAATCGCGATGCTGCTGGATGCCCAGCACCGGGTTATCGCCTCGACCCATCCCAACGCCCGGTTGCAGGACAAGTTCGCGCTCAAGACCAAGGGGCAAGATAGCGGTTTCTACTACGATACGGATCATACGATCGTCGCCTTTCATGCCACGCCTGGCTATGAGACCTATCGTGGGCTCGGCTGGTACGGCGTGATCGTGCAACGTGGGCCCTGAGGCGCCTCGTCCGCTCCTTGATCACGTTTCATGGCTACCATCCGGTGACCAGGTATCCATTTGGGCATCGCCACTGGCCGCAAGGCTGTATTGCGCGACAAATTTGGCCGGAGCCCTTGGGATTTCCATGCGAATGCATTAACTCCCCGCCATGTGTTCGATCGGCGTGGCCGGTCAGGGCTTCGAGCGGCGGGGGAATTGATATGGCGGTGACTACAGGTGACCTTCGTCCGTCCTCGGGCTCGACGACCTGGCGGACGCCGGTGGTCATCATCCTGTGCGGCTGCGCGATCGCGCTGTTGAGCTTCGGGCCGCGATCGAGCTTCGGTTTCTTCGTGCAGCCGATGAGCCGGGAGTTTTCCTGGGGCCGTGACGTCTTCGGCCTCGCGCTTGCGCTGCAGAACTTGCTGTGGGGATTGGGCCAGCCGATCGCCGGCGCGATTGCCGACCGGTTCGGCCTGATGCGTGTGATGATCGTCGGCGCGCTGCTTTATGCCGGCGGCCTGTTGATGATGCGCTATGCCGCCACGCCGCTGTCACTCGATGTCGGCGCCGGCGTCCTGATCGGGTTCGGATTGTCCGGCTCCTCGTTCAATCTGGTGCTGTCCGGCTTCAGCAAGCTGTTGCCGCCGGAGCGGCGCGGCCTCGCGCTCGGCGCGGGCACCGCTGCCGGTTCATTCGGCCAATTCCTGTTCGCGCCGTTCGGGGTCGCGATGATCGACAATTTCGGCTGGCAATCGGCGCTGATGGTATTCGCGGCCTTGATGCTCTTGATCGTGCCGCTGTCGCTGGCGCTCGCCACGCCGCCTGCGGAAACGACCGATGTGCCCGCCGCGGACGGGCAGTCGTTCAAGACGGCGCTGGCGGAAGCGTTCGGCCATCGCTCCTTCGTGCTCCTGGTGCTCGGCTTCTTCACCTGCGGCTTTCAGCTCGCCTTCATCACCGTGCATCTGCCGGCCTATCTGGTCGATCGCGGCATCCCCGCCTCCACCGGCGGTTGGGTGATCGCGGCGATCGGCCTGTTCAACATCATCGGCTCGCTCAGCGTCGGCTGGCTGCAGAACATCTTTCCCAAGCGCTACATCCTGTCGGCGATCTATTTGACCCGGGCGCTCGCGACCATTGCCTTCATCTCGTTCCCGGTCACGACCTTCTCCGCGATCGCATTCGGCGCGATCTCCGGGTTGACCTGGCTCTCGACGGTGCCGCCGACGTCGGCGCTGGTGGCGCTGATGTTCGGTACCCGCTGGTTTGCCACCCTCTATGGTTTTGCCTTCGTCAGCCATCAGGTCGGCGGCTTCCTCGGCGTGTGGCTCGGCGGGATCGTGTTCGAAAAGTTCGACTCCTATACGCCGATCTGGTGGCTCTCGGTCTTGTTCGGTGTGCTGTCGGCGCTGATCAATCTGCCGATCGTCGAGAAGCCGGTCGTGCGCCCGGTTGCACAGCCCGCCTGATCTGCAAGGGTCTGATGCAGACCCTCGCTGTTCCACTTTCCCGGGTCATGCTCTAAACATCCCCGGTCAAGATCTCGGGGAGAGTTTATCGTGGGAACATTCAAGGCGATCAGGATCGACAAGGCGGACAAAGGTACCACCGTTGCGCTCACGCAGTTCGACGAAGCCGAGTTGATGGATGGCGACGTCACGGTGCGGGTCGAGTGGTCGACGCTGAACTACAAGGATGGCCTTGCCGTCACCGGCAAGGCGCCAGTGGTGCGACGGTTCCCGATGATCGCGGGCATCGACTTCGCGGGCACCGTCGAACAATCCACCCATCCGCAGTGGAAGGCCGGCGACAAGGTCGTCTGCAACGGCTGGGGCATGGGCGAGACCCATCTTGGCAGCTACGCCGAGAAGGCGCGCGTCAAGGGCGATTGGCTGGTGCGCCTGCCCGAGGGCATCTCCACCCGCGACGCGATGGCGATTGGCACCGCCGGCTACACCGCGATGCTCTCGGTGCTGGCGCTGGAGAAACATGGCCTCGCGCCCAGGAGCGGCCCGATCGTGGTGACCGGCGCCGCCGGCGGCGTCGGTTCGGTCGCCACCGCGGTGCTCTCAAAACTCGGCTATCACGTCATCGCCTCTACCGGGCGGATGTCGGAGGCCGACTATTTGAAGGGCCTCGGCGCCGCTGAGGTGATCGATCGCGCCGAGCTTTCAGGCCAGCCCAAGCCGCTTGCCAAGGAGCGCTGGGCCGGTGGCGTCGATAGCGTCGGCTCGACCACGCTCGCCAATCTGCTGTCGATGACGAAATACGGCGGCGCGATCGCGGCCTGCGGCCTGGCCGCCGGCATGGACCTGCCGTCGTCAGTCGCGCCGTTTATTTTGCGCGGAGTGTGCCTTCTCGGCATCGATTCCGTGATGTGCCCGATCGAGCAGCGCAAACTCGCCTGGAGCCGCTTGGCCGGCGATTTAGATCGGGGAAAACTATCTGATATTACTCATGAAATCGGTTTGGACGAGGTCGTAGACTACGGCGCCAAAATCCTCGCCGGTCAGGTCCGGGGTCGAATCGTGGTAAAAATTCTCTAACGGCGTTCAGACTTTACCAACCAAGCTGCTCCAATGTTGCCACGGTTGGTATGGTAAGCAGCGGGTAAAGAGACCTAAAGGCGGGTGCCCGCGCTCTGGTAAGTTGGAGTAGCTGCATGTTTGCGCGTTTGGTGTTGGGTACGATCACAGCCGGGGCCATGATCGTGCCCGCGGTGGCCGGCATGATGAATGCCGACGAGGCGCGCAGGTTTGTGTCCGGCAAGGTGTTCGCCTTTACCTGCTTCGATGGCACCCGCGGCGCTGGCCGCATTCTCGATGACATGGGCGCGGCAGGGTCGGTCCAGTTTTCCGGCTCCGGTCCGATCCGGCATGTGCGGCTGCCCGGCAATACGCTTCAGGTCCGCGGCCAGAGCGTGTGCGCCTCGCTCAAGGGGCTTCCGTTCGAACCCTGCTTTAATCTCGACAAGCGCGACGAGAGCAGCTTCCGCGGGTCGGTTTCGGGCATGGGCTTCGCCTATTGCGAATTCCACCACCAGGGCGCGGCGCAGATGCTGATGGCGCGCGCGGTGGTGCGGCCGCGCTCACTGCATCCGTCGGAGCCGACGCGCTCGGCGGACGCGTCGCGCACCGAGATTTCCGCCCGAGTCGAGACGCCGCCGGTCGAGAGCACCAGGCTCGAGCCGGTCAAGTCGGAGCCCAAGGCAGAAATCAAGGCGGAGCCGGCACAGACCGAAGGCGCGCCGGAATTGCGCCGTTCGACCGACTGACCTCTAACTTTCCCGCACTCAGCTTCCTTCATCGACGAATCGGGTGCCGCAAGTGTGGCGGCCGCAACCCGTAGCCTATCTGTTCAACGTCAGTCTGGGGGACCGGGGGCAGGTCAACAGCTGGGTTCAATCATGCCCCTTTATTTCTTCCGGATCAGCCACGGCCGCTACGCGGGTGCGTCCGATCAGGGAACGGAATTCGCGCGCCGCGAAGCCGCCTGGGTCGAGATGACCAAAGTTTGTGGCAACCTTCTCGGCGGCCTTTCGCGCAGGCTGAAGCAGAACACCGAATGGCAGATGGAGCTTCTGGACGAGGCGAGGCAGTCGGTGTTCAGGATTCGCCTCGTCGCGGAGTCGGTCGGTCAGGCAATTCATTGACGGCGGCGGCGGCCTGTTTCATCCGGGCGTGAAAAGCACCTTGCCGCGATTTTTTGAGGCGACTGCCACGGCTTCGGCGATCTGCCCGAAGCTGTACGTGCCGGCAATCGGACTGCTGATCGCACCCGATGCGACCAGCGGCGTCAGGCGCGCGTACATCTCGGTTATCTTGTTTGGCGTGGCGGTCTTGAACCAGTTGGCCAGCCAGAATCCGCGGATTGAGATGTCGCGGAAAATCAGCGGCTGCGCCGGAGCGATCAGTGGTTTGCCGCTGATCGCACTGTAAAACACATGCACGCCCTTGTCGGCGAGGCAGCCGAGCAAATTGGTCGTCGACGTGTCGGCCACGCCATCTACCGCCAGCGCAATCGGTGCCTTGCCGGTCTCGGCGGCGACACGTTTGGCAAGATCCGGCCCATCGACCAGAACGACGTCGCTGCCGATGGCCTTGAGCTCGGCCACCACATCCTCGCGGCGCACGACACTGACGGTCTTCAGCCCAAGCGATTTCGCAATTCCGATCAGCGCCCGCCCGACTCCGGAGTTGGCGCTGTTCTGGATAACCCAGGCGCCCGGTGCCAGAGTCACATACTCGGTCAGCAGCAGCCAGGCGGTCGCTGGGTTGATGCTGAGCATCGCAAGCTGGTTGACGTCGCCGGCGCCGAGCGGCCGCAACAGGCGCGCATCCGCCTTGATCCGCTCCGCCCATGCGGCGGATGGATAGGGGATGACGGTGCGGTCGCCCGTTTTCAGATGGGTGACGCTGCTACCGACCGCGACAACGCGGCCGACACCTTCCGTTCCGACCACGCAGGGCAATGGCGGCCGGTAGCCGTAGCGGCCGGAGATCATCAGGAGATCACTCATATTAATTGGCGAGGCCTCCAGCGCGATCACGACTTCGGCTTCTGCCGGCGAGCCGACGTCGGGAACGTCGACCAATTTCATGACCTCGGCCGGATTGCCGAACGCTTCGATCTGGATCGCCTTCATGAACGTTTCTCCTTGTTATATACTATATAGTACATAACTAAGATCCAGTGTCAACAAAGCAATCTCATCGCCTGATCCAGTGTCGCACGGACCCGGGCGGCGTCGGGCGCGTCCTTCGCGAGTACCATCAGTCCGAGATAGATCGCCATGATCGTATGGGCAGTGCCCTCGGGATCGAAGCCATCGGTGAATTGCGAGCGGTCGGCACGCAGCCGATTTCGCAACAATTCCTCCAGCTTCCGGTTGAAGCCCCCGATGCGCTTGCGGACTTCCTTTTGCACGGCGGCGCCATCGGCCGCGGTATTGACCGATAGGCAGCCGCGCTTTCCCTTGACGCCCGAGCAGAACGGCACAAAGCCGGTCAGCCAGCGGTGAACAGCCTCGCGTGCCGACGGCCCGTCGTTAACGGTGCGTTCCGCGTTGGCGACGATCCGCGCGTGATAGCGCTCGAGAACCTTCAGGAACAACGCGTTCTTGTCGCCGAAGGCGGCATAGAGGCTTGGCTTGGCAAGGCCGGTGGCCGCGGTGACGTCGTCGAGCGACGTGCCGTGGAATCCCTTTTCCCAGAACACATCGCGCGCGAGGTCCAGCGCTTGGTCGGGATCGAAACTGCGGGGTCTTGCCATCAGACCTATGTACGCGACGTCTGCGGAATCGCAAACAGCTCAGCCCGGCTCGTGGTGAGCGCCCGGCGGGGGCTGCTGCTTGCGGAACAGGATCCGCTGATACAGCCAGCCGATCGCGACCAGCACCACGCCGAGGCAGATGAAGGACAAGGCGCGATACACGCCTGTCAGCGTCGACATGTCGATCAGGAATGCTTTGAGGATCGTCAGCCCGAGCACCACGGCGGAAGCGAGACGCGCGCGTTGCGAGTTGACGACGATGCCGATACCGAGCAGCACGACGCCGAACATCAGCCACGCGATCGAATAGGTATATTGCTCGGCGCCGGTGGTCGGACCGCGGGTCAGCACCGGTCCGTGATAGATTCTCCGGATTTCAAACGTCACATAGGCGAGCGCAAGCACGAGCGCACCGGCGGCGATCGTGTTGGCGTAGCTCGCCGGGCGCTGGCCCGCCACCGCATAGGATAGCAGCAGCGCCAATACCGCAGGACCCGCATAGCCGAGCAGCAACAGGTTGATGAAGTGGCCACCGACATCGTCCGGCCAGAATATAGGATTCTCCAGCGCCAACAGTCCGAACAACGCCGCCAGTCCGGCAAAGGCCGTGAGCAGGATGGCGCCGATATTGTGTACGATGCTGCCGCTTCGCATCCGCAACCGCTCCAGCCCGATCGCCATCGCGAGCGTTACGCAGACCTGCAGCGCCACCTCGGTGAGGCCGGCGCTGCTGGCGTAGACATCGCCTTGGTTGACGGCATGGCGGATCTCCATGAAGGCCAGCAAGACCGTGAACAGGATCGCGGCCGATTCCACCGTTCGCAAAGGCGCGTCGTCGCCGTTGCGGCGCAGGAAGATGCTGCCGGCCCAGAACGACAGCGCGGGGATGCCATACCCCCACAACAGCCAGTTGAAGATCGGCGCGGTACCGACCGCGTCGCCGGCGATGCGCGGCTCGTAGCCGATGCGCAGCACCACGATGCCGGCGAGGGTCGCCGCGAGCCACCGCATGAAGGGTATCGGCCGCTGCACGGAGATCCACGCGGTACCCATCGACATCAGCGCCAGCGCGATCGTCAGCCAGCCCTTCTCCAGCGCAAAGGTCAGCGCCAGCGCTAGCGATGCGAGCGCGCCGGTCGCAAACAGCGCGATCGAGGCCGATCGTCCGGGGCGATCGTCGCGCCTGCTCAACGTTTCGGTCGCGGCGGCGTAGGCTGCCGCCAGCACGACCGCGACAATCGCAAACGGGATCGAGCGGTCGAGATGGGCGATGCGGGCATAGAGCGCAACCAACAGCGCGATCGGCGTGAACACGGCCGATGCCGACCATATCACCGGAATGACCGGACCTACGGCGCGGCCCTGCGCCAAAAATCCCGCGGCGCCAAAGCCTGCGGCGAACAGCGCCGCCGAGATCAAATGCAGCGACACCGATCCGTCCGTCGCGTTCGGTCCGATGCCAGGCAGCGGTCCACCCGGCAGCACCAGCATGTCCGGATTGCCACGCACCGCCCATTCGCCGAATAGGATGAACACGAATATCGCAGCGGCACCGATCGCGCCCGCCGCCGCCGGCGCGCGCCATGCGATGAACAGGGCACCGGCCACCAGGAGCGCAAACGCGATCATGGCGGTGTCGGCGTGAAAACTGTTCAGCACGATCATCGCCGCGCCGAACAGATAGGCCGCCAGCGAGCCGGACGAGATCGGCTCGACCTCTTCACCGTCGGCCGGCGGGCCGAACATGAATCCGCACACCACCAGCAGCGCCGCGAGGATGAAGCCTGCGATGACATGGAAGGCGTGGGGCGCGATCATCGACGGCCCGCATTGCAGGCAGGGGAACGTCCACAGCAGCGCGAATACGATGGTGGTGACCGCAAGCCAGCGCCACAAGCGGATACGCGCCAGCCCAAAGGAAGCCGCGGTGACGATCGCGAGATAGATGTACAGCGCCCAGAAATCGGGCTTGTCCGAGGAGACCAGAATGGGCGTGACGAACGCGGCGGCAACGCCAAGGCCGGCCAGCGCCGGCCCGTGCAGCAGCGCGGCGGCCAGCGTACCGAGCGCGACCAGCCCGAGCAGGATGAAGGCCGTTGCCGGTGCGAGGAAACCGTACAGCGCGTAGGCGGCATAGACGGTCGCAAACGCCACCGCCGTTCCCGCGGCGGTGAGGATCGCCGGGATATTGGCGATCGGCAGCGCTTCGATTGCGGAAATGTCCTCCTTGCGGCGGGTCCATTCACTGGCAGCGAGCAACGCCAGCGCGAACAAGCCGCCGAGCATCGTGCGCACGCCGGGACCGAGCAGGCCGGCCTCGATCGAATAGCGCACCATGAAGAAACCGCCGAGCGCCAGCGTCAAACCGCCGATCCAGACCACCCATCGGGTGCCGATGGTCTCCTCCAAGCCGGGCGCGGGTTGCCGCAAGGCCGCCGGTGCGGCGGTCGAGCCGCCCGCATTGTTCGGTATAGCGTCCTGTTCAACCACAGCCGGTGCGACCGGGGCAGCTTCGGGTGGCAATGGCGGCGATGGGGCGGCCGCGGGAGAAGACGCAGCCAGGGTCTGCTCAAGCTCCTGCAACGGCGTGAGCGGCGGCGGAACGGGGGATGCGGCAGCCGCCTGTGCCAAAGTCTGCATCAGATCCAGCCGCGAGCGCAGCTCCGCGACCTGATTGAATGTCTTGCGCGCGACAATAAGCGCGATCAGCGCGATCACGAGCGAGAAGAAGTCGAACATCGGGCCTCCAAGCGGCAGCACGGCAGGCCGTTGATCGGTCGCTCCATGATCCCTGGCAATCCAGTGAGTGTCGATTTGCCGGAGAAAAGTTCACATAGAGCCGTTCGGCCGTAAAAATCAGTCGAGATCGACGCGGAATGGCCTTCCTTCGACCGTCATGCTGCCGGGCCCCATCTCGTCGAGCGCGCGCAGCATCCGCCCGTCGCGCCCCAGCACCCGGTCCGCAAGAGTGACGATAAGCCGGTTGGGCGAGGCGATCGGCGAGGCGCTGCGGATCTGCCGCGCGATCGAAATCTCATCGCGATGCGGATT
>Ga0137415_10005577_pt1 | contig 12470 bp, 10 predicted proteins | sample CZODoug3_1_1_16f_FD_183082 | JGI IMG/M metagenome (GOLD analysis project Ga0137415, IMG submission 183082) | Vadose zone soil fungal communities from Angelo Coast Range Reserve, California, USA - CZODoug3_1_1_16fungal (Hybrid Assembly) | ecosystem: Environmental > Terrestrial > Soil > Vadose...
CAGGACTTCTCCTCCTTCCTGCTCCAGGCCCAGGCCTCGAAGGCGAAGGTGATCGGGCTGGCCAATGCGGGCGGCGACACCACGAACGCCATCAAGCAGGGCGCGGAGTTCGGCATCGTCAAGGGTGGGCAGAACTTCGCGGGTCTCCTCGTGTTCCTCACGGACGTCCATGCCCTCGGGCTCCAGACCGCGCAGGGGCTCGTCTTCACCGAGACGTTCTACTGGGACTTGAATGATCGGACGCGTGCCTTCGCCAAGCGGTTCGCCGAGCGCAACCGCGGCATCCATCCGACCATGATCCACGCCGGCGTCTATGCGGGTGTCACGCACTACCTCAAGGCGGTGGAGGCGCTCAAGAGCGACGACGGCACCAAGGTCATCGCGAAGATGAAGGAGATCCCGACCGACGACCCGCTCTTCGGCAAGGGCACCATCCGCGTGGACGGGCGGAAGATTCACCCCGCCTATCTCGTCGAGGTCAAGAAGCCCTCGGAATCGAAGGCACCCTGGGACTACTACAAGATCCGGGCGACCATCCCTGCCGAGCAGGCCTTCCGACCCCTCGACCAGGGCGAGTGCCCGCTGGTCAAGAAGTAGCGTGACCGATTCGTCCCCCTCTCCCCGCCACGGCCGGGAGAGGGGGAATCCGCGATGAGCAGCATCTTCGGCGTGCCGACCCAGGCCCTGTTCGGCCAGCTCTTGATCGGACTGATCAACGGCTCCTTCTATGCTCTCCTGAGCCTCGGGCTGTCCGTCATTTTCGGGCTGCTCAACATCATCAACTTCGCCCACGGCGCCCTGTACATGATGGGCGCCTTCGTGGCGTACTTCCTCCTGCAGTGGGCGGGGCTTGGCTACTGGTGGGCGCTCCTGCTCTCGCCGATCGTGGTCGGTTTCCTCGGCGTCGTGCTGGAGCGGACCATGCTCAAGCGCCTCTACCATCTCGATCACCTCTACGGGCTCCTCCTGACCTTCGGGCTCGCCCTCATCATCCAGGGACTCTTCCGCAACGAATTCGGATCCTCGGGACTGCCGTACGCCATGCCCGCGCAGCTCGCGGGCGGGCGGAGCCTGGGCTTCATGTTCCTGCCGAACTACCGAGCCTGGGTCATCGTCTTCTCGCTCGCGACGTGTCTGGCCACGTGGTACGTGATCGAGCGGACCAAGCTCGGCTCGTACCTGCGCGCGGCCACCGAGAACCCGGCCCTCGTCCAGGCCTTCGGCATCAATGTGCCGCGGATGATCACGCTCACGTACGGATTCGGGGTGGCGCTGGCGGCTCTGGCCGGAGTGCTCGCCGCACCTATCTACCAGGTGAACCCGCTCATGGGCGCCGATCTCATCATCGTGGTCTTCGCGGTGGTGGTGATCGGGGGACTGGGCTCGATCATGGGCTCGATCCTGACCGGCTTCGCGCTCGGGATCGTCGAGGGCCTCACCAAGGTCTTCTATCCCGAGGCCTCGAACACGGTCATCTTCGTGATCATGGCGCTGGTCCTGCTCGTCAAGCCCACCGGGCTCTTCGGGCGGGAGAAGTAGCCGGTGACCACGGCCCAGGAAGCCGCGCCCGCCCTCGAGGCGCCCTCCGCCACGGGTCGTCACCAGCTCGTCGCCTTCGCCGTCATGGTCGCCTTCTTCGTGGTGGCGCCGTTTTTCATCTACCCGCTCTTTCTCATGAAGGCGCTCTGCTTCGCGCTCTTCGCCTGCGCCTTCAACCTCCTGATCGGCTATGTCGGGCTCCTGTCCTTCGGGCATGCCGCCTTCCTCGGCTCCGCCGGCTACATCTCGGCGCACACCGCCAAGGTCTGGGGCTGGCCGCCGGAGCTGGCCATTCTCGCGGGGACGGTCGTGGCGGGGGCTCTCGGCGTCTTGATCGGCGCCCTGGCCATCCGGAGCCGGGGCATCTACTTCGCCAACATCACGCTGGCCCTGGCGCAAATGATCTACTTCTTCTGCCTCCAGGCCCCGTTCACTCACGGCGAGGACGGCATCCAGGCGGTGCCCCGAGGCATGCTCTTCGGCCTTCTCGATCTGCGCCATACCATGACCATGTACTTCGTGGTGCTGGCGGTGTTCCTCGCGGGCTTCCTGCTCATCTACCGGACCATCCACTCGCCCTTCGGCCAGGTGCTGAAGGCCATTCGCGAGCACGAGCCGCGGGCCGTCTCGCTCGGCTATACCGCGGAGCAGTACAAGCTCCTCGCCTTCGTGCTCTCCGCCACGCTCTCGGGCCTGGCGGGTGGCACCAAGGCCATCGTCTTTCAGCTTGCCTCCCTCACCGACGTCCACTGGACCATGTCGGGCGAGGTCGTGTTGATGACGCTCCTGGGCGGTCTCGGCACCGTCTTTGGTCCCGTGGTGGGTGCCTTCATCGTCATCTCGCTCGAGAATTACCTGTCGCAGCTTGGGTCCTGGGTGACCGTGGTGCAGGGGGTGATCTTCGTGCTCTGCGTGCTGACCTTCAGGCGCGGCGTCATCGGGGAGCTGGCCCGGCTGATCAAAAAGCCTCTCTAGGCGGCCGAGGCTTGGCAGCGCTCCTCGAATTCGGATAGCATCTTCCGGTACTTGTCCTCGATGGCTCGCTTCTGGCGCTCCCAGTGGGCCTCGAAGCGCTGCTGCTCCTTCCCGCGGCATGCGGCGGCGCCGGATCCTCCCGGACAGCGGCCGAAGGCCTCCCACATGGCCGCCCGATTGGTGTCCTCGGCGCCTTCTATCTCCGAGAGCATCAAGCGCCCGACCACGTTTCGGGCTTGCTGAGGCCGGGCGCAGTCCATCTCGAGCTGGGCCGAGCTGATCGACCAGCCGAGAATGACTCCCACGACCCAGATCGCCGAGCGCATGCTCAGGTGGCTGCGCCAGAGGTCCGAAGGTGACTGTAAACCCTTGTCTTGGCTCGCAAAGTTGCTTGACAGCCCGGAGCCGGTCGTTTAGACTCTCGCCACTCCAGCACCCCCGGCGTGGCTACCTTCCCGGGGCCTCGTGCCCGGGACAAGGCTCGGACGATTGTGGAAACTCTCTCCAATGGCGTAGGCGAGTGTCGGTTCACGGATCCCATGTGATCCGCGCGAAGGCGCGCACGGTCGCAGACGGTGTGAGTATGCCAGCCAACCAACCCTCGGGTCCGTCATGCCCCGCGCCTCCATGGTCCGGATGATCCACTCCTGATGCTTGCTCCCGGCCTCGACACCCTCCCGAAGCTCGCCCTCGACAATTCCCAGCGTCTCGCCGCGGCCGTGGCCATCCGCGAGAAGGAGTTCGGGATCTGGCAGGCGCATACGTGGAAGGACTACGTCGAGCACGTGCGGCGCATCGCGCTCGGCCTCGCCAGCCTCGGCTTCCGCCGCGGGGACAAGCTCGCCGTCATCGGCGACAACCGCCCCCAGCTCTACTGGACCATGGTGGCGGCCCAGGCCCTCGGTGGTGTGCCCGTGCCCATCTATCAGGACGGGATCGCCGCGGAGCTCCACTACGTCATCGATCACTCCGAGTCCCGGATGGTCGTCTGCGAGGACCAGGAGCAGGTCGACAAGATCCTGGAGATGAAGGACAAGCTTCCCTCGGTCGAGGTCATCGTCTACGACGACCCCAAGGGCATGCGGCACTACGACCATCCCGGCCTCGTGAGCCTCGATCAGGTCCAGACGCGCGGCGTCGAGTTCGCCCGCGACCATCCCGCGCTCTGGGACGAGGAGGTGACGAAGGGGCTCGCGACGGATCTCGCCATCATCACCTACACGTCGGGGACGACGGGGTTTCCCAAGGGCGTGATGATCTCCCACGGCGCCCTCCTCGCCACCGCGCGGCAGTTCCTCGAGGTGGAGCCCATGGGCGGGGGCGACGAGATCATGGCCTACCTGCCCATGGCCTGGATCGGGGACAGCTTCTTCTCCCTCGCCGTGGCCTTCCTCGCGGGCTGCACGGTCAACTGCCCGGAAGACGCCTCCACCGTCCGTCACGACTTCCGTGAGATCGGCCCGACCATGACCTTCGCGCCGCCGCGCATCTGGGAGAACATCCTCTCCCAGGCCCAGGTGCGCATCGAGGACGCCAACTGGCTCCAGCGGCGCCTCGCGAAGTTCTTTCTTCCCCGCGGAATGCTCAAGGCGCGGCTCGAGCTCGAGGGCAGGCCGGTATCCGCCCGGCTCCGCGCCCTCGCCTGGCTCGGACGCTGGCTCGTCTTCGACCCGCTTCGCGATCAGCTCGGGTTTCGGCGCATCCGCGCGGCCATCACGGGGGGCGCGGCCCTCGGTCCTGAGATGATGCAGTTTTTCCGAGCCATCGGCGTCAACCTCAAGCAGCTCTACGGCGCCACCGAGTGCTGCGCGCCGGCCACCCTGCACCGGGACGGTCGAGTCAAGCTGGAGACCGTGGGCTCGCCGCTGCCCGGCGTCGACATCAAGCTCTCCGATCGGGGCGAGGTGCTCATCCGCACGGAGGGTCTCTTCACGGGCTATTACAAGAGCCCGGAGCAGACGGCCTCGGCGCTCCAGGATGGGTGGCTCCACACCGGCGATGCCGGCCTCTTCGACCCCGACGGGCAGCTCGTCATCATCGATCGCGTCAAGGACGTGGCCACGCTGGAGGACGGCACGGTGTTCGCCCCCCAGTACATCGAGAACAAGCTCAAGTTCAGCGTCTACATCAAGGAGGCGGTGGCCGTGGGTCATGCGCGTCCCCATATCGCGGCCATGATCAATATCGACATGGAGGTCGTGGGCAACTGGGCGGAGCGACGCGGCATCGGCTATTCGGGCTATACGGACCTCGCGCAGAACCCGGCCACCTACGGTCTGATCCACGAGGAGATCCGTCGGGCCAACGACACGCTGGCCCCCTCGCAGCGCGTCAAGCGCTTCGCCATCCTGCACAAGGAGCTGGACCCCGACGACGCGGAGATCACGAGAACCAGGAAGCTCCGCCGCGGGTTCATCAATGAAAAGTACGCGTCCATCATCGCCGCTCTCTACGATCCAAACGCCACCGCCGCGTCGGTCCGTGCCACGGTGACGTACGAGGACGGGCGGACGTCCGAGATGGAGCGCCACCTTCGCATCATGGATCTGGAGGGGGACTAAGTGCCGGTGACCGCGCAGGAGGAGGAGATCGCTGCTCCCGGACCGGCGGGTGGCGCGGGCCGGGAGCCGCTCCTCCGCGTCGAGGGGATCAGCGTCAACTTCGGCGCCGTCCAGGCCTTGAGTGACGTCAGCCTCGACATTCATCGAGGAGAGATCGTCGCCATCATTGGCCCCAACGGGGCGGGAAAGACCACGCTTCTGAACGTCATCAGCGGCTTCTACCATCCTCAGCGAGGCCGCATCGTCTTCGACGGCAAGGATCGAACCCAGCTCAAGCCCTTCGAAGTGGCGGAGCTCGGCATCGCGCGCACCTTCCAGAACGTTGCCCTCTTCAAGGGCATGACGGTGCTGGACAATATCATGACCGGTCGCCTGCTCAAGATGCGGGGGCACTTCCTCCTGGATGCCCTCTACTGGGGCCCGGCCCGGCGTCAGGAGCTCGAGCACCGGGCCGCCGTCGAGCGCATCATCGACTTCCTGGAGATCCAGGCCATTCGCAAGACGCCGGCCGGCCGGCTGCCCTATGGGCTCCAGAAGCGCGTGGAGCTGGCTCGGGCCCTCGCCGCCGAGCCGCAGCTTCTCCTCCTCGACGAGCCCATGGCCGGGATGAACGTCGAGGAGAAGGAAGACATGTGCCGCTTCGTGCTCGACGTGCACGACGAGTTCGGTACGACCATCGCGCTGATCGAGCACGACATGAGCGTGGTGATGGACATCTCCGACCGCGTGGTGGCCCTGGACTACGGCCGCAAGATCGCCGAGGGTATTCCCGATGCCGTGCGCACCGACCGCGCCGTCATCGACGCCTATCTCGGGGTGGCCCATGATTGAGCTGCTCCGGGGCGTGCTCGTCGCTCCCTTCGCGGACATGGCGGGCAATCTGACCTTCCTCACCGAGGTGCTCTTCGGCGGCGTCGCGGCCGGGCTCATGTACTCCCTGGTCGCCCTGGGCTTCGTCCTCATCTTCAAGGCCTCGGGCGTGTTCAACTTCGCCCAGGGCGTCATGGTGCTCTTCTCCGCCCTCACCCTGGTCGGGCTCATGGAAAAGGGCGTGCCCGTGCCCATCGCACTCGCCCTGACCCTCCTGACCATGGTCGCGCTCGCCTTCGTCATCGAGCGGGTCGTCCTCCGCCCCCTCGTCAACCAGGAGCCGATCATCCTGTTCATGGCGACCATCGGGCTCAACTTCTTCCTCGAGGGCTTCGGCGAGATGGCCTGGGGCGCCAATGTGAAAAAGCTCGACATCGGCATCCCCGACACCTCGTTCATCGTGCGCGGGGTGCAGGTGAACCGGCTCGAGCTGACGGCGGCGCTGACGGCGGCGGTTCTGGTGGGCATCCTGGCCGTCTTCTTCCAGCGGACCAAGATCGGCCGGGCCCTTCGCGCGGTGGCCGACGATCACGAGGCCGCCCTCAGCATCGGCATCCCCCTCAAGACCATCTGGGTGATCGTCTGGTCGGTGGCGGGGCTGGTGGCCCTCGTGGCCGGCATCATGTGGGGCGCCAAGAGCGGCGTGCAGTTCAGCCTCTCCCTCATCGCCCTCAAGTCGCTGCCCGTGCTGATCCTCGGCGGTTTCACGTCGGTACCGGGGGCCATCGCGGGCGGCCTCATCATCGGCGTCGGCGAGAAGCTGGGAGAGGTCTACTGGGGGCCGCTCGTGGGCGGCGCCATCGAGAACTGGTTCGCCTATGTCCTGGCCTTGGCCTTCCTGCTCGTCCGGCCGCAGGGCCTCTTCGGCGAAAAGATCATCGAACGGGTCTAGGACAATGATAAGGGCCCATCTGCTTCGTTGCCTCCCTCGGCCGCACGCTCGACGTAGAGAGACTACGCCTCGCGTGCGGATCGACCCAGCTCTCGTCTCGCGACGCCCAGGGGCCGCCGCTCAACTCGAACGGCGGGTCGGCGCCTCGCATCTGGACCCTTCTCATTGCCCTAGACACGCGCCAGGTAAGCGGACGGAGCAAGCCGAGTGATCTACCGCGAGACGGGGCAGTTCAAGAGCAGCTACGCGAGCGACCAGGCGATCTTTCCCATCGTCCAGGATCGCGTGCTCGTGCTGCTCGGCGTAGCCGCGGCCTTCGTGGTGCCGCCGCTCGTGGCCAACGAGTACTGGCTCCAGGCCGTGCTCATCCCGCTCTTGATCTACGCGCTGGCCGCGATCGGTCTGAACCTCCTCACCGGCTACGCGGGCCAGGTGTCGCTCGGCACGGGCGGCTTCATGGCCGTCGGAGCCTATTCGGCCTTCAAGTTCGCCACGAGCTTTCCCCAGCTCAATATCATCCTTGTCTTCCTCCTCTCCGGGCTGATCGCGGCCGCGGTCGGCCTCGTCTTCGGCGTGCCCAGCCTCCGGATCAAGGGCTTCTATCTGGCCGTGGCCACCCTGGCCGCCCAGTTCTTCCTGCTCTGGCTCTTCAACAAGGTGCCTTGGTTCGTCAACTACGCGGCCTCGGGCACCATCACGGCGCCAACGCGCACGCTCGTCGGGGTGATGGTCACCGGGCCTCAGGCCTCGGCGGAAGCGCGCTATGTCGTCGCCCTGGGCCTCGTGGCCGTCTTCGCCCTCGTGGCCAAGAACCTCGTGCGGGGGAGGGTGGGCCGATCGTGGATGGCCATCCGCGATCGGGACATCGCGGCGGAGATCATCGGGGTACGCCCCATGCGCACCAAGCTCCTCGCTTTCGGCATCAGCTCGTTCTACTGCGGGGTGGCCGGCGCGGAGCTCGTGTTCCTCTACCTCGGCAGCGCGGAGACGCTCGCCTTCGATATCAACCTGTCCTTCCTGGTGCTGTTCATGGTCATCATCGGCGGACTCGGCAGTGTGCTCGGCTCCTTCCTGGGCGCCGGCTTCATCGCGCTCGTCCCGATCTTCCTGACCAATATCCCGCACCTGATCGGGCTGTCGTTGCCCGTGGCCCTGCAAAAACAGATGGAGTTGATGGTCTTCGGCGCCTTGATCATCTTCTTCCTGATCGTCGAGCCGAAAGGGCTTGCGCGGCTGTGGCAGATCACGAAGGAGAAGCTTCGGTTGTGGCCATTTCCCCACTAGCGCAAAGGAGCGCCCCTATGACGAGAGCAAGAATGGCGTTGATCGGCCTGCTCGCCCTGGCGGTCATGCTCGGGCCGCTTGCCGGTGCGGTGCCCGCGCAACAGGCGCAAGGCATCTTTGTTCCCCTGCTCGTCTACCGGACCGGTCCGTTTGCGCCGAGCGGGATCCCCATCGCCAACGGGTTCGTGGACTACTTCGCGCTGGTCAACGAGCGGGACGGCGGCATCAACGGCGTCAAGCTCGTCTGGGAGGAGTGCGAGACCCAGTACGACACCAAGCAGGGCGTCGAGTGCTACGAGCGCCTCAAGGGCAAGAACCCGGTGCTCGTCAACCCGTACAGCACCGGCATCACGTATCAGCTGATCCCCAAGGCTGCGGTGGACAAGGTCCCGGTCTTTTCCATGGGGTACGGCATGACCGCGGCGGCCGATGGGCGCTGGTTCCCCTGGGTCTTCAGCTTCCCGACGACCTACTGGAGCCAGGCGTCCGCCGTCGTCCGCTACATGGGGCAGCAGGAGGGTGGTCTCGACAAGCTCAAGGGCAAGAAGATCGCCCACATCTATCACAACAGCCCCTACGGCAGGGAGGCCAACCCTACGCTCGAGGACCTGGCCAAGAAGTACGCCTTCGAGCTGACGCTGCTCGCCGTGGACAGTCCCGGTCAGGAGCAGAAGGCGACGTGGCTCCAGGTCCGCCGGCTCAATCCCGACTGGATCTTCCTGTCGGGCTGGGGCGTGATGAACCAGGTCGCGATCAAGGAAGCCGCGTCCGTTGGCTTCAGGATGGATCACCTCATTGGCAATTGGTGGTCGGCCAGCGACGCTGACGTGGTCCCCGCCGGTGACGGTGCCAAGGCCTACAAGGGCGCGACATTCCATGCTCCGGGCACCAACTTCAGGGTCTTCCAGGACATCGTCAAGCACGTCTACGACAAGGGCAAGGGCGCCGGGAAGAAGGAGGACATGGGCGCGCCGCTCTACAATCGCGGCGTCGCCAACGCCATGTTCTCCGTCGAGGCGATCCGCACCGCGATGGGCAAGTACGGCAACAAGGTGCTCACGGGCGAGCAGGTCCGGTGGGGGTTCGAGAACTTCAACCTGACGGAGCAGCGGCTCGACCAGCTCGGCATGAAGGGCTTCACGAGGCCGGTCAAGGTCTCCTGCGAGGACCACGAGGGCAATGGCCCCGTGCTCATCCAGCAGTGGAACGGCCAGAAGTGGCAGGTCGTCTCCGAGTGGGTCCAGCCGATGCGTGACGTGGTGCGCCCGAAGATCGAGGCGGCCGCCATCGAGGAGGGCAAGAAGCTCGACTACACGCAGCGCGACTGCGCGAAAGAGATGTCGCCAGGGCGCGCGCCCGCACCGAAGAAGCAATGAAGAGGACAGCCGCGGCGCAACGATCGGAACGAGGAACCGTGCCGAGAGCAAGATGAAGAATGCCGTGAGCGACACGCGACCGCCGCTGTTGTCGGTCAACAACATCGAGGTGATCTACGATCACGTCATCCTCGTGTTGAAAGGGGTGTCGCTCGCCGTCCCCGAGGGAGGCATCGTGGCGCTCCTCGGGGCGAACGGCGCGGGCAAGAGCACCACCCTCAAGGCGATCTCGGGCCTGCTGCGGACGGAGCGGGGAGATGTCAGCAAGGGGAGCATCGAGTTCCTCGGGGAGCCCATCAAGAGAAAAGATCCGTCCGAGGTCGTCCGGCGTGGCATCGTGCAGGTGATGGAGGGCCGGCACGTCTTCGAGCATCTGACGGTCGAGGAGAATCTCTTGACGGGCGGCTACACGCGTGACGGCCGCTCGCTCAAGCGGGATCTCGACATGGTCTACGAGTTCTTCCCGCGGCTGCGCGAGCGGCGCGAGGTTCGCGCGGGCTATGTTTCCGGAGGCGAGCAGCAGATGGTGGCCATCGGGCGGGCCCTCATGGCGCATCCCAAGCTCATGCTCCTGGACGAGCCGTCCATGGGCCTCGCTCCCATGCTCGTGCAGGAGATCTTCGAGATCGTGAGCCGGCTGAACCGCGAGGAAGGTGTGTCCGTCCTCCTGGCCGAGCAGAACGCGTCCATCGCGCTGCGCTTCGCCGACTACGCGTACGTGATTGAGAATGGCCGGGTCGTCCTCGACGGCGATCGGAAGACCATCAGCGAGAACGAGGACATCAAGGAGTTCTACCTGGGCCTCTCGGGGGTGGGGCAGCGCAAGAGCTACCGGAACGTCAAGCACTACAAGCGTCGCAAGCGGTGGCTGTCGTGAGCGACCAGCTCAGCATCGCCGAGGTGTCCAAGTCGTTCGGAGGCGTCCAGGCCGTGACCCGCGTGAGCCTGGACGTGCGGCAGGGCGAGATCATGTCCGTCATCGGCCCCAATGGCGCGGGCAAGACCACCCTCCTCAACATGATCAGCGGCTTCTACCATCCGGACTCGGGGCGCATCCTCCTCGAGGGGGCCGACATCACCCACGACAAGCCGAGCCACGTGGCCGAGCTGGGCGTGGCGCGCACCTTCCAGAACATCGCGCTGTTCCGCGGGATGACCGTGCTCGACAACCTCATGCTGGGTCGACATGTCCGAATGAAGTCGGGTGTCCTCGCGTCCTTCATCTACTGGGGGCTGGCCCAGCGGGAGGAAGTTACCCATCGGCGCCGGGTCGAGGACATCATCGACTTCCTCAAGATCCAGGACCTGCGCCGCCGCCCCTGCGGCTCCCTGGCCTACGGGCTGCAGAAGCGCGTAGAGCTCGGGCGCGCCCTCGCCCTCGACCCCAAGGTCCTGCTCCTGGACGAGCCCATGGGAGGGTGCAACCACGAGGAGAAGGAAGACATGGCCCGCTTCGTCCTCGACGTCAACCAGGAATGGGGCACGACCATCATCTTGATCGAGCACGACATGGGAGTGGTCATGGACATCTCGGACCGAGTGGCCGTGCTCGACATGGGCCAGAAGATCGCCGAGGGCACTCCGGACGACGTCCGGGCCAATCCCCAGGTCATCAAGGCCTATCTCGGAGACACCAAGGGCGTAACCACTGGAGGGCAACGTGGCTGACCTGACGACGCTTCCCCGCTTGCTTCAGCGCAATGCACGGGACCTGGGCGACCGTCCGGCCATCCGCGAGAAGGACCGCGGAATCTGGCAGTCGTGGACGTGGCGCGAGTATCAGGAGCAGGTGCGGGACTTCGCGCTGGGCCTGGCCGCTCTCGGGTTCGCCCGCGGCGACCGGCTCTCCGTGATCGGCGACAACCGGCCGCGCCTGTACTGGGCCCAGGTCGCCGCCCAGTGCCTGGGCGGCGTGCCCGTGCCCGTCTACCAGGACTCCATCGCCAAGGAGCTCGCCTACGTCTGGAACCACGCCGAGGTGAGCGTGATCGTGGCCGAGGACCAGGAGCAGGTCGACAAGATCGTCGCCCTAAAGGCCGAGCTGCCCGCCCTGCGCCTCGTGATCTACGACGACCCGCGCGGCCTGAGCGGGTCCAAGCAGGAGTGGCTCAAGTCCTACCAGGATGTCCAGGAGCTGGGGCGGAAGTTCGGCGCGGAGCATCCCGGCTACTTCGAGGCCGAGATCGACAAGGGCAAGGCCGAGGACGTCGCCATCATCTCGTACACCTCCGGCACCACGGGCAACCCCAAGGGCGCCATGCTCACCCACGCGAACGCCATCGGCGTGGCGGAGATCTTCTGCCGGGAGGCCCGGGTGGTGCCGGATGACACGTCGCTGGCGTACTTGCCCATGGCGTGGGCGGGGGACTCCGTCTACACACTCTTCGCCAGCCTCATGGTCGGCTTCTGCGCAAACTGCCCCGAGAGCCCGGAGACGGTGCAGCGAGACCTGAGAGAGCTGGGGCCATCGACGATCCTGGCGCCGCCGCGAATCTGGGAGAACATGCTCACGGGGCTCCAAGTGCGGGCGGCCGATGCCACTCCGCTCAAGCGCCGGACCTTCGAATACTTTCGCTCGGCCGCCGAGCGCGCCGAGATCCTGCGCTCGGAGGGCAAGGCCGTGCCGGCGGGCCTGCGCTTGGCCACCGCCCTCGGCGAGTTCTTCGTCTACGGCCCCGTGCGCGACCAGCTCGGCCTCCGGCAGGCCAAGTGGGCGCTCACCGGGGGCGCGCCGCTCGGGCCCGACACCTTCCGGTTCTTCCGCTCCATCGGCGTCAACCTCAAGCAGGTGTACGGATCGACGGAGACGAGCGGGCTCGTGTCCCTGCAGCCGGACGCCGAGGCGAATCCCACGAGCGCCGGGCGCCCTGTCCCGGGCGTCGAGATCAAGATCGCCGAGCGCGGCGAGGTGCTCGTGCGTGGACGCGCGATCTTCAAGGGCTACCTCAAGAACGAGGAGGCGACCCGCGAGGT
>Ga0137415_10005578_pt1 | contig 12466 bp, 9 predicted proteins | sample CZODoug3_1_1_16f_FD_183082 | JGI IMG/M metagenome (GOLD analysis project Ga0137415, IMG submission 183082) | Vadose zone soil fungal communities from Angelo Coast Range Reserve, California, USA - CZODoug3_1_1_16fungal (Hybrid Assembly) | ecosystem: Environmental > Terrestrial > Soil > Vadose...
AGAGTCGAGATTCGAGTGGCTAGGCCCCAACACGACTCGAATCCTGCGCAGGAGTACTCGTCAGAAACAGAAGCTCGGGCAGTCCTGTCAGCTATTGGCATCAGCCCAGAAGCAATAGATCTTCACTTGAAATTACTCCCCCAACTCGCCCCAAACCAGCAGTTGAAATTCCCTCCGATGGACGTCCCGCAACACGAGTTGCTGTCCCATGGATTTCCGCTGTGATGGTTTCTGGTTCAACGGGGACATCGGCACTCACCAGGTCTCCATCGTTCCTGGCTCAGACGACTTGGTCAGCCGCAGGTCTGCCGATGGTTGGTATGTCGCTGGCAGCAGCAAAGGACGAGAACCGGCTGATCGATGATTTTTCCTGGTTTGTAGCGCAGCAGCGAGGTCGATATTTTCCTTCGGGTGTGGTTAAACACCCGGCAAAAGACCTCTTTTCAAGGCTTCCCCCACGTTGCTGAGCCAGTGAGGATCATGTTAAATAGTGAGATCCCTTCACCCAACTCGGTTCCTGCCAAGACTTTGTTTGTTTTCAAATACATATTTCACATTCGGATACATCATCCCTCAGCTAAATATCAGGGTTTTGCCGTATTGCCAGCGAGTCGGTTTGATGCCATTTCTAGATCCTGGCCGGAAATGGAGATTCAAGACCATGTCGTTAGGAAGCATGCGGCTTCGCCTCGAATCTGGCGATGATTCTCCGGCGAAGGAATACCGCATTGAAGACGGAAATGTTGAAGTTCGTACGCTTGATCCAGAGGGCGAATCCGTTCGACGCACCGGGAGTGTCTGGTGGCGGCTTACGCCCGAGCAACTGAGTATTCACGTCGAGCGCAATACTGTGGTCGCTCAGTGGCTAGAACATCGCCTCGGGTGGAGACGTTTGTTGCAGGCATGTGTGGGCCAACCGGGTGCCTGGAAGGCTGCCGAAAACACAAACCATCCAGCTCTCTGAGTTGACAACACTAACCACATCTACCCTCGCTGCAGTCCCAACGTTTTCCCTTCGCCTCGAATTGTGTCGAAAGGCCGCCATTCTGCCACCCGCCACCGACTCGATGAGTGGCCTCGCCTCTGCGCAGCGACGCCAGGCCACCGGAGTGATCTGGAGAACATCTCGGGGCCACGGCAGCCGAACCGCTTAAAACCTCTTGTGGTATTTCCCATCGACCGCAAAGCCTCCATTCTCATCCCGAGTCACACTCGCGGACCAACGCTTATTAAATTGATATTCCCCCTGTATGATCTCTCGCTGTGTGGTGGTGACATCCGTAGCGAAAGTGAACAAGAAGCCACTGGTGATCCGCTTCTGCATGGCAACGCGTGCGCCAGGGTTAGAATCATTACCGCCCAACGTCGGATCGATGGACAGACTTGAGAGCCCGGCAAGCTTTTGAATTCCGCCGCTGACCTGACTCGCCGCCCCCTGGGCTAAGAGTGAACTCGCCCCAAAATTGGAAGGCGCGGCTGCCGCTTGCTGGCTAGTTTGTCCTCGGGCAATCAGATTAATAATGTCGGCGGTCGGCAGCGGGGGATCTGAGACGTAGTTGGTCTGCATTTTGTCAAGCGGGCCCACGAAGGTTAAGCTCAAATTGTACTGGTTTATGGTAGTCCTCAGCAGAATGTTGAGCACCGGTTCCGTGCGGTTGGGATTCGAGAACGCAATGATCCCGCGTTCAATTTGATAGCGCTTGTTCATGAGAAATATGTCGCCACCTGTGAACTCCGTCCGTCCAACAATTACCGGATCAGCAGCAGTACCGATAACCCGTAAGTTGGCTTGTCCCTGCAGGCTGACTGCGCTGCTGGTGAGGTTCAGATCTCGAGCAGTCTGCACGGCGATGTTGAGTTTCAGGTTTTGAGCCATGCCCTCGCTGGGTGCGGATTCAGGACCGGACTGAACCTGGCCGGCTAAACTGGCCAGGTCGAAATTCGGAGTGAAGCTCAAGCTGTCAATAAGCACGCGGCCGTTCAGAGTAGACGCTTCACTGGTGCCGACGAGATTCAGGTCGCTTTCGAGCACCGTCCGTATCGCGTCCTGGTAGCGAATGCGAACACTCTTGGCTTGAAGAGCGACGTTCATTCGGAGTTGCGGGCGGTACCCGACGACTCCTTGTGCCGAAATCTGTCCACCTCCAGCCTCGCCTGTGAGCTGAGTGATGTTTACTTGGTCGTTGCTGACATCAAGAACTCCATTTAAATTCTGAAGACCCAGCGGCGCATCTGGAGTGACGAGCGAGACGTTTTGTATGCGGAGCTGGCCATGGAGCTCTGGATGAGCAGTCGCTCCGGTCCCACGGACATCAAGTAGAAGTTTCCCCGAACTCTGAACATCGGGCTGGAAGAAACGGAGCAGTTGCATATCAACCGTACCAACCGCGGAGAGTGTTACGGGCGCACTGCCTGCGAGCGGAAGCTGACCTTCGAGCCGCAAGGTAGTGTCGGTTCCGGCAATCTCGGTCGGATCGAGCGCGACGATCGAATTCGCGTAACGTATGTGAATGGGGCGCGTATTGCCGATTTGTAACCCCTGATAATCCGCCTTGAGTGTCGGGATGACCACTTCTGCCTGCATCCGAGTTTTGTCGTTCAACGGACCTTCGGCAGAGGCATGCACTTCTAAAATGCCACGCGGTCCATCGCTTTTAGCGGGCGCGTACAGGGCAAGCAAGCCCTCAATGGGCATTCCTTTGGTGTCGAGTGTTGCCCGGGTGTAATAGCCGTCAGTCAGATCCATGGTTCCACGCGCCTGGACGAACGTCTGGGCCACCTCTGAATCAAGAGCGAGCTGCGCTTTGTGGTTCGCTACGTTGATGTCAGCCTTGATACCTGAAATGCTCGCCTGCCGCACTTGAAGCTGCGGGATCTGCACGTTAGCGGTCAGCTGCGGGTCGTCCAGGGTTCCACGGCCGCTGGCAGTCGCGGTCAGGACGCCTACTACCCCAAAGTTTCTCTCCTGTACGGGTTGAAGCTGTGCAAGTTTGATACCAGGAGCGTTGAGCTGAACCTCGTAGCCCTTGCTTTTCGGGTTGAACAGAAGGTTCGCTTTGGCAGAGCCTGCGGGCGTGCTCACGTCAAGCGAGGTATTTACTTCGTTGCCATTTCCTTGAAACTGAAGCGAGAATTGCTGCAAGGGTTGACCATAGGCCTTGGCCTGCGCCAGCCGCACCGATCCGCTTCCCATAGGGTTCAGTTGAGATCCACGCATTGAGAGATCAACGGACAGATCGCCGGAAACCGGATAATCGAGCTTCGCGACCTGCAGCAGCTCATTGATGGCAAGTCTACGAGAAGTCAACTGTACATTGATCGGGCTCGAAGGCAGGTAATGCCAGTTCGAAAGACCGGAGCTGAATGCGAAATTGACATATCCCTGACGCATATTCACCAGAGAGCCGTTCTGGATGGATACCCCGGACCTGTTGGCCTGCAATCCCAGCTGCAAGCTTCGCCACTGAGTATCCTCCACTTGCAAATTTCGGCCGTTTACCTGTCCCCGGATGTGCGGATCGTTCATGCTGCCTTCGAGGACCACTTGCGCATCGGCGGCACCGGCGAGGTTCATGGATCTTGGAGGCGCAGTTTTTGCCGATGTCTGCGCACCTGAATTCTGGAATGCAGCTGCCAAAGAATTCAGTTCCCTGAGGTCCGCCGCGCGTGCCTGCACTGTCACATTCAGTTTCTTGCCGGCGGAGCCACTAATGTCTACACGAGTCTGTGGGGTGCGGACAAAGGTGTTGGTCGAAGTCGCAAGGCCTGAACGGCCGTCATAGCTCAAGTGAAACGAGCCATCAAGAGGAATGCGAGCCGACCCGGCAGCCGCGCTGGCCAGGGTGGCCTTGAGTCCTATATCAGAATGAGCTTTAACGTTCTGCACAGTGCCAACCCAGGCTGCATCGGCGGTTCCGTCAATACGTCCTTCAATCGGAATCTGGTTGAGATTCGCGGTTCGCAGTGCTGCCTTTGCCGCAGCGAGTGAGATCGCCTGCAAGGATGCATGTAGCTTCGACACTGGGCTGTTATCCAAGTGCTGCATGGTTGCGGTAGCTGACAGGCGACCGCCTAGCAGGTCTGCTCCCAGCCCGTGGGCGTCTAGGTTCCCGTTGACCAGCTTGAACTCTCCTCGGAGATTACGGATAACGGTACGAAGATCGGGCGAGTTGACCGCCAATTCGCGGCTGCTCAGCTGTCCATCCAGAACCACCGTGCGCAGCGCGGGCACATTGGCTTGGTACTGATAACGCAGCGAGCCAGCCAAGGTTACTTCTCCAGTCGGAATAGAGGGATTGTTGAGAACAGGACGGAAGTCTTGCGGATGAATCGTGATCTTGTAGGCCCCGTCCGCTGTGGGACTCGAGTAGTTCTGTACCTTGCCCTCCAACTGTATGGTGGAGGAGGCAACGGTCAAGAGCGCCGGTTTTAGCGCGAACTCCGAAGCAGTGGCGTTGAAGCTCGTTTTCAGATCGTGGGGAAGCGGCTTCATGTCTCCGTACCGGAGACGTCCGTCTCGATAGGAGAGGGTACCATCGTAGCCTTTACTCGCGAACTCGGATTTGAGTTCCAATTGCACATCATGCAACTCAGCATCCAGAGGCGTCTTGACGTCGTTGTAATAGATCTCGCCGTTGCTTAGGAGAACATGCTGGATGCCGAGATCAAATGGGCTGGTCGAACCGTTACTATTCGACTTCGGGGCAGTAGGGAGGTTGGTAGTGCCATCCTTGTTGACTAGGAGATTCACCACCGGGTGGCGGAGAATGATCTCATTCAGATCGATCTTCTTGCGCAGCAAGGAGACAATCTTTAGACGAACCCTAAGCTGGTCGGCCTGGACCAGCGGCGGCCGAGATCTCGGCTCGCTACCGCGAATCGTGATTCCGTAAGCGTCAGCACTCAGGCTCGACAGGTGGAGTGCAAAATTCTGGATTCGCACCTGTCCACCCGTAGCCTCACTGGCCTGCTGTTGGAGTTTGGCGAGTACGTAGTCATGGAACCTCTGAGTGCGGAGCGCGACGTAGCCCGCGATCACGAGGACCACGACCAAGGCCACAAAACTTATTGCGATCCAGCCGAGTTTTCTTTTCCATGCCATAGCAGCACCAGATGAACCATCTGGAACTTCAAAACGCCTGTCCCAGAGTGATGTAGAACTGGGTAGCCTTCACTCCCGCTACCGGGTTCAAGTTGCGTCCGATATCGAAGCGAACGGGCCCTACTGGCGTGTTGTACCTCAAGCCGAACCCGACCGTATTGGAGTAATCTCGGATGAAATGGCTAACACCAACAGGGCCGTAGACATTTCCGCCATCGTAGAAAACCGCTGCGCCCAGTCCTTCTTTGATTCCTAGAGGAAAACGGAATTCAGAATTGAACACGAACAGCTGATCGCCACCCACGGGTACCTGTAAGTTGACGCAGGTTGAGGGGACGGCGGGATTGGTGCAAGCGGGCACCGTGCGCTGCGGGCCCGCTCCATTGATCGGGAAACCGCGGAGCGTGGTCTCCCCTCCGGAGAAGAAGCGCTCGCTCGTCGGAACGTCAGTGCTTGTGAAAGAATGAGCGAGCCCCAACGTGATCCTGTTGGCCCAAATCGTCTTCCCGAATGGTTTGTAATAGGAGCTTTGGCCCAGAAAGCGAGCATAGTTTGCGTTGGAGCCGAGGGCCTTCGGAGTGATTCCCAAATCGAGCGTCTGATAGAAACCTCGGCTGGCATCCAAGGGCTTGTCACGCGTATCACGAATCCAGGTGGCGGACAGGGTTGAAAGCCTCAATCGCTGGTCTTGCGGTAAAACCAACCCGGGGATTAGAAGATTGGAGAGGATTGTGCGACGCAAACGATATCGCAGTTGGATTCTGCGTGTTTTGTCCTTATTAAGCGGTTTCTCCAATTGCCACGAGCCCTCTGCAAAGCGAGCCGCAAAGGTGGGATTCTCAGTCGTGCGCTCGATCGATGAACTGAAGAGCGAACTCCAGCTTGAACCCCTGAAATGCGGCTGGGCATAAGTTGCAACCGCACGCTGGTCGAGACGTGACAGCAGGGCGGAAACTGACAGCGATTCAGCAAGACCCCGAACGTTGTAGCGGGTAAAACCGATGGAACCGCGAGGACTGACGAATGTCTTCTCCGCCGCGGTGAAATTCGGAGCTCCGCTGGTAATGGGCGGCTGTCCTGGAAGGGCAATTGTGCCGGAGGGAACATTACCACCACGCCGGGCGACTTCGAGACCGAAGCCATAGCTGACCTCGTTCTGCCCGGCCTCATGTACTTTGACCAATACGTCCTCGTTGCTTTGATCTGTGATCGGCCGGCGTGGCTCGACGCTGGCCCAATCGAACACTCCAAGCTCATGTAACTTGCTTTCCCCGGTTAGCAGGCGTCCTTGGCTCAGTGGTGTCTCGGGAGTGATGTTTGCGGTCTTGTCAATTAGCGACGGCCGGGTTCGCTTGTTTCCGACCAGGAGCACGTCATTCACTTTCACCTGTTGTTTTTCGCTGATCGTGTAGCTGACATCTACTTTGTGTGGATCGCTCGGTAGCCGGGTGACTTTGGAATCGAATTCCGAGTTTAGGAAACCACGATCCATATACGTGGCCATGATGTGGCTACGGTCATCGGCCAAGCCCTTCGGGGAGAACGGTTGGCCTGGTCTGAGCCGGAATCCTGCCTTGGGTGTCAGCTCCAAGCCTGATATCCGAGTATTCCCCTGGAGTGCAAGGTTCGCAACCACAGTTTGCGGACCCTCTGTGATTCGAAAGGTGACGTAAACCTTGGGCTCACGATCAACTACGTCAGGATCGACTTTGACGTCTTCGTAGCCATGGTCTTTGTAAAAAGCGATTGTGCTCTGCACACTTTGGCGTAGCAGTTTATCGCTAAACTTTCCCCGAGAGAGCAAGAGCCGGTGTGGCTTAACCGTGACCTGCTGAACCAGGTCAGCGCTTTCAATATGCTGGTTGCCACGAAACCCCACCGTTTCGACCTTGTGGCGAGAGCCTCTATCTACGTTGTAGATCAGATCGACACGGGAAGACTGATTTTCAAAATTCGTGGTTACCTTAGCGTCAAAGTAGCCCTTGCTCTGAAAGAAATCGATTAGGTTTCGCCGGCCTTCTTCCACAAGGTCGGGATCAACAGTACCCTCGGAAAATATGGGGATCAGCTTTTTCATCTGCCTTCCCCGCAGGAAGGGGAGCCAGGAGAGTTTCGCACCCGTAACTTGCACTTTGACGATCGTGCCTGGTTGGGCCTCAATAGTAATGTCGGCACGATTGGTGTCCGGGTGAAACTGCGGCTGCTCCGCGTGCACCTTGCTGGCAAGATGGTGCCGATTGGCCAGATCACGCTTCATGAGCGCGATGGCCGAGTCGATGCGTTTCGGGGTATACCGCTTGCCCGGTTTGAGGGAGGCACCCGTGGCCGCGGCACGGAGTGAACGTGTAGCATGCAGCAATCGGTTCGCCTCGCCGGGCTCCGGTCCGTGGACTTCTACATTTCCAATCTTCGCCCGTTTCCCCAACGTTACGTCGAAAATCACATCGGCGAGCATGTGGGTTTCGTCGAACTGCGATTCGGTCTGGACCTGAGCTTGGAAGTAGCCCGCCGAGATCAGGAATTGCAGTAGATCTCCACCCGCTTTGGCAACGACGTCCTGCTGGTAAGGCGTCTGGTTTGGAATATCGATAACCTGCAAGAGTCTTGTGTAGGAAAAATCCTTCGTGGCTCCCGGAAATTGAAAGATCCCGAAGTAGAGTGTCGGCTCCAGGGTGAAGGTAACGCGCAGGCCGCCTGGATCTGGCTTGACGTCCACCTCCACCTTGTTGAACCGACCCGTCTGTTTCAGGGCGGAGATGGTGGCTTCGACCTTGGGAGTGGAGTACACGTCCTCGGGCTTCTGTTGGACCAGCGGCCGCAGGGAGTCGACTGAGATTTTCGGGTTGGCGACCAACTCTACTGCCGCGACCCTCTCACCATCATAGGAAACCTTGCCGCTTTGCTGGCATTCGAGGTGCGCAGACCCCGCCAAAGCAACGAAAATGGGTAAAGCCCACCAGCGCATAACGGTGGCCTAAGCAGCGGCCCGAATCGTATCTACTCTCAGGGGCCATGTTTATTGGACACAGGCGCCTTTACGATGCCTTTGTTTTTCAGAAAGATGCCCATTCGGTTCAGCCAGGCACCTTAATGTTTAAGCCTAGCTCCGACCTGGTCAGCCCACGAACCCTCGAGCGGCTGAAACAAAAACCGCAGACTCAGCAAGTAATCCACTTTTTCCAGGAGGCTGGTTATGGGCTCCGACCTGGAAATGAAAGCATCGACCGCTTCGAGCGCACCTGGTGGCGGCCGTTCATCACCAGATAGAAGTGCGATGGGAACATCAGGCTTACAAGCCCTCATGTGGATCGCGGTCGCATCACCATTATTCATTTGGGGCATGTGCTGGTCGAAAAGCACCAGGTCGACTGGATTCGATGCGAAAACTTGAACAGCATCTTTCCCGCTTGTTGCGGTCAAAACCTTATACCCGTTTTCTTCAAGGAGCATCGGCCAACCTTCCCGCGCACTCGATGTGTCATCCACGCAGAGGATTAACGGTTTCTGCCTCATCGCTGCTCCCTAATCTTCGGCCCGAGTGCCAGTACATTTTCAAGGAGTGACGCTTTCCCGAAGCGGCGTGCGATTCTTGATTTGTGCGAATCGGGATTCCGATTCTCCTCGATGATGGGCTAGAGGCGGCGTTGAACGAAATTGTATTCGGCCTTTTAGACCGCCTCCGGCTTCTGGTCTCAAGTCGCATGACCTTTCGTCAATGCAACTGCGGGGGCTTGATAAATTCAATCCGGAACATGGTGTATTTCTCACACTGGAGACCCGAGCTTCTACAATATTCACGAGTTTTTGCTGATAAGAAAAGAGTTGCACAGTCGAATCTTCGCGTCATCCGCGCATTGGAAATTCCATCTGTTTGACTCGGGTCTGATCTTTCGCAAAGACAACAACTTACCTCGCGGTGACTCGATTTCTTGTTGCGCTAACGTACCGTACATGCAAGAAAATTAAGGGGAAACACAAAATGCGGGCACACCACTAGCGCAAAGGCGCCGAGTTACCGCGACATGCCCATGGAACGAGCGGAGTTAGCGAGGCGCCCCTCAAACACAGCCCAGAAGGTATTTCTGCCATTGACGTTTGACGCCTAGTGTAGCGCTGATCATGTACGGCGCGTTCGGTGACACGTTCGCGTAGCAGCAAGCCCGTCCGATAGGAGTATCGGCGCTCGTTTCAAAGTCTAAGCCTCTGGCCGCGCTGTAAATCCGGCTTTCTCTCCATTCCGCATTTTTGGCGGCGAAATCTCAAGCTGCCAGATCGATTCTTGTAATTGAAGGCGGTTCATGCTTTTCTTGCAGTTTTCCTTCCTTGCTGATCTTTGCAAGTTCTTGATTTAGTTCCGCTCCCACCAGCATGGCGAATCCGGTCCAGTACAACCAGACCATCAGGGCAACCGCCGCTCCCAACGTTCCGTAGGTTTTGTTGAAATTCCCGAAATGGCGAAAATAAAGCCCGAGCAGGTAAGACAATGTGATCCAACAACCCACGGAAACCACTGCGCCGGGCAGCGTTGCCCGTAAGCGCTGCTTGACATTGGGCGCGAGGAAGTAAAGCGCCTCAACCGCCAGGATCGTGAACCCGATGGCGATGGTCCAATGAATGAACGGCCAGAGCAGCACGAAAAGCCCTGAAAGGTGAACTCTGCCAGCGAGCCATTGTCCAAATCTGGGACCCACAACCATGACCGACAACGCCATCAGCAACAACGCTCCCGTCAAAAAAGCCAAGCCCACCGCCAAGGGCCGCGTCTTCCAGAACGGACGATCATCACTGACATCGTATGCAATGTTTAGCGCCTCGATCATTGCAGCAAAACCGCCCGATGCGGCCCAAAGCGTGCCCAGAATCCCCAGGGAAAGGAATGTCCCCTTGTTCGGGGAGATGACATCAGCCAAGACTCTCTGCACTAGTCCCATTGCATCAGCTGGCAGGAAGCGTGCTAGTAAGGCCAAGGCTTGGTTGAATAGATCAGGGACGGGCAAATACGCCACCACGGCGGACAAGAAAATCAGGGCTGGAAACAGAGACAGGACGAAGTAGTAGGCGAGCGCAGCAGCCATCTGCTGCGTGTGGTTACGAACCACGTTAGCGTACGTCCCTATCAGTGCGTTCTTTATGCCTATCGGCCTCACGGTTGATGCCTGTCGCTCTCACGTCGTATCTTGTGCGGGTTGCGGTGCGGCAATCGCGTGCCGTCCATCTGTTCGCCGATGGCGTGCTCTACAATCCCGCGTGCAACTTGCATGAAGTCGCGCTTCTGGCCGGGCCGACGCCTTTGCCGATGGTCATGGCTTAGGCCTGGTGCCGTTCTGTGGCTGGGATAGCGGCTAGGTTGAAGTCCTCGGAGTGCTTCAGCTTAACGTGTGCGCGAAACGCTTCGTACAGCATTTCACTGGTTTTTCCCTGAGTACTCGGGCCGTCGGTCACGGCCTTTTCGACGCAGATGATCTCATGGCACTCAGAGCACTTGCCGAAGCGATGACTCGCGCGATCCATTTCGTCCTTTGGCCCAAGCCAAGCCATGTCGGTCAATTCTGGCTTTTTCATGCCCACAGTTTCCCACAGGCCAGACGGTTTGGCTACACTGTGGATATTCAAACTGACCCACTACCGAATTTTCGGCTGACTGGATTCGTCGCTCGAAGACCTGCTATTCTGAGCTGTTATTTTGCCCTTGAAGGTGCTTGCGCATGAGAGACGTTTATGAAGTTCTGAGACAGAAAGAGCTTGAGGTGTCGAGGCTGCAAAAAGAAGTTGAGGCGTTGCGTGTAGCAGCCCCTCTTCTGTTGGCAGACGGGGAAGCCGAAAATTACAACCAGCCGACATTACAGCGTGCGGTGAATGACGCTCCGCAACCCGACCACAGTGGGTGGCAAGACAGACCCAAAAAGCGCTTTTCCCCCTAAATGGGCGCGAAATCCTATTCTGCGGCTAGATGAATCCATTCTGTCAGGTCGAGTACGTATCCAGTACAGCGACGTGAGAGTTTCTGCGGCAAAAATTGCGCGATAGTCACCACTGCCTTCGCGCAAAGGTCGCCGTGGCGAAGGGCAGGGTCAATCCGCAATTGACCAGTCAAGGTAAGGCCGCGAGATGTTAACAACCTTGTCTGTGGGAAGTTCCTTGTGGGCGCAAATTTGACATCGATCTTGATGTAAGGACAGTGGCGATAGACATATGTCCGCTGGGAAGGGTTCGAAAGCCCGCCCTCGGTGGTAAATATTTTGACCCACTACTGTCCGGCTAAATTTTCTGGCAGTCGACCTAACTCATTGAAGATAAGGCCGATAACGCATAGCCGAAGCAGGAACGATTTGAATTGGAAAGGGACTGGATTGACCTCTTTCCGCCGGTCTACGGGGTGAAACAATGACGGGTGAACTCTGGACGCACCGTCTTCTCGCAACTGATCCAACATCTCCCCGAAAAAGAATTTCAAAAGTGTGTTGCCCGCTACAACGGCGACTCGAACTTCAGAGGATTTTCCTGTTGGGACCAATTACTGGCGATGGCCTTCGCGCAACTCACCTATCGCGAGAGCCTGCGCGATATCGAGTCCTGCTTGCGCGCGCTACAAAGCAAGCTGTATCACATGGGGTTCCGCGGCAAAGTGTCGCGCTCGACGCTGGCCGATGCTAACGAATCTCACGATTGGAGAATCTTTGCGGAGTTCGCTCAAGTATTGATCGGCATTGCCCGGCCGCTGCATGCGCATGACCCGATTGGCGTCGATCTGGATCAAAGTCTGTATGCTCTGGATTCGACGACCATCGATCTGTGCCTGTCGCTATTTCCGTGGGCGAAGTTTCGTCGGCGCAAGGCCGCCGTCAAAATGCATACTTTGCTGGACCTGCACGGCAACATTCCCACCTTCATCCGCGTCACCAGTGGCGATGTGCACGACGTAAACATCCTGGACGAGATCATGCCGGAAGCAGGTTCGTTTTACGTTATGGACCGAGGCTATATCGATTTTCAGAGACTCTTCGTCTTCACACTAAGCTCGGCCTTCTTTGTCGTGCGCACCAAATCGAATGTGCTTATCCAGAGACGCTACTCGCATCCAGTGGACAAGAGAACTGGCGTGCGCTCGGATCAGACCGTCATCCTCACATCGTTCGAATCGGCATCAGCATATCCCGATGCATTGCGTCGCGTCAGTTACCTCGATAAGGAAACCCAAAAGCGACTGAAATTCCTCACGAACAACTTTGTGCTGCCCGCATTTACCATCGCGCAAATTTACAAGTGCCGCTGGCAAGTGGAATTGTTTTTCGAGGGTTCGACATGGTGCACTCCTTCGTATGTTATGGAATTTCAAAGGTCAGCTGCGCTGAATCGACCGTTGGT
>Ga0137415_10005579_pt1 | contig 12466 bp, 14 predicted proteins | sample CZODoug3_1_1_16f_FD_183082 | JGI IMG/M metagenome (GOLD analysis project Ga0137415, IMG submission 183082) | Vadose zone soil fungal communities from Angelo Coast Range Reserve, California, USA - CZODoug3_1_1_16fungal (Hybrid Assembly) | ecosystem: Environmental > Terrestrial > Soil > Vadose...
TGCGCCCGTAGCTCAGCCGGATAGAGCAACGGATTTCTAATCCGTAGGTCGAAGGTTCGAGTCCTTCCGGGCGCGCAGCCTCAAAATACGTTCCTTCAGCGCGTCAGAATCAAGAAGCGGATTGCATCGCTGCCGGTCTTACTCTCCTGGCAAGCCAGTCAACGCAAATGGCGATGCTCAAGAGTGTCAAAACAGAGACGGGTTGGAGGTAACGAATGCACGGCTGCGGTGAGAGAACAGTTACCACCACCATCAGAATCGATGCATGGACAAACAAGAGAAGCGCAAATGATCGATCGCGACTCAACCATATCGCGAATGCGCAGACTAAAGGCGACACAATTACAAGGAAGTAATATGGCAAGGATCTAAGAAAGTACTGTTGTAACAATGAGTATGGCTGCGTTCGGGGGTCTTTTACCGTTCGAAATCCGAACTTCTCAGCGAGCATCTTGACCTGGTCGTCGTTCAACTTGGCATAGCCGAGATCGATTCGGGCGTACCAACGAATGGATCCGGGATTCCAATATCCCATGTAAGTTATCACGGCGAGCCCGACAATTTCCAACGGCCGGTGCCGCAACGCGTTGATGGCGGTCTCTCGCGCAACGCGATCATTCTTTCGATGATCTTTTTCAATTTCGCGCCAGCGGTCAATCAGTAGACCTTTGCCGTATTGTTGGGCATTTCTTAAGCCCAGAGTTTTGATTTTGAACTGATCGCCGTTGGCAATTATCTCGCCGAAACGCGGATCGCTGGCGTCAGATGGCTCAAGGGCGGGCGCCCAAACCGCGGCAAGGTGAGCTCCGGCATCGTACAAATATGCCGGCTCACGGTTGCTAAGCCAGCCGTTCGCATACTTGTAGGCGCCATGCATTACGAACATCATGGCAATGCTAGCGAACACGTGCGTTAACCCGGTTGTTAGAACGCCCGCTTCCAGTGTGCGCGCCTCTGATGGTTTGCGTAAACGCTGGAAAAGCACAACGTGCAAACGCAATGAGTGGCAGCAGAATCGTGCAGGCCTGAACAACCGGGAGAAAGCTCATCCTAAAGCCAATCAGCAGCACCGAGAGTGCCTGGACAACTGCAAGTTGCCACAGCCGCCGATCGCGTAGATAACCGAGAGACCAATAGAGAACCAGCACGTAAACAAGGAGGCTAAAGCTCTCGGTCATCACGTACCGCTCCCAGACAAGCTGGCAAGGATCCAGCGCGCACATTAATCCGAACAAAAACGAGAGCCTGTTCGACATTCTGAAGAAGCGGCTGCAAATCAACGCAAACACGATCGCTGTCACCGCGCTGATGAGCATTTGACTCAATAGAAGTGGACCAAAACTGTGCGGCCAAACCGCCAACCAGCGTACCAGGTAGCCGTAGAAGTACGATCGATCACTTGGAATCCAGCCGGTCAGCGCCGTCCAGATGTAGGCCCCCGAGTCGCCCAGAAAAAGCTTCGGCGTTGGATCCAGCCAAAGGAGCAAAAGCTTGATCGCGAAAATCAGCGCGCAGAATAGCCACCAGGCATTCGCAGGCGAAGATGCAGCGCCGGCGCAAATGGACTGAGGCGCTGTCGCCTCAATCTTTATTGCTGCATGCTCACTGCGCTCCATCGCGCATCACGACTCGCACAGTGATCGAGAGTGTCAAAGACGCGCGCGGCCACGGAAAGGTGTTCGAACCTGCTCAGGTTCCAGACCTAAAAGTCACTTGTTTTCGGTCCAGCGCCGTTCGTGATCGAGCAGCCATTTCTTGCGCCATAGACCGCCGCCGTACCCGCAGAGGGTCCCGTCGGCTCGAATTACGCGGTGGCACGGGATGATGATGCAAATCATGTTCGTGCCGTTCGCGCGACCAACTGCGCGACGCGCATTCTCATCGCCCAGGCGCTTTGCCATCCACGAATACGAACGCGTTTCGCCAACTGCAATCGACTGCAAGATTTTCCACGCACGCAATTGAAAGGGGGACCCGACCGGAGCCAGTGGAACTTCAAACTCCAGCTTCTTGCCGGCGAAGTAGTCCCTGAGTTGCGAACGGACGGTTTCGAGATGCCGATGTTTCCCCGGCACAACATTTGTGCACAATCGTTTCCGCAAAATCGACAACTCGCGTTCTGTCGCGCGCCGGTCGATGAATTCAAGCAAGCGCAAGCCTTGGTCGTCAGCGACAGCGATCATTGGCCCGAGCGGCGAATCGATTCGCTCCGCAAACAGTGGTGCATGCGTCCTGGCGTTTGTTGGCGATTCGCCAAAGATCTTGGTGAACGCGTCGCGGAAGCCGCTCTCAGATTCAAAGCCACTCCCGTTTCTCGCTTGATCCACGCGATCGCCTTGGCGCACCTGGCTCAAAGCAAGACCCATCCGCCGCGCGCGATGATACGCTTGGAATGTCATTCCATAATGGCGCTTGAACTGTCGTCGCGCGGTTGAAGGATCGATCGAGAGCGCTGCCAGTTCCTTGTCCGTCAAGCGTCCGCCCGGCGCGCGCTCCACTTCCGCGCGCAAGCGCTCGATCAGCTTCGGCGGACGCGCATTTGGATCGAGCGGATGGCATCGCAAGCAAGGCCGATAACCGTTTTCCAGTGCGTCGCTTGATGTTGCAAAAAAATCGACGTTTTCGCGTGCCGGTTTTTTTGCCGAGCACGTGGGCCGACAGAAAATTCCAGTCGTGCGCACGCCGATGTAAAAAATTCCTTCGAAACTCGGATCGCGGTTCACCAGCGCGCGATACATCGTCTCCGTGGGCGGCAGAAGTTCGAGCGTTTTCATGCGAAAAAGCTAAGCACTCACAATGGTTGATGCATCGACGAAATTCGAGCAGCGAATTTTGTAGCCGCCTCGCTGTGTCGAGGCGTTTTGCGAAGCGACATCAGACACGGCGACACAGCGCCGTGGCTACATTCATCAGCGATGCTTCGCGGTGTCTTCATGCGCGTTGAACTCGGAACGTAAAGCAGCCGCGGGTAATGCTGCGTACATCCACAAACTCGGTGTCAGGATTTTGGAATAAATTTTCAATCACGACTTCCGGTTCGCTGCCATTCGCAACTTGCGCGTCGATGATGTTGTAATTTGAATCGTAAGCGCGAAACACGCGACTATTGCGAAAGTCGGCGGGATATTCGTTAGTCGCGCTGTAGCGTTGGCATTCATTGGCGTGAACAAAGATCGGGCCCGTCTCAGAATACGGGTGACCTGACGGAATGGCGGCGTACGGAAACAGAACCACGCGCTCGCCAGGCTGCGCCCACCGCAAGCAGTGGCGGCACGGACTACTTCCGGGCGAATCTACTGTGATGAGCGCATGATCCGCTGCACCCGCGTTTACTGCGCGCCGCGCCGCGTCTGCAATTTCGGTAGGAAGGGGAATGATTTGAAAGCGCGAGGTTTTCATGAGCGACAGCTAAATCCAACACCGCGAGCCGCGCATCGGCGAAATTCAGGCAAGGAATTCTGTAGCCGCTTTCCTATGGGAAGCGCGGCGTCGCCCATAGGGCGACGGCTACAATTACGGAGATAAAAACTCCAGAACGGCGCGCGCTGCTTCCGCAAGAGCAGCAGCGCGATCATCCGCTGAGGATGTCGAGCCAATCGAGTAAATAGCAACCAGAATCGGTGCACGGGCGGGTGGACGAATAATGGCAACGTCGTTTGTCGCTCCGTTTCCACATCGCCCCGTTTTATCCCCGACGGTCCACGCTTTTGGAACGCCGGCCCGAATCATCAGTGCGCCAGTCTCGTTGTGACGCAACCAATCTTCGAGCTGATGCCGTGAAGATTCGGATAACACATTGCCCAGCAGGAACCGTTGCATGTCTGCGCACATCATCGCAGGGGTTGTGGTGTCACGTTCATCGCCGGGAATGGCGCTATTCAATTCCGGTTCTTTTCGATCAAGTCTCGTCATCTCATTCCCAATGCTGCGCACGAAATTTGTTAGTCCAACCGGTCCGCCAATTGTAGCCAGTAAAAGATTGCCGGCCGTGTTGTCACTCTGTTCGATCGCCGCTGCGCACAAGGCGCCAAGCGTCATACCCCCATCTTTAAGATGTTCCTTCGTCACTGGCGCATGTTCCAAAATGTCCTTAGCACCGTAAGTAATGAACCGATCCAATTTCTCTTGTCCGTCATCGACGCGCTTTAATACCGCCGCTGCAGCGAGAAATTTAAACGTGCTGCACATCGGGAAACGTTCTTCCGATCGGTAATCGAGACGTTTACCGCTGCTAGTGTCCAGCGCAGCCACACCAATTCGAGCACCAGTTCGCTGCTCGATAGATAGAATCCGGTTCGCGAAATCGCTGGTCGATCCCGGCGTGCTCGCAGCGAGAAACAAAAGCAAAGCTGCTACCATCGATGATACGCGGGATGGCCTTCCTTCACCGCAACGAAAACTCCGCGACAGGTGGCGCAAACTTTTCCGCCGGCGCTCAGTGTTCCCTCGATGGTCGCACGGTCATCAGTGATCTCGACAACCTTCGCAGAGAGAAAAACGGAGTCGTTTGTCGGGGTCGGCCGGAGCAGTTTGATGGCGTATTCCGCGGTGACCGTGCAAGGCGGGCGATTTTCGCCTGCGCGTTTCATGAGATGATACGCTGCCGTCCAGTTGCAATGACAATCGAGTAACGTGCCGATGATCCCGCCATTCAAAACTCCCTCGAACGCTTCGTATTTTTTCTCCGGTTTCCACTCAGCGACGACTTCGCCGCCTGCTCGCGATTCATCGGAGTTCTTCAGGAAACTACGAATATGCAAGCCGTCCGGGTTTGCCGCGCCGCAACCGAAGCACATGTTTCGGGGCGCATATTTTTCCTGTAGCGACTGTTCTTTTTTCACCTTGTAGGGCGTTTCTGCGAAACGCCATTCGAATGTTACCTCATGCAAAGGCGTCTGACACAGACGCCCTACAATTGCTTGATCTCACGCAGCGGGCGAGCCGGGATACGGACGCAGCTCTGGCCCGACGTAGAGTGACCGCGGCCGAATGAGACGGTTATTATCGTGTTGTTCGACCACATGGGCGCACCAGCCTGCTACGCGAGACGCAGCGAAAAGAGGCGTATTCAACTCAGGAGGAAAGCCCAACAGCCAAAACACAGGCGCGGCGTAAAGATCGACGTTGGCGCACAATTGTTTCTCCCGTTCCATCACTTCTTCGAGCTTCTCGCAAATCGGCACCCAATTCTCTTTCCCTGTGCGTTTCCCAAGGTCGCGCGCGATCTCGCGCATCGCTGGCACGCGGGAATCGCCTGCTTTGTAAACGCGATGGCCGAATCCCATGATCTTGCCTTTCGTCCCGAGCTTTTTCATTAACCATGCCTCGGCGCGATCCGGCGTCCCGATTTCCTCAAGCATTTTCATCGACTCCTCGTTGGCGCCGCCATGCAGCGGTCCTTTGAGAGTCGCAACCGCGGATGTAACCGCGGCATACATGTCGGCCAGCGTCGACGCCGTTACGCGCGCTGCAAACGTGGACGCGTTAAATTCGTGGTCGGCGTAGAGATTGAAAATCGTATCGAGCATCCGGGTTTGCCATTGCTCGGGAACTTTGCCGTTGAACTTGTAGAAGAAATTCGCCGCTTGCGTCAGTTCCGGTTTTTCGGGAAACGGTTGTTCACCCTGCGAGATGCGCCAGCCGTCTGTGATCAAGGTGGACACGCGTGCGATGAGCCGGATTGCTTTGCGAATGTTTGCGTCATGCGAATTATCGCTCAGATCTTTATCGAAGGCGCTTAACATCGAAACGCCGGTGCGCAGCATATCCATTGGATGCGTGTCGCTCGGGAGAAGTCGCAGCATTTCCGTTACCGGCCCAGGCAACTCGCGTTCGTTGGCGACTTGTTGCGTGAATTCCTTCAGTTGCTTCGCGTTCGGCAACTCTCCATTGAGCAACAGATAAGCGACCTCCTCGAAAGCGGCCTTCTCGGCCATCCCATGAATGTCGTAGCCCCGATACATCAACCCGGCAGCGGGATCGACCCAGCAGATCGCCGTCTCACCGGCGATTACCCCGGCCAGTCCCGGGCTGAATTGTGGTTTTGTTTCAGTACCCATGTTATTCGCTGATTGTAACTACGATACGCGTGCCGACAAATCGTCAGTCGCTCTAGCTCGGCCATCTCTCTGCAGTTGGATCGTAGTCGAGCAGTTTGTAGAGCTCCTCGCGCGTCTGCATTTCATCGAGCCATTCCTTTTGGGTTCCACTTTTCTTGAGAGCGCGCAGAAACTCATCGGTCGCTTTCATCGACACGCGGAATGCGCTCTGCGGGAAAATCACCATGCGATAACCAAATCCGGCTAAATCCTGGAATGAAAGCAGCGGGCTCTTGCCAAACTCCGTCATGTTCGCCAGCAACGGCAGATCGATCTCACTGGCAAAGTCGCGAAACTCCTCGGCGCTTTGCAATGCTTCCGGAAAGATTGCGTCGGCGCCCGCTTCCATGTACCGCTGCGCCCGATCAACTGTTCGATCAAAATCTTCGACCGCGCGCGCGTCCGTCCGGGCGATGATCATGAAATCGCGATCGGCTCGCGTAGCTACCGCCGCTTTGATTCTTTCCGTCATCTCTTCAGCGTCGATCAGCGATTTTCCGGCGAGATGTCCGCAGCGCTTGGGAAATTCCTGATCCTCAATGTGACAACCGGCCAGACCTGCTGCTTCAAGCTCGCGGATTGTACGAGCGACATTTTCCGAACCTCCAAACCCGGTATCCGCATCCACGATTGCCGGGATCTTCACCGCCCTCGCGATATACCCGGCCAGTTGGGCCACTTCCGTTAGCGTCAGCAGGCCGATATCGCGAACGCCGGCTGTCGCATTTGCCATTCCCGCGCCGCTCACGTACACCGCGTCAAACCCGACGCGCTCCACCTGTCGCGCCATGGCCGCGTTTGGTACACCGGGCAGCATGATCGCGCCTTTCGCGACAAGCTCACGCAGTCGCGCCGCTTTTGTTTGTCCTGTCATGTCAAGCGAACCCCTGTCATTCCGAGCGAAGTCGAGGAATCTCTAATTATTTCTCCTCTGGCATCTGCAGCGCCTGCATCAGCTCATCGACGTTCTTCGCTTCATCCAGTTTCCAAACAAGCTCGATAATCTTTTTCGCCCGGCTCTCTTCAATGAAGCGCTCGACAAGCCCAAGGAATTTTCCTTCGACTGCCGAATCTTTGAGCCGATTCTTCGCGTTGCCCAGCGGATAATCGACGCGCTTGGTTAATCGCCGGCCATCGGCAAGATCAACGTGCACAATGTTGCCGACCGCGTCTGGATACATCGCGCTCAATTCCGCGTTCCGCTCCACTTTCACGTTCTCCAAAAACTTCCAAACCGCAGGATCTTTGAATCGCTCCGGCTCGAACTGGCGATCGGTGATTTGGCCGTCAATCAGCGCAATTGCCGTGATGTAGGGCAAACTGTGGTCTGCAGTCTCGCGCGTTTTGGGTCGCCATTTCTCCGGTTCGCTCCCGATGATGTCGACTGAAGCATCGTGGCTCTCGATCACCACACGTTTGATTTTCGAGAGGTCGTCAATCTGGCTCCGTAAAAAAAGCGCCGCTTCAATCGCGCTCTGGCTGTGATATTCCGCCGGCCAATATTTGATGCTCGTCTTCAAAATCATCGTGGGCGATCCGCGAAATTTTTCGCCAACGCTGCCCAGGGACACGCCGAGTTGCTTTTCAAATCCCATTTCGCCTTCGAAAATCGGCGCGGGCCCGGTCATACCCTGGCGGGCAAGCAGCGCGGAGAAAACGCCGTGGCGCGCCGCGGTTGCAAAGGCTACGCCTTTCCAATGCGAGAGTTCGCCTGCGCGGGACTGGCGCATGGCCGCGCCGGCCACGCCCGCAATATTCACCGCGTGCCGAGTGTTTGCCGGGTCAAGTTTCATCAACTTCGCGGATGCGAGCGCAGTCGAGAACGTCCCGTAGGTCACGTGGTCCCATCCGCGCGCACGAATGCTCGCCGCGTCGCAGAGGCGGCATTGCACTTCGTATGCAAGCGCGATGGCCGTGATCAATTCGCGTCCACCAGAGCCCACGCTTTCCGCAACGGCCAGCGCGGCCGAAATGTTGTCGCTGGGATGCGCCGGCTCTTTCGACAGATACGTGTCGTTAAAATCGAAATAGCGAATGCCGCAGCCGTTGGCGAATGCCGCCCAGTCCGGCGGCGCTTTGTGATCGGTGCCAAAGATTGTCGAGCCGTGTTTCGCCGAGAAATCTCCCGCTACTCTTCGCGCGATCACAAACGGTTCTTCCTTCCATGCACCGAGCGCGCAGCCCAGGGAATCGATTACGCGCCGTTTCACTTCGTGCACGACTTCCTTCGAAAGATCCTCAAACCGCTGTGCGCACGCGTAATCAGCAAGTTGATGAGCAAGCGTTGTCTTCATGTAAAAAATCGAGATTCCAATCTGCCGATGATTTTTACGGGAGCAAGGGGAGCACAGGAGCTTGCCGCGCTCTAGCGCTGGGAAACAAACTGGCAGGCCGATCAGTGCGGCGGGTTTTTCGGAGCCACAGCTTCGGCCATCGATTTCAGCATTCGGCCGAGATCGCTGTTGGTCGAGAGGACCGCCGTCGTGTCCTTTTCAAACGCGGCGCGCATGACATCGAGGCTGCGCAAAAACGTATAGAGTTCCTGCTGGTCAGGCGTGCCAAAAGCTGCGGCGTAAATCGCCGCGGCTTCGGCGTCCGCTTTGCCTTCAATTTCAAGGGCGTTCTTTGTGGCGGTGGAACTGATCGAGGCGACGTCGCTTTCCTTTTGGCCGTTAATATTCGCGGCCTCGCCGCGGCCTTCGGAACGGAATCGGGCCGCGATTTGGTGCCGCTCGCTCGACATGCGCTCGATGATTTTCTCCGCCACCGCCGGGTTGTATTTGCTGCGTTTAAAACGTTCGTCGAGCAGTTCGATCCCGAAGTCGGCGATTTTTTGACGCGTGCGCTCGGTGATCTGTTTCTCTATTTCGCCGCGCCCGTACTCAATATCGGGAATTGTGGTGGGCAGAACCGTGCCCGTCTTCTCCAGCTCCTCGTCGCGCACAGGTTTCCGCCCTTTGGTTACGCGAATGATTTCGACCAGATCATGTGTGGCGACTGCAGTGCGGGTTTCGCTGCCGAGAATGTCGTCGAGGCGCGAGAGCGCGCTCCGCTCGTCATTGAGCCGATTGTAGTAGAGCATCGGATCGCTGATCCGCCACCGGGCAAAACAATCGACGATGATATAGAGCTTGTCTTTGGTTGGACATTCGATGGGCGGCCCGTCCCAGGCGAGGATGCGTTTGTCGAACCGCTGCAACTTGTCGATGACCGGCAGCTTCATCTTCAACCCGGGCGTGGTGATAGTGCGAACGATCTTGCCGAAACGCGTGATGATCACCGTCTCATATTGCGGCACGACGAAGAGCAGCGTTCCCCATTTCAATGCGGTCAGTATGAAAAGAATGCCCAGAATCGACATGAACGGGTTTTGCAAAAAACGGACCACAGCAGTCACGGCAGCGGGTCGCGGGGTTACATCGATCACATTCATGGCGAGCTCCTCGATTCGCCGGGCATCTGCAGCGGCAAGGTCTGGAGAATGTTCTTCAGGCTGTCATCAATGATGATTTTCTTTTGCAGCCTCGGCAGGATGGCTTGCATCGCCTCGAGATAAAGACGGCGCCGCGTCACTTCTGGCGCCTTGCGATATTCGGCCAGCAACAACGAGAACTTTTGAGCTTCGCCCTTGGCCTCGTTCACACGACGAAACGCGTACGCTTCGGCCTGTTTCTCGCGCTCTTTTGCCTGGCCGCGCGCGTTCGGAACAGCATCGTTATAGACGGACCAGGCCTGGTTAATCGCTGTTTGCTTTTCCTGTTGCGCCTGATTGACGTCGTTGAACGCTGCCTGCACAGCCGGCGGCGGACGGACGCTGGTGAGTTGAACTTGTTGAATCTGGATTCCCAAATCGTACTGCGAACAGAGATCGGCCAAACGTTTCAATGTCGATGTCTCGATGTCGTGGCGCCCGATGGTAAGCACTTCGTCCACGGTGCGATCGCCGATCACTTCGCGCATCACACTTTCGGAAAGGTCGCGCAACGGTTTCTCCGGCTCGCGTGCGCCGAACAGATACATTCTCGGATCAGTAATCCGATATTGGACCACCCACGGCACGAGCGCGGTGTTCAGATCCCCCGTAATCATCGTCTCAGTTTCCTCCGGCTGCGGATCGCCCTGATAAAGATTTGTCGCACCCGGCGTCGAAAAACCGAACTCGAGCTTCTGCAAACGCTGCGTAGGTACGATGTGGATCTCGTCGACGTATGGAATGGCATAGGTCAAACCCGGGTTCACGAGGTCGTGGTAAGCGCCAAACCGGGTCCTCACCCCAACAGAGTTTGCGGGAATGGTCATGAACCCAAACACCAGCGTGAAGAGCGTGGTCGCAATTCCGATGCACGCGATGACACCAAGAATTGTTCGCAACGGTTTAATCGGAAGATGTTCGGCAACGTCCGGTCTCGGCATAAGCGCTGCTGTCATTGACTCAAAGCTGTCACGTAAGCGCAAGCTTTCATTCTAGGGAGCGCACGCGGCTTGCGTGCACATTTCGGCGCCACCGCCGAAACATCTTCGCGCAGCGAGTACTGAAACCGAATCGAAACTTCCAAAAAGTTCGCGATGGCGAGGGCGCCATCGCCAGCACGCGAGCCGCGTGCGCTCCCCAGAGGTTCTCTTGACTGGATGCTTCTGCGCTTCAAAACTGAATTATGAAAATCAAAAACACGGTCTTGTCAGCGATCATAGGTCTTGCGACGTTCACCTGCATGGCAGCAACAGAATCTCAAACACAGCCCGAAGTCGGTAAGCCCGCGCCGGATTTTAGTCTCACCACCGGAGACGGTTCGCAGGTGAGCTTAAAAGATTATCGCGGTAAATGGGTTGTTCTTTATTTCTATCCCAAGGATTTCACAAGCGGTTGCACGTTGGAGGCGCACAATTTTCAGCGAGACATCGCGAAATATGGTGATGCCGGCGCAGTCATTCTCGGAGTGAGTGTCGACACCGCGCAATCGCACAAAGATTTTTGCGCGAAGGAAGGACTCAACTTCAAATTGCTCGCCGATCCCGACGCTAAGGTCTCCACCGAGTACGGTTCAGCAATGGATTACAAAGGCCAAAAGCTCGCGGCGCGTAACACGTTCATCATTAATCCTGACGGCGAGGTCGTAAAGGTGTATACCAGCGTCAAACCCGCCGAGCACAGCGACCAAGTTTTAAAAGACTTGGCGGAGTTAAAGAAGAGCTGAGACACGAATTTTGCCCCGAACGCTTTCGGGGCTTCGGAGTGCGGTGGCTTGACGCCGCTTTTCCGTCTCGGTAAAACTGCTTCACACTCCAATTCTTATGGCCGCACAAAGAAAATCCATCGATTGCAGGGATTACCCGAGCGAAAAGAATTGCTCGCTCAAAATTTCCGGCACCGAAGAGGAAGTGCTCGACGCCGCGGTGCAGCATGCCACTTCCGTTCACGGGCACGAGAACACGCCGGAATTGCGCGAGCAGATTCGCTCGATGCTTAAAGACTCAGACGAGTAGAGCTTCACGTGGACACCAAGCGAATGTCTGAAGCCGACTTGTTTCCAGAGAAAAAGCTTCTTTTAGGCGGCTTCGCCGGCCTCGCAGCCGCAATCATCGGCGCGATTGTTTGGGCGGTTGTAACTGTCACGACCAAATATCAAATCGGATGGATGGCCCTGGGCGTGGGCGCGCTTGTCGGCTTCGCTTTGAGAATCGGAAACGGCGGCAAAGCGTTCGGTGTTCTCGGGGCGTTTCTAGCGCTCTTCGGTTGCGTTCTCGGAAATTATCTTTCGCTGATCGCGTTCGCCTCAGCCGAGGAACACGTTCCCTTCTTCACAATGCTGAACAACGCTGATCCAACGAAAATCATCAACGCCATGTGGGACGACTTCGTGTCGGCCAGCGTTCTATTTTACGCGATTGCAGCTTACGAAGGTTACAAGTTCTCAGCGTTCAGTCCATCAAGTGTTTCCTCAGCACTGGACAGTGCGACACAACCGAAATCAGCTGGAGTTGTGCAAGGAGATCAAGTCGATGCTGCTCGCGGGCGAGCTCGACGCCGCCATCCTCGGCGACGCCGCGCCCGACCCGCGACTGCAGCCGCTGATCGCCGACCCGGACGCGGCGGGCAGGAAGTGGGGCGAGAAGCACGGCGCCATCCAGCTCAACCATCTGGTGAGCGTGAAAAGCTCGGTGTCACGCTCCGTTTCTGATGAGATTTATGAATTACTCGTCAAGAGCAAGGAAGCAGCCGGCAATCCGCCGATGCTGCCGCACGGCCTCGAGGCCAACCGCCGCAACCTCGAGGTGGCAATCGACTGTGCCCATAAACAAAACCTGATCCCGCGGCGATTCAGGGTGGAGGAGCTCTTCGAATGAAACGCCTGTTGTTTTTCCTGCTG
>Ga0137415_10005580_pt1 | contig 12465 bp, 13 predicted proteins | sample CZODoug3_1_1_16f_FD_183082 | JGI IMG/M metagenome (GOLD analysis project Ga0137415, IMG submission 183082) | Vadose zone soil fungal communities from Angelo Coast Range Reserve, California, USA - CZODoug3_1_1_16fungal (Hybrid Assembly) | ecosystem: Environmental > Terrestrial > Soil > Vadose...
TCGATGCCCATCTGCTTGATGATCGAGCGCGCGACTTCGGCGACGGTGACCTTCAGCATCACCTGGTCGCGGCCGCGAACCACGATGGAGTTGACGACCTTCTCCGCTCCACCGGCGAGGCGCGCGGCGAGATCGCCGGCCAGCTGCGCTTCGATCGGGCTTGCCGCGGTGCCGGTCAGCACCACGCCGTCGCCGACGCCGTCGATCTGGATGTCGGCGTTTGGCAGCGACGCTTTCAGCGCGGCGCGCACGCCGTTGAGGTCGCGCTTGACCGCGATGTCATAGGCGGCGATTTGCTGACCGGCGGAATCGAAGAATACGATGTTGGTCTGGCCGACCGCGGCGCCGATGATATAGGCACGCTGCGCCGAGCGAACGACGGCGTTGGCGATCTTGGGGTCGGCGACCAGCACGTCCTTGATGTCACGCGGCAGGTCGATCACCACCGATTTACCGATTCCGAGCGAAAGGAAGCGCGCATTCATCTGGCCGTCGGCGGCGACCGGTGCGGCGGCGCGATAGTCGCCCGCCACCACCGGCGTCAACGCCGGATTGAGCGTGAGTGCGGCGACGGCCGAAAACGACAGGGCGCGGACGATCAATGCCCGCATCGTTGCCTGATTTACCCTGCACTTCATATCGCGCGTCCTTTCGGTCACTTCTGCATCGTCGCTTGGCTCGCGACGCCGTAGCGAATGACGTTCACGGTATCGCTGCGCTTGTTGGATTGATCGTCGGTCCTGACCTCGACCGCGTTGAGGTCGGCGATGCTGCGCAGCGCGAGCGAAAGTGTACCGCTCTGGCGCGCACGCGCCAGCGTTTCGGTCTGCTCCGGCTTCAGTTCGAGCGTTACGGTCTTGCCGACCAGCGCGTTGGTGCCGTCTTTCTCCTTCGGCGCCTGGTCGATTGCGAGCACGCGGACATTGGTCAGGATGATTTCGGAGTTGACGATGTCGGCGCCGCCGCGATCGGGATTTTTCTCGCGCTTGGAAAGCAGCACGTCGACCCGGTCGTTCGGCAGAATGAAGCCGCCGGCGCCGGTCTCCGGCGAGATTTCCGTCGATACCGCGCGCATGCCGGTGGGCAGGATCGCGGCCATGAAGCCGCTACCGTCGGCCCTTACCAGTTTCTGGTCGCGGATCGGTTCGCCGGCAATGAAGGGGGCGCGCGCGATCGCGCCGGTGACGTCCCTGATGGCGTCCGCCTTGTTGTCCTTGCGCATGAAGCTGTTGCTTGCGGTCGCGGCCGGCCAGGTCTGCCATTGCAGGTCGTCGGGCTTGACGGTTTGGCCGAGGCCGATGTCGGATCTCGCGACTAGGACGTCCACCGTCGGCAACTGCGCGACCGGCTCCGTCGGTGCAGGCTTGTCGGTCCCACTGGCAAGATAGAGCGCAGTGAGGCCGGCGCCCGCGGCGATAGCCAGGACCACAATGCGTGCGGTATTCATACGCTTGACTTCCCACATGACGCCGCGACGCTTCCGCCGCCGTGATCGGAGTTGACCAGCTATTCGTCAAAGCATGGTTAATGAGGCGTATCTAAATCGCCTTAACGGGAGGTTACCCGCCGCGTGTTAGAGCACGGCGAAGTGCGCAAGATCGGCCGCCTTGATCCACTCGGTCTCCGGATAGACCACGAGTGCGCCGATCGCGAGCGCGATGCCGTAGGGGATTCCGGTTTGCTTGTCGTGCAGTTTCAGCGCCCAGGCCCGGCGGGCCAACGGGTAGGGCAGCGGCCATTGCCGGAGCTGCAGCAACAGCAGGGTCAGTGCGCCGCCGAACAGCGACGCATAGACGAGGTAGTCGAGCAGGTGGCCGAAGCCGAACCACAGCGCGGCTGCGGCCGCGACTTTCGCATCGCCGCCGCCGACCCAGCCCATCGCAAAGCAGGTGAAAGCCGCCGCCAGCACCGCCGCACCGGCGCCGAGATGCGAAAGCATGTCGTAAAGCCCCATGCCGGTCAGCGGCGCGAGAACCAGGAAGCCCGCGAGCAGCGCCAGCGACACCCGGTTGGGAATCGCCATCGTGAAGAGGTCGCTCATAGCCGCGAAGGCCATCAGCGCCGGAAACAGCAGGAGGCGGGCAATGTCGAGGATCATGGGATGAGGGGTCCGTGCCTTAACGCTGCAGTCGGAGCATCGCGCCATCCTATCAGCGATAGGTAAATGATCGGAAAACGGCCGGATCGATCACCCGGCGATCGTCCGGTCAGGTTGGCACGCGGCCGGGCATCAGTTTTGCGGCCGGACGCGGTAGATTTCAAGCGGCTCGCCCGTGCCCTGCGGTAACTTCTTGAGCCAATCCGGCTGGTTGCCGTGCACGAGTGCGGCGAGGAACCCGGCGGGCGCCAAATTGGCCAGCAACGATGTCTCGCCATTGCCCCGGCACATCACCACCATCCCGATCCCGTTGTCGTGGATCATTGCCCGCGCCTGCTCTGGCGTGCCCATGAAGGCGTCGAGTGTGATGAGGTTGCCGGTGGTGTTGCGATGATAGGGCCCGGCCAACACATGATGGGGCGTGTAGACGAGGATCGACGCGCCGAGGTTGGAGATGGCCAGCACCGTGGCCGGCGGCTGCGCGGCGAGGGTGGCGTAATCGGCGGGGCGGTCGCAAGTGCCCTGCGACGCGGCTGCCGGCATCGACTTCATCTCGTTCACGGCGGCTGACGCCGCATTGGCGGCCGCGCCCCAGGCGATGTCCAGCGAAACCAGCCAGGCGAGCGCGAGACGCAGCATGGGGGATCGATCGGAGCTCGAAGCGGCGCGATGCCGCCAGTCGCCAACCCATGCCGCGAGCGCGATGGCCGCAACAGGCAGGGAGAAGGTCGCCCCGCGCACCTGCCAGAGGCTGACGGCGTAGGTCGCGGCCAGGAATACAGCGAGGATCCACTGCTCCGCGGTACTGCGCCTGCGCAGCCGCGTGCCGAGCACGATCAGGCCGAGCACGGGCGTGACGTAGTAGCGGACGGCCTTGACCCAGTCGTTGGAGAGCACGCTCCAGAAGGGCTGCGCTTCGCTCACCTCGTTCAACCAGAATTGCTGCAGCCTTGGATCCAGTCCGGCATACGGCCCGGCAAGACATTGCGGGAAGGCGGTTACGACGAGAACGGCAATCAGCAGAGCGAGCGACAGTAGCGCGCCGAGTTTTCCAAAGCTGCAGCCGTGCGGCAGCGCGATTGTCGCGGCTGACAATCCAAGCGCTGCCAGCCCAAGTCCGGAGATCAACGCGATCGAGAACTGCGGGATCGAGAAGGCGTCGCATTCCGCTGCAAGCCAAGCGCTTGCCGGCACGGTCGTAACGAAGGCGGCGGCGCCGGCAGCGGCAAAGCCCAGTCCGAAGCCGGCCGCCTTGACCGCCTCGGGGCGCCCACCCAACAGATAGGCCCCGGATGCGGTCAGCCCGGCGATGGCAACGTAAGGCAGCGTCTCCATCCCGACCGCCAGCATCAGCGCGCAGGCGGTGCCGGAGACATAACCGCGCCCGGTGATGAGCGCCGTCATCGCAGCCAGCGTCAGCGTGAGCTGGACGTTGTGATGGTCGATGTCGCCCGGGGCGAAAGTACCGCCGAAGTGGAGGGCTGCGCCGCCGATGGTGAGCGCCGGCAGCAGCGCCCAACTGCCACCGACAGCACGAGCGATCCTCAACAGGAAAGCCAGCGCCGCCGACATCAGCAATGTCGGCCAGGCGAGCAGCGCGAAGCTTTCGCCCGCGGTCGAACTGCCGGTAATAGCGGTCCCCACCAGGATGAGTGCCGCTATCGGTGCGTCGACGAGGCGCGACCAGTGCATGACGAACCCGCCCGGCGGACCCATGCGGTACTGGTGCAGATCGAACCAGCCCTGCCCGGCCATGAGGTCGCGGATTTCGACCAGCCGGAGCAGGCTGTCATTGTCGTCACGGCCTGCCACAAGCGTGGGGAAACCGCCTGCGGCGTGCAGGCAGAGCGCCAGCAGGGCGCCGGTCAGTCCAAGCGCGATATCGTTCCGCCATGTGACGGCCGGACAGCGCTTGGCGGCATCATGGTTTCGGTGGCGGTCACGCGAAGCCGGATCGTTGGAGAAGGCGGCAGCCTAGCCGGCCGGCGACAACAAAGCGTTAAGTATGGTCGGGCCGCGTGGAATCTGCGCCATGGCCGCCGGAATCACCGCGGCACAGTGCCATATCATTGAGGGTGCCAAAGCCTTAACTCCCGCCAAAACAACAGCGGCCCCGGATTTCCGGGGCCGCTGAAGCCGTTCCGCAACCACGCTTATTTCAGCGAGCTTGAGATCGTGTCGAAGTTGGTCGACAGCTTGGTGCCGACGCCCTGGACGGCGGCGATGATTGCGAGCGCGATACCGGCGGCGATCAGACCGTATTCGATGGCGGTTGCGCCGGACTCATCCTTCACGAAACGCGAAACGAGATTCTTCATTGATAAAACTCCTGTGTACACGTGGCTGTGTACACGTGGCTGGTCGAATTGACGTTTGGTCTCGCCGGCGTTCTCAGCACCGTGACCATGGCGCGGCCCCGGATTTCCGGGGCCGCTGAAGCCGTTCCGCAACCACGCTTATTTCAGCGAGCTCGAGATCAATCCGAAGTTGGTCGCCAGCTTGCTGCCGACGCCCTGGACGGCGGCGATGATTGCGAGCGCGATACCGGCGGCGATCAGTGCGTATTCGATGGCGGTTGCGCCGGACTCATCCTTCACGAACCGCGAAACGAGATTCTTCATTGATAAAACTCCTGTGTACACGTGGCTGGTCGAATTGACGTTTGGTCTCGCCGGCGTTCTCAGCACCGTGACCATGGCGCCACCCTATGGTTGGACAATTGCGGCGCAGTTAATTTGGCCAGGTAAAAATAGCTGCATCCGCCTGTTCTTGGGCAAAGTAAATTTGGCATTAAGGCATTGCTTAAAGCGCTGTGAATTCCACACGTCGCTGTTGTTGAGACAAACCGACAGCCCGTAACAGGCGAGTTCACCGCTCCTTAAGCGCGAGCAGGTACTTCAGGAACTGCAGTTCAAACGGAGGTGGCGACTTGCCGATAGAAGTAATCGAGATGCTGGGCGAGACCATGGTCAAGGTGTTGCCCGTCACCATCGCGCTGGCCCTCGTGTTCACGGTGCTCTCGCATTTCTGGGCCTGCAACGATGGTCCGCCGTGGTGGCGCAAGCGCGATCTCATCACCGATATCTGCTACTGGTTCTTTGTACCGGTATTTGCCCGCGTGTTCCGGATCGGCCTGTTGGTTCTCGGCGCCGGTGTCATCTTCAATATTCATGATGCCGACGGCCTGGTCGCGTTCTACGACAATGGTCACGGCCCGCTGTCCAGATTTCCACTTTGGGTGCAGGCGATCCTGTTCCTGGTTGCGTCGGACTTCATACTGTACTGGCTGCACCGCATGTTCCACGGCGGCGGCTTCTGGAAATATCACGCCATCCATCATTCCAGTGAAGATCTCGAGTGGATTTCGGCGGCGCGTTTCCATCCGGTCAATCTGCTGATCGGGACGATCCTGGTTGACGTCATCCTTTTGATGGCAGGTATTTCCCCGAACATCATGCTGTGGGTAGGGCCGTTCACGACCTTCCACTCCGCGTTCGTTCACGCCAATCTGAGATGGACTCTCGGCCGGTTCAAATATGTGATCGCAACTCCGGTGTTTCACCGCTGGCATCACACGTCCCTGGACGAAGGCGGCAACAGCAATTTCGCAGGGACATTTCCGGTCTGGGATATTCTGTTTGGAACGTTCCGGATGCCGGAAAACAGATTGCCCGACGCCTATGGTGCGGACGACCAGTCCATCCCGACCGAGATCGGCGGACAATTAGCCTATCCCTTCCGCCACTAACGTGGCCTGTTCAGAAACCCCGTTTCGGCCATGTACTCGCGTCGCGTCGGTCCGCCGAAAACCGTTGCAACGACCGCATGAACCGGATCGTTGGCGCGAACTGGCAGGTGCGACTGGATTCTGCTAACTTTGTCCGTATCGGCCCTCAGGCATGAGCAGATGGCGCGCCGCGTCGCGCGGGAGAACAAGGGCAAATGTCCAATCTACCGATGCAAGTCGTCGAGATGCTCGGCCAGACGATTGCCAAGGTGGTGCCCGTCACCGTCGCCCTCGCGCTGACGTTCTCGGTGCTGGCGCATTTCTGGGCCTGCAATCCCGGCAAGCCCTGGTGGCGCAAGAAAGAACTCGTCACCGACATCTGCTACTGGTTCCTGGTGCCGCTGTTCGCGCGCGTGTTCCGGATCGGGCTGTTGGTGGTCGGCGCCGGCGTCGTCTTCAAGATCCACGATGCCGACGAACTGATCGCCTTTTACGACAACGGCCATGGACCGCTGTCGACGCTGCCGCTGTGGCTGCAGGCGGTGCTGTTCCTGGTGCTGTCCGATTTCATGGCGTACTGGCTGCACCGCATGTTTCATGGCGGCGGGTTCTGGAAATACCACGCCGTGCATCATTCGTCGGAGGAACTGGACTGGATCTCCGCGGCGCGCTTCCACCCCGTCAACCTGGTTCTGGGCACCATCGGGGTCGACGTCATCCTGCTGATGGCGGGGATTTCGCCGAACGTGATGCTCTGGGTCGGGCCCTTCAACATCTTCCATTCGGCCTTCGTGCACGCCAATCTGAGCTGGGACCTCGGCCCGTTCAGATATGTGCTGGCGACCCCGGTGTTCCACCGCTGGCACCACACCGCGCTGGATGAGGGTGGCAACACCAATTTCGCCGGCACTTTCCCGGTCTGGGATCTCCTGTTCGGTACCTTCCGCATGCCGAAGGGCCGGCTACCTGACAATTACGGCGTGGACGATCAGGCGACCTTTCCGCGCGAGTTCGCGGGCCAAATGGCCTATCCGTTCCGCAAGTAGGGGCGCGCCCGCAATTCGCGGCAACATTTGCAGTTCGTTCACTAATTGTCGTCACTTTAGCCCCTGTCGGGCGCCGGTTCCGCTGCGTATCGCTTTTGCCGGCTCGTCAACGTCCCGGGGTAGAGTATGTCGTTCAAGTCCCAGCGTATGCGCGCCGCCGCGCGGTTCGGATTCTCCTTCCTGGCGATTACGGTGCTGTCGTGGCCGGCCGCCGCGCTGGCCGCGCCCGATCCCGACAAGATCGCGGTCAATGTCGATCAGGCGAAGCTCGTCAAGCTTCCTTCCGGCATCGCCACCATCGTGGTCGGCAATCCCTTGATTGCGGACGTCACCTTGCAGAACGGCGGCATCGTCATTGTTACCGGCAAGGGCTATGGCGCAACCAATTTCATCGCCATGGACCGCAACGGCCAGATCCTGGTGGACCGCCAGATCCAGGTCGAGGGCCCAACCGATCAGCTCGTCACCGTCTACCGCGGCGTCGAGCGCGAGACCTATAGCTGCATGCCGATCTGCCAGCGCCGCGTCACCCTTGGCGACGGCGAGGGCTATTTCAAGTCGACGATGGAGCAGGCCGGCTCGCTGAGCGGCCAGGCCAGCGGTTCGGCCGCAGCCGCGACCAAGCCGACGAATTAACCAGCGCGCGCGTGCAATCGGTGGCTGCCGCCGGGAGCGACGGCGCCCGCTTGCCGACGCGAATCGATCGCTTGCGGGCGCTCGCCTCGAAAATGGTTAAGACCGGCCTAACAGAACGGGTCGCTGTGTTTATATGGTGCGAAACACTTCAACAATCAGTTTCAGATACCCATTGCAGCAGTCGCTCGCCTCCCCGAGGTCTTTCCGATGCCGCAGCCCCTCGCCTCCATCCGAAAAGCCTTGCGCCGGTTTCGCCGCAACCGTCGCGGCTCGGCCGCCGTCGAATTCGCGCTGGTCGCGCCGGTGTTCTTTGCGCTGCTGTTCGCAATCATCGAGACCGCGATGGTATTCTTTGCCAGCCAGGTGCTCGAGACCGTGACGCAGGATTCCGCGCGCCAGATCATGACTGGTCAGGCGCAAACCGCGGCCTACAAGACGGTGGACGATTTCAAGACCAACGTTGTTTGCCCTCGCATCAGCGTGCTGTTCGATTGCAAGAACGGAATCTCCGTCGATGTGCAGAGCTATCCGCAGTTCTCGGCCGTCAGCATCACCGCCCCGATCGACGGCAGCGGAAGCTTCGTGCCCCCCAACAATTATGATCCCGGCGGCTCCGGCAACATCGTGGTGGTGCGGCTGTTCTATCAATGGCCGCTGTTCGTCACCGGCCTCGGCTACAACATTTCCAACCTGAAAAACAACATGCGCCTGCTGACGGCGACCGCCGCATTCCAAAATGAACCGTTTTGAGGGCTGGGCAATGAAAGCGGCTTACATGTCCAGAGTCTGGCGTCGCGCGCGGCTTTCGGCCAGCCGTCTGTTGCGCGATCGCAGCGGCATCGCGGCGACCGAGTTCGCCGTGATCGTTCCGATCATGCTCGTCATGTTCTTTGGCACGGTCGAGTTTTCATCCGCTGTGGCGGTCAGCCGCAAGGTAACGCTGGTGGCGAGAACGCTGTCCGATTTAACGTCGCAATCGGCGGGGACGGTAACCGACACCTATCTGCAAAATGTCTTCACCGCCGGCATAGGAATTCTGTGGCCGTATGCGCCAACGCCCACGAATGCCACGCTTTCCGAAATCTATGTCGACTCCACCGGGAAGCCGAAGATTCAATGGAGCAAGGCTGCGACCATCGCGAGCGGCGCCACCCAGGCAACGCTGACGGCGGGCCATAAACTGACCTATGACGTAACAGGTATAGTGCCGCCGGCGCTTCTGGTACCGAACACCTATCTGATCTTTAGTGAAGTCAGCTATCTCTACCAACCCACGATCGGTTACGTCATGGCGAAAGCCGGCCTATCCTTGAGCGACGTTTCCTATACCCGGCCGCGGCAGTCCCTATGCGTCGATTATCCGGCGCCCGTTGCGCCCGCCGTCGCCTGCACGCCGGTCTCGTAAGCGCGGCAGTAATTCTGCGCAGCGGGCAGCGCCAGACCAACAGCAAAAAGCCGCGCGGTGAGCGCGGCTTTTCGTTTGATCAGACGGCACTCTCGGGCGTCGGCCCGGAAAAATCCGTCATCCTGCGGCGCGCAGATTGTCGGCCGAGGATTTGCCAGAGCGGCGATCGGCCACGATCTCGTAGGAGATCTTCTGGCCCTCACGCAGTGTTCCAAGTCCGGCGCGTTCAACGGCGCTGATGTGCACGAACACGTCATTGCCGCCGTCATCCGGCTGGATGAAGCCATAGCCCTTGGTTGCGTTAAACCACTTCACGGTTCCCATGCTCACGGGGGTAGTCCCTTCTCAGATATACAAGTCTAAACCCACCGTTCAGTGGGCCTGGTGAGATCGAATTTTTGGAAGGGTCGTCAGCGTCTGAACCGGCTGTACCGGTGGATAGCTAATGTCGTCCGGCCGAAAATCGATGGGCCCGATATTATGCGAAGGCAGGGTTCAAAACAATCCTGAGGTGCGTGATTTTTTGGCCGCGCGCACACCCGCCCGTATCGCGCAGACAAGGTCATGTCATGCGCGATTCCGTGGCGGTTGCGAGCGGGCGTCCTACCGGCGGCGGAATTGGCCGCCGCGCGGCGGTGCACCACGCGGGGCACCGGTAGACGGACGTTCGTCCTTGTGCCGGAAGATCAGCCGGCCCTTTTCCAGGTCATAGGGCGACATTTCGATCGTGACCCGATCGCCGGCCAGCGTCTTGATGCGGTTCTTCTTCATCTTGCCGGCGGTGTAGGCGACAATCTCGTGTCCGGCGTCGAGTTGCACGCGGTAGCGTGCGTCCGGGAGGATTTCGGTCACCAGTCCTTCGAACTGGATCAGCTCTTCCTTAGCCATGTGTTTCTCCAGATCGATCTAGGCTAGCGCTGCGGTCGATGGGTACGGTTGGGTTGGGTATTCGGACGGCTTTCGCGATGCAGGAAGGCGACGCCTTGAATGCCTTCGCTCTTGCCGCCTGGCGCGGGACGCGGCGACTCGTGCCGGGGGGCCTGCGGCGCGGCATTATTACCACCACCGCGACGGGGACGGCGAGGGCCTTTTGAGCCCGGCGCCGATTCATGGGAGCGGGATTCATGCGAGCGCGATTCTTGCGAGCGGGGCTCGTGGGAGCGGGACTCATGGGATCTGGATTCCTGGCCCCTGACATGGTGGGCACGCGGCGCGGACCTTCCGCCCCGGTGTTGCCTGGGCGCTGCAGCCGGCGCGGCGTCGCGGCTGCCCGGCGTGCGGCGGTCTTCCCGGGGCAGCGCAATACGGATCAGCTTTTCGATATCGCGCAGATACGCCATCTCCTCGGCGCCCGCGATCAGCGAGATCGCAACGCCTTCGGCGCCGGCACGCGCGGTGCGGCCGATGCGATGGACGTAGGTTTCCGGCACGTTCGGCAGGTCGAAATTCACCACATGGCTGATGCCATCGACGTCGATGCCGCGGGCGGCGATGTCGGTCGCCACCAAGGTGCGGATCTCGCCGGTGCGGAACGCCGCCAGCACGCGCTCGCGGTGGTTCTGCGACTTGTTGCCGTGAATGGCGTCGGCTCGGATGCCGGCCTTGGCGAGGCCCTTCACCACCTTGTCCGCGCCATGCTTGGTGCGGGTGAAGATCAGCGCACGATTGACCGGCTCCTGCTTCAGGAGCTGCGCCAAAAGGGTGGGCTTGGCCGAGAAATCAACCTGGATGATGCGCTGGATGATGCGCTCCACCGTCGAGGCGACCGGCGTCACCGCCACCCGGGCTGGATCGCGCAGCATCGCTTCGGCGAGTTCGGCGATATCCTTCGGCATCGTCGCCGAGAAGAACAGCGTCTGCCGCTTGATCGGCAGTTTGCCGACGATCTTCCGGATGTCGTTGATGAAGCCCATGTCGAGCATGCGGTCGGCCTCGTCCAGCACCAGGAATTCGACCTGGTTGAGCTTGAGACCGTTGCTTTGCACGAGGTCGAGCAGGCGGCCGGGAGTGGCCACCATGACTTCGACGCCCTGCATGATCGAACGGACCTGGCGGCCCATCGGCACGCCGCCGATCGCCAACGCCGAGGAGAGGCGGATGTGGCGGCCATAGGCGTTGAAGCTGTCGAGGATCTGACCCGACAATTCGCGGGTCGGCGAGAGCACCAGCACGCGGCAGGTTTTTGGCTGCGGGCGGATGCGGTTTTCCAGAATGCGGTGCAGGATCGGCAGCGCAAAGGCCGCGGTCTTGCCGGTGCCGGTCTGGGCGATGCCGACGACGTCGCGTCCGGCAAGCGCTAGCGGGATGGTCTGGGCCTGGATGGGGGTGGGCGTGACGTAATTTTCTTCCTTGAGCGCACGCGAAATGGGATCGGCGAGGCCGAAATCCTGAAAGGAGGTCAAAAGATGGTTCTTTCCATTATAAAAGGCAGGCGCCCGGCGGTTTTGGCCAGGAGCGCGCGAGGGTGTCAGAGACACCCGCGTGTTTGGGGCGTCGGTTTCGGTTAGCTGAAAGGGGCAAGCCAGAAACCGTTGGACGGGCTCAGAACACGCGGCTCGCAAGGACCTGATGATTCTCTAGGTCACGCCCTGCATATGGAACAGGAACACGGCGCTTTCAAGGTGAATCCTGGATTTACCCCTCGGCGCGGTTAAGGGATGGCGATCCAGCCGACGCGAGATCGCGAAACGAACGCCGGGCCGCCACGCAATGGCCCAAATTACTTGCCGTAAATTTAGCCAAATTGCCCATTTTGACTATAAAACAGCCGGCCTGCCGTTAAAGCATACAAATTTTTAGACCAAAAAACAGGCAATTTCAGCATCTGTGGTCGTCACACGGACCGTATTTCCAAACAATTACAATATCTTACCCTGCCTCCACCCGGTGGCATGGTTCTTGCGATTCCGTTAACGCAGGCGGCCGTTGGGGCCGTTTCGCAGCGTTTCACGCCTGCGTCAGGGAGATGACATTTCATGCTTACACAACTTACTCACGATATAGCGACGCTGAGCCGCCGCGGCTTGCTGGCGGCGACTGCCGGGCTCGTTTTGGGCCTGGGTGCATTCGGCCCTGCGAAAGCCGCCGATGACACCATCAAGGTCGGCGTCCTGCATTCGCTCTCCGGCACCATGGCCATCAGCGAAACCACGCTGAAGGACACCATCCTCTTCCTGATCGACGAACAGAACAAGAAGGGCGGCGTGCTCGGCAAGAAGCTCGAGGCTGTCGTCGTCGACCCCGCATCGAACTGGCCGCTGTTTGCGGAAAAGGCGCGCGAACTCATCACCAAGGACAAGGTCGCGGTGGTGTTCGGCTGCTGGACCTCGGTATCGCGCAAATCCGTGCTCCCGGTGTTCAAGGAGCTGAACAACATCCTGTTCTACCCCGTGCAATACGAGGGTGAAGAGAGCGAGCGCAACGTGTTCTACACCGGTGCGGCGCCGAACCAGCAGGCGATCCCGGCGGTCGACTATCTGATGAAGGACGAAAAGGTGAAGCGCTGGGTGCTGGCCGGCACCGACTACGTCTATCCGCGCACCACCAACAAGAT
>Ga0137415_10005581_pt1 | contig 12465 bp, 12 predicted proteins | sample CZODoug3_1_1_16f_FD_183082 | JGI IMG/M metagenome (GOLD analysis project Ga0137415, IMG submission 183082) | Vadose zone soil fungal communities from Angelo Coast Range Reserve, California, USA - CZODoug3_1_1_16fungal (Hybrid Assembly) | ecosystem: Environmental > Terrestrial > Soil > Vadose...
CACCGCCACCATCGAGGTCGGCCTGCGTCCGCGCCGAATCATGCTGAGCCCTGACCGGAGGCTGGTCTATGTGGCGGTCGGCGACGACGACCGCATCGACATCGTGGATCGCGCGGCGCGCAAGGTTGTCGGGTCGCTGCCGTCGGGCGAGGATCCCGAGGCCTTCGCGGTCCACCCCGACGGGCGGCGGCTGTTCGTCTCCAACGAGAACGAGAACCGCGTGTCGGTGGTCGACATCGCGGCCGGGAAGATCGTGATCGAGATCCGGGTCGGCTCCGAGCCGGAAGGCGTGGCGGTGAGCCCGGACGGCAATCTCGTGGTCAATACGTCCGAAAGCAGCAGCATGGTCCATGTCATCGATGCGGCGAGCTACCGCATGCTCGCCAGCGTGCTGGTCGATGCGCGGCCGCGCAGCGCGCAATTCACGTCCGACGGCAAGTCGATCTGGGTATCGTCCGAGCTGCGCGGCACGGTCTCGGTCATCGACGTGGCGGCCCGCAAGATCACCGGCAAGGTCGCCTTCGCGGTGCCGGGCATTGCGCGCGAGAACATCCAGGCGGTCGGTCTCGTGCTCACGCGCGACGGCACGCGCGCCTTTGTGGCGCTCGGCCCCGCCAACCGGGTGGCCGAAATCGACACCAGGACCCTGAAGGTCACGCGCTATTATCTGGTCGGCCAGCGCGTCTGGCAGCTCGCGCTCTCGTCCGACGAGAAGCGGCTCTACACCGCCAACGGAAATTCCGGCGACGTCTCGGTGATCGATCTCGAGGCCCGCGAGGTGGTCAAGTCGATCCGCGTCGGCCGCAGCCCCTGGGGCCTGGCGGTCGCGCCATGACGGAAGCCTTTCCGTCCGAAAATGCGACCGGAGCATTTTCAGGAAATGTGGGACCCGGTTCTCCATCCGAAAATGCGACCGGAGCATTTTCAGGAAAAGTGGCCGCCGGTTTTCCGTCCGAAAATGCGACCAGGAATAACGAGCCGGCGCTCGCGGTCGCCCATCTCAGCCACAGCTTCTCGGGCCGCCGCGCGCTCGACGACGTCTCCTTCGCGGTCGGCAGCGGCGGCTTCACGGTCCTGCTCGGCCTCAACGGCGCCGGCAAGACCACGCTGATCTCGCTGGTCACCGGGCTCTACCATGCGCATGGCGGCTCGGTCCGCGTGTTCGGGCACGCGCTGCGCGAGGATCCGTTGCGCGCCCTCGCCGCCATGGGGGTGGTGTTTCAGCAATTGACCCTCGATCTCGATCTGACGGTGCGCGAGAATCTGCGCTACCACGCGAGCCTGCACGGCTTGGCGAAATCGCTCGCGCGCGAGCGCCAGGCGGCCGAGCTCGACCGCCTCGAGATCAGCGACCGCGCCGACGAACGCGTCCGCGTCCTGTCGGGCGGCCTGCGCCGGCGGGTCGAGATCGCGCGCGCGCTCCTGCACCGGCCGCGCCTGCTGCTGCTCGACGAGCCGACCGTCGGGCTCGATCTCTCGACCCGCCGCGCCATCCTGGCCCATGTGCGCAAGCTCTGCGGCGACGAGGGGGTCTCGGTCCTGTGGGCCACCCATCTGATGGACGAGGTCGAAACCGGCGACCATCTGGTGCTGCTCCACCGCGGCGCGGTGGCGTGGGACGGTCCGGCGGGCGATCTGTGCGCCGCCACCGGCCGGCCGACCGTGGCCGACGCCTTCATGGCGAGGACGCAGGCATGATCCACCATCTGCGCGCGCTGTCCGGCATCATTCGGCGCGAGTTGTTGCGCACCATGAACCAGCGCGGGCGGCTCGCCGCCGCCGTGGTGCGCCCGCTGGTGTGGCTGGCGCTGTTCGCGGCGGGCTTTCGCAACGTGCTCGGCTTCTCGATCACGCCGCCCTACGAGACCTACATCCTCTACGAGGTCTACATCACGCCCGGGCTGGTCGGCATGATGCTTTTGTTCCACGGCATGAACAATTCGCTCTCCATGGTCTATGACCGCGAGATGGGCTCGATGCGCACGCTGCTGGTCGCGCCGCTGCCGCGCTGGTATCTGCTCGGCGCGCGGCTGTTCGCCAACGCGTTGGTGGTGATCCCGATCGTCTACGTGTTCCTGGCGATCGCGCGCTGGTGGGACGTGCGCCCGCCGACCCTCGGCTACGCGGCGGTGCTGCCCGCGCTGCTGGTCACCGGCCTCATGCTCGGCGCCTTCGGGCTCCTGATCTCGTCCTTCATCCGCCAGCTGGAGAATTTCGCCGGCGTGATGAACTTCGTGATCTTCCCGATGTTCTTCGCCTCGACCGCGCTCTATCCGCTGTGGCGGCTCGACGACGTCAGCCCGGCGCTCGGCTGGGTGGCCGAGCTCAATCCCTTCAGCCACGCCGTCGAGCTGATCCGCTTCTGCCTCTATCTGCGCTGGGCGCCCGCCGAGGCGGCCGTGGTGGCGACCGCCGGCGCGGTGTTCTTCTGGCTGGCGGTCTATGCCTTCGAGCCCGGCCGTGGATTCTGGGCGCGCCGCGCCGAGGCCTGACAAGGGGAGCCAATGCCCATGCGTGCGAGACGGATTTGTGCTGCTGCCGTCTTTCTTGCGGCGCTCGCGCTCGCGGGCGCGCCGTCGCGCGCGCAGGCTCCAGCCTGGCCGCAACGCGCGGTCAAATTCATCATTCCGTTCGGTCCCGGGGCCGGGGCCGATATCGGGGCGCGGCTGTTCGCCGACCGGCTGTCGCGGCGATGGGGCCAGACCGTGGTGGTGGAGAACCGTCCCGGCGCCGACGGCATCGTGGCGATCACCGCCTTCGTCAACGCCAACGACGATCACACGCTGCTGTTCGCCGCCACCGGATCTTTCACGGTCCATCCGTTCCAGATCGAGAAGCTGCCCTATGAGCCGCGCGACCTCAATCCGATCGCGCGCGTCTCCAACACCGTCCTGGTGGTCGCGGTGCCGCAGGCGCTCGGCGTCGGTACGCTCGCCGAGCTGGTGGCGCTCGCGCGCGCCCAGCCCGGCAAGCTCAACACCGCGCTCGTCCCCGGCATCACCGAGCTGGTGTTCACCGGCTTCCTCAAGGGCCAGGGCCTCGACATGGCGAAGATTCCCTATCGCGACATCGTGCAGGCCGGCACCGACGTCGCCGAGGGCCGCGTCCAGGTGCTGATGTCGTCGCTCGCGCTGGTGCAGCCGCATTTGCAGTCCGGCAAGGTCAAGCTCCTGGCCGTCACCAGCCACGAGCCGGTCGCGACGCTGCCGGGAATCCCGACCGTCGGCGCCGCCGGCTATCCGGCGCTCGAGCTCGAAGGCCTGGTCGGCCTGTTCGGGCCGCGCGACATGCCGGCCGATCTGCGCGAGCGCATCGCGGCCGATGCGCGCGCGGTCGCGGCCGAGGACCCGGAAATCAAGGCGCGGCTCGCCGCCACCGGCCAGGTGGTCAATCCGGGCACCGCCGCCGAATTCGCCAAGGCGGTCGACGACCAGCGGGCGCAGGTCGCGACAATCGCGCAACAGATCGGCATGAAGCCGAGATAGCGCAGCGGCTCTTACCTATTCGAAATTATTTTTGCGGCCGCGGAACCAATCTGCGCGCGCGTCGTTTGCGTGACGGGTCATCCCTGACAGCCTTGGGAGGAATGCGATGCAGCCAAGCTGGTCGATACCCGTCCCACAAGCGATGCAGCAACATGGCGGTTCGGCCAAGAGCGCCGCGGCGCCCGCGCCAGCGCAAACCGGCCCCGCGTCGGAGAGTGGCGTGTGTGCGCGTGAGATTGTGGCGGCCCGGACGAACGACGCGGGGCCGGCGGGCTAGATTCAGATTGAGTCACGGTTTTCATGTCATGGCCGGGCTTGTCCCGGCCATCCACGCCTTTGTTCTTGCTGATGCATCGAGACGTGGATGCCCGGGACAAGCCCGGGCATGACGGAGCGGGTGGCGCTAATGTTTGGCTGCCTGCACCAGATATCCGACGATCGTCTGCTCGCCCAGCGCCTTGCAGGCTTCCAGACGGTGCAGGCCCTCCACCAGCACGAAACGGTTGCCGTCGCGCCGCACCAGGATCGGACTCTGCTGCCCGGTCTCCAGGATGCTTTGGGCAAGCTCCTGCACGGTCGCGGGCTTGAGCGTCGCGCGGCGCTTTATCGGCACATAGATGTCGGCGATCGCGAATTTTTCACGCTTCATCATGGGCCAAGCCCTCCGGCGATCTCGCCGGAGTGTACCGGCCCGGCCGCAGTGCCACCAGGGCGGGCTATGGTGTCGCCTTTGCGGGCGCCTTGGCGGATGCCGGCGCCGCCTCGCCTGCGCCGAGCGGCGCGCTGCCGCCCCAGGGATGATCGGTGATGTCGAACAACACTTTGTCCGGCCCGTGGAATTTGGTCTCGTAGAAGCCCTGCTGGCCCTCGGGCCGGCGCGCGAAGCATGTGGCGCCGAGCGCCTCGAGCTTGTCGGCGGTGCCGTCCACGTCGTCGACCAGCACGCCGAAATGGTGGATGCCGCGGAAATCGAGGCCGTGGCCCTGGTCCCAGCCGAAGCGCAGGATCGCCATGTTGAGGGTGCCGTCGCTCAGGAACACGCCATATGACTTTCCTTCGCCCGCCGGCTGGGTGCGGCGGATCTCCACGAAATCGAAGGCCTGCTTGTAGAATTCCGCGGTCGCGTAAGGGTCTTCCGCCGCAATCGCGATGTGTCGCAGCTTGGCCATGGGTCTTCTCCTAGGTTTTGGATAGGTGGTTGAGGCCGTAAATCTTGCGCGCCGCCGCTTCCGACACGTAGCCCTTGCGCACATCGTCGTGCACGCGCTCGCGGCTGCGCCGGCACGGGTCGCCAAAACCGCCGCCGCCGCCGGTCTCGATGCGCACCCGGTCGCCGGCCTTGAGCTGGACCGCGTCCTTCAGCGCGGTCCGGGTGCTGCCGTCGGCGGCTTCGATCACCACATTGCCGGGCTCGGCGTCGAGCCCGCCATGCAGGCCCCAGGCCGGGCACTGGGTGCGCTCGAAGCGCGTCGACATGCGGCACGCCGCCAGCATCAGATAGCGCCGCGTCAGCCCCAGCCCGCCGCGAAATTCTCCCGCCCCGCCGGAATCGGTGCGCAGCCCGAAGCTCTCGATCATGAAGGGGTAGCTCGCTTCGTGCACCTCGATCGGGATCATCCGGGTGTCGCCGTGGCACATGGTGCGGAACGGTCCCGGCCCGTCCTGGCCGCTCAACGCGCCCCAGCCGCCGAAACCGCTGTCGTGGCATTGCCACAGCGTGCCGCTGTCGGGCCGGCGTCCCGCAAAGGCGAGGGTCGAGAATGTCCCGTAATGGCCGGCCGCCACCCGGTCGGGCAGCGCCGGGCCGAGCGCCCGGATCACCAGGTCGATCAGGGTGGGCAGCGCCGAATTATACGACCCCATCGCGGCGGTCGGCCTGGCGCTCACGATGGTGCCGTCCGGCAGCACCAGCTTGAGCGGCCGGAACGTGCCCTCGTTGGCGTCGCCTTCCGGAACGATCAGGTAGCGGAAGGCGAGCCGCGACACCGTCTCGCCGCCGCCGCTGCGGCCGCAATTCATCGGCGCGTTGACCTCGCGGGCGAGCTCCGAGAGGTCGATCGTCATCTCGTCGTCCCGCACCGTCACCGTGATGCGGCAGGGCAGGGAGCCCGGGTTGAGGCCGTCGTCGTCGAGCACGCCTTCGGCCGTATAGGTGCCGTCCGGAATCGCCCGGATGGCGGCGCGCGACGCCGCTTCCGACTGGTTCCAGATGGTTTCGAGCGCGGCGCGGAAACTCGCCACCCCGTAGCGGCCGACCAGGCTCGCCACCTCGTCGCGTCCCATCAGGCAGCCGCCGATCTGCGAGTTGATGTCGCCCATCATCTCGACCGGGAAGCGCGTGTTGTGCTCGATCATGCGGTAGATCTCGCGCACCGGCTCGCCGCGCGCGCGCAGCTTGACGGTGCGGAACTGGATGCCTTCCTGGAAGATGTCGGTGGCGAATTTCGAGGTCGAGCCGATGTCGCGTCCGCCGACGTCGATCCAGTGCATCACCACCACCATGAATCCGACCAGCACCGGCCCGCCGCCACTCTCCCTCGCGTGGATCGGCGTGTACATCGCCACATTGTTGAGATGCTGGCCGATGGTGCCGGCGTAATTGGTGATGATGATGTCGCCCTCGGCGAGATCGTCCGGTCCGTAGAGGTCGAGGCCGTCCTGGATCGCGGCCCGCATCACGTCGGCGACGAAAACCGGCATCGCGGCGGTGCATTGGCAGATCAGGTCGCCGCGGTGATCCACGATGCCGACCGCGTAGTCCTTGTATTCGTAGATATAGGGGCTGAAGGCGGTGCGCGTGATGTTGACGTCGACCTCGTCGGCGATCGCGACCAGCCGGCGCCGGATCACCTCGACGGTGACCGGATCGAGCGCGGCGTCCGCGGCGCGAGGCGCCGCGGCCTCACTGGCTGCAGTCAATGTCGATCTCCTTGAGCTTGCCGATCGTGAAGCTGTCGCGCGGGCCGATCAGGGTGCTCGATCCGTATTCCTCGATCAGCGCCGGGCCGCGCCCGGTGAATCCGGCCGGCAGAGCGTAGCGGTCATGGATGGCGGCGTCGAGGAAGCGGTCTTCTTCCAGAAAGAAGATCGGCCGCCGCCGCGCCGCCGCATGGGTGCTGCGCTGCACTTCGTTGCCGCGCGGCGTGGCGGCGCCCGCGTAGCGGGCATGGTCGAACAGGCTGGCCAGCTCCGGCCGCATCATCTGCAGGGTCGCGAGCGAATGCAGCACCACCAATTGGGCGTCCGCCGCCGCGTTGGCGTGGCCGTAGCGGCGCTGGTATTCGGTGTCGAACACCGCCCGCAGGGCCGCCGCGTCGGCGCCCGCCGGCAGCGCGATCTTGAGCGAATGCTGCTGCCCCTTGTAGCGGATCTCGGCCTCGCGCTCGAAACTGATGTTGCCGTCGCCGAATTCGCGCCGCAGCGCCGCCCCGCCCTCGGTTTCGAGCTCCGCCCAGATGGCGAGCGCCTTCGGCAGGGTGGCGGCGTCGAGCGGCGCCACGAAGGTGCGCGCCGTATCGAGCCGCGGGTCGGCGAGCAGCATGCCCATGGCGGAGAAATTTCCCGGCTCCGGCGGCACGATGACGCGCGGGATCTTGAGCGCGCGCGCGAGCTCGGTGCCGTGCAGCGGACCGCCGCCGCCGTAGCAGAACAGCGCGAAATCGCGCGGATCGTAGCCGCGCGCGATCGATATCCGCTTGATGATGGAGGCCATCGTGAGGTTGGCGATGGTGAGCACGCCCTTGGCGGCCTGCGTCGTCGCCGTGTCGCCCGCATAGCCGAGCGGCGCGGCGATCCGGCTCGCCAGCACGGCGCGCGCCTGGTCCGGCACGAGATTCATCTCGCCGCCGAGAAAGCGCGCGGCATCGAGGCGGCCGAGCACCAGATGTGCGTCGGTCACCGCCGGCTCGGCGCCGCCCCGACCATAGCAGGCCGGGCCCGGCATCGAGCCGGCGCTGCGCGGGCCGACATTGAGCCGTTGCAGGTCGTCGAGCCAGGCGATCGAGCCGCCGCCGACGCCGACCTCGAGAATGTCGATCACGTTGCCGCGGATCGGGAAGCCGGCGTCCGGTCCGCCGATGTGGTAGATCGACTCGACCGCGTAGCGGCCGCGCTCGATCAGGGCGCATTTCGAGGTCGTGCCGCCCATGTCGAAGGCGACCAGGTTGTCGATGCCGAGCGCACTGCCGAAGGACGCCGCCCCGATGCAGCCGCCGACCGGCCCGGACTCGACCAGCGTGATCGGCTCGCGGCAGCCGCGCTCGGCCGAGATGACGCCGCCATGGGAGCCCATCAGCAGCAGCGAGCCCTTGAAGCCGCCGGCCCGCAGGTCGCCGTCGAACTGCGCGATGTAGCGGCTGACCTGCGGCCCCACATAGGCGTTGGCGGCGACCGTCGCGGTGCGCTCGAACTCGTGCCATTCGCGCGTGAGCTCGGACCCGGTGGTCACGAACACGCCGGGCAGCAGTTGGCGCAACCGGTCGGCGGCCGCCTGCTCGTGCGCCGGATTGACATAGGCGTTGAGAAAGCTGATCGCCAGCGCCTCGACCTGCTGGTCGCGCAGCGCATCCGCGAGCGCCGTGAGATCGGCTATTGCGAGCGGCACGCGGACGTTGCCCGACGCCTCCATGCGCTCCTGCGCCTCGAAGCGCAATTCGCGCGGGATCAGCGGCGGCTCGCGCCGGAAGCGCAGGTTGAACGGCTGCGTGCGGTTGCCGCGGCCCACTTCCAGCACGTCGCGGAATCCCTTGCTGGTGAGCAGCGCCGTTCTGGCGCCCGCGCGCTGCAGCAGCGCGTTGATCACCAACGTGGTTCCATGCTTGACGAAGCTCGCCTCGCGGGCGTCGAGCCGCGCTTTGCGGATGCAGTCGAAGATCGCCTCGCCCAGGTCGCCATAGGTGGTGGGACTCTTGGTGAAGGCGACCGCACCCGTGTCGGTGTCGCAGGCGACCAGGTCCGTGAAGGTGCCGCCGATATCGACGGCGATGATGGTGGGCACGAGCTGACTATTCCCCTGTTTGGTACATTCGTCCCGTCATCCTGAGGCGCCCGGCGAAGCCGGGCCACGCAAGTTGGCCATGGCCGACTTGCGCATCATTAAGTGCCGATCTCGGGTACACCCGAGATCGGGTGGATGACGGAGATAGGCATCAGGCATCAATGATCGTCGATCTTGATGCCGGCGCTTTTGATCACCTCGGCCCATTGCGGGATCTTGGTCTCGAGCAGACGCTTCACGTCGTCCGGCGTGCCGATCCTGGGCTCGACGCCGGCGGCGCGCAGCTTCTGCTGCACGCTGTCGATCTCCAGCGCGCGCTTCACCTCGACATGGAGCCGCTCCACGATCTCGGGCGGCGTGCCGGCCGGCGCGAACAATCCGTAGGTGGTCGACGCGTCGAAATCGCCGACGCCGCTCTCCTTGACGGTCGGGATGCCGGGCAGGTCGGCCGAGCGCGCGTCGCCCGCGACCGCGAGCGGGCGCACCTGTCCGGCCTGGATCTGCGACAGCAGCGTGGGGATCGGCGCGATCCAGAACGACACCCGGCTGGTCACCAGGTCGGTCACGCCCTGCGAGACGACCCGGTAGGGGATGTGGACGGCCTTGATGCCGGCGAGCCGCATGAACAGTTCGCCGTTGAGGTGGCCGGGCGTGCCGTTGCCGGTCGACTCGAAGGTGAGCTCGCCCGGCTTGGCCTTGGCGAGCGCGACGAATTCATGGATCGTCCTGGCCGGAAGGTCGTTGGCGACCAGCAGCACCGCCCCGGTGGTGCCGAGCGAGGCGACCGGCGCGAGATCGCGCAGCGGGTGGAAGGGCAGCTTGGGATAGAGCGTGAGGTTGGCCGGCAGCGAGCCCGACGGGTCGGCCATCACCAGCGTGTAGCCGTCGGGCGGCGAATGCGCGACCGCGTCGACCGCGATGGTGCCGCCGGCGCCGGGCCGGTTGTCGATGATCACCTGCTGGCCGAGCGCCTGCGCCACCTTGTCGAACACGATGCGCGCCACGATGTCGGTGACGCCGGCGGCCGCGAAGGGAACCACGACGCGGATCGTCCGGGTCGGAAAATCGAGCGCGCGCGCCGCGCCGGTCGCGGCGAGCAGCATGAGCGCGGCGAGCAGCGGGCCGTAAATCGGCAGTGCCTTCGCCCGCATGAGGTTTCCTTCCGTGAGCCGTTATGTCGTTGGCTTGTTGTCGGGGCGGCGACTGTACCGTCCGGCTCGCTGCGATCAACCGGCATTTGCGAATGCCCGGCCTGTGCGGCCTGCGCGCAGGCGCAAATTGCGCTATAAATGATCTTCAGGGTTGGATAAATTCGCCGCCACGCAGAACAGTTGCTCGAAGGAACCGCGCGACATGAAATCTTACGTGGTGGGGCGCCTCGACGAGTTTGCCGAAGGCAGCCGCAAGGTGGTTTCCTGCGACGGCACCGAGGTCGGCGTCTTCAGGGTCGACGGTGAGCTTGTCGCCTGGCACAACCAATGCGCTCATCTGCAAGGTCCGGTGTGCCAGGGCCGCATCTACAGCCGGGTCGAGGAGCCGATCGACGAGAACGGCCACACCCGCATGCTGCACTATAACGAGAAGGAAAAGCACATCGTGTGTCCGTGGCACGGCTGGGAATTCAGCCTGAAGAGCGGCAAGCATCCCGGCCACGCCAAGGCGGGTCTACGCAAGGCCAAGCTCGAGGTCACCGATGGCCATGTCTATGTCGTCGTCTGAGGCCGCGCTGCCGAACGACCCGTATGCCTGGATCGACCGTTACGCGGCCGACCTGCACCAGGCGGCGCGCACGCTGGCGCGCGACGGCGAGGCCGCGCGGGTGTCCGACGAGGCGGTCGCCCAGCTGCTGACCGCGGCGATCCGGCTCTATGTGGCCAAGGCCGACGGCGAGGAGCGCACCTTCGCGCCGATCATTCGCGAGGCGACCGATCCCATGACGGCGACCGAGGTCCTGTCCGCGGTGTCGGAGCTCTTGCGCGCGCTCCATCTCGGCCCGATGGAGCTGGCGTTGTGGTACCGGCGCCGGCCGGACGAGGAATAGGGAGCAGAGGATGAACGCACCGACGGCTTCCGTCCCGCAGCTGCTGTCGCCCCAGGAGGCGAGCGTCTTCTCCGATACCCGCGAGCTGCTGGCCCATGCCAAGCGCGACGCGCGCCGGCGCAATTTCCAGGACTGGCTGATCTGCGACATCGACGCCCATCACGTCGAGACCGTCTCCTGGAAGGAGATCATCCGCTACATCGAAGACCCGGTGGTGCGCGAGCAGGCCATCCATTTCATGAACGAGCGCATCGGCGCGCCGCCCTACGGGCTCAACGGCGATATCGGGTTGCGTTACCAGAGCGTGGGCGGCCGCATCCCCCACCAGGACGGCCAGCGCGAGACCGTCACCGAGACCGACGTCCACCGCGACGTGACCCTGACGCGCCGCGCCATGGAGTCGCTCGCCATCGACTACATGGTGGTGTTTCCGACCCCGATGCTGTTTCTCGGCATGCATCCGCAGCCCGAGATGGAGGTGTGGCTCAGCCGCGCCTATAACCGCTGGCTGATCGACAACATCCTGTCGGCGGACGACCGCATCAAGACGCTGGCCTATATCCCGTTCAACACGCCGGTCGAGGCCGAGCGCGCCGTGAAGGATTTCGCCGACGCCAAGGGCGTCATCGGCTTCTGCATCCCGAGCACGCGCTACAAGCCGGTGCACCACAACGACTACATGCGGCTCTACGCGATGATCCAGGAGACCGGCAAGCCGGTCGCGTTCCATGCCGGCTACCACTGGAACGATCCCTCGCTCGCGACCATCAACCGCTTCGTCGGCATGCATGCGCTCGGCTTCGTGTGGTGCAACCTCGTCCACATGACCAACTGGATCCTCAACGGCATTCCGGAGCGCTTCCCCAGGCTCAAGTCGATCTGGATCGAGAGCGGGCTCGCCTGGGTGCCGTTCCTGATGCAGCGGCTCGACGATCAGTTCCTGATGCGCCCGTCGGAGGCCCCGCAGCTCAAGCGGCTGCCGAGCGAATACATGCGCGAGCACTGCTGGTACACGACGCAGCCGATGGAGATCAGCAACCAGAAGGCGCTGCAATGCACCCTGGAGATGATCAACGCCGAGACCCAGCTCCTGTTCGCGTCCGACTTCCCGCATTTCGATTTCGATCTGCCGTCGACCATCTATGACCTGCCGTTCCTGACCGAGCAGGCCAAGCGCAATATCCTCGGGCTCAATGCGGCGCGCATCTTCGGGCTCGACCCGACGCCGCGCAAGACGCTGTGATGCGGCGCACCGGTTGGCTCGCGGCGCTCTGCGCCGCCGCGTGGGCCCACGGCGCGGCCGCGCAGACCGCGAAGCTCGCGCCGCTCGATCCCGTCCGCACCGTCCATGTGGGAACCGTCAACCAGGCGTCGGATGCCGGCCTCTACGTGGCGCTGGAGAAGGGCTATTTCGCCGAGCTCGGCCTGAAGGTCGAGCTCGTCACCTTCACCAATGCCGCCACCATGATCGCGCCGCTCGGCGGCGGCCAGCTCGACGTCGGCGGCGGCGCGGTGTCGGCCGGATTGTGGAACGCGGAGCTGCGCAAGGTCGGCATCCGCGCGGTCGCCGACAAGGGCTCGACGCGCGCCGGCTGGAGCTATTTCAGCCTGGTGACCCGCCGGGATGGTCCGGTCCAGCGCTGCGAGGACCTCCGTGGCAAGGCGATCTCGAACGCCTCGCTGTCGAACGGCGTGCTGCATTCGATCGAGCTGTGGCTCGCCAAATGCGGCCTCTCTCTCGGCGACGTCGACATCAAGACGCTGGGCTATCCGGAAGTCACAGCGGCGCTGGTCAACGGCGGCATCGCGGCGGGCCATCTCGGCGAGCCGCTGGTGTCGCTCAACCTCAAGAACGGCCTGATCCGGGTGCTGGCGCGCCAGGACGAGATGCGGCCGGTCGATCAGGTCGCGCTGCTGTATTTCTCCGAGCGGTTCCGCGCCGA
>Ga0137415_10005583_pt1 | contig 12461 bp, 8 predicted proteins | sample CZODoug3_1_1_16f_FD_183082 | JGI IMG/M metagenome (GOLD analysis project Ga0137415, IMG submission 183082) | Vadose zone soil fungal communities from Angelo Coast Range Reserve, California, USA - CZODoug3_1_1_16fungal (Hybrid Assembly) | ecosystem: Environmental > Terrestrial > Soil > Vadose...
CGCTGTGTCAGGACGGATTATCGACGTGATGGCTACATGGTGAGTGAAGATCGGTTCCGAGGGTATGTATAAGAGATTGATCTCTTCCGGAACAGTGCTGTTAGGCCGCGACCAAAAGACCCAGAGTCTATGGTTGAACTCGACAACTGTGGGGCTACTGTCCGCCTGAGCCGGAACGGTGCAGGGCACTGGAGGCGGGCATTGGGTTAATTGGTTATTGAATGTCAGACGCTGCATATTGATTATTGGAAATGTTAGCCCGTTGTCTGTTGAACTAATGGTGAAGATTTCGCCAGGAAAGGCCGTGGACGAGACGGCTGACGGTTGGGCTCGGCTCCAGAAGATTTGGATGGTACCGTTACTATCTTGTAGTATGCTGGGGCCCAAGTCATCGCAACCCACGGGGTGGACGGCAGCACAATCCGTGCTGACATCATTGAAGAGCAATTTGTCAGTGGACCATGCTGTGCCATTGAATGTTTTGTAGAAAATGTCAAACTGGCTGTTGATACGGTTTGACTGCCAAACGACCCAGACTCGGCCGTCGTTAGTCAGGGTTGCGTCGGGCCTTTGATTGAATAGAGGGTCGAATGTTAGTTGGACATCGCTGGACCAGCTTCCATGGAAAGTCTTGTAGTAAATGGCGGCAGGTAGGTAATCCCAGACGTTGTCGTTGTTGGCGTCGAAATATTTTACTTTGGAGTCGGATTGGAGGCGTGTTCCCGCGGGGGGGGTTGCTCCTGCAATTATGGGTTCGCCCGTGTCGTATATTCCATTACTGTTCGTATCGTAGGCTACCGTCTTGCCTGGAGTCCACGTCTCAGAGGGGTTGTTGGTGGCGTTCACGAACTTGAGCTTGGGATCTATCTTCAGCACTGCTCCGGAGACGAGTCCTGTCCCGACTATTACAGGCTCTCCGGAGTCGTAAATCCCGTTATTGTTCGCGTCGTAGACGACAGATTCTGGATTTCTCCGCTCCCAGACTACCCAGATCGTTCCTTTTTGGTCTTGGACTACTGATGGAAAGTTATCTATGCCCGGGCTGTAAGTCAGTCGCGCCTCGGAAGACCAGATTCCTCCATTGTTGAGCCTATAGTAGAGGCCGGGGTCTCTCCCTGCCCTAGCCCATGTGATCATCATTGTACCATTCGCCAATTTGATTATCCGTGGCGACGTGTCCGGTTGGGCGCCGGGGTTCATACTGACGTTTACATCATTGGACCATGTCAAATCTGGACTTCCTGGGAGGGTCTGCTTCATTATGATTCTTGGAGTGTTTGATACTGTTACGGGGGGGAGGCTATCAAAGACAAGCCAGATGCTCCCGTTTGGGGCCACAGCCGCGGAGGGGTGGAGGTTGCCAACATCAGGGTATTGGGTCGGAACTGTCGTTTCTGGGCTCCATGTGAGGGGCGATGCCCTCGCCTGGCCTGTGAATGGCAGACTGGTCACTATCAATGAAAGAACAAGGAGCACTGCTCGTTGGTTCGCCCTGCTCAGAGAAATTCTGGACACGCCCGACCCAGCTCTTGGCTTGCGGTCCATCGGAGTTTTCGCGATATTCATTTGAGGGTGCCGAACAGGTCTTGGGTATCTTCGGATGGAAAAAAAGAGGGATTTGGCGCTTCGTCGAGGCTCGGCGGCCCCGCTAGACCTAGACTATCACTTGGATGGAACTGCTTAGTTGTACGACGCCTAACAGCTGGAAGGTGACACCATCCGAGCTGAAGAACAGCGCAGCTGTACCTACAAATGTATCCGGCAGAGGGTCGAGGCTGAATGTCGTAGTTGATGTTGTGTGGCTGTTTGCCGGTATGGTAAAGCTTGCAGAAGTGATTACGAAGACGGTTCCGGAGAGGCTTATCATTCTGTAAGCCATGAAACCGGTCCCGCTAGTGTTACCCGCTACTGTGTGTATGCTAGCGATGAGATCTACACTGCTCTGGCCTTTAGTAAAGTCGACCGTGGGGGATGTTGGCGCCGCGCTGTCCAGGCGGATGAATGGTTTCGGTCCAGCACTTTTGACAAGTCCAGTTGCAACTGCGTGCGCAATCGGGTTACCCGAGGCAAACAGGCCGGATGGTGACATGGTTAGCAATGATTGGCCAGACAGGTTCATGCGGAAGGTGTAGTTTACCAGAGTTGACGTGCTACCAGCAGGTACACTGACTGAACCGCCACCGACTATGAAAGCTACTTCTCGCACACTGCTCGGCAATTTCTGGAAGAGAGCATTTGTCCAGGGCGCGGGAAGGTTGGAGCTGACATATGACAGTTGGCTTGCATCGAAGTTCACCGTAATGTCGTACGCGTTTAGATTTAGTACATCCGTGACGCTTACTGATACTGTGAAAGTCCCGCCGAGAGTTGCGACCGACACGGGGGGGCTGATAGCGAGAGCTGTTGAGCTGGCATTGACAACGGGCGCAGAAGCGAAGAGAGTGGATGTGGTTAAGAGAAGCGAAGTGAGAATCAATGTAAGGTTAGTCTTTGTTCTCAAATATTCATCGCAATGTGCGTCCCTCTTTCCGAATATAAGAGTTTCCTACGACGTACCGCCGCGTATAGCCTGAGAGAACCCTAGGTAGACATAGAAATCTCCGATGGTCAATTCAACTCCTGCAATGCGCTCGAGCGGGTGAGCTAGCGGCTCCGCTTTTTCCGCTGATATGAGCTGCCTGAAAGCTTCTTCTCAAAAAGATACGTGAAGATTAGAATCAGAACTATGGCCGCGACCGTGACTGCCATCAGAGGGACCACGTAGCCCGTTCCCGGGTCCAGCAGAATTTGATCCCCGTTGGGTATGGCCATACCGTTGGCCTTGAACTCGGCACTGAGCTCTGCCGCCAGCGTGTACGGGAATTGAACTTGCGAAGTGGAGGACTCAGTAAACGTTTGAGCTATGTAGAGGAGATTCCGGAGCCCGAGGTCGAGACGGAAAATTGTAGCTCTCTGATCTATGTCCACAGATTCTTTCCATTCGGAAACCGGGCTTTTCAAGTCGGAAAAATCCAGACTGACCAATTTCGCAGCCACTACTTGGCCTGCCGCTTGCAGAGGAATCAGTACATTTTCTAACTTCATCGTCAGCCCACCAGGAGTGCCTGGCTGGCTCGCGGGTTGCGCCTTCACAACTCTATCAGCCGCCGCAGCAAAGTATCGTGCCCCTATTCTGTTGATGCTCACCCCATTCAACAGTATATCATCGTCGACCCTGAAAGACTTCCACTGGGTGTTGAATGAGAAGAACCCCCCCGAATCAGTCGCAGCGCCAGCCAATCGGAAGCCCATTACAAGAGAGAAGGATTGAGTGCTCGTGGCATTAGACCAAGGTGTGGACTTGAAGAATATCGAAAAGTTCTCTACGCTCCCGCCCGGGATGATTGATCTGATCGCCGAGGCCACTGCGAGCGCAGGAACGGTCGAGTTGTCGGGAGAGAAAGATCCTGTGAGGGTCGGTAGAGTAAAGCCTGGATCTAGGAGAGTGAGGTTTTGTTTAAAGTTCAAGGCAATCTGGACCTGAACGGATCCTCCATTCAAGGTCACCGAGTAGTCTTGAGCGATGGCGGGATGAAACATGCTAGCCAGGGAAACTAGTATGACGACGAAGACGAGTAAATTCGGTCGATTCAAACTGACGTATCAGCGCCGGGATTGTCCGACTGTGGTCGGAATTAGAGTCTCATTGTTGGCTAAAAGGATTTGAGCGACTCTTACTGCGATCCGCTTATAGCGGACTTGGGCCCTTCTAGCTTAGTCGAAGATTGAAATTGCTCCACGGTCGAAAATCTGGTCTTTCACTTGCTCTTGGCACAATAATAGTTCTCGGCTCGTTGGGCGCAGTTCTGTACTTCAGCTACGTGACGCAAGTACCAACGAGAGATTTCATACTTCACTGGCGTGTCACTCTTCAAATTTCCAATTTCAGCCAGCCACTGGGATCCGACTATGTTCCGATTCCTGGAAATATCGGGGTGCCAGGAGGGTTATGGGCGAACCATACGTTGGATCGATACGGTGGGACTTTTGCGCCGCTCCACACTGACAATCAGAACGGCATCATCCAGATCGAACTCAAGTCCCGACCGGCAAAGCCATTTACTCTGGGAGACTTCTTTAACATCTGGGGAGTACCGCTGAACACTACTTGCGTCTGGACTTATTGCTCTCCTCATCAAGGTCCGCCCCCTTTCATGACGACGAGTCTCAGTGGCTATACTGATAGTTGCATTCAGCGCAGCTACCCTCTTTTTGATGGTGATCGGATCCTGATGCTGATCGGGGGCAACTCATCGTCTCCCTCGTCTCTGGCCCCGCCCTGCGGGTGAGACCGCCAGCTTACAACTGCGATTTTCATCGCAACATGGTTCGGAATCCGGCGTGCTCCGTGTTAAGCAAGCATTACGCAGTGATCCCGAAATATCCCGCAGGTGCCGGGTGTAGACTCCCCAGTAGTAAGGCTTAAAATCTGAACCTGGACATACCCGCCACTATAAAGCGAGGAGTTGTCTTGTTAAAAGCGTTGATTGTGATATTCCTTACCTTAGCTCCGATCCTAATCTCGGGAACAGTATTGAATGCGGCAGGTTTCGACCCTGCGACCCCAGCTTGGCTTGGGGTATGGAACCAGGGAAAAACGAGTAATAGGGTCATCGACAATACGCTGACCACTGGAAACGTTACTCTGGACCTGAATGTTACGAATGCACACGCTGGCGGGATCACTGGGGTTAACGGGCTCGACATTTCAGTAAGCTACAACTCTGCCGTTCTCACAGCCAGGGCCGCTGGAGTCGACACATCTACCCATTCCTCTGCCAACCCGACCGGGTTTGGGCTTGAAGCGATCTGCCCGACAGCCCAAGGCTGCGTGTTCGACGGGGGCCGAACGCTAGTTGCCTTCAGCGTGGAGCTGAATTGTAATTTCAACGGCGTCTCCTGTCCGTCCACCCCGGGAAGATCCAGGGTTGTAATGGGTATCCAAGGAAGTAATGCTGCACCCAATGGTGTGGCGTTGAGGTTCAGGTTCGGAATTGTAGGGGTCGGCTCTTCACCCATCACCATTAATGCGACATCAACTCTCTCGGCGAGCACTACAACCTACACCTCGTTCCTGAGGATAGACGGATTTTTCCAAAATTCGCCTGGTACGGACTACAAACTCACTTTATCCCCGAATAGTGCGACAGTCCAGCCAAGTCTTAGTGCTTCTGCTAATGTTGGCGTGGTCATAGGCTCATGCATCCCTACTTGCGCATCGCCTGGAACCGTCACCCTCAACTCAAGAGTCATTTCGCCGGTGCCGGGTCAAACGCTCGCCGCCGACCCGACGGTGGGGGTAGCCTTTGGAACGCCTACCGGCACTCCTCCCTTCACTTCCACTGTGACGATTACTACGACGTTGAACACAATTAGGAAGGATGTGGGCGTGTCCGGAAACCACACTATAATCGTGAACGCCACCAGTGCCTCGATCCCTAAGGGAGTCCTAGTATCGTTCTTTTTGTCAGTGGCTTTTCCAAAAATCGACTTCTCCATGTCCCTTTCGCGCAACGTTCTAGTTCTAAGGCCCGGTGAATATAGTCCAGATATCAAGTTCATCGATACAAATGGAAACGGCGTGTATAGCCCCGGCAAGCCACTAGTCTTGGATGCGAACCTCAACAACGTGGCCGACTTCGGGGATAGCGTCGTCAACGGGAGTAGCAGGCCTGTTGGCCCCCATGTCTATTTCATAGACTCCAACTTTAACAGTGCATACGACCTGGGTGAGACGCTACTCTTCCACACAAACGATTTGAATCAGACAGTTTCTTCCACCGACTCTGTCGTAGGCTGCACATGTAGCGTATCGGTGCCTAGAGCACCTAACGCAACCGAACTGGGATCAGCCGGCTCCCCAACACCCATCCTCCCCTTCGTCGCGACTAGTAGCAATCCTGGGGACCTCCGGTTCATCGACGCAAACAATAACGGCAATTACGTGCCCGGCGAGACGCTAGTACTAGATAGCAACAGAAATGGCGTAGTGGATGCTACGGACAAGGTTTTGAGCGCAACGACTCCAAGAGTCCCTGCCGGTGGAGAAATAGGTGCAGTACTGAAAGGGGAACTGGGCAGGGCCCTACTCAGGATTGGAGAGATAGGACAAGACCTCGCGACCGATTCTAGGATCAAATTCATCGATTCCAATGCAAACGGAGTCTACGACGTTGGGGAGACTATAGTCTTCGACGCTGTCGGCAACAATATCGTCGGGCCTACCGACACTGTGTTGGGCTGCACTTGCGCAGGTTCGGTGCCGAGGGCACCGAGCGCGACAGAGATTGGACAAGCACTTCTCACGTCCAGCCAGATAAGGTTCATCGACAAGAACTCGAACAGCTTCTACGACTTCGGCATAGTAATTGCAGGAGCAGTCCCTACCCTGGGAACCGCTCTCAGGAGTGATGCTCACATCAAGTTCGTCAACTCCACCAACAGCGCCACAGAGATCTGGGCGCGGGGCAAAACGGTGGTCTACGATGCGAACAATAATGGGATATACGACACGGGCGAGCCGGTCATAAGCGGGACAACCCCTGCTACCGGAACGAAACTCAAGTTTGACTCTAGGATAAAGTATGTGGAGACAAACGGGAACTTCGTATGGGAGTCCGGAGAGACAGTGGTATTCGACACGAACAACGAGCCTCTGAGCTCTGCTACATTTGACAATGAAATCCTTGTCTTCGACTCACAACCGAACAATATGGTGGTCGCTTCTGACAGTGTCGTCAGCGTAACTGCACCCAGGGCGCCCATTGCCAGAATCAAATTCATAGACGCTGCCCCAGGTACAAACGACATCGGCAGATACAACCTGGGTAAGACATTGGTCCTCGACGCAAACAATGACGGCCTGGTCAACGCAGGCGACGTAGTGTTGGGCTGTACTTGCACCGGGACATATCCCAGAGCACCAAACGCCACGGAGACCGGTAAGATACTGGTTGAAGTGGCGACCGTGGCGACCGTAACATGGCTGAGTGGCGGACCTGAAACTGTAAGCTTTTCCGTGCACGACACCTTTCCGCAGGACTCGACCGTGACCCCGATCTACGAGCACACCTCGGGCGTCGTTAGCGGCGCAGTAGTGGCGGGCGTCCAGATGAAGATGCACGGATCAGCCATCTCAGTGACGACCCAGACGACTCATGGAGCCTACCCGTCGGGAGCACTACTACCCCTGAGGTATGACATACCCGTTGTGGCTACAAGTGGCCTCAGCGGCGTCAAGCACAACGTGACCCTAACGGTGATAGAAGCACCCATCGGATACAGAGCAGACCTCCCCTTCGACTACAAAGTCACATTCTCACCGCCAGCCGCTAACACGGTTAAGCTGGACCCCTTCGTCACCTCCGGAGTCGCGCAGTCGCAGAAGGTGACCGTAGCCCAGCTGATTACGATCAACGTAACCCAGGGCATTCCACTGAACATTACCCTCACCCCACAAGTACTAAGGGCGGGCACGACCACCGTGGAGCCTACTATCACGGTCGTATACTCCGTCGTTGGAAACACTACCACGTTCGCCAAGACGCCCCGCACCTCCGGCTTTAACGCCTTCATCATCATAGTCACCACGGGCGGCACAACAGGACAAACCCCCTCCGGGGCCTACACGGTGAACAGCGCAGCAACCCCCGCAGGAGCCACTCCCGCCCAGGAAGTGATAAGCGGCTTCCAGATCTGTGTCCTGTTCAATGGAGACGTCAACAAAGACGGCGCGGTCAACTTCCTAGACCTAGGGAGCGTGGGCACGAACTTCCTGAAACCGGTGACGGCAGCCAACGCAGCCTCGGACGTGAACAAGGACGGAGCCATAAACTTCTTGGACCTAGGGATCATAGGCAGCAACTTCCTCAAACACTGCTAGAAGCGGCAATCAACCCTCCTCTTCGGCTCTCCCATCATTTCGGGGCGCGAACCCACAGCCCACACGTCTAGATTTCCCCTCCAGTTTTCTTATAGCCCCTCGGGAAAGTTTAACTTGGCTCAAACACCTCTCAATCAGGCCTATGTTTCAAGAACTCGGGGCCCGACAGCTTCTCACCTTGCTCTTCGTCGGCTTCTCAGCCTTCTCAGGAATCTCCATGGTTTTCAGTGCGAGAAACTACATGGAATTCTTCCCGGCAACAACGGGAGCTACGGTAGAGGTTGTCTCGTTGAACGTTCAGCCCGATGGCCAGCAGATCAATGTTGTCTTCACTTTGAAGAACCCAACGGGCTACTCGGGGATAACCCTCAGAGCGTTCCAGGCTTCCCTAACGTTCAAGAGCTCTGACGGAAGAGTGAACCGGCCCTACGGCGACCTACCTGGAGTCTCCAAAGTACAAGGACCACTAGACCCCCACTCCGGACTGGAGATAACATCACAGATACCTATACTAGGGCAAACATGGAGTGGGATCGCTCAAAACCTGACGAAAGGAATACTCACAGCGAATTTCCAGGTGACGGTCAACCTCTCAACGTTCCTGGACTCGGTGGCTTGGCTCTACATCTACTACGAATGTAACGTCAGCCAGACACCTACGAGCTGTGATAGGACGGAGACGGTCACCATACCGACAGGGGGAGGAGGAGGGGGGGGATCCTGAGAAGTGCGACTCCATGTAGTCCGGTCTGAGACTTGGCTGAAAATCATCGTCGTGGCAGTCTGGGGCCCCGCCATGGCCTCCATAGCCGGCCAGTCACTTTTGCGAGATGCCTTCCTGAACTCTCTAGATATGGGCTTATTGTTACTGGTGAGCTTCATGGCTGGCGCGCTGGTCTCGGACCTAGGCAAGGCAATCCTAGGGTATTTCGGGGCGGTCATCGTAGCGTCTGCGACACTGTACCTGGTGGCCGTATTACCATCGCTGACAGGGGCTGTGGACTCCGCCAATGGAGCATTGCTGCAAGTGTTGTGGATAAGCATCCTCGTCCGGGCCTTCTTCCCATTGCCGTTCATCGGCATCCTCGCGGCGTCACTGGTGGGAGCCGCGGTTGGAGAGACCTACCTCTAGGCTTCACTGGATTAGCGGCCATCGATCTCCGGGTCCTCCTAAACTGGCGTAGAAGAATCAGACCGACGAAGATGGCCACAAATGCAATGTAGATTGCCAGTGGGTTCAGGGACTGTCCCGAGGACGCGGGGACCGTGAGAAGCACAGTGTAGGAAACGGGGCTCCCCGGAGTGACAGTTACAGTAATGGTGTTGGTGCTGAACCCCGTAGCGGAAACCTCAAGGCTGTAGACCCCGGCGGCGATCCCGGTGAAGTTGGCACGACCAGTCTGAACGGTTGTGAGACTCAGAAGCTGCTGCCCTGCTGGTCCGCTAAGCACGCGCACTGTCGCACCTGCAACAGGGATCTGAGACTTGTCTACCACGGTCACCAGCAAACTGCCGACAGCCTCCGCCTGGACTGGCAGAGACTTGTGATCTTTCAAGGCAGGCTGGCCTGAATCCTGAGCCCAGAACTGCACTGTGAAGTTGCCCGGCACCTTGTAGACATGGCTGACACTGGTCTGACCTATCTTGGAGGTTCCGTCCCCAAAATCCCAGAGAAGAGCGTAGGGCGGTGTTCCTCCCGAGACAGTGCCAGTGAAGGACACGTTTAGAGGAACTTTCCCCGCCAAAGGTGTTCCGGAAGCAGCCAAGACCAGACCGGTGGGACTGAATATTGAAACATCGCTGACGGTAGGATCGGGCAAAGGATGGCTTGACCCCGTTGGCCCAAAAAAAAGCGCGCAAAATACGACGGAGAAAAGTAGGAAGCATCGGATCATAGAGGACGTTTGACGGGAGACCAAAGAATTAGGCAATCCTTCGAACATGGGCCGAGGCTGTTTTCGTTGGCCTAGAGGCGGCCGATTACTTATTGATGAAGGCCAATTTCTTGCGACGTTACTTTGATGATTTTGTAGCCGTCGCCGTCGCGGGTCTTCTCCTCTTCTTAAGTACCAACTGCCAGACAAGGAGGATTGCAGCGACTGCCACACCGACGCCGATTCCGGTCCAGACTAACGGTCCCCCTGGGAGGGGAAAAGTAGGGGCCGCAGCATTGATGGTAATGGTCTTAGAAACTTGTCCGGTGGAACCATCATTGTCAGTGACGTTGAGCTTGACGGTGAAGGTCCCAGAGCTGGAGTACGTGTGACTCGGGTTCCGACTCGAAGATGTTGCGCCATCACCAAAGTCCCATGCCCAGGCTGTGACGGTTCCGTCGGGATCATTGGAGGAGTCGGTGAACGTCACAGTATCTCCAGCGGCTGGAGAGGTCGGGGTCCAGTTGAAACCAGCTACAGGAGGCTTGTCCTGGATCGTGAGGGGGGAAGACTTCGATGCGGTCCCGCCATCATCGTCGGTGACGGTGACATTTGCGGTGTAGATACCTTTGCTCGAGTAGGAGTGCGTGTCAGACGTAGCAGCCCCAGGAAGAGTATGGACTGTACCGTCCCCCCAGTCGACCCGCGTGCTAACCACGACCCCGTCGGCATCCGAGGAAGTAATAGTCAGAGTGATAGTGTCGCCCTTGAAGGCCGTGCTCTTGTCAGCGGTGAACCCTACAATTGGCGGGATATTGTTGATCCTGTTTGTAATAAAGGCTGAAAAGCTCCTCCCTGGATTGAGGATGATCATTTTCGACGCGCTACTCTGAGTGCCTGGAGTGGTTCCGTTAACCGTCAGCACAGACCTCACAGCCACAGCGTTGGTCACCGTGACGTTCAGGCGGAACGAACCAACACTCGAGTAGGCATGAGCGAGCTTGACTAGAGGAGCCGAGACCCCTGGAGGAGACAGTACTCCTGGGAGCTTGTTCACGGTTCCGTCGCCCCAGTCCACTATCGTTCCAGCAACGAAGCCCCCAGGGTCCGTAGCGGTAATATTGAGACCTATCCCGTGAAACTTGGATACAGTAGTAGTGTTCTCCGCGATGGATACAGAGGGTGTGGGAACAGTCGGGCTGTAAATGTGCGATGTAGTCGAAGTTGTGCCTGAGACTATTGGTGTATTATCGCCGAAAGCCCACTTGTAATTGATCGCGTTGGTGCTAGAGCTGCCATCGAAACTCGTCGACGTTCCTATTGTAGCATTGGGGTATAAGCTGGGAGCTGTTGGCGTCACGGTGTACAGGGCCGCTGGCGCTAGGAGCCCCGGAATATTCGAGAAGAACCCGTCCTGAGTATTGTAGAGAATCTCCACAACGCTGGAGTCAGCAAGGCCGGTTCCAGCAGCTAGATCCTCGGTGTCGGTCAGAACGTGTATATTGGAGAACCCGGGAGTGGCGGCCACTACTCTCCACGATATCTTCACGATGATGGTAGGACACGTGTAAGCGGGAGGCACGTTTCTACAGGTTAGAGGCTGAGGCTGCGGAGGAGTACCCTGGTTGAGCATAGTGTATGCCAGTGTCGTCTTACCAAGGGTGTTATCACGCGCAAATTGGGTGTTGTAGAGAAGAATGTCGGTGACTGGGTTACAAGGATTGGAAACCGTACCGAATTTTAGTAGGCCGGTGGTGCCGTCGATGCACTGGTCGAAGTAAGTATTCACCACGTTCATGGAAACTAGGTTGATCACGCTGGCATTGTAGGTAACGGTTACCTGCCAGACAAAGACGTCTGTCGCGTTGGCGATCGTGACGTTTGTGGAGAAAATTGAACCCGTCGTCTTTGTGGCATCCACAAGAGTCCGTGGATTGTGGGCTAGGTTCACTACCCCAGCTACAGGATGCGATGCGTCGACCTTTGCAACAAAGAATAGTCCTCCCGTGGCCAGAATCAGGAAAAGTAGACCTAGAACCGCCACAGCAGTTGCAGAACGCAGAGTCTCAGAACTCCTCTTGCAAACCCTAGTCGACTTGTAGATAGGATTTGACCTTTCATAAAGTATGCGGTGGGAAGGGAGCTACTTAGTGAGTCTCCTGAATAGAATGCATGATTGCTATGAGTCCTGGTGGACCAGAATCTGGAAGACCCTAGGACGCCCTGGCACATTGGATAGCAGCGTGCACGGCGAATCTTCACTCATAGTCTTGCAAGGACCAACGCTCTCTCCGAAGCGTGCTTCAGCTAAGAGTTCAATGTGGAGCAAGGTCACTTCCGACAATTCTCCTCTCTATCCCGAGTCAGGAAAGCTCAGCAAACTTGTTGAGCTGGACCCGCCCAAATTTCAAGAACTGTCCTTCTGAAACTTTCAAGAATCGGCTAAGCAACGCTAGCGTCTTTTCCTGAATTATTCAGTCATCGGAAGCGGAGACTAGATGGAATTTGGGTTCCATTTTCTTAGGGGATTAGGAGTCCTCGTCGTTGCCCACTTTTAGTGCTACGGTTGTTGAGCGTGTTAGAGATTGGCTCACACCACTGATGTTGATAATTCGCTTTATGTCAAATAGATAGCAGACTGAATTATTCTATCTCGGGGTTGTCGT
>Ga0137415_10005584_pt1 | contig 12461 bp, 11 predicted proteins | sample CZODoug3_1_1_16f_FD_183082 | JGI IMG/M metagenome (GOLD analysis project Ga0137415, IMG submission 183082) | Vadose zone soil fungal communities from Angelo Coast Range Reserve, California, USA - CZODoug3_1_1_16fungal (Hybrid Assembly) | ecosystem: Environmental > Terrestrial > Soil > Vadose...
TCGACGGCATCCGAAGCCTTGCCGCCCGGGCTTTGCGCCGCCTTGAGGATGACTGCCCCAGGCAGCACCCCTAACATCAACCCGGCGCTGCTCAGGAGCACCTCTCGGCGGGAAAAACTCATATGTGCTTACTCATGGCTCAAGAACCTTGCAGTTTTCCGGCAGCTTCGTGGATCGCCGCGCGGATACGAAGGTAGGTGGCGCAACGGCATATGTTGGTCATCGCCAGGTCGATGTCCCGGTTCGTCGGTTTTGGATTTGTGCGCAACAATGCGAGCGCAGCCATCACCTGGCCAGATTGGCAATAGCCGCATTGGGGCACATCGCGTTCGACCCAGGCTGCCTGGACGGCTCGGGCCTCGCGTCCCGCGATCCCCTCGATGGTCGTGACCTGCCCGGTAACCGCCGACACGGGAATCGAGCACGACCGCACCGGCTGCCCGTCGAGGTGTACGGTGCATGCGCCACACATGGCCATGCCGCAGCCGAATTTAGTACCGGTCAGACCAAGCGTATCGCGCAGCACCCACAACAACGGCGTGTCGTCGTCGACATCGACGCTGTGCACCCTGCCGTTCACGGTGATTGAGGACGTCATAATACCTCCGAGGCGCGTTCGGCAGCGCCGGCGCCCTTCATAACATGACACCGCCATCGATCAGAATTTCAGCTCCGTTGATGTAACTGGCGGCATCGGATGCCAGAAACGCCACGAGCTGAGCAACCTCTTCCGGCCTGCCAATGCGGCCGAGGGGAATCATGGCTTCATACTGCGCGAGCACCTCCGGTGGATTGGAGGCGAGCATCGGTGTCTGGATCATGCCGGGAAAGACGGTGTTCACACGAATACCCGAGCGGCCTAATTCCGCCGCAGCGCATCCGCTGATCCCACGAACAGCCCACTTGCTTGCCGAATAGGCAAAGAGGCCGGGTGTGTGTCGATAGGCGACGGCGGAGGCGATATTGACGATCGCCCCTTTGCCGGAGGCTTTCAATGCCTCAAATGCGGCCTGCATGCCGAGCATCGTCCCCAGCGCATTGACATGAAAGCCCCGCTCCAGATCGGCGGCGGTGGTCTGCATCATCGGCTTGCTGTGATTGATCGCGGCGTTGTTGACCAGGACGTCGAGGCGGCCATGACTCGAGAGCGCAGCAGCGACGACCTCGCGCCAGCGAGCCTCGTCCGAGATGTCATGGTGGAGGAAGACCGCGGACTTGCCCAACTCCGCGGCAATTCTCGCGCCGGATTCCTGAATATCGGTCATCACGACCTTGGCGCCCTCGGCGACGAACAGGCGTGCTTGTGCTTCCCCCAGGCCGCTTGCCGCGCCTGTGATGATCGCGATCTTCCCATCTAAACGTCCCATCGATTACTCCAGATTCGAGTAAGACACGATCGTCCGAAAGGCTCCAGTGCTGCACTGGTATGCCTGCAGGGGTTAGTACCATGAAACCTGTGATTCGGGCACAGTCTGCTGCCTGGATCTCTCATTAGTGAGGGGACGTACGGAGCGTCGCTATTGCCGCTGAAGTGCTGCGATGAGGCGATCCTGCCATTCATAACGCGAGCCCAGCATCAACGCATTCAGCCGCGCGCGGCGGTAGAATAACTGACAGTCCGATTCCCACGTGACACCGATGCCGCCATGGATCTGGATATTCTCCTGCGCGGCGTAGTCCAGAGCGTCGGTGGCGCTGCATCGAGCACCGGCTGCCGCCAGCGGGGTCTCGGGAGCGTCTGTCGAGATAGCCCACGCGCCATAGTAGCAATGGCACCGGGCAAGCTCGATTTTCGCATACATGTCTGCCAACTTGTGCTTGATGGCCTGAAACGAGCCGATCTTTCTGCCGAAGGCGGTTCGATCGAGGGCGTAGGTACGCGCCATCTCCAGCGCCGCCTCCGCGGACCCTAATTGCTCGAACGCGAGCAGGACGGCCGCTCTCTGCCGGAGCTGTTGCCAGGCCGCATCGCCGCCATGGGGCAGGGCCTCAGCAACGGCTCCCTCGAACCGGATGAGCGCGGCGGGGCGCGTCGGGTCGAGCGTCTCGGCAGGCTGCCGTATGACACTCGGTTGCGCCAGATCGCACAATGTACAGACCAGCTCGCCTTGCTCATCCTTCGCGATGACCAACATCACAGCGGCGGTCATGCCGTCGAACACGGGCACTTTTGTTCCAAAAAGTCGCCCGGCGGTCAGCCGCGTCTCGTTCGCAGTGACGGTGCGATTATCCTCGCAGAATCCCCAGGTACCGATCGTCGATCCGGCGGCCAGGCCAGGCAGCCAATTCGACTGCTGCTGCGCCGAGCCAAAGAGACGGATTGCTTCGGCACAGACACCGATCGACGACAGGAAGGGGACCGGGGCCAGTACCCGCCCGATTTCTTCGGCTGCGACGCACAGTTCCAACGGCCCCAGGCCAAGCCCCGCATGCTCCTCCGGGATAGCCGCCGCCTGAACGCCGAGCTCGGCGAGGCCTTGCCAGATCGAGGTCGAGTGACCCTCGCATTGCTTCTCGAGAATGGAACGCCCCTGGCCCAGACCGTCGGCCTTTTTGAGCATGCGGCGCAGCTGCTCACGGAACTGGTCTTGCTCCGGCGAGAAATCGAAGTTCATGGTCGTTCTGTATGAAGTTGGAGGTTAGAGGGTACTCGCCGTTAGGCGCTCAATTGGTTGAAAGGCACTTTCCGATCGACCCGTGCTTCGGCCGGTAGTCCAAGTACGCGTTCTGCAAGAATGTTACGGAGAATCTCGTCGGTCCCACCGGCGATCCGGAACGCAGGGCTCCAGTACCAAGCGTCTTCGATCGGGCTCCACTGTTCTCCGAGCATCGCCGCACTCAAGCTGCCCAACGTGCCAAGCATGTCCAGCGCCGTGATCGCGGAGCGCTGACCCTGTTGCGTGATGATGAGCTTTGCCATCGACTCCTGCGGTCCCGGCACGGCCCCCCGTGCGAGCGCGGTTTGATTGCGGTATGACAGAAGGCGCACCCCAAAGTTGTTCAACCAACATTCCGCCAGCCGCTCCCGAATGCGTCCGTCGGCAATGGCTGGTTGGCCATTCATCATCGTGATCTGCGCGAGCGCCAGCAGCTGCTGCCATTCGACAAAGGAGAGCGCAGCCGCTGTAGAGCGCTCCTGCCCCAGGGTCGTGAGGGCGACCTTCCAGCCCCCGCCTACGGGACCGACGCGAAACGAGTCGAGTACACGCACGTTGTCGAGAAATACCTCGTTGAACTCGGCTTCGCCCGACATCTGCCGAATGGGGCGGACCTCTACGCCGGGCTGCTTCATGTCGATGATGAACATCGTGAGCCCCTGATGCTTGGGCACCGCAGGATCGGTGCGAGTGAGAGCCAGGCCGTAGTCCGAAAAATGGCCGCCGGTTGTCCAGACCTTCTGGCCCGTAACGAGCCAATCGGCACCGTCGCGGACGGCGCGGGTGCGCACGGCGGCAAGGTCGGACCCGCATGCGGGCTCGGAGAAGAGCTGGCACCAGATCTCCTCACCGCGAAGCAGGGGTGCGATGAAGCGCCGCCGCTGCTCTTCAGTGCCGCATCTCATGAGGGTGCCGCCGCACAGCTCGAGGCCTACCGCGAAGAAATCCGAGCCGTGCAGCGTGTCGATGTCGAACTGCGTCTGCTCCTGCAGAAAGATGAGATTTTGAATTTCCGTTCCGCCCAAGCCACCCAGCTCTTTCGGCCACGTAATGGCTGAATAGCCCTTCGCACCCTTCGCCGCGAGAAGGCTCCTGGCCCGCTCGAATCGGGCTTGCGGATCGAGCCGGGCGGGCTGGCCGGTCTTGCGTGGCTCGGCATGTTGTTTCAGCCAAGCCCGTACTTCAGCGCGGAATTCGCCCTCTTCGGGTGAGTCGTCAAAATCCAACGCAACCTCCCTTGCCGCCCGGTGTCACAGCGCAGACGCTGTTGGTGACCTGAATCATAGGGCCCGCCTGAACCATCAATACCCGCACTTAAGTGGGGTAGTCGTGGCCTGCAGTCACGGGTCGTCGTGCGGCACTCTCAAAAGCGCTGGGGCACGGAGCGGCAGGAATCGTCAATATAGGTGCGTGGCAGATTCTCAAAGTTGTGACATGGAACACCAGGTTCTCGCAAGGTCGGCAAACGGCGTCGGCCGGCTGACATTCAATCGGCCTGAGCAGCGCAATGCCATGTCGCCGCAGATGCTGGAGCTCTTTCATGAGAGGCTGAAGGAGTTGGATGGGGACCGTGAGATCCGCTGCATCGTCATCGATGGTGCGGGAGGAAATTTCGTGGCGGGCGGTGACATCAAGGCGTGGGCGCGACTGCAAGGTAAGTCACCCAGCGAGCGCAGCGATGACTTCAGAGCTCGCTTGAGGGCGGCTCTTCCGACGGCCAGATTGTTCGATTCGATAGAAAAGCCGGTAATCGCAGCCATACGGGGCTACAGCATCGGTGCCGGCCTGAGCTTCGTTCTGGGCGCGGATTTCGTGATTGCGGATCAGACCGCCACGCTGGTCTTTGGTCATATTCGCATGGGGCTCGTTCCCGATATGGCGTTGACCTACTACCTGCCTCGTGTGGTGGGTGAGCGCCGAGCACTACAATTGACTCTGCTGGGCAGCCAACTCGATGCGGTGCGGGCAAAAGAACTCGGCCTGGTCGACGAAGTTGTGGCTCCCGATGCGCTCGAGGACGCTGTTGCCGGTTTAACGGCGAAAATTATTGCGGCGCCCGCCAAGGCTGTCGTCGAGACGAAACGGCTGATGCGTCTGAGTCGACACAATACCTTCGATTCTCAATTCGACGCCGAAGCCGAAGGCGCCGCGAATTGCGTGAGCGAGGAGGACTTCATGGAAGCGGTCACCGCGTTCTCTGAACGGCGGCAACCCAAGTTCGGTCGCCGGTCCTGACGGAAGCGCCCACAAAGAGGATCCCATGGCATCTGCGGAACTCCACAAGCTCGTCGCGATGCTGCGCACCAGCAAGATCTCCAGCGATCCAACCATCGAGGAAATCCGTGCCGGCTGGGAGAAGTTCACGGCCTCCTTCGTACCGGCAGCCGACCTATCGTTCAAACCCGACGTCGCTGGTGGTGTGGCGGCGGAGTGGGTCACTGCGCCCGACTCGGACCCGAGCCGCGTCGTGCTTTACCTTCATGGAGGGGGATACACGATTGGCTCGATTGCGAGCTACCGTAGTTTCACGGGGCGCCTTGCGCGGGCAACCCGAGGGAGGCTCCTCTCAATCGGCTATCGACTGGCACCCGAGCATCCCTTCCCCGCGGCCCTGGATGACGCTGTTTCTTCCTATCGTTGGCTGTTGGATCAGGGAATCTCGCCGAGTCGCATTGCGGTCGTGGGCGATTCAGCGGGTGGCGGGCTGGCCCTGTCCATGGCGATCGCAATCCGCGACGCCGGCGATCCCATTCCCGCCACGATCGTGGCCATTGGCCCCTCGACGGATTTAGCCAAGGAGGGCGCATCAGTGAAGGAGCGCGCCCATCTGGATCCGATAGTCAACTACGAAAGTAGCATGGCGCATGCGCTGCGGTACGTTGGCACAGATGCCAATTTGAAACACCCGCTGGCGTCGCCGTTATATGCCGATCTTCGTGGGCTGCCGCCACTGCTGATCATGGTCGGCACGCACGAAGCATTGTTCGATGACTCCACCCGGTTCGCGGCCAAAGCCGAGGCAGCAGGCGTCGAGGTGCAGCTCGACATCTGGGAGGAGATGATTCATGTCTGGCCGGTCTTTGCCGATATCCTGCCCGAGGGTCGGCAGGCCATCGACAAGATCGGAGACTATATAAAAGCGCGGGTTCCATGACCGCGAACGGCCGGCGCGCGGTAGTGCGGTCACCAAACCCAAGCGCGGCCTCAACGGGATCAGGTGCCGATTGGGCCCAGCAACCCAAGCTGGCCCAACAGAGCGGCGGCCTGCGCGCGGGTCTTGCATCCGAACTTATCGACGACATTGTCCAGGTGAAAGCGAACGGTCGCCTTCTTGATTCCGATAAGGTTCGCAATCTCGGCTTCGCGATAGCCCTGCGCCAGTGTCCGGACGCAGTCCCATTCCCGTGGGGTGAGACGCGAGCGTTCATTGGCTCCATCGGCATCGCTATTCAATGAGTGGCTGACAATTCGCATGAACCGATGTCCGATGGCAAGCAGGTCTCCTTCGATGCCCGTGAGAACTCTGGTGAGTTCATCGACTTTGCGGTTGCCGGCCCAAACGATTATGGCAACCTGTCCCTTCGACAGGTGCAAGGGCACGACGAGCAATGTCGTTACCCCCATGCCATGGATGAGCTCGGTGATCTGGGTCTGCTCGCGGCAGGCGCGATCAAGCTGGTGCCTGTGATCCAGTGATACAAGGAACGGAAGCTGTTCGAAACGACAGCGAATGTAGAAAGGCATCTTCAACGCGGCGTGCCGACTCCACCATAGCTTGAGAAGCTCGTCCGGCCATCCATGGGCGCGGGCGTAAGCATCCATCTGCGGTAGCTCGTACGGATGGGATGTGTCGGGCACCCAGCAGGCCCAGGGCAACCCAAGAAGCACGGCAACCGCATCGAGAGCCGCCTCGCCGGCCTTCAGGGTTGTCGCCGCACGCAAGTCGGCCAAAATACCTTCTAACGCTTCACGCGCTTCGCTGACCTCCCCGACTTCGCTTACTTCCCCGACGAGGCGATGATTATCGATAGCACAAGCAACCATGTTCATGGCACTCCCCCTAACCGCGCGCCTGATTCGCCTCCGCCCGCCGTTGCTCAGGCGAAGGGCCAGCCAAAGGCCCAAATCACGATCGCCTAAACCGCGCATGGGCTTTTCATGATTCGTACTGTGCGACATCATTTCTCAAACAGACGAAAAAGTCAATACTTTTAGAACTTATATATGCATGATACGATGTCTTATTGCATAATAAGATAGGCATGTTCTTATTAAACAAGTACGTTGTGAGTGTGAGCCGGCGCCAGCAGAGGAGTTGCAGGTTATGCAAGAGCAGGACGACGAGTCACCGATCAAGTCCGTACGAAAGGCGATCGATATCCTCGATGCCCTTTCGGATGCCCGCCGCGCGCTGCGCGTCGGCGAGATCGCCTCGAAACTGAATATGTCCGTGAGTGCCGTCTCCCGCCTGATCGCGACTCTCTCCAAAGGAGAACTCGTTTACCAGGATGAGGAAACCGGGCGTTGTTATCTTGGTTTGGGTCTGACGGTGCTGGGGGCCAACGCACTGGGCCGCCGTGCCATAGATCGCATCGCGATGCCGATCATGGATGAGTTGGCAAATCGGATCCGCGGCTATGTCAGTCTGAGTCGGTTGGCTCGCGGCAAGGTCGTCCTCATGCGTGCGCTGCCGTCGCCCCTCAGTCAACACGGGGTCAATCTCGTTGTGGCTGCGCCTGTGCATGCGGTCGCGTCCGGCAAAATTCTGTGCGGCGGCCTCACAACGGCGGAAATCCTCGAGCTCATCAAAAGCCAGGGAATGGACCCGATCACCACCCATACGATCGCCCAGCCCGCGCAATTCATCGCCGCCGTTGAAGCCGGCCGGGCGGACGGGTTCGCGATCGACGACCAGGAGTCGGCCTACAAACATCGCCATGTTGCCTGTCCCATTTTCGATCACAACGGGAACGTGGTGGCCGCACTCTCAGGCGGCGGCGCTCTCGAGGATTTCCAGTGGAGCGAGCTGCCGGCGTTGATCCAGGCCTTGAATCATGGAAGTCTGCGAATTTCGCGCGAGCTTGGGTTTGTGGGCGAGGCCAATGTCAATCTCGAGGCGTTCGATGGAAAACGCTTCCAATCCTCGGCCTAGCTGCGTGCCCTTTTCATGCGGAGGAGCACCTCCACGGGCGAGCGGGTGGCAAAACTCGCGTGGAACTTGATGCTTTCAGCCGGCTGCGCCAGTTCGAAAGAGGAAAATCGCTTCAACCATTCGTTGTACGCGATGCGCTGTTCAGCGCGGGACAAATAGGCACCCGCACAGAAATGCTGGCCGCCGCCAAACGCAACGTGCTTGTCGAGCTCGGTGCGATTGTGATCGAACGCGGCCGGACAGGTGAATCTGCTTTCATCGCGATTGGCGCTGGCCGTACCCAGGAAGACCTTGGTGCCCTTCTTGATGAGTACACCTCCCAGCTCGATGTCTTCGCTCGCGATGCGATGGGCCGACTGGATCGGCGGCAACGCCCGCAGAACTTCCTCGACAAATGACGGGAGCTGTTCGGGATGCGCTCGCAAAGTATCCTGAAGTTCCGGATGCTGGGCCAAATGTGTCAGGCCCGAGTTGATCGCGTTTGCGGTGGTCTCATGACCGCCCACCACCATCTCCTCGACTATGTAGCACATTTGCCTCTCGGTCAGCGGCTGGCCGTTAACCGTTGCCACGGCAAGGGCGCTCAGCACGTCATCCTGCGGGTTTTTGCGTCGTTCACGGATCAGCTCACGCACGACACCATGCATTGCGACCATGGTTTTCGCGCCGGCAACGGCTTCCTCTTCCGACACGACATAGACGAGATAAGTCAGTGCGGCGGCGGCATAGGCCTTCGCCTCGTTGTACATGCTTCTCGGAAGTCCGATGACATCCGACATCACGTACAGGGTATAAGGGGCTGAAAAGTCAGCGACGATCTCGCAAGTGTCCGATTTTTCAATCTCACCGAGCACGGCATCCACGCATGACTGGATGGCAGGCTCGCGCGTCATGGCGGCCTTTCGTCCCATAAACGGTTCCACGATTTTGCGGAACTGGGAGTGCTCGTCGCCATTGCTCTGGCTAATGCAATGAACCGGCAAGCCGATCTCGGCATCGGCCAAAAGAACTTCCTGGGCCGCCTTGTGAGGCACAACAAACTTGCGCCCGTCATTTTCCGCCGCTCCTTTGAGAAAGCGCTTATCCCTCAGAATCTGCCTGACTATCTCGTAGCTCGAGGCAAAATAGCCGTTGAGCTCGGGAAGGAACGCGATCGGCCTCTCTCTACGGAGCTCTTCGTAATATGGATAGGGGCACTGGACTACTTCCGGGTCCAACAGGCTCTTTGCAGGCAATGACATATTGATCGCTCTCCTGGAAGCGTCTTCGCTTTGTGGTGGGGTTCTACACGCATTGGTTGGGACGCGCCGCCCGCAATTCTGGGGGGTCAATCGGGAAGCAGAAAATCGGGGCCGGCAAGCGGAGCCGTCTTCGCCTGTTGCATCCGTCCGCCAACCTTCAGGTCGCCCAGATCGATGGTTGCAAAGCCGAAGCTTTCGATGAGGTTTGTCACCGTGGTCTTCGCAGCTTCGTCATCGCCGGAAACGAACAGCACCCGCCGAGTACCTGCTCGCGGTCTGGGCCCTTCCGCCAGATTGGTTGCGAACATCGTGTTGAATGCCTTCACCAGACGTGCTCCTGGAGCCAGGTCCGCGACAATTTCGCTCGAGATGCGCCCCCCGAGATCATCCAGGACGTTCAGATGCTGCGGATTGAGAAAGGGATTGGTTGCGTCAATCAAAATGCGGCCGTTCCATGCAGGCAGGCCGGTCAACGCATCCCGGATCGATTCCCATGGCACCGCCAGCAGAACCACTTCCGCCGCCCCCACTTCCGCACGCGAGCCGGCTCGCGCACCCGGACCCAGCTCGGTAACGATCGGCGCCAGTTTGGCCGGTCCGCTGTGATTGCAGAGGAGGACTTCGTGACCTTGCTCCAGGGCGTACTTCGCGACCCCTCGGGCGATGTCTCCCGCTCCGAGCATTCCAATCTTCAATCGTACCCTCCAGCACTCCGGCCCGTCATTGGAAGCTGTAATTGACTGCGATGCCGTAGTTGGCAGGCCTCCCCGTATAACGAATCACAGCGTCCTCCGCCTCGACGACGTTGTTCACATAGAACCTGTTCAGGACGTTCTTGCCCCAGGCGAACGCGCGCCAGCGGCCATCGTGGGATTGAACGCCGAATTGCAGATTCAGCAGCGAGTAACTCGGCATGAGGTACAACGACGGGCTGCCGATCGCGGCCGATGTCAGACTCTGGTACGAGACCTGAGCCCCTACGAAGCCCGACCATTGATCGGTCAACGGGTGCTCGTAGTTGATACTCGAAGTCAACGTCCATTTCGGAGCGTACGGTACGGACGAGCCCGCGAAATTATCCACTTGCCCGATTTGATTCACGCCCGTGAACCTATCGATCTTGGCATCGAGAAAGGTGCCCGCAACGCCGACGTCGAGGCCCGTCAGCGGCCTTGCATGGACCTCGAACTCCGCGCCGCGAATCGTCGATTTCGGAATGTTGACCAGCGCCGTCAGTACTCCGAAAATAGGATCGATGATCCGCGACTTGAGCTGCTTGTTGGTGTAGTCGTAATAAAAGGCGGCGCCGTTCACCAACAAGCGACGACCGAGGAACTGAGCCTTGAAGCCGGCTTCGTAGTCGGTCACCTTCTCCTGCGTGACCGGGGCCATGGCTAAGTAGTAGCTTGCCGGAAGAGTCGGGAAGCCGCCCGCCTTATAGCCACGCGAAACGTTCGCGTAGGCCAACAGCGTATCGGTAGCCTGCCAGTCGAGGCCGCCGGACCACGAGACGTTGTGCTCGTTCAGGTGGGTCTTCAACCGTCCGATCTCGTAGGCAGGGGGCGCACCGATCATTGCGCACTGACCCGGACCCACTGGCGTAAAAGGCCGGTTACCCAGAAACGCCGCGGTCGCCGCCACAAAGTTTTGGATGATTCCATTCGGATCGAGGGGGGTCCCGAAATATTCGATACCGCATTCGTCGACCGTTCGATCCGCCTGGGTGCCGCGCACGCCACCTTTCAGCTTCAGCTGATCGAGAATATTGTATTCGGCGTGCGCAAAAGCAGCGTAATTGTCCATCCTCTGATTGCTGTCATCCGTATTGCCCTGGGAACCGGCGAAGGGGGTAAATGTGTGAGTGCTGCCATCAGGCCATGAAATCGTGTCCACTTCCCGAACCCGGTCGCCGGAATAGTTCACGCCCCCGAGCCATCGGAGCGGCCCGGTACTACCCCCTTCCACCCGCAGCTCCTCTGAGAAGCTGTCTATCCAACCTTTGATCAATGTCTCGTCGCTCGTGGAGAATTGCGAACCGTCCTGGCCCGGCCGATCGTTACGACTGAGATAGATGTAGTTGCTTATCGAGGTGACTGTGATCGTCGGCGTAAGATCATAGTCTGTGCGGAGAAATGTCTGAAAAAGTGCGTCATCTGCCCTGGGTTCCCCAAATCTCGGCGTCCAATCCGCGACGTTTGCGTCATTCGGAGCGAGCGGCTGGGTAATCAACGGTGTATATGAAGGAAAGTTCGGTTTGAACTCGATGAGTTGCGGCTGCTGCGGCTGACTGCCGTCATACCAGCCATTGACGTTGAGCTCGAAGCGCAGAGCATCCGTGGGGCGCCAGTCGAAGATCGCGCGCGCGGCGATCTTGTTTTGCTTGCCGTTGGTGTCCTGCCGTGTCTGGCTATGCTGCCAGCCGTCAGCACTCTCGGTCACGCTGAACGCGAATCGGGCAAGCAACGTACTGCTGAGCGGCCCGCTGACGAAGCCGTCGACCTGGCCGGTGTTGTACTTACCGTAGCTGACTTGGGTACCGGCGGCGAATGCTGTCGTCGGCTTGTTTGCGATGTAGTTGATGGCGCCGCCCGTGGCATTGTTGCCGAAGAGCGTCCCCTGCGGACCCTTCAGAACTTCGACGCGCTGGATATCGAACAGGGTCAGTTCCGTCTGCACCGGAAGCGGCAGCGGCGCCTGGTCCAGATAGACGCTAACGTCGGGGTAGGACGCCAGGGAGTTCTCATAGAAGCCGACGCCGCGTAGGGTATAGACCGGCGTCGAGAACTCGGTCTCCGTAAAGGTCAGTCCCGGCACCACGTTTGCCAGATCCTGCAGCGTCGTGACCTGCTGCTGCTCCAGTGCCTTGACGTCGATCGTCTGAATGGTCGCGCCGACCTTGCTGCTCGACTCCTCAACTTTGTTGGCGGTGACGACGATCTCCGCGAGACCCTGGGTGCCGGTGTCCCCGGCTTCCGCGGAACCGGCCGCTGCGGATGCCGCGGCATCCGCGAATGCCGTCGCGGGAATCGCGATCCAAACAAGGCACAACAGGCTGCTGGCCTGGTATAGTTTTGCCGTGAAGCGTGGTGACATTGTTATCTTCCCCGCCCTGAAATAGGGCTTTCCCCGCATGGGCTGTACGGTAGCTTACCTTCGCCCCGTACTGACCCCCGCGCTTCTGAGGGCTAGCACACCGGGAGGCTCGATGCGATCTTCGGCATGCTAGCGTGAACACGCATCCGTCGGTATCAAGGGGAATTCAGCCATGCCAGTATCCGGCGAGGTGTATAAGCAAATTGGGCGCAATGCAGCCGGCCCCGTCTGTATTGCGGCCGCCTACGACCGAGTTACGGGTGCGGTCGTAGGACTCACCGCGTCGTCGTTTGTCACGTTGTCGTTCGAGCCACCCAT
>Ga0137415_10005589_pt1 | contig 12459 bp, 10 predicted proteins | sample CZODoug3_1_1_16f_FD_183082 | JGI IMG/M metagenome (GOLD analysis project Ga0137415, IMG submission 183082) | Vadose zone soil fungal communities from Angelo Coast Range Reserve, California, USA - CZODoug3_1_1_16fungal (Hybrid Assembly) | ecosystem: Environmental > Terrestrial > Soil > Vadose...
CCCCCACGTCCGGCGCGGGGTGAGTGCCGGCCTGCTCCCGGGCCGGCAGCTTGCTCGAAATTGCCAGCCACGTATCCCAATCCTTGATGGCCTGGAGCCTGCGCATCTGATCCTCCACAACGCCCCGGCGATTTCTCGCCTCCGCAATTTGCTTCGCGACGATTTCTTTTCCTCGTCCTGCCTTCTGGTACCGCTTGAACATTCTGTCGATGTTTTCTCTCAGGCTTATCGTCGAATCCAGCGCCACATCGACCTGCCGGGGCGTCTCGGCGAAATAGTCCGTCACCCTCACCGACTCATAGTGCTCTTCCATCTTCATTCCGCTGGACGTCAGCATTTGCGCCGTTTTCTGCAGGCCCTCCGCGTCCTGATATTTCTTCTGCTCTCGCAGCAACCGCTTCTCGCGGACCGCGACCTTTTTGCCGACGTCGCGGAAGTCCCGCAGCACCGGTCCCTTCGACTGTTCCAGCAGGGTTCGCGTTTCCAGTTCGTCGTAGTAGAACTTCGAGGCGTCGAGAATATTCACAAATAGCCGAGAGCTGTGGGACCGCTCGAGCGACTCCAGCTCGATCGGACTCAGAATCGCTTTTTTCAGCCGCCGCAGGTCGTTTTGCTCCAGGATGTGTCCCAGCGGCAGATCCGTGTAGAGCCACGCCGAGCGCGAGGGCGCACGTGCCTGCTCGAGAAGGGCACGAATTTCCTCAATCGCCGGCCGATTGCTTTTCCGATAACGATATAGGACTTCGCCAGCGAAGACCGGTCCGATTCCGGCCACGTGTGATATGAGCCACTCCTTCGGGTTGGATTGCGACCCGATATCATTAAGTTCCGGAGCATCTCCTTCCAGCAGATGCTGCAGGTCCAGCTTGTCACCGGCTTTCGGATATGAGTACGTTTCATATTCGGCGATGCCGTGCTGCGGTGTAATCGGAAGAAAAGAAGAGAGAACGCGCCGCTCGGCATCCAGAAGGATGATATTCGGCGCATTTGGCAGCAGTTCCAGAATCAGCGACATCGTTTCCAGTTCTTTGGTGGGAACGGCCGTCTTGAATACAAACTCGACAATGCGCTCGGAAAGCGGCTTCGTAAAGCTGACCAATTCCGCTGATGTCAGGTGCTTGCGCAGCACCATCAGGAAATCGCCGGCGGGCGCTTCCACGGGAGGCCGCGTTTCCGACGGATACATAGCCGGATTCTGCGGCTCGGCAGCGATCTTCAACGCCGGCAGCTTCACCGATCGCGTTTGAAAGATGAATCCATTCGGCTGATGTTGAACCACGCGCCTGATGATGAGGTCCGTCATCGACGGGCGCAAATTCTCCACCAGCGCGATTAGCGCGAAGTTCTCCATACCTCTATTGTATCAGCCGCGAATTACGCGAATGACACCGAACGTTATAGCCTTTTAATGTACGTGCCCGAAACTTTGTCAGCCCAGGTCAGGTGCTCAGGATCGATCACTGCCCACAGAAATCCAAGCATCAGGGGCAGAATTGAAATCAGGTAGCCGAACCCGCGCATACACGCATACCGGGGATCGAGTGAAGAGTCTACTTTGGTAACAACGGTGAGCCCCCGATGTTTCATCCCGGGCGTCTGGCTGGCACTGAGCATGAACAGGAAAAAGTAAATCGCCACCAGAAGCAGGAACCCCGCTGCGTAAATTCCGGCAATGCGCCGGTCCGGTGAAAAGGTGCCGGGCATTTGAAGAAAGGTGGCGGTGATGAAAACCAGGTAAATCAAGGCCACGATGCCGAAGTCAACAGCGCCCGCAACGGCTCTGGACGCCAGCAGTTCGCGCTGATATTCCGGAAAAGTGAAGGGCAAGGAATGTTCCGCTTCTTCGAAATCGAGCTGGGGCTGACTTTCCTGGATGGAAATGATCGTACGCTTCGATTTGTGCTCAACGTTTGGCATACTCACCGGTGTGATTCAATTCGCTATTGTTATTCTCCTTTTCGCGGGGACACAACAGGACCAGGTCACGATTGAGGCTCCAAAGCAGGAAAGGAACCAGAACATTTCTGACATCACGGGTCCTTTTGTGATCACGTATCAAGACATTCGAGTAGAAGGGGACACGGCGACTTACGACCACTCAACAAAAGAAGTGACCGCCGAGGGACGTCTTCACTTTACTCGCGGCGAGGAAAATCTCGAAGCCGACCACATCACTTTCAACCTGGAAACGAAATCCGGTGTTCTAACAAATGCTTCCGGTGAGCTTGGACCGGGCTTTCTCGTTACCGCAGAGGAAGCTCAGCGGACCGAGGATGGCATTTACTACCTGAAGAATGCCACGATCACAACGTGTGACGGGCCACGGCCAGGTTGGACGATGGCGTTCGCTCGAGCCAAGGTCAACACAAACAGGCGCGTCAGTGCCCGAAACTCGATATTCAGGCTGGAAAGCGTTCCACTGTTATACCTTCCTTACGTCACTCTGCCGACAGGCAACCGCGACCGATCTACCGGATTCCTTATTCCTTCCTTTACAGCCACTTCGACGACCAAGGGCACAAGTGTGCGCGAATCGTTTTTCTGGGCGATCAATCGCAGTGCCGATGCGTTGTTTACGGGTGAGTACTTCTCGAAGAGAGGCCCGGCGGGGAGAGTGCTTTTCCAGGCTGTTCCAAGCGCCACCTCGCGCATCACAGTCGATTCGTTATTTGCAAAAGATCGCAAAGGGCAGGGAGGCCAGAGCGTGCGTATCCTGGCATTCGGCGACCTCACGAAAGACCTCCGAGGCGTTGCCGATATGAACCTGGTCAGCTCCATCGTTTTTCGTCAGGTTTATGAGGACGGTTTCAATACTATTTCTTCACCGATAGAGCATGAATTGGCGTTTCTTACACGCGATCGCCCCGATGCGAGCATCAACGCCATCTACGACCGCAGGGTCATCTTTTTCGCCGATCAACCAAGCGTTGCCCTGCGAAAATTTCCGACGCTCGAGATTTCTGTTCCGGACAGGCCTTTAGGCCGGTTTCCGGCGTACTTCAGCGTGGATACCGGATTCTCGGGTGTCGCCCGCAGCGATGCCGCCATCAAGGTTCCGGCATTCGCCGAACGCTACGATCTGCATCCCTCTTTGGAAATCCCGCTCATTCGATCGGCCGCGTTCGACTGGAGCCAGAGGCTGGGAGTTCGCGAAACCATCTACACTCACTCGCTGGAGCAGAAAGTCGTGAGGGACGCGCTCAATCGCCTTTCCTTCGATTACACGTCGGAGTTTACCGGGCCTCAGGCCGAGCGGGACTTTGGCAGATGGCGGCATGTGGTCGAACCCAGTGTGACGTATCGGTATATCGGCGGCGCGGACCGTTTCCGCGAAACCATCGTTGTCGATGATGTCGATCTCGTGACGAACACAAATGAGGTCGAGTACGCCCTCACCAACCGGCTCTTCACAACGCGAGAAATTTTTTCGTGGCGGCTGGCCCAAAAGTATTTTTTCGATCCGACTTTCGGAGGCGCGATCGTTCCCGGTCAGCGAAACGTCTTCGCCCCTCTCCTTGATATTTCCGGATTTGCCTTTGCGGATGGACGTCGCCGCGTTTCGCCGATCGTGTCGACGATGCGGCTTTCGACCAGCGTGGCCACCTCGACCGATTTTCAAGTCGACTATGACACGCGCGATCATCTCTTCCGAAGCGCCGGTGTCATTGGCGGCGTAAATCGAGGGCAGTGGCTGGGACAGGTTTCATACTTTTTCACCCAGCGGAGCGCCATCGAGATACCGAGCAACCAGCTCCGCACAACCCTCAGCTACGGAAACAACCTGAAACCCGGAGTCAGCGGGGCTTTCTCGCTTTCGTATGATGTGCAGCGCTCACTTTTCCAGGGTGCGGTCGCCCAGGTTGGCTATAATACAGACTGCTTTGGTCTGATTTTTGAGTACAAACAATTCAATATCGGCGCCCGCAACGAAAGAAGTTTTGGCTTCGCATTCTCGCTGAAAAACATCGGCTCGTACGGCACAATCAGGCGGCAGGAAAGACTATTCTGAATGGCATTTCCGACACATCGTATGCGCCGGCTCCGGCGCAGTGAACGTTTCCGGAATCTGGTCCGCGAAACAAGGTTATCGCCCGAATCGATGATCTATCCGATCTTCGTATGTCCGGGTGAGAAGGTCCGGAAGGAAATCGGCTCGATGCCGGGGCAGTTCAATATTTCCGTGGACAACGCCGTTAAGATTGCCCGGGAGGCCGAGCAGGCGGGCATTGCAGGTATTCTGCTTTTCGGGCTTCCGGAAGAAAAGGACGAGGTCGGTTCCGACGCCTGCGACGAGAATGGCATTGTCCAGAAGGCGCTTCGGGCCATCCGTGAGAATGTCCGCAACCTTCTTCTTGTTACGGACATTTGCCTGTGTGAATACACCTCACACGGCCATTGCGGCGTTATCAAGCACGGCGATGTGCAGAACGATCCAACGCTGAAGCTGCTGGCCGATTCGTCGGTAAGCCACGTTCGCGCGGGTGCGGACATGGTGGCGCCATCGGACATGATGGATGGACGTGTCGCGGCGATTCGCCAGGCGCTGGATTCGGAAGGCTTTTCGAACACGCCCATCATGGCGTACGCGGCCAAATACGCTTCAGGTTTCTATGGACCCTTCCGTGAAGCTGCCGGATCGACCCCACAGTTCGGCGATCGTCGAAGTTACCAGATGGATCCGCCCAACGCGCGCGAAGCCCTGAGAGAAATCGAGCTTGATATCGATGAAGGGGCGGACATCGTCATGGTAAAGCCTGCCCTTCCTTACCTCGACATCATTGCTCGCGCCCGCGAGCGATTCGATGTTCCTCTCGCGGCCTATCAGGTCAGCGGTGAGTATGCCATGATCGAAGCCGCAGCACGCGCCGGCTGGATCGAGAGGGAGCGAATCATTCTCGAGGCAACGACAGCTATTAAGCGAGCCGGTGCGGATATATTGATTACGTATTACGCATTGGAATTGGCGAAAATGCTATGAACGAAAAATGAGGTCGTAAAGATTCAGCCGCGGATTACGCGAATTACGCGGATGGGCGCGCAAGATCTTCACGTGACTGGGAATATACGGCGATAGCGCGCCCATTCGCGTAATCCGCGGCAAAATCTTTACGACCCCATTTCGTCCTAATCCCATGAATCGCTCCGAAGAACTCTTCAATCGCGCGCAGAAGGTCATTCCGGGCGGCGTTAATTCGCCCGTGCGCGCCTTCCGTGCAGTGGGCGGCAAGCCGCTATTCATCCAGCGAGGCCAGGGCGCCCACATCTGGGATGCCGACGGCAACGAGTACATCGACTATGTCGGCTCGTGGGGACCGCTCATTTTCGGCCATCGGCCGGCGGAAGTCATCGAGGCTTTGAATCAGGTCCTCGGAATAGGCACGTCGTTCGGCGCTCCGACCGAGCGTGAGGTCGAGCTGGCCGAGCTGATCACAAAGCTTCTGCCTTCGATTGAGCTCGTTCGTCTCGTCAGCTCCGGCACGGAGGCAACGACGAGCGCGATCCGCGTGGCGCGCGGGTTCACGGGGCGGGAACGGATCATCAAATTTGATGGCTGTTACCACGGAGCCGGCGACAGCCTGCTGGTCCGTGCCGGCTCCGGAGTGGCCACGCTTGGATTGCCCGATAGTCCAGGTGTTCCAGCATGCCTTGCGGAGCTGACCACGGTTCTTCCATTCAACGACGCGGATGCGTTGAAAGACGAATTCGACCGCCGGGGGCAGGAAATCGCCTGTGTGATCATCGAGCCGGTTGTTGGAAACAGCGGTTGTATCGCGCCACGAGCCGGTTATCTCCAACTGCTTCGCGACCTGACTCAGCGTCACTCCTCCGTTCTCATCTTCGACGAAGTGATGACTGGTTTTCGCGTCGCCCTGGGTGGCGCACAGGCGCTTTACGGTATTCGACCGGATCTCACGACGATGGGCAAAATAATTGGCGGCGGCCTGGCCGTCCGAGCTTATGGCGGACGCGGCGACATCATGAATCGCGTCGCTCCGGCCGGTCCTATTTATCAGGCGGGAACGTTATCAGGAAATCCGCTTGCCGTGTCGGCCGGTCTGGCAACATTGAAACGGCTTCAAAGGGAAAATCCGTATCAACGGCTCGAGGAACTCGGCGCACGGCTCGAGCGAGGCTTGCTGGAAGCCGCAACTGGAGCCGGCGTGCCGGTGCGAGTGAATCGAGTTGGCTCGATGTTCACGTTGTTCTTTACGGACCGCGAGGTTACCGATTTCGAATCGGCGAAAACGTCGAACACCCAGCGGTTTAATCGATTTTTCCATTCCATGCTCGATCAGGGCATCTATCTGCCGCCGTCGCAATTCGAGGCGGCTTTCCTATCAGCGGCTCACACCGAGTCGGACATTGAGCGAACAGTCGATGCGGCAGCTAAGGCGCTCAAAATATGAGCCGCACCGTCGCTCCTTACGGTTCGTGGGCATCCCCGATATCCAGTTCATTGTTGACGTCGTCGGTCATCGGCTTCAGCGAAGTCAACTTTTCGAATGGGTCTGTCTATTGGCTCGAAGCGCGGCCGGAAGAAGCCGGACGTGTAGTGCTGGTCCGATGTCCACTGAATGGAAAGCCTGTCGACTTGCTCCCGCCCGTTTTCAATGCGCGCACGCGCGCTCATGAGTACGGCGGGGGCGCATTCGCCGTTCTCAACGACACCGTTTTCTTCTCCAATTTCAAAGATCAACGCCTGTATCGAAAAGAACCGGACTCGGATCCCATTGCCATCACGCCCGAAGCGGCCAGCCCCGGAAGTCTTCGATACGCCGATGGCCGCGTTACACCGGATGGAACCACGCTCATTTGTGTGCGTGAACGTCACGAGAAAGGGCGTGAAGCGATCCACGAGATTGTTGCAGTACCGGCCGACGGCTCGGGTGAAGTCACGGTCATTCTTTCCGGCTACGACTTCTACTCGTTCCCCAGGATCAGTCCTGACGGGCGCCGCCTGGCCTGGACCTGCTGGCGTCATCCTCAGATGCCGTGGGATGGCACCGAACTGTGGGTGGGAGACCTGGGGCAGGATGCGTCGGTCGGCAATCCACGACGCATTGCAGGCTGCTCGACGGAGTCGATCTTCCAACCGGAATGGGCGCCGGATGGGACACTGTATTTTGTCTCGGATCTTACGGACTGGTGGAATCTCTACGCGGAACGGTCCGGCAAGATCGTTCCGATTTTTCAGATCGATGGTGAGGTCGGTCTTCCTCAATGGGTTTTCGGGTATTCGCGGTACGCCTTTCTTTCCGATGGCCGGATTGCCTGCATTTACAGCAGGAACGGTCTCGAGTATCTGGCGATCGTCGATAGCGTTAAAAACACCGTTACGACGCTCGACGTTCCCTATACAACATTCGGGAGTTTTTGCTCTGACGGAGCGGACACTCTGTATATCGCGGTAGCTTCACCCTCGGAGGCGCCCACAATCGTCTCGCTGGATCTTCGCAATGACACTCTTAGCGTGCTTCGGCGAAGTCTCAATATGGAGATCGCCCCTGAATATCTTTCAGAGCTGGAGCCGATCGAGTTTCCGACTTCGAACCGCCAGACTGCATTCGCGCTTTTCTATCCGCCGAAAAACAAGGACTTCTCGGCGCCCCCGGGCGAGCGCCCGCCTTTGCTGGTGATCAGTCATGGCGGTCCGACGAGTGCGACAACGTCAGGTCTGCGGCTGTCGACCCAGTATTGGACAAGCCGCGGATTTGCAGTCGTGGATGTGAACTACGGCGGCAGTACGGGCTACGGCCGCGCTTATCGTGAGCGTCTCAAAGGCCAGTGGGGGATCGTGGATGTGGAGGATTGCATCAATGCTGCCCGGTATCTCGAGAAGCGTGGCGATGTGGACGGCAGAAGGATGGCCATCCGCGGCGGGAGCGCCGGCGGCTACACCACGCTATGCGCACTTGTCTTTCACAATGTCTTTGCGGCCGGCGCCAGCTACTTTGGTGTTGCGGATCTCGAGGAACTTGCCAAGGACACGCACAAATTCGAATCCCGATACACCGATGGACTGGTCGGGCCCTATCCGGAAGCGGCCGAGCTTTACCGCCAGCGTTCTCCCGTGCACTTTGCCGATCGCCTGTCTTGCCCGGTGATTCTGCTGCAAGGCCTGGAAGATAGAGTCGTGCCGCCATCCCAGGCGGAACATATGATTGCCTCCCTGCAAGCCAGGCACGTGCCTTTCGCTTACGTCGCATTCCCTACCGAAGGCCATGGCTTCCGCGAAGCGACAAACATCCGGCGCTCCGTCGAGGCGGAACTGTATTTCTACTCCCGGATCTTTGGATTTACTCCAGCGGATTGTATCGCTCCCGTTGAAATCGAGAATCTGTAGCGGCGGTCTATGACCGCCGGCGATTTCACAAATTGCTACAGCGTCGGCGGTCATAGACCGCCGCTAAAGTTTCTTAATCCCGGCGGCGGTACAGGTGAACAGTCTGAGTTGCCGGCGTTTTGGCGCTCGCGACTTCAATGAAGTTGCGCTGAAGAAATTTCCCCTGGGCGTGCCAGAGCTGATCGCCTTCCTCGGTGATGACCCATCGGATTTTGGGATCGAAACCGTTGAGGTTCGGCCCCCAGTATTCCTCGTTCATTTCGTGCATGAAGCGGCGCATGGGAATGCCCGTCGCCCACACGGCGACGTGAACGATCCGTGTGTTGGTCATCACGAGACTGTTTTCGTCATGCAGGGCCTCCATATCGGCCTTCAGCTTTTGGGAAACCTCGACGAAAGGCGGCATCCAGAAGCCCTGGTTGTGGATTGCCTCGGTATAGAAGAGGTTACGAGTGAATTGCTGATAGATCGGTTCATTGCTTGCGGCAGGAATCGGATCCGGCAGAAAAAGTGGGGCGAGCAGAAACAACGAGTAGGCGCGGTGCTGATCCACCTTCCGTACGATGAAAAAGATAAACATGGCAGCAAACAGCGCAACGGTCGAAGCCAGGATGCTTCCATAACGAACGTTCATCGTGGCCTGACGGTCGTTTTCCAGCATGCCTGGCATGATGACCGGCACAATGTTCGCATAGAGGTTCAGCACATAGAACGCGAAAAGAGCCGAACAACCGGATGCGAGTATTATTGTGGGCCGCCAATACCGCCGACCAACCAGAACCAGGCTGAGCACCATGCCTGCGACGGCGAGCCACAGCACGGCCGAATTCACGCAGTACGCCACATCGATAAAGTACGTCACCGCCGAATCCCACCAATTACCGGCAGTTGGAAAGGTTTTATGTGACGCATAAGCCTCGGCGGAACCGATGCCGTAAGCAAACATGAGCGGGTCATCGAAATAGATCATGTTGAACAGCATCCACAACATCGGTCCGGCCACGGCGGCTCCCGTGAAGAGTATCGTGGAGGCGATCCGCTGTTTTCGGGCAAGAAACGGAACGAGAACGACCATAGTTGCCGCTATCGCCCATCCTTCATACCGGGTGAGTGTTCCGGCGAAAGCCATCAACGACGCCATTGCGAAGGCCTTCCAGCTTTCATCTTCCGTCCAGCGGACCATGTAATAGAGTAGGCCCGTGGCGCACAGCACCATGAGCGGTTCGTTCTCCGGCGTCGAGAAGAGATAGATCAGCCGGGGATTCAGCGCGAAAAGCAGAAATGCGATCCAGCCCGCCATGCGGGATCCCGTCCACGCGTACCCCGTCCGAAACAGGAAAATACTCGTGCCGATGTAACACAGAACGCTGACGAAGCTTCCGGCGGCTCCATTTCTCCAGAACGCATCGATCCAGACAAAAGGCAGAATCAAAATGTGAGGCAGCGGAAGCCAGACCGTGCCCAGCTGGCGGAGGCCGGGTGTGAGGTTGTCAAAGATACCCCGCGCTTTGTTGACGTGCGCGATGGCATCGATATGGACGAAGGTCTGATCCCGCCAGAGAAAGAACAGGAAAGCATTCACTATAAGGACAGAGGCCAGTACGCCGATAAGAACATCATCCCGGTTCCCGGCAGCCGGACGCATGGTTCGATTGTACCTTTGATTGATGGCTGCGCCCTACCGGGCTTGCATTCGCAGCCGCTCATGGCAATCTTTGCCCAGCAGGGCACGAATTGCCTTCGCCGCGCGCAGTCAGGTCGCGGCTAACTCATTGACGCCAAACTTGTCCAGGTGTGGCATACCCGTTGCTTTTATCCGGCACTGGAGGATGCGATGGCATTGCTGAATATGAATCATCAGTCCAGCCTGCAGGATAGGCTGGAAGAGCTCGAGCGCAGGAATCAGCTGCTCGAGGCCGAGATCGAGCGCCTGCAGATCTACAAGGATTACGCCTATACCGACGCGCTGACCGAAATCCCGAACCGCAGGTTCTACTACGAGAGGCTGCTGCAGGAAGTAGCTCGCGCCCGGCGAAACGGTCACTCTTTGACGCTGGCTTTGGTGGATCTGGACCATTTCAAGGACATCAATGATGAAGTAGGACATCGCGGGGGCGATCAGGTCCTGAAATTCTTCTCTCAGCTCCTCCGCGTCAACCTCCGCGAGGAAGACATCCTGTGCCGTATTGGAGGCGACGAGTTCGCCATCATCCTTCCCGAAACGACACCCGACCGCGCCGTCGTTTACTTCGAGCGCGTGAAGAAGAAACTCGACCAGATCGAGCTTTCCATCGACGGCCGGGCACGGCTTTCGCTGTCTTTCAGCTGCGGTCTGGCCGCGTTCAAGCCCGAATACTTACCCGAGGACTTGATCGAGGAAGCCGACCATTCGCTCTATTCCGCCAAGGCTCGCGGCCGCAATCGCGTGGTTGCCGCCAGTGCCAGCGCGGCTCTTGTCAGCCGAGCCGTTCACTAGGAACCGCCCTCGTCAAAATAAACCAGGAAATCGGTAGGGGGCGGTGTCTGGCCGAGCTGTCGCAGCAGGGTCACCACCTGCCCACGATGATACGTGGAGTGGTTTACGATGTGCTGCATCATGTGGCCGAGCGAATACTCCCAGCGCTCGCCCCGCGCGTTTTCATAGGAAATACGAGTCTTTACGCGATCGTCGGTGAGCGTCTCGATGAAGGCTTCCTGCCCGCGCTGGATGGTCGCCAGGCGTTCTTCAATGGCCGCCAGATCAGGGAGATCCCCCGTCCCAAACACCTGTTTCGGCGACCTGCCGAGCCAACGTTCAAGCCAGATCCATTCGGCCCACAGAAGATGGACCAGCGTTCCCTGGACCGAGCCATAACTCGTCCCAAGATCGCGCTGGAGAGCCTCCGCCGTCAGAAGCCGCGCTGCGGCGAGGATCCGGCGATTAGCCCACGTGTTATAGGAGAGAAGAAGTCGAATGTCACCGGTGTTCATGTGTCCGGCTCTTACTGTAGCGGCGCTCTAGAAGGTGTGAATGAATTGCCAGGACAGGGTGTTCCCCTCCTGGAACAGGAGGGGTGGCTGCGCCTTCATAAGGAGGCTTCGCAGCATCGTCTTGATGGCGCAGCCACCCCTCCTCTCCGAGGAGGGGAACACCCTTCCCTGCGATTCATTCACACCTTCGCAGCGCGGCATAGCCGCAACCAAAAGGGAACTCACCGCAGAGACGCAGAGAAATTCTATAAGTCTAGCGGTGGGATGTTGCCACGGATTGCGGCGGCTCCTCAAGACCAAGTACGAGGCGTTTAATGCCTTCACGCAGTAAAGGAACATGGAAGTTGATGAGCAGCCCCAGCTTCCATCCGCCAAGCTTCAAGTAGCTGAGCAGTTGAGCCTGGTGAATAGGCAGCAGTGCATCGATGGCCTTCACCTCGACAACGACGATCCCGGCTACCAGAAAGTCCAGCCGATAACCGCAGTCCAGTTGAGTTCCCTGGTAATAGACGGGAAGCGGTTTTTGACGTTTAAAAGGGATTTCTCGCAGCGACAACTCCTGCGCCAAACACTGTTCGTAAGCCGATTCCAGCAAGCCCGGTCCCAATGTCCGGTGAACCTCGATGGCCGCTCCAATGATCGCCGAAGAGAGGTCGTTGATGGTGGTGTCCATAGATCGCTTCGACAGAGATCCGTCGTAGATTCGAGAGAGTTGACATGGCGTCGCAGCCTCTTGGACGATCTGGCGTTCGCATCACCAAACATCGGACCCATCCCAAGGAGGACGCCATGCCGACATCCCGGTTTATACAACGTTTCGGGGATAGAATCACGGGAGTCTTGAGCGGTTTCGACCGGCTCGTATTGCGCGGCTCGCTGCTGGCTATTGTTTCCGTGCAAGGTATGAAGAGACTGCTATGGCTGAAGCATGTCTGGTTGAAGGATTTCGGCAGATGGGCGCAACAGATGACCGAACAACTCAAGGAAGCCTCCTGCCAAGCGGCCCGGGATCAGAATCGGCCTATCGTGTATTTGCGATCCGCCAATACCGACAAGGATGAAGCGGCCCGCAAGATCGCCGCTGAAGACGGAATCACCACGGGCCTGGTGGCGATCCTGACGTGCGTGGAACCTTGCATGTCTTT
>Ga0137415_10005592_pt1 | contig 12453 bp, 9 predicted proteins | sample CZODoug3_1_1_16f_FD_183082 | JGI IMG/M metagenome (GOLD analysis project Ga0137415, IMG submission 183082) | Vadose zone soil fungal communities from Angelo Coast Range Reserve, California, USA - CZODoug3_1_1_16fungal (Hybrid Assembly) | ecosystem: Environmental > Terrestrial > Soil > Vadose...
TCCGCGAGTGTTGAGATATCGCCGAGCTGTTCGTGTTCATTGGCAGCGATCTTGCGCAAGATGCGACGCATGATTTTGCCGGAGCGAGTTTTCGGTAAACTCGGCGCCCACTGAATGAAATCGGGCGTGGCAATCGGCCCGATTTCTTTTCGCACCCAGTCTTTGAGTTCGGCTCTTAAGCGGTCACTGGGTTCGGCATTCACAATCAGCGTGACATAGGCATAGATGGCTTGACCTTTGATGTCGTGTGGACAGCCGACCACTGCGGCTTCGGCCACTTTGGGATGCGCCACCAGCGCACTTTCCACTTCTGCGGTGCCTAAGCGATGACCCGCCACGTTGAGCACATCATCGACTCGTCCCGTGATCCAGTAATAACCATCGACATCGCGCTTGGCGCCATCGCCAGTGAAATATTTGCCGGGAAAGGTTTTGAAGTAGGTGTCGATAAAACGTTGATGATCGCCAAACACGGTGCGCATCTGACCCGGCCAACTATCCAAGATCACCAGGTTGCCTTCACACGGCCCCTCCAGCAGTTTGCCTTCGCCATCCACAATGGCCGGTTGAATGCCAAAGAACGGTAGGGTTGCCGAACCCGGCTTTAAGTCAGTTGCGCCGGGCAGCGGCGTGATCAAGATGCCGCCGGTCTCGGTCTGCCACCAGGTGTCGACGATCGGGCAGCGCTCGTCGCCGACCACGCGGTGATACCATTCCCACGCTTCCGGATTGATCGGCTCGCCGACACTGCCGAGCAACCGCAGCGATTTTCGCGAGGTTTTCTTCACCGGCTCGTCGCCGCCCTGCATCAGCGCGCGGATCGCGGTCGGCGCGGTGTAGAAGATGTTGACCTTGTGCTTGTCGACCACGTTCCAGAACCGCGAATTGTCGGGATAGTTCGGCACGCCTTCGAACATCAGCGTGGTCGCGCCGTTCGCCAGCGGCCCATAGAGGATGTAGCTGTGGCCGGTGACCCAGCCGACGTCGGCGGTGCACCAGTAGATGTCGCCGTCGTGATAGTCGAACACGTATTGATGCGTCATCGACGCGAACACCAGATAGCCGCCTGTGGTGTGCAGCACGCCCTTGGGCTGGCCGGTCGAGCCCGACGTATAGAGGATGAACAGCGGGTCCTCGGCGTGCATATGCTCAACCGGACATTCCGTCGTCACCATCTTGGCCGCGTCGTGGTACCAGAAATCGCGCGACGGATTCATGTCGACCGCAGCGCCGGTGCGCTTGACCACGACAACCCAGTCGACGCCGCCGCTTTTGGCGATGGCGGCATCGACATTGGCCTTCAGCGGCACTTTCTTGCCGCCGCGCAGTCCCTCGTCGGCGGTGATCACCACCTTGGATTGGCAGTCGGTGATGCGCTGGGCGAGGCTGTCGGGTGAAAAGCCGGCGAACACCACCGAATGAATGGCGCCGATCCGCGCGCAAGCCAGCATCGCGTAGGCGGCTTCCGGAATCATCGGAAGATAGATCGTGACGCGGTCGCCCTTCTTGACGTTACGGGTGCGCAGGATGTTGGCGAATTTGCAGACCTCGTCGTGCAGCTGCCGATAGGTGACGTGCTTGGATTCGGAAGGGTTGTCGCCCTCCCAGATGATGGCGGTCTGGTCGCCGCGCTTGTCGAGGTGGCGGTCGATGCAATTCCAGGCGACGTTGAGGACGCCGTCCTCGAACCATTTGATCGAAATTTTGCCGGGAGCGAAGGACGCGTTCTCGACCTTGGTGAAAGGCTTGATCCAGCCGATGCGCTTGCCCTGTCCGGCCCAGAAGCCGTTCGGGTCGCTTATCGAGCGCGCATACATCTCGCGGTATTTGGCCTGGTCGACCCATGCGCGCTTGGCCCAATCCGCGGATACGTCGTAAATTTTCTCGGACATCTTTGATCCTCCACCCATGCGGCCAGTGAACGCCGACACTGCAAGCCGTCTTCATTGTTGTAACGATTATGCGTCGGGCCAGATGGCGCCGACAAGCGGAACAAATAGTACCTTTGGCGACGCTCCTCGCCATGCGCAGGATCAAACCGGTGGGCCAGGCAGCGGGGGTCGCCCGGCAGCGGCCAGCCATCCAGCGCCATCACGATCGCGTTTTCCGATAACCAAAAAATCCCCAAACTGGCCGGCTTTCCTGCCGTGAGGTATCTGGAAACCGTCGGCCTCACTTCTTGGGCTGGCGCTCGCGGCGATTACCCCCTAAATGGCATCCCCTAGGTCATGCGGTCTGCCGGAACCAAAGATCAAGAGCCGGCATTACCGTGAGTGCATCAGGAGCAAGGCATCTAAGACCATGATGGATCAGCAGAATTTCGAGGCTGCGCGGCCCGTTTCCGCCGATCCGCATGTGGCTGTGACGCCGGGACACCCGGCAAGCGTTGAGTCGCTCGCCAGGGAACTGGGTTTGAAGCTCGGCGACCAGAACCAATTGACCATCCGCCGCATCAAGCGCGGCAAGAGTTATTCGTTCGTTCGCGCCAACGGAACGCCGATCCGCCACACCGGCACCATCAAGCGTCTCCACTCGATGGCGGTGCCCCCGGCCTATGCCGAAGTGCGCTACGCCCCCGATCCGACCTCGCACCTGCAGGCTGTGGGCCGCGATGCCGCGGGCCGGCTGCAATACCGCTACCACTCCGATTGGGAAAAGGTCCGCGAGCACCGCAAGGCGCATCGGCTGGCGCGTCTGGTCGCGGCCTTGCCGAAAATTCGCCGCAACGTCTCGGCGCATCTCAAGGGCGACGCCCCGACCCGTGAATTCGCGCTGTCGGCGGTGATCGAACTGATCGCGCGCACCGCGATCCGTCCCGGCAACGAATCCTATGCCCGCCTCAACGGCACCCGCGGCGCCACCACGCTGCTGAAGTCCAATATCGTGCTGGAAGACGACTGCGTCGTGCTGACCTTCAAGGCCAAGGGCGGCAAGGCCGTACGCAAGGAATGCGACGCTGCCAAGCTGGTGCGCGCCATCGGCATCCTTCGCGGCGTGCCGGGCAAGCGGATGTTCCAGTATCGGGACAATTCCGGCAATGTCCGCGCGGTCTCGACCACGCAGGTCAACGCGTTCCTGCGCGAGATCGCCGGCATCAAGATATCGCTGAAGGATTTTCGCACCCTGATGGCGTCCGCCGTGGTGCTGGAATCGCTGTCGCGGATTTCGCCGGCGGCCAGCGCCCGCGGCCGTCGCAAACAGGTGCTGGAAGCCGTCCGCGCCGCCGCCGATGAACTCTCCAACACCCCGGCGATCTGCCGCAAGAGCTACGTCCACGACACCATCGTCACCGCGTTCGAAGACGGCATCCTCGAGCGATTCGCCGCCACCATGAAAGGCTATCGCTCGCAGTCCAAGCGCGAGCAGCTTTTGGCGCAGGTGGTATCAGCGGCGGCGGCGGCCTGACCGCCTCCTTCTCCCCTTGTGGGAGAAGGTGGTACGGACGAAGTCCGTGCCGGATGAGGGGTCTCTTTTTATCGATAGACGTGAACCCCTCACCCGTCTTCGCTTCGCGAAGCCACCCTCTCCCACAAGGGGAGAGGGGAAGTAAGAGCTACATTCCCCCCATCTTGCAGACGATCTTCCATTCTTCCGCGGTCACCGGCTGCACCGACAGCCGTGAATATTTCACCAGCGCCATGCCGGTCAGCCGCTTGTCGGCCTTGATCGCGGTCATCGTCACCGGCGTCTTCAGGGGCTCGTCGGCTTTGATATCCACGCAGACGAATTTGCCGGTCTTGTCGCTGGGGTCGGGATAGGCCTCCTTGATGATCTCGGCGATGCCGACGATCTCCTTGCCCTCGTTGGAATGATAGAAGAAGGCGCGGTCGCCCTTCTTCATCTTCACGAGGTTCTGTCGGGCTGTGAAATTGCGCACGCCGGTCCAGGCTTCGCCCTTGGCGCCTTTTGCCACCTGCTGATCCCACGACCAGCTCGAAGGTTCCGATTTCACCAGCCAGTAGTTCATGCCGCCCACCATCTATCCGTCATGGCCGGACTTGTTCCGGCCATCCACGTCCTTGCTTATTGCCGTTTTATCAAGACGTGGATGCCCGCGACAAGCGCGGGCATGACGAAGCGGGAACTATCCCTCCGCCTTGAACGGGCGTGTCAGCAGACTTTCGATCGCTTCGTCGATCGTCGTTGCACCGCTCAGGATGGCCGCGACGGCACTTGATACCGGCATATCGACATTCTGCGAAGCCGCCAGTTCGACCAGCACGGGTGCGGTGAATTCGCCTTCGGCCAACCTGTCCCGTGACGGCCGTTCGCCACGCCCGAGCGCAATGCCGAGCGCAAAATTGCGCGACTGCGGGCTGGAGCAGGTCAGGATCAGATCGCCCAGGCCCGAAAGTCCCGACATGGTTTCGCTGCGCGCGCCACAGGCGCGCCCGAGCCGCACCAGTTCGCTGAAGCCGCGCGTGGTCAACGCGGCTTGCGCCGACGCGCCGAATTTCCTGCCGACCACGATTCCGGCAGCGATCGCCAGCACGTTTTTTGCCGCGCCGCCGATCTCGACGCCGCGGACATCTGTCGTGTGATAGGGCCGGAAGGTCGACGAGCCCAGCGCCTGCACCAGTAAGATTGTGAGCGCCTCATCGGTCGCCGCCAGTGTGACGGCCGTGGGAAGCCCGCGCGCGACGTCGTCGGCAAAACTCGGCCCCGACAGGATAGCCGGGTGCGCATCGGGGGCTGTTTCCGCGATCACCTCGGTCATGAATTTGTGGGTGCCGCGCTCGATGCCCTTGGCGCAGGCGATCACGGGTGTTGCCTTGGCGAGATGGGGCGCGATCGCCGTCACGGCTTCGCGCAAATTCTGCGCGGGCGTGGCGATCAGGATGACGTCCGCTGCCGCGGCCAGCGCGATCTCGTCCGTCACGCGGACGCCTGTGTTTAGCAGCGCGCCGGACAATTTCGGATTGGCGCGCGTTGCCGCAATCTGCGTCGCGCTCTCTGCGTTGCGCGCATAAAGAACGACATCGCGCCCGGCGCGCGCGGCGACGCCGGCCAGCGCGGTTCCCCATGCGCCGGCGCCGATCACCGCGATAGAGTTAAAGGACGGCATCGCGGTCGATCTCCCGCTAAAAACCCGCGCGCGTATTGGCGAATCCCGCCGGCGCCATCGCCTTTTCATCGAGCGGCCAGCGCGCGCGGGGCGGGGCATCCATCGTATCGATCATCCCCATCGCCAGCCGTTCCGCGCCGGCCCAGGCAATCATGGCGCCATTGTCGGTGCACAGCGCGGGCGGCGGAATGATCAGCATGGTCTGAGCTTTCTCGGCGACATCCTGTAACGCGCCGCGGATCGCCTGATTGGCGGCAACGCCGCCGGCGGCGACCAGCGCCTGCGGCGGGCCGAACTGTTCGTGAAACAGTCTCAAGCCGACACTAAGACGATCCGCCGTCGATTCCAGCACCGCGGCCTGAAAACTGGCGCAGAGGTCGCTGACGTCCTGCGGTTCCAGCGGCGTCCGCTGACTGGCCTCGTTGCGCACCGCGGTCTTCAATCCCGACAAGGAGAAATTGGCGTCGGAGCGCCCCAGCATCGGCCGCGGAAATGCGAACCGCTGTGGATCGCCGGTGGCCGCGGCGCGCTCGACTTCCGGTCCGCCCGGGTAGGGCAGCCCCAGCATTTTTGCCACTTTATCGAAAGCTTCGCCCATGGCGTCGTCGACGGTGGTGCCGAGACGGACATAGTTCCCAACCCCGACAACGGCGACGATCTGGGTGTGACCGCCCGAGGCGAGAAAAAGGCAATACGGAAAGTCGAGCGTGCCCGTCAGCCGCGGCGTCAGCGCGTGGGCCTCGAGATGGTTCACGGCGATCAGCGGCGTATCATGCACCATCGCGATTGCCTTCGCGGTGGTCAGGCCGACGATCACGCCGCCGATCAGCCCGGGGCCGGCAGCGGCGGCGACCGCTGCAAGCTGCGCAAAGCCAACTCCGGATTCTTTCATCGCATGGGCGACGATGCCGTCGAGCCGGTCGACATGGGCGCGCGCCGCGATCTCCGGCACCACGCCACCAAAAGCGGCATGTTCTTCGGTTTGTGAGTGGACAATATTGGCCAAAATACGCCCGGTCCCGTCGCTTTGGCGCTCGACCACGGCGGCGGCAGTTTCATCGCAGGTGGTTTCGATCCCGAGAACCAGACTTTGCATCAGCATCGGCGTGTCGTTATCCAATTTGAGCCCTTGTGCTATCGGCCAAAGCGGCGTTTCCGTGTGCGCCCGGCGCATCTGCGAGCCCGGCGCGCCCTGGACTTGATCCGGGGTGGCTACCGGTTCAGTTAAGGTAAACGCGTCAAAGCGAAAAAAGATGAGCACCTCGGTTCTGGTCCAGCGAGAACCGTTCAGGCTCTAGCATTGCGAGGTCTCAAAGTGCAATCGTCCGTTGCTGCAGGAATGCTTTTGCCAAGGACTTGACGCATGGCTGTTCTCGTCACCCGCCCGCATCCCGACGCCGAGGCCACAGCCTCCGCGTTGCGCGCTAAGGGCCTTGAGGTTCTGCTGGCGCCGATGCTGCGGTTTGAACCGGTCGCGTTCCACGACGACCAGGATGCGCGCTATGGCGCGGTCATCGTCACCAGTGCCAATGCGTTGCGTGGCATCGAGCCTCACCTCGCCGGCAGCCGGCTGCTTAAGCTGCCGCTGTTCGCCGTGGGAGCGCACACCGCATCGGCCGCGCAAAGCGCCGGATTTGACAACGTGATTCCCGCAAGTGGCGACGCGGCAAGCTTGCGCGATTTCGTGCTCGCCAGCGTGAGGGCGAAGGAGCTGAAAAAGGCCAGCACGCTGCTTTATCTGGCGGGGGCCGACCTGGCGCGCGATCTGGCCGGCGAACTCGGCGAACGCGGTTTTACCGTCGTCACCCACACCACCTACCGGATGATTCCGGTTCCCAATTTGCCGCGCGAAGCCTGCGATGCCTTCGCTGCCAGCCGGATCGAAGCGGTGCTGCATTATTCACGGCGCAGTGCGCGTGCATTTCTGGAAGCGGCGCGGGCCGGCGGCGTCGAAATTTCGGCATTGGCGATTCCGCAATGTTGCATCTCCGGTGCGGTGGCCCTGGTGGTCCGCGATGCCGGGGCCGCACAGGTCGCGGTGGCGGCATCGCCCGACGAAATTGCGATGTTTGAGGCGCTGGACCGTGCGTTGCGCGCGGTACCGCGCTAGAAAGCGTTTTCGAGCAAAGCATGCCATCGGCTTGATCCGGGGTGGACGCCGGTTCGCGTAGGGAAAACGCGTCGAAACATGGGATTGGGGTATCGCTTCTGTTCTAATCAGTACTGATACTCTAAGAGGACGTGCCGAATCTGGTAGGTTCGGTCACAGCAACTTGAGGAACCGACGCGATGGCCGAGGACATGCCTGGAGACGAAGGACCCGCGCTGGACTCGGGCCGCGCCAAACGCGCGCCACCCACCATCGACCTTGAAGCGTCAGAGGTATCCGGCGAGACCCGGAAGGCGGGCGGTGACGCGCAGCCGGAACGCATTTCCGAGAAGCACTCCTTCGAGGAGCCGTCGTCCCGGGAGCCTCCGGCGGCGGCGGTTTCGGCTTGGGTCATCGCGGTCGTTTCCGGCGCCGTCGCTGCCGTGCTGGTGATCGGTGTGGGCTGGATGCTGGGATGGCCCGCGGTGCCGGCCACGCCAGCCGCGACCGAAATCAATGCCGCCGTGATCGGCGATCTCGGCGCGCGGGTCGCCGCCGTCGAATCCAAAACCAACAAGCCCGCAACGTCTGCGCCCGACCCGGCATCTGCCGCGCGCATCGAGGCGCTGGAGAAATCCATTGCATCGCTGCGCGGCGACGTCGCCGGCGCGCGCGCCCAGTCCGAAAAACTGGCGGCCGCGCTCAATGACGTCGGAGCAGCGCCGCGCGATTCCTCTGTGCCGCTGGATCTTGCTGACATCAACGCGCGCATTGCCGGGCTGGAACGCGCCACCCGCGAGCAGAGCGCCGAGGCCGTGCAGCAGAACGCAAAACCGGCAGATGACGTGCCGCTGCGCCGTGTCGTGGCGTCAGCCCTGCTCGATGTTCTGGTTCGGATCGGCGAACCATATCCGGTGGCGCTGGCGGCGGCGAAATCGCTGGCACCTGGTCCGGATGCGTTGAAGCCGCTCGATGGTTTCGCGGCCAAGGGCGTGCCGAGTCCGGCGGGTCTCAGCCGCGAATTGCTCACGCTGGTGCCAAAACTGTCGCCGCCGCCGGCGCCGGAGAATGCGACCACCGGTTCGGGTCTCGTCGAGCGTCTGCAGGCAGGTGCGGCAAAACTGGTTCGCATCGAGCGCACCGATACGGTCGGCAACGGTCGCGGCGCCGTGGTCGCGCGGGCTACCGCGGCGGCGCTGCGCAATGAATTCAATGAAGCGAGGCGTGAGTTGAATACGCTGGCGCCTGCCGATCGTGCCGCCGCGCAAGCCTGGCTCGACAAATGCGATGCGCGCGACGCGGCGCTGGCGGCGTCGCGTCAATTCGCGGCCGAGGCCATGGCGGCGCTCGCCAAACCGGCGCCTTAGGAATCCGATGATCCGGATCATTCTGTTTCTGGTGCTGATTGCGCTCGTCGCGGCGGGCGCGGCGTGGGTAGCCGATCAGACCGGCGACGTCGTGCTGTCGTCGGGCGGCTGGCGTATCGAAACCACGCTGCCGGTCTTCGCGCTGGCGCTCGGCGTCATCATCGTTGCGGCCGTGCTGGCGTGGGGCTCCTTGCGCGCGCTCTGGCGCGCACCGCACCGGATCAGGCACGCCCGTCGCGAACGCCGTCACGCGCGCGGCCGCCACGCCATCACCCACGGGCTGCTTGCGATCGGCCACGGCGATTCCACGGCGGCCCGCCTGCATGCCGATGTCGCGCGCCGCCATGCCGCAAACGATCCGCTGGCGCTGTTGCTGCACGCGCAGTCGGCGCAACTCGACGGCGACCGCGAGGGCGCGCAACGCGCGTTTCGCGCGATGGCCGAACGCGAGGACACGAGGTTATTGGGCCTGCGCGGATTGTTCATCGAGGCGCAGCGCGCCGACGATCCGGTCGCCGCCGTCATGATCGCGGAAGAGGCGCTGAAACTTGCGCCGTCATCGACCTGGGCGTCGCACGCGGTGCTGGGATTTCGTTGCGCCAAGGGCGACTGGAGCGGGGCGCTGACGATCCTCGACAACAATCTCGCTTCAGGGCTGATCGACAAGGCGGCCTATCGGCGTCAGCGCGGCGTGCTGCTGACGGCGCGCGCGCTGGAACTGGAAAATGTCGACCGCGACCTGTCGCGCGAAAGCGTGATGGAAGCGATAAAACTGGCGCCGACTTTGGTGCCGGCCGCGGTGCTGGCCAGCAAATATCAGAGCGAGGCGCATCAGGTGCGGCGCTCGATGCGGATCGTAGAGACCGCGTGGCTTAAGCATCCGCATCCCGATCTTGCGGACGCCTATGCGCACGTCAAGCTCGGCGATTCCGCCCGGCAGCGGCTGGTCCGTATCGAGACGCTCGCCGCCAAGGCGCCGGGTCATCTCGAAAGCGCGCTGGCGATCGCGCGCGCCGCCATCGACGCCACTGAATTTACCCGCGCGCGCGAGGCGCTGGCGCCGTTCACGGAAACACCCACCCAGCGGGTGGCGATGCTGATGGCGGAAATCGAGCGCACCGAACACGGCGACAGCGGCCGGGCGCGGGCCTGGACCTTGCGCGCGGTACGGGCGCTGCACGATCCGGTGTGGACCGCGGACGGGTATGTCAGCGATCGCTGGCGGCCGGTGTCGCCGGTGACCGGCCGGCTGGATGCCTTTCAATGGCAGCGCCCGCTGGCGGCACTGCCGTCGGACAAAAACGCCGCGATCGAGGCGAAGGAATTCAATGAAGCGATAGCAGCACCGCGCCGCGTCGAGCCGCCGCGCGACGCCGCGATCGATCTGGCGCCCGCGGCGCAGGACAATTCACCGGTGTTGGATGCCACCGTCGAGCCGGCTCCCGTCGCCGTCCCCGCGCCGCCGCAACCCGAATCTCCGCCGACGGCGGCTGCGCCGCCACCGCCGGCAGCCGAAAGCCCAGCTGTGACGGCGGCGCCGCTGTTCCGCGCGCGCCAGGATATCCCCAAGGATCACCCCAGGAGTGTCCCGCCCAGCATTCTGCCGGTAATTCCCATTATCCGGGCGCCGGACGATCCCGGCATCGACGACGAGGCCGGACGCGATGAATTCGCGGAACAAATCGGTCCGGCGCCGGGCCAGGCCGGCGGCTGGCGCGGCTTTCTGTCCCGCTGGGGCGGGTGATTCGTGAGGTCGCGGGGCAGCGTTTTTCTTGCCAAGACGGCCAGTGCCCGATATCAGGTGCGAGCGTTTTCAGCCCCGTTGCCGAACGCAAGCCGCTTGGTCCGCCGCAATAGCTCAGCTGGTAGAGCACGTCATTCGTAATGACGGGGTCACAGGTTCGAATCCTGTTTGCGGCACCAGTTAAATCAAATACTTGGGCCCAACGCCCGATTATCGAGACTGCTGGTAGGTACGCCATAGGTACATGGCAGGTGCGAAATGGATCGGTTCGAATCCCTGGCTGGCGCGTTGCGCAAGTTGGCAATGGACCCCAGCCTCGACGAGTACAAGCGCCTGCTTGGAGCAGAGCGGGCAATCAAGGACTACATCCATTTCTACCAGGGCACGGACCGGCAATCGGCTCTTGAGCGCCTGCGCGAGGCCGCCCGCACCAAGGCGGCGAAGCGGCCCGCCGAAAGTGATTTTTGGACTTCGGTGGAGGACATCGCCTCCCAATTTTCCAAGCCTTAACTACCGACAAGGGCCAAGGGCCGCGCGAGGCCTCGCGTTGTATGGCTAACCATTGGGATGAGGCCGTCGAGTGGGATCACGAGCAGTGCCGCTGGCACCAGCTATCCCATCTGGCGGAACCAGTCCCGGAGGCCAAGGTGGAGCCTCAGCACTTCGTCAGGAGCGAGCGGCTTACAATGAGCAAGTGGTGAACGCAGTGTATTTAGACTACCTAAAATCTTTTGAACGGCGGAAATATCTCTCAGCGTATCGCCGAATATTGTCCAGTTCGCCTTGAGGATCTCCCCAAGCTCTCCAAAGTTGGAATAGTCAACCACGGCGTCCATCTTAACCTCTCAAAAGATGCTCTTTCAACGACTTGAAGATTGCATTGAAGACGTCAGGGTTGGTGGTTTCGGGAAGGTTTGGATTTATTGTGTAGCCAACTTTTAACTCAACGTTGCCGGCTGACTCGGCAGCCCTCGGCGCTTCTTGTGGTGAAGCCCGCGCCTCTTGGTTGATCACGACGGGCTCTTGCCTAGGTGCGCTGCAAGTTGTTCGAGCACGACGACCCGGTTTCAGCCGATCCCGCCGGCGATTGGTTTACCTTTGAAAAAGGGGCCACCTTCGTCCGCGCTCCGGCGGCCGTCCTTGCGGTTGTTGCCCCCGCCTGAACGAAAGTTAGGACTTACGCACGATCTCGTTGAGGTTGATTCCCGGGTTACACGTTGCCGGTTCGAGCCTACCACCTGTCGTCGTGCCAGTCGTCGAATGGCGGGCGCTCCCAGCCATCCTCGATCCAGCCATCGCAGTGACGCCGTGGGCGGGGGCGGCACCATCCAGGTCGGCACCATCTGTCGGGTCGCGGCCAACTGACCCTGATGGTAGGACACACATCGGGACGACAGAAGCGACCGGCGTCCCATCTATCCTGGCAGCATCGGGGGCGGTCAGGACGTATTTCGGTAATCGTCGTCTGAGAACGCGGAGAACAGGGTTCAGTCTTGGTTGTTGTTGTGGTCGTTCGATCTCCGACCTTGATGGACGTTGTTGTGCTCCGAACACATGGCTGAGCGGGGGACGGAGAAGGCGGCGACGCAGGGTAGAGGATGTTCACACGGGCGATGTCGCCCGCGCTCAGATGGTCTCTCTGCCCGGGCTCAATGTGGCTCCCTGCCGTTTGCCGTTGCTGGTCCAACTTCTCCTGGTTCGGGAGGAACGCCAGACAGTCCTGTTTTCCATCGTAGGTCACTTTCTTACAGCCCGGCGATCGCTTGGCGGCTTGGGTGGGAGCATAGTGCATGATCGAATCATAATCATAAGCAGTGTTTGCTAATGTCTGCTGCTCCCAGATCACTCGACAAAACTGTTTCGGGCCGTCGATATTGCTCCAAAGGATCGTGATGTAATCATCCCTATCGCCTCTCGAATGTTCGTGCCCGAGCCCTAATACGTGCCCGATCTCGTGGGCGATACGGCCCCAATTTTGGCCGCACCCAGCGACCTCCACTACATTGATGTTGTCCTCCTCATTGACCTTGCCGGACAGCCTGTCTTTGATGCCCAGGCTGTTGCTGCTGCACTGATTTTTCTGGCCAGAGAATTTGACGTAGTTCTCACCTTTCCAATCTCTTGCACCGGATAGCTGTCTAAACCTGACATTCGTGGCGCGCTGCCAAGCCATTATCGCTTGTTGAAT
>Ga0137415_10005593_pt1 | contig 12452 bp, 20 predicted proteins | sample CZODoug3_1_1_16f_FD_183082 | JGI IMG/M metagenome (GOLD analysis project Ga0137415, IMG submission 183082) | Vadose zone soil fungal communities from Angelo Coast Range Reserve, California, USA - CZODoug3_1_1_16fungal (Hybrid Assembly) | ecosystem: Environmental > Terrestrial > Soil > Vadose...
TGACATGCTAAACAATTGAGTTCACGACCTACGTGTTCAAGCCGCCCTTGCGGCGTTGTCACCCAATGGCGATGAATCCAAGGTGGGTTATGTCGGACGTGCTGTTGATGCCCGCACTCTAGGTCAGCGACCCAGTCGCGGCTTTCATCCATGTGAAAATCAACGATTTTTTGCATCGTCCCTGCTACGTTTTCTTGCATAATTACTCCCTTTTGAAGTGGCGAAAACGTGATGGGCTGTCAAGAATGACGCTATGCGTGCGTTGGTCGAACACAACGTAGTCGCCAGGACATAAAGAAATCAGCTCGTCAATGCGTATATTCGCGGAATCAAGGTCAGTCGCTGCCTCAAACCAGCGGAAACTTCCCTCCGGTTTCTTTTGGAGGATATCGAACGGTGAATGTAAATGCATGGGAACCCCCTGTGTTGCATGTGCTCTAAGGCAAACTGAAGGAGGGATAAACGGTGCCCAGGTTAGAAGGCTGAAAGACTTGGCGCGGTGGAACGCCTAAATCCTAGTGGCTCCAGCAACTTGCTAACTGTAGTGTGGGCGCTATCTGCGGGGAAGTACAGCTTATTCCGCCATACTGAGTTAGTAAGAGGTGCCGCACAATGCTCTATGCGCCTGGTGAAAAAGTTCCTCATGCAGGCATTTACGCTGTGACGCATGACCCAAGGCACGCGAGAGAGCATGAAGTTACCTGCATCAAAGGGCGCAAGTTTCCGCCCTGCAGAAATTGCAAAGGCGCTCGGTTCAAGTTGAAGAAAGCGGCTATCCATCTGGAAGATCATCTGTATTTCAAAACAGACGGAACCAAAATGGGCATTGGAGAAAGCGCGAAGAAAATAGAAGCGGATTCAGGTGACTATTCTACTCCGCCTTTTCCAATGAACGCGGAAAACATGAATGACATGAGCGCAAAAACTAAAAGGAGATGAATTAGAACGCCAGCGACGTGAAACACGAAGTAGCTCACTCCCCACACTAAGACCAAGAGGACGCCTGTTGCCAGCCAAAATGCGGAACCGCGCATTTTTGTCCACCTTAGATCGGCACTAGGACTTCCTTTGCGGAACGGCCTTTCTCGCCATAGGGTCGCCCTCTACACTCTTGGCAAAGGCACTGATTCCTTCGGCATTAAGTTGACCGTATTCACAGAGCTTCAGGATTTGTGACCCGGTGAGCATGAATCTCTTCTCCTACCATGCCGCGACTGACCTGAATTCTTTGCTGCTTCAAACTTTTCACACATGCGTCCAACTTATCCAAAGCCATTTCTACCTCCCGCATACTGAAAACTACAGCCTAACACCCCACGCCACGTATGCACTTATTCGCCTTGTTAGCAGACGGGGCATCGCGGGAGGCGGCTGGAGGGATATACCAATGGAAGCAACAGCAGCGGCAATTTTAGTTCAAGCGATGTTACAAAGTTCTCCACCATTGCAGGGCAGTCTGCGGGAAGACCTTCAAAAAGGAGGTCCGCAGGCAGGTGCGGATTTCTTGAAGCCATATTTTATAGCGGTGGCGAGGATGCTGATGAAGGCAGAAGAAAAAGGCTAAGAGTCGACTGTTTTGAGTCTAAAAAGTTTCGTGCTGCGTGCGCATAGAATCGGAGCTAAAGTGTGACAGCAGGTCGCGGCCACTACTCTGTCTTCTGGATTAAATGTTCGAGCATGCGCGTTTGTGTGGGCGCGGCATCTCGGCGTCCACCCCGCACGGAAACCGGACGCATGCTCTGGAGATGGGGCGCGCCCGGTGAATAGATGCGCCGCGCTCGCTTAAGGACCTTGATAATTTTCGGGATTCTAGGCTTAGGCACTGCACTCCTCTCCATTGAGAGAACAGTGCAGCGTTCAAATCGTCTCAGGCGGGCAAGAAAGGTTGTCAAGATACCCCTCTCTTTTCTGGCTGTGGAAAACGGCATTTTATCGAAGGGATTCATCTTGAAGCGCGACTCGCACTGTTCTGAAGGGCTGTGAATATTTCGTGTCTGTCTTCATGCTGCGTATAGTTCGGGTTTAACACCTTCAACCATTGTCCGGAAACTGAATACGTGCCGTTTTTCTTCTTGCAGATGATACCTTCTAAATCCTTTTTGCAAATTGCCCGATACAACACGCACCCGCACATCTCGATATGCTGCACGTAAATGATGCGCTCACAATCACTTTTTCCAATTAACTGGCGAAGGCGTTTCTTGCGCTCGATGAGGGGAAGTTGCCGCAAGTCTTTCCCATTCAGCCATAGCAGGTCAAAAGCATAAAACGCAGGCTCGGCGCGACGGCGGAGAAGTTGATTGAACCGGCTTTTGCCCTCATCGTCCAAGCAAACAAGTTCGCCGTCCAGAATCGCGGTCTTTGCTTTCAGTTTTGCCAGCGCAGCCTTGAGGGAATCGAAACGTTGGTAGTAATTTGTGCGCCAGGAAACCAGGGAACAGCGACCGTCAGCAATGTAGGCGAGTGAGCGGAAACCATCGTGCTTCAGTTCAAACACGAAATCAGGATTATCAAACGGAGCGAGAATCCGCGAGAGGCGCATTCGCTCGATTTGGGGCATGTTCACAGCTCTATTTTAGAGGTTGCACAGAAATGGGGCAAATTTAGGGCGTGCGGGAGGGGAAGGAAGAGGGCCCTGCCGAATGGTCTGATCCTACCGCGCGAATCGATTGTTTTAAGTGTCTAACAGGGATTGAATATGACCAAGCAACTTTCCAACGCCATCACTTTTTGGCACAACCGCCGCTATGCCGAGAATCTTAGTGAGAGATGTACTCAGCTTATCCTCAAACATTGTGCGAACGGCGGTCCTGACTGATGCCTCGTCCTCGGCAATGAGGATGCGCTTGGGCATGGGATGGTGAGAGCGTACATCCGGGGGACGGGGATTACTACAGCGTTGCTACAACCTGATCGGAGCCGAACAGTTTCGCGTGTTTGCACCGTTTCAAGGCACCCCGATAAGATCGAAACGTGGCGGAGAAAATGAAAGAGTGCGTATGGGTTCGGCCCAAGCTGGTGGCCGTTATTGAGTTCCTTGAATGGGCGGACGCAGATCGGCTGCGGCATTCAAAATGGGATTGCGAGAGGAGGTTGTGAAAGAACATGCGGGTATCAATAATCCCCAAACGGGGTCACACTACTCACATGGGCTCTGACACAGTATCAAGCACTTTGAAGAAAAAGCGGGACGATCTGACCGGACAGAGAGACGCACTATTCAAGAAATACTCTCAAACGCCGCAAGATCTTGATCTCGCGCAGCAGATAAAAGGATTGATGATGAAGTGGCCGTATGCACTGACAAAATGAGAGAAGTAAATCTGTCTGAACGCAAGTCAAAGTCAACACCTGATCCATCAAGAAACTAGCCGCAAGCTGCCACCTCCGGACATTGAGGCCGATTAGTTAGGTGCCAGCAGAGCTTTCAGATGCTCACCGAGCTTCGTGATCCCGTCAGATTTTGACAGGGCGAGGTCAACGCCAATCGCCGCCATTGACTTTGGAACATCGTCCATGTGCATCGAGAAGAGAATTATTTTCATGCGCGGCACTACGCCCTTGAGAATCACGGCGGCTTCTGCACCCGTCATGATGGGCATCGATAAATCGAGCAAGATCAAATCAGGTTGGAGTTTCTGTGCCTGCTCGATGGCCTCTTTCCCGTGTGCGGCCTCTCCACAGATTTTGTAGGGAGTACGAGTTTCCACAAACGTCCTAAGTAGATAACGGATGTTGGGATTATCGTCACAGATCAGCAGGGTAGGCGTAGAGGCGTTCCGCTTATCACTAGCCTGTGGGTTCTTCGGATCGGACGCGGTCGAACGGGGCGGCACAGGGACGACTGAATTACGCGGCGTAGACGTGAGAGCACGCCGGGTCACATTTGCAGCTTGCGGTCCTTTGGCACCTTGGACGATTTCGAATTCAACCGCGTCCCCTTCGTTCAGGGTTCTGTATCCCTCGCCTACGATTGCGGAATAGTGGACAAATACATCGGGACCATCCTCGCGCCCGATGAAGCCGTACCCTTTCGTATTATTGAACCACTGGACCGTGCCTTCCATCACAGCACTACGCCACTGCAAAAGTTTTCCCGTTCGGGTCGGAGATGTTTCGGGCTTAACTCTGGTATACGCTTCATAGCCGCACCGCCTTCTTATAGTCTTTGATGACTACGTGGTTGCCGTCTTTGATTAGGCTGTGGATCGCATCCTGCAGCTTGATTGCGGCAGTGAAGAAAATCCCAAGGACGGTGTTATCCGTGAAGCGGATCGAGACGAACGCTCCTTGGTCTGAATCAATGCCACTTTCGACGTGTTCAACTGTCTTGCCTTTCACTCCCTCATATTTGGTTATCGCGGGAGACATGCGGGTCGGTCCTTTTCTCGGGGACTTCTTGATGTTTGGAGGGGCGGGCTGGGTGGTGGGAATCGAAGCATTTGGTGTTCCCTTGCTGGGGGGACACTACGAAAAAGGTTGGTGGATGTCAATGCCCAACACAGTCTATCGTCTCTATGCTTATCTAATGTGTTGTTAGGGCTGACCTACGTGCCGATACCTCGGAACAGTTCTCCGGGTTTGACCTTCAGGGCTTTGGCGAGCTTCACGATTGTGACGAGGGACAGATTGCGCTTACCTCTCTCAATTGCTCCCACGAACGTAACATGCAGGCCCGCCAGGTCTGCCAACCGTTCTTGAGACAGTTTCTTCTTCAGGCGAAGCTGCCGCACACGTTTCCCGAACGTGGACATGATGACAGCCATAAATGTGGACATGCCTTGCATCGATCTCCCCTTCACAACAACACATTTGAATTGGTGTTTCCAAAACTTTGGTAGGTGCGCGTAATATTGACCAAGAATTGGCGCACTCGACCAGAGTCGATAGGCTCTATGCTCCTGACCTATCCTATGTTGTGTTCGCGTACCACCTATCGCATCTGTGATAATCGCTCCACTGTCCCTCCTAGCTGGCTGTACCCAAGGGTCAAACCATTGACAGAAAATCAATCTCGCCAATGCGAAACTTGAATGAACGCATCTGCGTCTGACGGGATAGAGTACAAGTGGAGCACGCCATGAGCGCCAGATACCGCATTGAACCCACTGCAGACAAGTTCACCGTGTTTGGTCCGTACGACGAGGATGTAGCAGTTCATTCAACCCGTGAGGACGCCGAGGAAGAGATCAAACGTTGCTTGGCGGAAGATGCGCGTGCGGAAATGGCGCGGATACTTGTGGACAGCGCAATCAAGTCCTATATGGATATGTTTGGCGTAGATCGTGAAACCGCCCGCGAAGAAATCGCACACGCGGCTGAACTGAGAGACTGAGTTCAGCGAGAAAGGCGGCGGTAGCCGCAATCCCACTCGGTTCAGGCCGTCCTTCGCTGTCCGTTGCGTGATATGCGCTGTGGCCGTTTGCGGGCTGGCCATATCTCTGCATCCGGTTCAGTTGCGCGGAACTCAGCAGTCACCTCTGTGCGGGCTATGCTTCAAAAATATTCATTTCCGTTTTATCGCTGAACCTTACAAAAATCGTCGCGCCCACGACCCCCAATTCACCACGCTCCTCATGGGATTCCATTCGCTCCACAACCTTGCCAGTAGCTTCTTTGAATTGCCGGATCGTGCTCATCGCCATTGTTAACCCTCCGATGTTAGTGCTGGGGGCAGCAGGCTCGCTTCTCAGCGGGGCTCTGTCAATCACTTTTTTCTTATCCACCCGCGAACTCAACTCCTACTTTGGCCGCTTGCTGTCATCAGGAAAAAGCAAAACTGTAGCGAAGTAAATTTGTTCCGTTGCTGAGTTCTGGCCCCGCATCGTTCTGAATGCCGAGGGTGAAACACCTTACTTTCATTGGCCGGAGACCGTGTAACGTGTCACGGCAAAGATCGCTCAGTAGCACAACCCGATTCAGACCGTGGCGATGGAGTCGACAGGGGTGTACTGGATCCCGCTGTTTCAGATACTGGGGGAGCGCGGCTTCGAAGTTTATTTGGTCAATGCGCACTATCTGAAGAGTGTGCCCGGACGCAAGAGCGACGTACCATTGGGGCAAGGTAGAGGGTCACAATCGGTTGAATGCGAGCAAGGTCACGCGACGCTAACAACGTGCTCCTTAATCGCAAACCTTACCAGATCAGAGTTCGTGCGCAATCCGAACTCCTTCATGATTCGGTACTTGTGAAATGCCACCGTGCAGGTCGCGACATCCAGCACGGCAGCGGCTTCTTTCATGCTGTGGCCTTCGCACAGTAGTTGAAGGACTTCGCGCTGACGTGTGGTTAGAGTCTTGGCTCGATCAATCCGAGGATCTAGAATGAACTCCTCGAGCTGCCGGCGCGCGATCTTTGGAGTGACGTATTGCTTGCCTTTCAAAACGTCGTGAATTGCCGTGCTCAGTTCGGACCGTGAGGAGTTCTTCAAAAGGTACCCGGATGCCCATTCCTTCAGCACTTCCGAAGCGACGAGGTGGTCTTCGTTCACAGTAATGACAATCATTCTTGCATCAGGCATCATTTTCTTGAGCTGACGACCCGCTTCCAACCCGCCGAGCACGGGCATACCAATGTCAATCAGGATTACGTCTGGCTTCAATGCCGGAGCGACTTGAAGAAGCTTGCGCCCGTCCGAAACGATCCCGACGACTTCAAATTCCAGCTCGAGCAGCTTTCCAAAAGCCTCGGCGACAAGAGTATGATCATCCGCGAGCAGGATGCGGGGCTTTCTCATAGTTACCTCCCAGAGTGCGGCGGAGGGCGGAGTGAAAACGCCAGTTAGGCTGAATATTGGAAGTTATACTAAACATATTTCTACCACCCTTGACAAGAAACCTCGTTCGATAGCGTCTGAGTCTGCTTGGGATGCGTTCGGCCAGTAGCCGCGAAGAAATACATCCGTTTTCGGGAGGCTGCGAAATTGCGTGGCACCGTGAAGTGGTTCAATAACACGAAAGGGTATGGCTTCATCGGGCGCGACGATCACCCGGATGTTTTCGTTCACTATTCCGCGATTGTTGGTGAAGGTTATCGCACTCTGCAGGAAGGAGACGTGGTCGAGTTCGAGATTGTGCAGGGACCGAATGGGCCGCAAGCTGCCAGTGTTCGAAAAGTCGAGAGCTAAGTTGCACAGTAGGTTTGTACATTTGTGGCGTTGCGCGACGATAAGAATCCGGGAAGTGACTAAGGAATCGTAGGTCAGGTGCTGGATGACTCTTCCATTTCGGACACTTCGCTTATGCGGTGCTTTATTCGCGTATGGAAGTCGGCCCGTTGCAGATGGCGGGCGTCAAAGGCCTCGTCAGTGTCGCCACGCTAATTCCCGCCGAAAAGCTCGATCCCTTCTTGCTGATCCACGTCCAAGCCTCCCGGACCTATCGCCATGCGGAAATTCGCGACCAGAGCACTGACTCGAGCTTCCGTTGGACTGCTTGGTCGCAGCCCACCCGCAACGGAACTCGCCATGCGAGTTCGTAGCCCTCAGTCTTCGGTCCCGTGCCCTAGCGCCGACTAAACCTTCGCCTCAAGCTTAGCGGACTCCCCACTACCCTCTGCGGAATAGCCCGGATAATCCTAGTCCATGGGGCAGCAGTCGAATCCTTTCCACAGATCGGATACCGCTGATACGCAAACACTGAACTCAGTCCTGATTAACGTCGAAAACCAGACGAGTAGAGTACTAGAATGCGGAGCCTGGCCGTAGTTTACAGAACTATAAGAATTGATAGTTCCGTAGCCGAACTGGCAACCCTAGTATTACGAGTACCGTGGACTTGACGCCACTCAGCCGCTCGCTCGCGTTCGGGGCTGAATCTGTGTGCAAACAAACGGGAGACTGCATAGTAGACAAAAGAACATGCGCGTCGCACGCCTCAAGTCAATGGATCATAAACAAAAGTTGACGGCATTACTGAGGATCACTGCGCAACTGGTGGATCGATTCGAGCAGCTTGCACCGGACGTGGATGGTAATACCGACCCCGCTGATGTCCGTCTCATCAAAGCGTTCCGTACGAAGCGTGATGAACTTATTCTTTCCCAAGGTGCAAAATCGGCACGCCGATTTAGAGGCAAACGATGACTGCACGGGGTTGTAAAGGAACATGCGGCATTATCGGCGTTCTTCATGCTTTGGACAGACTGGGCGTGCGCTATTCATAAATCGGCGCGATTCAGGACGGGTCAAGAGTACGCCGAATCACATTTGCTTTGCGATCCTAACCGTGTCCCCTTCATTCTGGGTCTTGTGTCCCTCGCCTGCGATTCCTGTGTAGTGGACAAATACAACTGGACCGTCATAGCGCCAACGAAACCGTAACCTTTACTGTTGTTCAATCATTTGACCAGATCTGGCACTAGCGTTCTCCCTTAGACCAACGGCTTCGCTGCACTTTGCGTCCTCTTAGCAAGAACTCATTCACTGCCTTTCGCACCAATGCCGACACAGGGGCAAGGGAACGCTTTGGCATTGCTGCCAGCGCCTTTATCTGGCCATCCGTAAGCCAAACCACAGTTCTCTTCATGTTTCTACAGGGCCGAATACATCTCGCCGTAGTTCCAGAACTATAAGAACTGATAGTTCCGTAGCCAAAGTGGCAACCCTAGTATTACGAGTAGCGTGGACTCGACATCACACGCCGGCTCGCTCGTGTTCGGGGCTGAGAGTCCTTAAAAATGTAGCCCCGCACACGTGTGACTACCCGCGACTAGGCGTTGGAAATCAACAGGCATTTTGGATTTTTCTTCACAGGGTTGCAAGGGGAGACCGCATGGTGGACAAAAAGGACATGACCTATCTTCTTGACGCCATTGAGCGTATCGCTCTCGACTTCAAGACAATGCAGCACATGCTAAATCACTATCATCCAGAAGGTCCGTTGTGGATTCGTCAATTGGGCGATTCGCTGAAAGTGGTAGAACCGGTAGTTGATTCCATCTTTGTTGAAGTCCGCGAAAACATTCAATCAGGTCAATCCTTCGATAACGTAATTCCATCTCTGAGAGCAGCGCTGAACCGGGTGTCATTGTGAAAGTCACGCTTCCAAGGGTGAGAGCTAAAAACCCGCCGCCTTGATTGGTGCGGTGCTTCCACATAGAACTGCTGACGTCTGCATTCAATTTTGGTATCTTTCTGGACCAAGCGTACCAAGCTGGTCTCCGTGAACCATGCAATCCACAAGAATCTGGCCGAGCGTCTCCACCTTGCTGGCGGCGGCTCCTGGATCACACTGCTGTGCCTCGTAGCAATCCTTAACTATCTTTTGCAGCTTTTGTCGTTTAGCTTGCGATTACCAGCGGCCAGGATGACCGCCATTTGGATACCCGGCGGGCTCCTCCTCGCTGCGTTCTTGCTTGCGCCCGCATCACGCTGGTGGACGCTTATTTTGACGTTCGCTCTGTCATTTATTGCGGCGTTTTGGTCGGACCGTCAGCTCGGACTCCGCATTGTAGTTCTCTCGATGCCAATCTCCTTTTTTGCTGCTGCAGTTATCGCGCGATGTCTGCGCGGAGCGGATGGTCAGCTTTGTTTCTCTACACTGAGAGGATTCCTAAAGTTCGTCGCCTTACAGGGTCTCGCATTCCTTCTCGCGGTCCAACTGCCGATTGCCGTCTACCAAAAATTATTTGGCGAGCCTGTCCCTACTTTATCCGTGTTCGCAGTGCGCCACCTGGGCGAGGTTCTGGGATGCTTGTTCGCGGCGCCAGCTTTCGCGCTTACTGCCGCGGTTGCCCTTAGGCGCGCTCGTGCAAGCAGCACGACATCCCGGACAGAATTGTTGAGCGCGCTGGTGGCTTACGTGACGGTGGCTGCGGTGGTTTTCGTCAGTCCATTAACGCCATTTCCGGCGCTGCTCTTTGCACCTCTCCCGATTCTGCTCTGGGGAGCACTTCGACTAGGCCTGGAAGGCGTTAGTTGGATGCTGCTCCTACTCGCTGTCGTCGCGACTTTTGGTGCGATTCACGGGCATGGGCCCTTCCTTGCGATGTCGCCGACGAACAACTTGCTACAGTTGCAGATGTTTCTTATAGCCTTGGGACTGCCGCTCCAGGCACTCGCGGCGGCGGTTCACGAACGCAAGGTCAGTTCTGAAGCACTTCGAGAAGGCGAAGAACGGTTTCGTCTGGCGGCTCAGGCGGGAAAGATGTTCGCCTATGAGTGGGACGCTGCCACCGATGCGATCGTGCGCTCGGGAGAGAGCGCTCGGATTCTCGGGATAGCTGAGGCGACGCCCACTACCGGTGAGCAAATATTGGCTAAGGTTCATCCAGATGACCGAGAAAGACTTATTGCGGCGATGGCCCAACTTAGCCCTGAGAAGCCCTTCCTCCAACTCAGCTATCGCATTGTCGGTCCCGACGGCACGGTGATTTGGGTGGAGAGGAACAGTTGTGCGCACTTCGACGAGCAAGGCAGGATGCGGCGGATAGTAGGCATGGTAGCGGACATCACCGAACGTAAGCTGGCGGAACAGGCACAGCGAGAATACGAGAAAGCCGTGGAAGGTTCGGAAGAGATGATCGCTGTTGTTGACCGAGAATACCGCTACCTGATCGCGAATCGTAAGTTCCTGAAGTATCGGGGCATGACGAAGGAACAAGTGGTGGGGCGTCTGGCCCCAGAAGTACTGAACCCGGGGGTCTTCGAGTCGTTCGTCAAAGAAAAATTGGACGAGTGTTTTTCGGGTAAAGTCGTTAAATACGAAATGAGATACACATATCCTGAGCTTGGCGAAAGGGACTTATTCATATCGAACTTTCCCATTGAAGGTTCGGTCGGCGTCGATCGAGTGGCTTGTATTTTGCAGGACATCACGGAGCGCAAGCGGGCCGACGAAGCACTACGAAAGAGCGAGGAGTGGCTACGTCTGGCGGTCCAAGCGGGAAGGATGTATGCGTTTGAGTGGGATGCTGCAACCGATGTGATACTGCGATCAAAAGAGTGCCGAGGTATTCTTGATTGGATGGAAGATCCAACGTGTGATACGGCCCGGCAGTTTGTCGCCAGCGTCCACCCCAACGACCGCGAGGCGTATGCCGCCAGACATACGTTTACTCCTGAAAATCCTACTTATAAAAACAGCTATCGAGTTGTACGCCCAGACGGGAGTGTAATTTGGCTGGAGGCAAGCGGCCATGTCTCTTTCGACGCGCAGGGCAAGGTGCAGCGAATCATAGGCATGGTGAAGGATGTGACCGAAAGGAAGACAACGGAGGAAGCGCTGCGCGAAAGTGAAGAACGCTTGCGCATGGCGGCGCAGGCGGGACGCATGTACGCGTATGAATGGGACGTCGCCAGCGACACAGTTGTGCGGTCGCCGGAGTGCGCCGACCTGCTGGGTCTTGGTAGCCCGGCGCACACGACTCGGCGCGAAATGTTGAACTGTCTCCATCCGGACGATCATGGGATGTGCGGCGACCTGAGTGCAGTTACGCCACAGAATCCGACCTTGCGAGCGCGGTACCGCATCGGTCGGCAGGATGGCACCTGGATGTGGGCGGAGAAGACGGCGCGTGCGTTTTTCGATGACCAAGGCAAGATGGTGCGAATGATCGGCATGATCGCAGACATCACCGAACGCATGCTTGCGGAAGAGGCTCTTGCCAGCCTGAGCCGCAGGTTGATTGAGGCACAAGAGCAGGAACGTTTCCGCATTGCCCGAGAGTTACACGACGATGTCGGTCATCGGATGGTGCTCCTCCAGATGGGTCTGGACGAGTTTATGCAGAACATGGACGGGCTAAAGCCTAGCGCCCGAGAACTCCTGCAAAACATTTCGGAATTAGCGTCAGAAGTTTCGAGCGATCTTCACAACGTGTCTCACCAACTTCACCCAGCAAGACTGGACCTTATCGGATTGGTAGCCACAGTGCGGGACTACTGTAGAGAACTCTCCAGGCAGCACCACTTGCAAGTCGAGTTTGTCCATCAGGACGTTCCGGCGGAGACGCCAAATGACGTTGCTCTTTGTCTCTTCCGGATCGTACAGGAGGCCTTGCGCAACATTGTGAAGCACAGCGGAGCCGCGGAGGCCAAGGTTGAGCTGTGTGGCGATGGCCATCAAATCCACCTTCGCATCTCGGACGAAGGCAAAGGGTTCGACGCTGGGTCTGCGGCGGGACAAACCGGCCTGGGCCTAATCAGCATGCGCGAACGGCTGCGGCTTGTCGGGGGACATCTTTCGGTGGAATCGCAGCCGTCGCATGGCACGCGAATTCGTGTTCGGGTTCCGCTGGCCGCAACCGACGCGGCAGTCACAATCGAGGGTAAGGCTCACAAGGCAAGAACATGAACATTCTCCGCTATGAATCATTGAAGTTGCTGCGGTGACCGGCCTTTTCCCTCCAGCGAGTCCAGAGGACTCCCGGTCGCGCTGAGGTGACGTTCAGAGAGATGGAGGTAGATGGTGGTTTCTTCCAGATCGCGATGCCCTAGCAACATCTGGATGGT
>Ga0137415_10005595_pt1 | contig 12449 bp, 12 predicted proteins | sample CZODoug3_1_1_16f_FD_183082 | JGI IMG/M metagenome (GOLD analysis project Ga0137415, IMG submission 183082) | Vadose zone soil fungal communities from Angelo Coast Range Reserve, California, USA - CZODoug3_1_1_16fungal (Hybrid Assembly) | ecosystem: Environmental > Terrestrial > Soil > Vadose...
CCGATGTCAGATTGTGTCATAGGCCCGCTCAGTGAAAGCTCGCCGTGGCGGCTCGTGCCACCCGGCACCATCAGGGTGATCGACGGATTCGTCGAGAGCGGCCCGACCGCGTGCAGCGACAGGGTCATCACCGTCAACCGTCGCTCGGCCAGCGAGCGAGCCACCGCCAACGTGGTAGTACCCGTGTCCAGCAATACCGCCTCACCATCACAAAGCAGCCCGGCGACCACCCTGCCGATCGCTGCTTTGGCGCCAGACGATTCCAGGGCGCGCATCGCGAACGGCAGCTCCTGACCGCGCATCAGCAGGTTGACCGCGCCACCCCGAACACGGCGCAGCACACCGGCCGCCGCCAATTCATCAAGATCACGACGGACCGTCACCTCGGAGGTGGCGAACCGGGCCGCGAGGTCGACCACCTCCACCCGACCAGCGACTTGCAGCCGACGCACGATTTGCGCCTGTCGTTCGCCGCTGTCCACCCTCCAAAACATACAGCCTGAACTTCCGTACGCAAGGGCTGTCTGTGCGTTTTGGAATCCTGTCCTCTGAGCGACGCTCACCCACCCTCGCCCCGGCCAACCGGGCTGCGCACCAGCCCCCGCCTTAGTCGACTCGCCGCGACCAGTCGGGACAGTCCTGATTGCGGTCGGGGCCCAGCGACGCGAAGCGCGGTGGACGGTTCCGCGAGGGCAGCGATGGCGGCAAGCCCCGCCGAGGGAGGCGCCCACAACGACGATCGGCGCCGGCTCGCGGCCGCTAACGTTCGTCGAGATGTCGTTGGGCGTTGAACCGGCTGATACCGCGGTCGCGGGCGAACGGGTAGAGCCGGAGCATCTCGGTGGCGAGGAACCGGGCCGGGACGTCGTGGAAACTGCCGTGGAACTTCACGTAGTCCATCGAACGTTCGCCGTCGAAGGACTGCAACAGCGCATCGTGGTGGCCGTCGAACTCGAGCGGGGCAACCCCGACGCGGCGACAGGTGATCGGGTCGAACGTGGGGCTCACCTTGACCCACCGGCCCAGCAGGTGCACCTCGGCGAAGCCGTGCCAGGCAAAGGTGTCGGTACCCATCGCCGCCAGCAGCCGTCGCGAGGCGAGATGGTTACGCACGTCGGCGAACGCGATCCGCGCAGGGATACCCGCGGCCCGGGCCAGCGCGGTGAACAGCGACGCCTTGCTGACGCAGTAGCCCCCCACAGCGGCCAGCACGCTGCTGGCGCGGTAGATCTCCACGTTGTCGAAGTCGTCGCCTTCGTAATGCAGATCGCGCACGTAGTAGTAGATCGCTCGGGCTCCGGCCACATCTGCGCCCCCGGTTCCGATCATCAGCCGGGCGGCCTGCTCCGCGATCGCGGGATGATCGCTGTCGATGAACTCCCCCGGTGCGCGAAACAGCGCCAGTGTGTCGGTCCGCAACGGTTCGTCGTGTCGGTCCATCCGGTCAGCATCACCCTGACCGCAGGGGCAGATCTTGGACGAATCGGCCGTCTTCGAGATCCCCGGAGAATGCGATCCTGACCAGGTGGCAACACCACTGCGGCACCACCCTCACGCCCCACGCTCCCGCGACAGTGTTCGAGCGCCGGTATCGAGCTACCGCGAGTTCGCGCCCCAGCACGCCATGGTCGCGGTGCTGGCATGCACGTGGGAAGCACGACCAGGCTGGCCCGACCAGCCCACGGGCAAAGACACCCGCACGACCGCGGTGCTCAGTCCACGGATGTTGCCGGTGCTACCCGATGGCTGCCTCGACCTGACCTGGGACGGCAGACACCTGCGCGCCGCCGCCGCGACCGCCGGCCCCACCCGACACCCGATCGACACACCCGCCGACACCGTCGGGCTCCGCCTCCAACCAGGATGGGCAGCCGCGGTCCTTGGAGTACCCGCGCACCATCTACCGCCGGTCCTCGAGCTGTCTCAGCTCTGGAGCACCCCCACGGTGCGCCAGCTCGAAGAGCGCCTCAGCCACGCCGCGACGAACCCCCAGCGCCGCGATCTGCTCACCGAGCTGACCGCGCACCGCCTGACCAAACACCATCGCGTTGACCGACAGGTACTCGCCGCCATCAGCCACATCGCCCGAGGACACGTCTCAGTCCACGCCACCGCCGAGGCGGTCGGACTCAGCGTCCGGCAACTACGCCGCCGCTTCGACGAACACGTCGGCCTCAGCCCGAAAACGCTGCACATCATCCTCCGGTTTCAACACTTCCTCCGAGCAGCACAAGACCCGAACCAGCGACGGAACCTAGCCGACATCGCGACAACCTACGGGTACAGCGATCAATCCCACCTCACCCGAGAATGCCGCCGCCTCGCCAACTCCACACCACGCTCGCTCGCCATCCGGGCCCCTCAGATCGAGTCACGGACCCGTGACCGGCCCAAGTCCAGAACTAGACCCTGACTGTTTTTAACAGGTTGCTCCGGCCCAGGCTCGGTGATGAGCAGCGAGTCTGACGAGCCGATCTGGCGCGCGAGGAGCGCTTATCGGCACATCCATCGTTCGTCGGGATGGTCCGGTGTAGGGCCGGAGTCCAGGAATCCGTGGCGGCGGTAGAGCTCGATTGCCTTGGTGTTGTCCGCTTTCACCGATAGGACGAGGTGACGATAGGCGTGCTGAGCGCGGGCCCAGGTCACGACCCGGTGGATAGCGGCGTCGCCGATTCCACGACCTCGCGCGGCTGGGGCGACCCACACGGACATCAGCCTGATGGCCCCCTTGGAGTCGGGTGGGACCGCACTGAGCATGCCGGACGGTTCGCGGTTCCAGCTGAGAACGAGGTTTAGGGCGGCAGAAGCCAAACGAGCGCGCCACCGTTCCTCGGTGTCGCCCGGACCGCTCCACTGGGCGAGTGTGGACTTGAACGAGGTCGGGGCATCGGCCAACGCGGCGCGTCGCAGCTTTCTCCACAACTGCCACTCGTCGGGACCGATCTCAAACACCTCGATCACAGTCCGGGACGCTACTCGGATCAGCACGCGCCTGGGAGCGCGGTGACGCCGACTCGCGGGCCGAGCGCTGGACCGGTGTCGTTACTTGTGATCGCCGGTGCTCATAACGACGGTCGAGGAGATAAACACGGTCTCGGCGGAGGCCGGCAAGAATAACGAGTCGATACCGCTGAGATGCTGGTTCATGTGAGCCATCGGAACCTCATGCCGAAGGTCTTCTTTGTTGCGAATTCCACGAATAATGAGGTCAATCTCGTTATTGCGACAATACGTTGCTAGTAAACCGGAAAACGTCGCGACGCTAACATTGGGAAGGTCGCGTAACGCGGAGGTGAGGACTCTAACCCTGTCAATCACCGGAAAACGTCCCGTCTTGGAGGGGTTGATTCCGATAGCAACCACTAGCTCGTCGAACAGTCCGGCAGCGCGCCGGGCAACGTCTAAGTGACCCTCCGTTGCTGGGTCAAATGATCCCGGATAGATAGCTCTCACAATGCCGCACCGCTACGCGTCATCGATCCTCCAGCAGTCGTCCGGTCGATGTTCTGTGCTCTGCAGTATTGTCTAGAGGCCCAGTCCTCGCAGCGTTCTGAAGCGAGCTTCCTGTTCGGCTACCAGTCTCTTCGGACCCGGTTGACAAGGCGATGACGGGTCTCGGGGCGGGCCCTGGATCAGGAGGAGCTGTCCGCCTTGGGCGGAGCGGGTCGGCGGCCGTCGAGTCTGATGTCCTTTGGACGCGACCATTGGCGCTTTATCAGGCGCAGCGCGGTGGCCACGTCGACGCCGGTGATGCCAGACAGCGCGCCGAGTTCCTCAAGCAGGAAGCGGGCGAGATCGTTCTCGTCCGGGAAGACGCCGTGGTAGAGCAAGGAGTGGCTACCGCAGGTCATGGCGACGAAGCGAGCCGAGCGTTGCGCGGGGACAGCGCCAGTCGACCAGGACGGGCGGCAGCGGTCGTCGTTCCGTAGCCCTCGCGGCCGGCGTGAGCTGACACGTTGATTGTCAAACAGCTCCTACGCGTCCATCCCGGGAAGGCCGTCAGGCGGCGTCCTGCTCGGCTGGCGCTGGAGGACGCGCGGTCAGCACCGTCACAGCGGTGATTAGAGCGAACGTCGCGCCGGTCCAGAGCACCGCGGAGGTGGAAACCCGGTCGACGGTCAGCCCGCCGAGCAGCGCGCCGAGTCCGATGGAGAGGTTGAAAGCGGTGACACACAGGGATGCGGCGGCCTCGATCCGGTTCGGGGCGGATAGTCGCATCCAGGTCTGAAGCGCCACGGTGACACCGCCGTACGCCAGGCCCCACACGACCAGTAGGCCGACGGCCAGGGCGGGGGCGCGGCCGACGACCACCAGCGCCATCAGAGCGAGGCCGATGACCGCCGAGATGGTCAGGAGTGTGGCGCGGACTCGGGTCTTCACAGTGGACCCGGCTAGGAAGTTCCCGGCGATCCCGGCCGCACCGAAGACCAGGAGCACCAGCCCTATCCAGTCGCCGCCGATGCCTGAGACCTCCCGCAGGATCGGCCGGACGAATGTATAGGCGGCGAAATGAGCCGTTACCAGTAGGAAGGTGAGAAGTACCCCCATGCGGACCGCGGTGTTCTCCCGGAACAGCGCGGGCAGCCGTCCGAGTGCGCTCGCCTCGCGGGACGGCAGGGGCGGCAGCAGCACGAGCAGGGATACCAGCGACGCCAAGCCCAACAACCCCACAACGGTGAAGGACGTACGCCAGCTGCCGAGGTCGGCGATCAGGGTACCCACCGGCACCCCGATCACAGAGCCGATGGAGGCCCCACCGAAGACGGTCGCGGTTGCCAAGCCCACCGATTGGGCGGGCACGAGCCGGACCGGTAGGCCCGCGGCGATGGCCCAAAAACCACCGATGCTGAGCCCCACCACCAGCCTGCCCACCAGGACGACCCCGAAGTGTGGTGCGACCGCGCAGGTGAGATTTCCCAACCCCAACATCGCAGCCAGTCCGGCCAGCAGCAAGCGCCGGTCCACCCGTCCGGCGGTTCCGGCGATCAGCGGGGCCGCGACGGCCGCGACGAACCCCGGCGCGGTGACCATCAGGCCCGCCGTGCCCTCTGAGACGTCCAGGCTCGCGGCGACCGGGGTCAGCAAGCCCACCGGCAGCAGCTCGGTGGTGACCATAGCGAATAGCCCCAGGGCCACCGCGAGCACCGCAAACCAGCCGCGGCGTGCGTCGAGCACGTTCCCCTTGCTTCCCGCTGGCTGAGCAGCTCCCCGCGCAGTGGGTCGGTCTGGAAGACCCCGAGCGCTCGGGCCAGCGTAGCCCCTCACACGCAGTGCCGGCGGACGTGGTGTGGATCGACAGCGGGTGATCAACATCCACTGCAGTCTTCGTCGCGTTTACTGCAGAAAAGCCCGCGCATTCCACTGCAGTTTTCGTCGCGCTCCACAACCACAACCACTGCCAACGTCGCACTGGTGCTAGCGCTGTCCGCGCTGATCGCCGAGGTCGCCGCCTACCACGAACAGCGTCAGTGCCTGGCCCAAGCGCGCGCCGCGCGCGCCGCCCGTGACGTGCTGAGTCGTCCACCCGGCCAGCCAGCGCCGAGCAGTACTCCAGCCAGCGGGCCAGGGCGCGGCACCCGAGGCCGCCCGGTCGCTCGGCCGGACGTGTCGGCTCCCGTGGTGCGCCGGCGACCGCCGCCGAGCGCGGGGTCAGGTCAGGATCGAGGGCGAGGTCGGTGAGCTCGGGATGGCGCGCCGACCCAGCGGGTGGGTGTGGCCTGTCCCGCCTGGCGCTGCCGAGGTGCCGTCGCGGTTGGTGCCCGAGGAGGTCTCGCTCCAGCCGAGTGGGGCGAGAGCGCCGGCCGGGTCCGGCAGCGGCACCGATGCGCGTCGGCCCCGGTGGGCCATGCCGCCCCGGCCGGCGACCCGAACTTGCACCCGACGCGACGACAGCCGACCGTGCCATCTCCGACGAGCCCGCGCCAGCTTCCCGCGCCGGCGGCCACCTCGAGCTCTATATCGGCTCCCGACCACGCCGTAGTCGCTAGGAGCACAGCGCCGCGTTGGCGCGATTTTGCGGCCAGCCGCTGCCGGTCCCCGGCACGCAGCCGCCGGGTGTCGCCCAGCGCGATCAGATCCACCCCCTCCAGTCTCTCGCCCCTTCACCGCTGTTGGTTCCATGTCGAATATCCGGTATTCACGCGAGTGCCCGGGCCACGACTTGGTCGGCGCCCGCGACATCCAGTTAGCGACCGATGAGGGAGCGCTGATGCCGGACGGACGCGTGGTGCGTGCGCTGATGCTCGCGCGGACGGCCGACGCCGCCGTCACCAGTCGAGCGTGACAGCGAGACGGGAGGCGATCAACTACAGGAGGTCGTTCCGTTGCCGAGAGTTGCAGGTACCGGCGCAGACTGACCGGGTGGACAGAGATGTCAGCGCCAATCAGTCTCATCAGGCTCGGCGGCGGGCCGAGTCGTTCGGGGTGGACGCCGAGCGCTATGACCGGACCCGGCCCGGCTACCCCGATGCCCTGGTGATCGCGATCGTCGCTGCCAGCCCCGGCCCTGAGGTTCTCGATGTCGGCTGCGGCACTGGCATCGCGGCCCGTCAGTTCCAGGCCGCCGGCTGCACTGTGCTTGGTGTGGAGCCCGATGGCCGGATGGCCGCATGGGCGCGCCAACGCGGGCTGGACGTCGAGGTGGCGAAATTCGAGACCTGGGACCCCTCTGGTCGACAGTTCGACGCCGTCATCGCGGGCACCGCCTGGCACTGGGTCGACCCCGTTGCCGGAGTCGACAAGGCAGCGCAAGTGCTGCGCCCCGGCGGGCTATTGGCGCCGTTCCACCACGTGTTCCAGCTCCCGGCTGCCGTGGCGGACGCCTCCGTCGAGGTCTACCAACGAGTGCTGCCCGGCTCGCCCATGACTGCCCAGGCGACCACGGATGCCTTGCGGGCCTACCAGCCCCTGTTCGCCAAGATCGCGGACGGGATCCGGAAGGCGGGCCGGTTCAGCGACCCACAGCAATGGCGATTCGACTGGCAACGGCTCTACACCCGCGAGGAATGGCTCGACCAGCTACCCACCTTGGGCAGCCTCACCCAACTGACGCCCGAACAGCAAAACCAGATCCTCGAAGGCGTCGGCGACGCCATCGACGCGATCGGCGGCACCTTCACCATGCACTACGCCACCATCGCCGTCACCGCGACACACACCCTCGCCTGAGAGACATCAGCCACGAACCTCAGAGCCACTCGGGCTGAGGGACGGTAGGTATGGCGATATTCGCGCGTGTAAGGCACTAGCGGGCAGTCCCGGCAGCGTGGCAACTACCCGGGTGACGGCGTCGTCCCAGCCGGCGCCGAGGACGCCGAACCTTCCCAGTGCTGGGCGTATCGCGGCCGATCGGGGGCCGTGGGCGCTGGCCGCGGCCGGCCATCAGGTGTTCGCGGTGAACCTGAAGCGGGCGGCCCGGCACCCCGATGCGGGCTAATCTCGGTTGAGTGGGCGTGGACTGCGTCGTGGCCGACGGTGTCGGCTTGCGGCTGGGGCAGCGATGGCTGTTCCGAGGGGTTGACCTGCGCGTCAGTGCTGGTGAGTGCGTTGCTGTGGTGGGTCCGAATGGGTCGGGTAAGTCCACCTTGTTGCGATGTCTGTATGGCGAGGAACAGGTCAGTGAAGGGCATGTTGTAGTTGAGGGTGGCATCCCGGATGAGCGCTCCGCGGAGTTCCGGCGGGCGGTGTCGGTGCTGCTCGATGACTCCGACACTTTCGCCGAGCTGACGCCGCGCCAGCACGTTGAGTTGCTGTTGGGCTCGTTCGGCGGCGGCCCTGACGGTGGTGCCGAGCCGGAGGACCTGCTTAGTGGCGCCGGGCTTGATGGGCATGCGGATGTCCCGGCTGGTCGATTGTCGGCCGGGCAGCGGCGCCGGTTGCTGCTGCTGGGAGCTACCGCGCGTCCGCATCGGGTATTGCTGCTCGACGAGCCCGAGCGAGCGTTGGACGCGGACGGCAGACGGTGGCTTGCCGAGCTTCTCGCCGAGGCGAAGAACGGGACCGCGGTCGTGATGGCCACTCATCACCGGGCTCTCGTGCGGGCCATAGCGGATCGGGTTGTGACCCTGTGATGCGCACCGGGTGGCGCGGCAGTGATGCGATAGGACCGGCCTTCGCGGCTCTGTACGCGGGCGGCTTCGCGATCAGCGGCTACTTTCAATTGACCGCCTGGCGGGCGGTGCTGATCGGGGCGCATCACGTCGCACCGATTACGGCGTTGATGCTGCTTGCCGCGGTATCGTTGCTGGCTTGGGTCAGCCTGAGCGCGAGGCGGGCGGTGTGGATGTCCCCGGCGCGGCTAGCCTGGCACGACAGTGACGACCACCGCGTCGTTGTGCTGCGCCGCCGGTTGATCGCGGCCTGGGGTTGGCGCGTCGTGGCGGTGAGCTATATGTGGACGATGGCCGCCGCGCTCACCCAGGCGTCCAGCCTGGTCTGGACCGTCGGCAGCGCTGGCGGTCTGGTGGTGGCCGTGATTGCCTTGCTCGCGCTCGGCCCCGACCGGACGGCGCGCCGCGCGGGTCGTGCGGAGCTGGTCGACGGTTGGCACCGACGCACCGTCCGGTCCGTCGCCGCCAGGTACCTCGACCCGATGCTGCTGCTCGAGGCGGCCCGACCGGTCGGGCTGTCGCTAGCCGGTGCCTCGATCCTGCGCTACATGACGGTCGAAGTCGCCGGGCGCGGTCACGCACTACTACTCGCCGTGCTGGTACTGGGGGTCGCGCTGGTGCTGCTGCAACTCGCCCCGGCGTTGCCGGCCAGCCTGGTGCTGGCCATTCTGGGATATCTGTCGCTGCTGCCGACATCGAGCGGGCTCGCTCAGTTATGGCACTACCCCGGCCTGCGTCGGTGGACAGACGCAAGCGACCTACGGTTGCGCGGGACCGCCGCCGCCACCCTCGCGGTTCCCGCCCTGGCCTGGTGCGCGGTGGCCGTGCTCTTCGGCGCACCCGTTGCTGCCCTGGCGGTCGCACCAATCATCGTCGCGGCGCTCGTCCGTACTGTGACCAGGCCGCCGCCCCGCTACGACGTACCGAGCCCCGTCTTCCTGATGATCCAGACCATGCGCGGCGCCGATCTCCTCATGCTCTCGACCACCGTCCTACTGCTCGGGCTCGCCCCCGTCATCACCGCCACTGTGATCGTGGCACTCACAGCCAGCGGCATTCTGACCTGACCACCGCACGATCGGCCCCCGAGAGACCGAGGCGAATCGGAGAGCCCGGCGGCGGGGTCGAGCCATCTTCGTGCTCGCTGGACAACCGCAATGCACCCGCACTGGCGCTCGTTGATGAAGCATCCTCGTTCAGTGCAGTTGTTCGGTAAGCTCATTATCTACCTGGCGGGTGCCGATCATGGCGATATCGACCATGCGGCCGCGAGCGGACGCCGGCCAAGCTGGGCAGAGGACCGGCACGATGACCTCAGGACTCGGGTTGAAGAAACCAGTTGGCGAAGTGTCGGTGCTGGTTGCCGCAGGGTTGGCAGTGGCGGCGAGCGTGCTGCCCTCGGTGGTGGGAACCATTGCGTCACTTGGCCCGGGCCGGTCGCTGTCGCTTGATGCGTGGCATGACAGTGCGTGGGCATGGTCGTTCACCGTGCTGCTGGCCGGCGCCGGGGTCAGCGTGTTGATCGGTGGTGGCTGGGCCGCCCGGCAACCGTCGTCGTGGTGTTGGCCGGCGACCCTGCTGATCGTGCTGGCAGGCGATCTGAGTCTGATCGCTAGTGTCCTGTGGCCACGCAACCCCGGCACGACTAGCGCGACGTTCAGTGGCCTCGTGTTACGTCATCCCGAGCTAGGCCAGTGGTTGGGGGCATCGCTCGGACCAGGCTTCGGGTTCTACCTGAACGTGATCGCCGCGTTGCTGGCCACCGCGAGCGCGGTCGCGGTACTGGGCGGCAAGGTGCCAGGTTACGAGCACGCGGGAGCCAACCCGTTCTTTCTCCGGAAATGATGCCCGGCGCTCTGGTGCCGTAGCCGCCTTTGAACCGCTCGGTGCTGCAGGTCAGTGGCCGAGCAGGCTGAGCGCTTTGTCGACGGCGGGGTCGTGTCCGGTCGAGAGGGCCTGTGGTGTGACGGGGGCGTTGTAGTCCGGTGCGACGCCGATGCCGTCGATGATCTCGCCGTTGGCTCCCAGGGTGTGCGCGGTGGGCAAGGCCAGCAGGCTGCCGTCGTTGAGCAGGTACGGGTAGGCCGGGCCGGCGACGTTGCCGGCGGTGCGGGTGCCCACGAGTGTGCCGATGTGCAGGTCTTTGACCGCGTCGCTGAAGGCGTCGCACGCGGAGACACAGTCGCGGTCGGTCAGCACGACCAGTGGCTGGTGCAGCAGGGCGACGGTGTCGTCGGTGTGGTTGGCGGTGCGGACGCCGTTTCGATCGACGTCGAAACCCCACACTTTGCCGTGCACAAAACCACCGAGCAGGCGGGCCACCTCGGTGGGCAAGCCGCCGCCGTTGCCCCGCAGGTCGAGGATGACGCCGCGCAGCTTGTCGCCCAGGTGCAGGTTGGCGATCGCGGTGAACACCATGGCGGCGGCGTTGGGCCCGAAAGCGGTCAGCTTGACCTCGGCGATGTCTGCGCCGAGCGCGGTGGCCGAGACCGGCGGAGGTCGAGGGACCAGGCCCGGGGTGAGAGCCACCGACCAATCCCGTCCGGTCGAGGGGCGGTTCAGGGCCAGCAGGACCGGGTCCCGCGATGGTGGTGCACCCGAGTAGTAGGCGGCGACGTCGCTGACCTGCGCCAGCGCGCCAGTGTTGAGCTGTCCGTTCGCGAACGGCACGACACCGTTGACAGTGGTGAGGACGTCACCGGGTTGTAGCCCGGCCGCCGCGGCCGGCGACCCGGGCTCGACGGCGGTAACGAACAGCGGCGGCATGGCATCGCGGCGGGCTATCTGGACTGAGGTGATCACACCCAGGCTGGGCAGGCCCCCGCCGAATGACCGAACCCAGGAGACGTGGTCGTCGTGCAGGCTGGCCACCAGGCCGTTCATCGCAGCAGCCAGCACCGCCTGCCGGACTTGCGGGTCCGCAGGCAGGGCATCGACCACCCACTGCAGAACCGAGCCGGCGGACGTCCAGTCGCCATCGTGGTTACCGGTCAGCGCCGGAAGCATGGCGGTGGCCTGATCCAGGCCGCGTCGCTGCAGTTCCTGCGTGAGTCCGGCGAAGGCACCGGTGATCAGCACGCGGTCGTCGAGGGTTGCCCCGTCGGCCCAGTTGTCCAGGACGCACGAATACGCCTGCCCCAGCGTGGCGACCGTGGTGGCCGTGATGGGCGGCGGATGGGTCAGCGGTTGACCGGGGCTTGCCGGCCGCGGACAGGCTGGCACCTGATGGCCACCACCACCTGCTTGCGCCGACGGCGCCGGCGGGCCTGAACATCCGACTGCCAGCACCGCGAAGACCAGGCCAACAGCCGTGACGAGAACTCGGCGACACCCGTCAATCGGCACCAACCGCATGGCGTGACCTCTGTTTCGTTGACGCCAAGAAACTCGACAATGCCGCAACAGCCACCTGGATGCACAGCCACGACTCCTGCCACTCCCAGCACCGGCTCAGAGTGGGTTCAGCCAGCCGGTGTTCTGTCGGCACGTGATCAACCTAGGGCCGTCAGACCTACCTGGGCTCACCGGTTGGTTGTGTGGGGAACGCGTAGCGCACGACTCGGTCTCGCGCGCGGACGAGGCGAGGACTGCGCGAGCTCAGCCTGGCAATTGTTCGCAGGAGTGGTGGGTAGAGAGCTACTTCCGGGGCGCGAGCCATGGACAGTTCTTCGATCAATGACAGCCGCGCGTCCCAGGCACAGGTTCGCGCTGGTCGTCGATACCTTCGCCCGCCGTTGGAGCGCTCAGCGGACCGCATAGTTAGCCGCCTCTTCCATCTGCCGTTCCACAGCGCGGAGTCCAGTACGTCGCTCGTGCCCATGTTTCGGCGCGTTGGGTGATCTCGTTGATCAATGGCCCCTTCGCGTCGGCGTAGGCGTTCATGTCGGGCCAGTCCTGCCGTGCGAGATCCTGCTTGAGCCGTTGGTATGCATCTCGGTCTCGCGTGTCTCGTCGTAGCCAGTCGCGAAACAGCAGGTGGCGGCGTTCCCAGTCGCTGCCGGTGCCGCAGATGTGCACGTGCACGTCGCGGTGGAGTGTGCGGGCCATCCGGTGGCCGGGCTCGCGGACACGCAGGTGGTATCCCGCGATGAGCAGCGGAGCGAGGTAACTCGCCTCATCCTCGGGGTTGCCGACGCTGACCTGGATATCGATGATCGGTTTGGCTGCCAGGCCTGGTACTGCCGTCGAGCCGACGTGACCGATGCGAAGGGCGAGCGAGCCGATCGCGCCCGCGATCCGCGCGCGTTCCCAAAGGAAGCGTTCGGGCCAGGCCCGGTTGTAGGAGATAACTTGGATCTCTCGTTTCTCGATTCCGCCGATCAGCTCGATGTTCTGGTCCAC